>Ga0307409_100000370_pt1 | contig 18912 bp, 18 predicted proteins | sample 322Ometagenome_2_FD_203888 | JGI IMG/M metagenome (GOLD analysis project Ga0307409, IMG submission 203888) | Maize rhizosphere microbial communities from greenhouse at UC Davis, California, United States - 322HYB-O-2 | ecosystem: Host-associated > Plants > Roots > Rhizosphere > Soil | place... | reverse complement strand
ACCCTGCCAGTATCGGGCACGTTCGTCGTGGTGCTCATGGCGAGATTCCCTTCGCGGGACATGCTCAAGGACTGGCGATCGCACGGTCAGGTCCCACACCAGCGCGACCGCGTCCGGACTGCCGTCCGCTCCGGCCGCCGACTCGGGCGGATCGATCGCGGCGCTCGGTCGGTCGCCCCGCCCGGGTCGCCGGGTCTGGGCAGCGGCCGGCGCCGAGGTCAATGTGGGACTCATCACCATCCGCCTCCTACCCCGATCCGAACAACCCCTCGCGGCCAGCGTGCGCCAGTGCGAACGGAATGGCACCAGCCGTCTCCGGCGAACAATCGCGGACCGGGGTTGCCGACCACCGGCAAACACACCGTCAATCGCCCACACAGAAGGGCATCGCCCGTCGGTCCTCTGGCGACGCATTCCCTGACGCGGCCTTGACCCGGCAAGAAGTGGCCGCGCCAGACCCCGGAGCTGTTCCTGCCGGGTGTCGGCAACGTGCTGCTGACACATCTGCCCGTGGTGACTCTGGGCGGCATCCGGGTAGGCAAGCAGCATGGAAACAGACCGGCGCGGGGCGTCCGGGAGGTGACGGGCAGACCCGCCATTCACACGAGGAGGACACGCATGGCGCGACAGATCTTTCTCCGCCGGGTCTACGACGAGCCGTCGCCCGACGGCGGCCTGAGGGTCCTGGTCGATCGGGTCTGGCCACGCGGCCTGACCAAGGACGCGGCTCACCTCGATGAGTGGATCAAGGACGTGGCCCCGTCGACACCGCTGCGCCGTTGGTACGGCCACCGCCCGGAACGGTTCGCCGAGTTCCGCCGCCGGTATCTCGCCGAACTCGCCGACGGACAACCAGCCACCGCGATGAAACGGCTGCGGGAGCTGACCCGCACCCGAAGGCTCACACTGCTCACCGCCACGAGGGACATCGACCACAGCCAGGCAGCCGTACTCGCCGAGCAGCTCCGCGACACCGGAACCGGCCGCCGTGGCCAGGTAGCGCCAGTGTGACCGAGCGCCGCGACCGTACGCAGCCCACACCAGGCAGCCCGCCCCGAGGATGGTCATTCATGAACCACGCGACAACGACAGTCGACCGGGCGACCGGCGATGCCCTCACCGCAGCCGCCGCCGTCGCCGTATCCGCGCCGTCGATCCTGAACACCCAGCCATGGCGTTGGCGGATCGCACCAGGCCGGTTGGACCTGCTCGCGGAACGCGCCCGCCGGCTCACAGTCACCGATCCTCAGGGTCGGATGCTGGTCATCAGTTGTGGCGCCGCTCTGCACCACGCCCGAATCGCGTTGGCCGCCGCCGGCTGGTCGGTCCACGTTGCCAGGTTTCCCGATGCCGGGCAACCGGATCTGCTGGCGACGTTGACGATGACCGGCCGGACCGCGGTGGAAGCCGTTGCGACCCGTCTCGCCCGGGCGATCCCCGTCCGGCACACAGACCGACGGCCGGTCAGCGACCGCTCGCTGCCCGCCGCCGCCATGGACACCATCGCCCGCGCCGCCCGAGCCGAGGGTGGGCTTCACATACTCACCACCGACCAGGTGCTGGACCTGGCCGCGGCCGCGCGCCGGGCTGCGGAGCTGCAAGCCAACGACCCGCAGGTCGGTGCGGAACTCGCGTACTGGACCGGCCCGTCGGCACCGACCGGCACCGGCCTGCCAGCCGAGGTGCTGCCCGATCAGCCCGCGCAGACCACGGTGCCGGGCCGAGATTTCGGCCGGCCCGGAACACTGCACATCGGCACCGGGCACGACCGGGCCGCGGTCTATGCGCTGTTGTTCGGTGACGCAGACCAGCCCGCGAGTTGGCTGCGCACGGGTGAGGCCCTGTCGGCGGCCTGGCTGACCGCCACCAGCCTCGGCGTGTCGGTCGTGCCGCTGAGCGACGTCGTCGAAATCGACCACACCCGGCAGACACTGCGGCGCCTGATCGCCGGTCTCGGCCACCCCCACCTGGTCCTTCGGCTCGGCATCGCCGACACCGAACCGGCCGGACACAGCCACACCGCCCGGTTGCCCATCCCGTCGGTCGTGGACACCTCGTTCGAACCGCCTGCCTAGCCTCGACTGGCGCCGCCACCGGTGACGGTAGGCCACGTGCCGGGTTGGGCAGTCGCCCGGTCGGCGCGGGTATGCAGCGCTCGCCCAGTGGCTGCCCGCGCGGCCGGCATCGGCTACCGGTGGGAAGAACGGCTAGGAGGTCGCCGCCGCCTGCCGGCTGACTCCCCGGACTCGTGGTGGCGGGTAGAAGCGTTCCGTGCCTACGCCCACCACATGCGCAGCGAAAGCCTGTGGTGGCGCTGCCACCGCCGTTTCATCGCCGACTTCGTCGTCGCCCACGAGACCCCGGTGCGCCACCTCCACCACGACGGTCGCCTCACCGAGCACCCGTCGCCGCCGGAGCCCGCCTTTCGGCCGACGGCCCCGTCCGCCTTTGCTGGACTGGCGGTCACGGCTCGCAGCGAGAACGGCCAGGGAGACCGACAGCGGCTCGACCGTGGCCACGAAGCTCCGGCGTGGCCGCACGTTGAGCGCCGACCCACGGGCTCCACGGGGAAACGCCGACCGGCCCGTCTCCATGAGGTGGTCAGAATGAGACGACGACGTGGTTCTCGACTGAGGAGACACCGGGCGCTGACCAGGCGACCCGCTCCGCCTCCGTCTTCTCGGCCCAGGTACGCACGGCACCGTGCAGGACGACTTTGGTGCCTTGTATGTCGACAATGATCCGCTCGGCATCCGTCTCCGCACTGCGGACCAGTGCCTGGCGAATAAGGTTCTTCATCTCGCCGGGAGATGGCACGGTGTGCGGGCGAACCGTGATGGCGTTGGTCACGCCTCGAACACCAGCAAGCCCACGAATCATGTGTTCGGCGGCGGTCTTCTGGTACTGCCACGGGACCTGGCCCTGAAGCGTTACCCAACCCCTGGACACGGTGACTTCGATGTTCTCGGTCGGAACAGCGGTGTCGCACGCCAAGGCTCCCGTGACCAAGACCGCGATCTGGTCGTCGGTTCTCTGCGCGGATCCCAGCAACCGAACCTCGATGTCGTTGGCGACGACCCTTACTCCACGCACACGTTGAGCGGCACGTTCGGCTGCCGACTTCTTGCCGAAGGTGTCGACCGGACCCGTCAGTGTAACCACGCCATCGGTCACCGCGACCCCGATCTGGTTGGGCCGCAGCGGAGCGTCCCAGCACAGTTCGTCGATGACCTCCTGCCGCACCCGCTCATCCGGTCGGGTCATCGTCGCAGCGGCCATGCCTGGCGAAGCTCCCTTCTGGAAGCGCGTTGCGGTTCGCTGTCCCACCGAGGCTGGCCCGGTGGGGGGTGAGTGGCGGTCATCCGAATGGTACGAGTCTCGGCCGCCACATTGTCTGGGTCGTTGACGACCGGTGGATTCGGACCTGGCGTGGGCAGATGAGACGCTCCGGGCTACGCGACCGCCGGTGGGTCTGTCAGCTGGTCCGAGTCAGGCCCTCGGACGCTTCGGCGGCGCGGTGTCGAGCCCGCGAGCCGGACGGGTGGCCCGACGGCCTCCGTGGTGTCATCGCAGTTTGGCCACGGTCAGCAGGACCGCGGAGTCCTCCAACGCCTCGAGGCTGTGGCGGGCGTCGGGCACGATGAGCAGGTCGCCGGTTCGAGCGTCCCATGACTGCGTGCCGGCGGTCATGCGGACCCGACCGTGCAGTACCTGTACCGTGGCCTCGCCCGGGTTCTCGTGCTCCGCGAGACGCGCGCCTTGGCGCAGGCCGATGACCGTCTGTCGTAACACCTTCTCGTGGCCACCGTAGACGGTGTCGGCGGTATGACCGCCACCGGCGGTGGTTGCCAGGTTGACCTGCTGGCGGGCCAATGCTTCGAGCGAGACCTTCTGCATGCCGTCATTGTCCCGGCCACTGCCGGCAACCGGGGAGCCGGGTCAGCGGGCCACACCGTTCCCGGAATGCGCCGTCCAATCGACACGACGCCCGCCAGAGGCCCGCATCCGGCGGGAGGCATCACCTGGCGACCACAACGAGCGTACTGCGGGCCTGCCGGATCATCTGGTGGGCGAAGCCCCATTCGTTGTCGTACCAGGCCATCACACGATGTCGGCGATCGACCCGACCGGGATGGGGCGCGCACCGCGATGCCGTCGAACCGGCCGGACAGGTCGGGGACCGCCCGGGTGGTCGCTCGCGCCGCTCCGGTCGAGGTGGGCACCAGGGCTGCGCCGGGTCTCGACGCGCCCCTGTTGGGCCGCGGCCAGCGCCCAGCACGGTCACCAGTTGGCCGGCGGATCGCTGGCGGGAAACGACTGCCGGCCCCACTCGTCGACGATGTCGCCGTCGAAGCCACGGACGCCCGCGCCGGCATTCGATGAATGCCGGCTCGCGTCCGTTGCCAGGTCGACAAGGTCTGCGGTCGGGACGTGCTGTCCTCGCTCCGAGGGCGGCGGCATGGAGGTTCGTGCCGGACCCGCCGGCCGCGGGATCATTGCGACACCGCCGATCTCCTCACGACCTGCACTGCGTTGCCGCCCAGGCACCGCGGTCTCGGGGATACCCACCAGGGCCACCGATCGACACGAAGCTCACTCATGTCGATCACGGCTCGCAGATCGGTCCAGGACGGCGGCGATGTCGTCGCCCGACGCGTCGTCGCGTACGGTGATCACGTCCGGGGTCATCACATCGCGTACCGGCAACTGCACCATGACGCTCCTCCTGGTCTATGCGCCATCGTGTCGACGGGACGCGGATGGCGATTCGGTCGGTGGCGCACGCATGTCCAATCGGCCGCCGGTGACTCCGGGGTGGTGGTTGCGGCTACATGCCCGACTAAGCCGGTCGGCCGGCATGGCGCCTCCTACGACCGGGTTCCCCTTCCGGTTCGAGGGCAGCACGTGAGAGATGCTCGCGGCGGCCGTCGGCTAAGCGGTGATAGAGCAGCTCGGCCCGCGCGTAGCGACGCAGGAGGTACATGCCGACCATCGCGGCACCGACGAGGATCAACAATAGGACGTCGCCAACCCGACCCAACAGGAACAGCGTGACGGCCAGCGCTAAGACAGGCATCGCCCACCCGAGGTGAACCTTCGCGATACGCATGGCGGTCTCCTCGGTCGGCATCCAGCCTCGCCCGACATCCGTACCCTTGAAGGGTCGCGTTCAGACCCTCCGATGGCGACGCCGGCAGGTCGGCGCGTCCACATAGGGAACTGCGGTTGGGTGCCGGCCTTGTCTCCATGGTGGTCGAGCGGGCATCGCCGGGACAGGTCCATGGGCCGCAGACCCTGCAGGTCTACACTGCCGACGACCGGCAATGAGCATCCGGCACGTCGTGTGTATTTGCTGCGATGGCTCACCGAATCTTGTCCCGTGCGGAGTCGCAGGCACCAGCGCGGACCTGATACTCGGGAGGCGAGGCGGACGTGACCGACAACACTCGTCGGCGCGGTGGCCGCCGCTCGCCGGCGCCGGAGCCGGAGGACGCGTGGCTGGGTGATGTCGCGAACGGGGCCAGCCGAGATGCCGGTGGCGTTCCGGTGGAGCTGCTTGGCGAGTACCTGCCACTGCTGGCCGATGCGGCCGTGCACGGGCGCCGGCCCAGGCGCCGCGAGTTGGACGCGGTGGGTCAGCTCGGCCGGCTGGCCGCCGAGCAGGGCATCTCCGCCGGGCGAGTGGTGCAGCTGTACCTGTCCGCAGCGCGGCGGCTGTGGCAGGACCTGCCGATGGTGGTGCGCTCCCGCGACCGGGAGGCGGTGCGCGCCGCCGCGACAGCCGTCCTGCACGTCATTGACGAGGCCGTCGCCACCCTCGCCGAGGGCTACGCGGTCGCGCGCCGCGACCTCGTCCGCCGCGAGGTGTCGCTGCGCCGCGAACTGATCGACGACCTGCTGCGCGGCGACTCCGATCTGGGCACCCTCGTGGAGCGCGCCGAGCCGTTCGGGCTCGACCTCGCCCGGGTGCACCAGGTGGCGCTGGCCGCACCGAGTCGGCGGCTGCCCGACGCCGACGCCGCGATCAGCGCGCTGGAGGCGGTCATGTTTGACCGGCTCGGCGACCGCGATGTTCTCGTCGCGACCAAAGATGGCCTGCTCGTGGTGCTGGCGCCAGCCGACGCCGCCGCGGGCGGACGGATCTCACCCGGGCTGCAGGCGAGCAACGAACTCGGTCGGCTCATGCACCGCGAGCTGAGCCGCTTGCCCCGCGGGCGTCCCTGGCGGGTCGCGGTCGGCCGGGCGCATCCCGGCCTCTACGGCATCGCCCGCTCCTACGAAGAGGCCCGCGAAGGGCTCACCATGGCCGGACGACTGCACGTGGACAACCCCGTCGTCAACGCCCACGACCTCCTCATCTACCGGGTCCTCCTGCGCGACCAGCCGGCCATCGTCGACCTCGTGCATGCCGTGCTCAGCCCACTCGTGCAGGCCCGCGGCGGCGCCGGACCGCTTCTCGCCACCCTGGAGGCCTACTTCGACACCGGCGGCGTAGCCACCGAATCGGCAAAACGACTACACGTATCCGTGCGCACCGTCACCTATCGCCTCGCCCGCGTCAACGCATTGACCGGCTACGACCCCACCAACCCGGCCCACCGGTTCACCCTGCAAGCGGCGGTTCTCGGCGCCAAGGTCCTCAACTGGCCGCAGGAGCAGCTGCCCATCCCCGGCTGATCCGGGCCGATGTCAAGCCGTTGTTCATGCCGACCGCGGACGCAGGTTGGAGGGTGGTCCATATGAGCGGCTGGGCAGCGTTGGTGTGCGCCCAGGATCGGTTCTTCCCGCCCGCGTCCTTCGGCGGGCTGGTACCCGAGCGCGTCAACTCCCGGACGAGATCGCGGCCCGCTACTGCGTCGCGCCCATCCGCCCGAAGGGGAACTGGCCGACCTGCGGACGGGTACGCGACCGGGTCGCCGGTGTCTATCGCCAGCGCCGGCCTGACGGCGGTCGAACCGCGTGACGCCGGGCCATTGGCCATCCTGGCGACCGTGAACGCGTTACTAGCGCGTCCGCTTTGCGCCACGGCGATCGTGAACCAGAAGGCTGCCCCCGGCCGAGTTGGTTTCGACGCCAATCGCGCCGCCGCGTCGTTTGATGATTCGTTGACAGATGGCTAGTCCGAGGCCGGTACCAGGGTAACCTTCGCTGCCGCGGGCACGCTGTTGTCTGCTGCCTCTACCAGCAAGGATGTGCACCGGACGTTCGCGGTACGCCAGGTACCGGTGTACGGATTGGATGCTGACGGCACCTTCGCCGACCGCGAAGGCAACCCTGTTTGACGGAACCGTGCCGGACGTCGCCGGCCGCAAAGACACCGGGCAGGCTGGGATGCCTACGGCCAGCGGCTGCTGGCCCAGGCGCTGCCGCTCCATGTTCGCCCGGTCCAGGTACTGCCGGACCAGGTACGGGCCGACCATGCGGTGCCGGTCCAGTAGGCGTCGCTCCAGGTGCGAGCCGTCCACGAGCTGCCCGACCAGGTGCGGGCGGTCCAGGTGCCGGTCGACCAGGTTCGTGCGGTCCATGAGGTGCCGGTCCAGTCCGAGCCGGTCCATTGGCTGGTGTTCCAGGTGCCGCCGTTCCAGGACCGCACCGCGGCTGCGTCGGCGCTCCATACGGTTGGCCGCCAGGCCTTGCCGAAGATGTCCCATTCGCCGCGAAGCTCGGCGCCGGTGACCGCGTCGGCCACGTGGAAGCTGCCGCGGGCCCCCTCCAGGCTGCCGAGGCCGGTCGCTGGGGTGAACGCCTGGGCGTAGGTGGGAGTGGCGGTGTCGAAGGCCTTCTTCACGTCGAGCTGTCCGGTGGCGTAGACGTCGCCGGCGGTGCTGGCGAGGGTCTGCCGGCCGGTCATCAGGATGCGTTTGACCTGATCCGGAGTAAGCGTCGGGCGTTGCTGCAGTAGCAGTGCCGCGACGCCGGAAACGACGGCGGCGGCCTGCGAGGTGCCGCTGCCCCGGAAGTACCGCTGTTGTGTGTCGCCCACCAGTGCGGCCGGGTACTGCACGTCGATGTAGGACCCGGGGTCGCGCAGCGAGACGATCGAGCGGCCCGGCGCGAGGATGTCGGCGTGGCGGGCGGCGTTGCCCAACGTGCTGAACGAGGCGACCGCGTCGTCGGCGCGGTCCTCGGTGCCCATCGGGTCGGCCGCCCCGACCGCGATGACGAACGGGTTGGCGGCCGGCATGCTCACCCGGGTGCGGGCGGCGCCGTCGTTGCCTACCGCCGCGACAACCACGATGCCCTTGCGCCAGGCGACCTCGACCGCGTATGACAACGGGTCGAGCCGGGCGTCCTGGACCGAGTCGGTGCCGAAGGACAGGTTGAGCACCTTGATGTTCAGGCCGGGGTCGTTGCGGTGGGCGACGACCCAGTCGATCGCGGCGATCACCTGGGACACATCTGTCGCCCCGTCCGCGCTGGCCACCTTCACGTTGATGAGGTGAGCGCCCGGGGCGATACCAACGAAATACCGCGAGTCGTTCTCCTTGCCGGCGGCCACCTCCGGATCCCGGCCGGCGATGATGCCCGCCATGTGGGTGCCGTGGCCAAACGTGTCCCGGTACCGCAGCGTGTTGATCTGCGACTCGAAGGACAGGTCAGGCCCGTTGATGACCTTGCCCGTACCGGCCAGCCCCTTGACGGGCACCACCCCAGAGTCGATCAACGCGACGCCCACGCCGACGCCGGTGATCTTCCGGCCGAGCGTGTCCGTGCGTGACCATGCGTCGTGGATTCCGGCCGAGCGGGCGATGCCGTACAACGAGTTGAGGTCCTTGTCAGCCCGCCAAACGTCGCCCTTCAGCCGTACTGGGGCGTTCAAGGTGACCGCCTGGACGCCGGCGGATGATCGGGCGGCGGTGACGGCACGGGCCGGCAGGGTGGCGGCCAACCCGTCAATGATGTCCAGATGTGCACCGACGGTTCCGCCGAGCTGATGTATCAGGCGCTCGGCCGCGTCCGCGCCCATCGATGACTCGTACCGGACGATGACGCCGACGAGGGACCCGCCCGCCGCTGCCCGGACCTCCGTCCGGACCGTGGACGCTCCAGACATCATCGCGGCCATCGCCACCGCCACGAGCGCCGCAGCCGCCAGGCGACCTGGTCTGCCCGCTACGACGGTACGCGTAGCGCCTGCCGGAACATCCATGATTTCCCCCGAGCCGGCGATCCGTGCCGACCCCTTGACGATCCGACCCGACGAGTGAAACGGGGGAGCGGACCGGGTGCGGAACGGGTGCAGGCCACGTTGATCTCCCAGGCGGGGGGCCAGTAGTTCGATGTGCCTCACATCGATGGTTGCGGCATAGTCATCGGCGTGGGGGAACAGCGGATCCTGGCGGGCCGCTACCGACTCGAGGACGCCATCGGCCGGGGCGGCATGTCCGAGGTATGGCGGGCCTTCGATCTTGTCCTCACCCGACAGGTCGCGGTGAAGCTGCTGGCCGGCGTCTACTCCGACAACGATCAATTCCGTGAGGCCATTCGAATCGAGGCCCAGACGGCGGCCAAGGTGTCGCACCCCCACCTGGCCAGCGTCTACGACTACGGAGAGGCGCTCGACGGTGCCGGCCAGCCGGTGCCGTACGTGGTCATGGAGCTGTTGACCGGACCCACTCTCACCCAACGCTTGGCGGACGGACCGCTGCCGCCGCATAAGGCAATGCGGATCTGCGCCGAGATCGCCGAAGGGTTGGCCGTCGCCCACGCGCACGGGTTGGTCCACCGGGACGTCAAGCCCAGCAACATCGTGCTGACCGGTGCGGGCGCCAAGCTGGTCGACTTCGGTGTCGCCACGACCGCCGGTGCCCCGGAGATCAGCAGCCCGGGCGGCGACATCATGGGTACCCCAAGCTACGTCGCGCCAGAGCGCCTACTCGGCGGAACCGCCCTACCCGCATCGGATGTCTACTCGTTGGGCGCGGTCCTGTTCCGGGCCATCACCGGCGAGCTGCCCTGGCCGGTTGGCATGCCAACGGTCAGCACACGCACCCATCCGGCCGCACTGCCCGACCTGGACGGGCTGGCTCCCCAGATAGCCGAGCTGTATCGCCGTTGCGTCGACCTTGACCCGGACCGCCGGCCGACCGCCCGCGAGGTCGCCACCGTCCTCGCCGCCGGAGCGGGCATCCGTCCCATCCTCGCCGACGACATCGATGACGAGGCAACAGACGGATCGCCAGTGGTCCCCGGCCGGCCGATCGCGGCGACGCCATCGATTGATGACGAGGCCGAGACGACCGGCACGCGACTCCGGCGGCGTCACGCCGCGCCGATCTTCATGGCCGTCACCGCGGTCGCGGTCGCCGGCATCATCGCGGTGGGCAACATCAACCGACCCCGTGGCGGTCCTCCGCAGGCTGAGGCTCAGCCCGGCGTTCCTACCGTCGTAGGCCCCGACGCCACCCATCCCAACTCGAATCCACCGCCGGTCAATCCGGGCGCCACCGCTGGAGCACCGCCCGGCGGAGCCGCCGCCGGCACCGGGTTGCCTCCGGCGATGCCGGGGCCCGGCGGCGTGCCTGATGGGGTACCGGGTGGCGTCGGCGGTTCAACCACGTCATCGCCACCCGCCGCCGGAACGAGTCAGCCGCCGCCTACAACCGACGAACCCGGCAGCCGCACGTTCACCTCACCGGGCGGTAGCGCCGTCGCGACGTGCAACGGCTCGCTGGCCTTCATCGAATCGTGGTCGCCCGCCCCCGGCTACTCGATACCGCAACCCCCACGCCGCGGCCCCGACACCACCGTGTGGATCACCTTCCGGAACCAGAACTCCGACGCCACGATCACGATGTGGTGCTCGGACGGCCAACCGGAAGGACAGGTCAGCACCGTCCACACCACCCGGACCCCCAGGAGGAGCACCTCACCGGCTCGGGCCCGGGCGACAGCACACGGGGCGCCCGCGGACCGTGGTCAGGGGCGCGGGCCGACAGGGCGCCGAGCGACGCAACCCTCCGCGTAACGCCGACTCTGTAGGCGACGCTGAACAACCCGGGAGAGCGCCGCGCGAGCCTCGGTGCGTATGGCAGCTGGGACCGCCGCGCACCGAGGCCCTTCGCGGGCAAGCGGCGAGGCAAGCAGGTAGACCCGGCGCGCCCCGCGGCCAGCGGGGCCCAACCTCCCGAAGGGTCCCGCTGGTCCCCGCCGCCGGCCGTGCCGTGTGGCAGACAGCGCCGTCCGCCGGCGGTGGTGATGCCCTGCCGACGTTGCGTGGGCATTGTTGTCACCGGGGCGGTAGATCGTCCTGGACGTTCAGCACGTCGGCCAGGCCGGTGACGTCGAGGACTCGTCGCACGAGCGAACGCACGTTGGCCAAGGCGATGGTGCAGTCGGTAGCGTGGGCCCGCTGGCTGATGCGAACCAACGCGGCCAGACCGGCCGAGTGTCTACGCGGCAGTGCCCCGTGGGGTGGTGGGCTTTGAGGGTTGATCCTCGGTGCCTACTCGCCGCTGTCGATCGCGGCGATGGGTCCAGTATCGCTATTCGGTTTCAGCTGGGCCATGGAGCCCTCGGAGAGGTAGCGCCGTTCGCCGGACTGCCATTCGTCGTGCATGTCGGCCAGGATCGCGCCGACCAGGCGGATGACGGCGGCGTCATTGGGGAAGATGCCCACGACCCGGGCTCGGCGCTTGATCTCCTTGTTTACGCGTTCCAAGGGGTTGGTGCTCCAGATCTTGGGCCAGTGGGCTCGGGGGAACGCGGTGAACGCCAGCACTTCGACCTTCGCACCGTCCATGAGCGCGCCGATCTTCGGGAACCGGCCGGCGAGCTGGCCGCGGACCTCGTCCCAGGTCGCGGCGACGGCTTTCGGGTCCGGTTGGGCGAAGATGGTGCGAAACACGGCGGCCACCATGTCGGTGTGCGTCTTGGGCACCAGGGCCAACAGGTTGCGGGCGAAGTGCACCCGGCAGCGTTGGTGCGCTACGCCTTGGAAGGCACGTTTGAGCGCGGCGACGAGCCCGCTGTGCTGATCGGAGATGACCAGCCGCACCCCGGCCAGCCCACGCTTCTTCAACGCGGTGAGGAACCCTCGCCAGAACACCTCGTCCTCGCTGTCGCCCACGTCCAGGCCCAGCACCTCACGGCCGCCGTCGGCGGTGATCCCAGTCGCGACGACCACGGCCATCGACACGACCTGGGAGGCCGGGTTGCGCACGTGCAGGTAGGTCGCGTCCAGATACACGTACGGGAAGGTGGTGTGGTCCAGCCGTCGGGTGCGAAACGCGGTGACGACCTCGTCCAGGCCGGCGCAGATGCGGGAGACCTCGGACTTGGAGATGCCCGAGTCGATGCCCAGCGCGGCGACCAGGTCATCGACCGACCGGGTGGACACCCCGGCCACGTAGGCCTCCATCACCACCGCGTACAGCGCCTGGTCGATGCGCCGGCGCGGTTCGAGGATCAGCGGGAAGAACGAACCCTTGCGCAGCTTCGGGATGCGCAGGTCGATGTCGCCCGCCTGGGTAGACAGCAGCCGCGGCCGCGACCCGTTGCGCTCGGTAGTCTGCGTATCGGTGCGTTCGTAGCGGGCCGCGCCGACCACCTCGCTCGCTTCGGCCTCGATGAGCTCCTGCAACACCATCCGAACCGACTCACGGATCAGATCCACGGCTTCGCCGGTGCGAAGCGCCTCCAGCAACTCCGATACGGCAGACTGTGACAACGCCATCGGTGGGCTCCTTCAGTGAGTACTTGCCGGTACACACCGAAGATCCCGCCGATGGCCCCTACCTCCGCGAAGCCGCGCCGGTCACCGCCAAACCCCACCACTCCACGGGACGCCTACGTCTACGCCGACCGGATCGCCATGCACGCCCGGCACTGGCTCGTGCGCTCGGCCGGCACCGTCGCCACCGACGCCATGGCCGAAGTACGCACCCACCTGCGCTTTCTGGTCGGGTAGGCCAAGCCGCTCCTCGGGCCGCGGCACCGAACAACGATCCTGTCCTCCGCACGGCCGCCCCGCGACGATGTCATCAGCGGATGCGCTGTGAACTCCGATCACGATACATGTTCGAAGCTGCAGATCTCCGAACCGCCGAGCAGCTTGTAGCGAGAACTGTCTACAACAGGATTGTGCCAGGCGTATGCGAGGCTATCAGCCCGGCTGTTCTGTCGAACGAAGTTCTCCAACTCTTCGACCGTGCGTTGTCGATGCCGTTTGCGATCGAGATGCACCAGAAACCAATTGCGGAGTCCGCTACGCTCCAGCTTCTCGCTGTCCCTTCTGAGATGGCCGAAGTCATAGTCCAACCCCACCTCTACACCGATGTCAGCGGGTGTCAGCCCATTATGGAAGTTAGCGATGGTTAGGCCCTCTAGATGTTGCGGCGTGAGAATGGCTAGGTCGACATTGCCGCGCCGTTTCCTTCCGACGAACAGTGGCCATTCCTTGTGGACGGGAGTCGTGAGATAGGCGCGGCCGGGCATGCCTGCGTCGATTCGAACTTGTGGCTCGTCGGCAAACCCGGCACCAAGGCCGATGGCGATCACCTCGAACAACTCGGCATGGAGAGAATGTTCGACACGATGTCGGTACGGATGTCTTGCGAATCTTAGAACGAACGCGTTAACTTCATCCCTAACGACCTGTAATGTCTTTTCGAGCCACGGGTCAGTGGAGTTGTCTTCCGTCACAGCGACCCCTGGGTTCTCACAAGAACGGACCGGGATGTCCGTGGTCTCCAGAATGCCAGACACCTTGCCGGCAGCTGCGCTCTTTTGCCGCACTTCGCGCATTACAGCCGGGTCCGGTGCTCATGCCGAGCGTATGAGATGGCAAACGTAGGCCGGCATCTGGCGCGTATCGCTGGGTAGGTCGGTCAGGTCGACGGCCTCGATGGTCCAGTCGGACGCGAACAGCACACGCAGGAGATTCTCGGTGATGCCGCTGGGTTGTCCAGCGTTGGTCGCACAGGCCCGCAACAGGAACCGGGCCCCCGGCCTTGCGACGCGGGCTGCTTCACCCGCGTATGCGTTTTGCCCGGGAGCCGTGGCGAGGTAGTGCAAGCATCCGCGGTCGATGAGCAGGTCAATCGACCGGCTGGTCAACGGCAGCGCGCGCACGTCGGCACGCACGAAGGTGACCTCGGGGTGACGTCGGGCTGCCCGTCGCAGCGCCTCGGCTGAGTGGTCCACGCCGATGGCCCGAAGTTCGCGCCCGGCGAGCCAGGCGATCTCGGTGCCAAGCCCGCAGCCGAGATCAAGTGCGGAACCGCTGCGCGGCAGCCAGCCGGCGTTCGCGGCGGCGAGCAACTCTGGCGATAGGTGCGACAGGTGCCACCAGCGGTGGACCTCGGAGAGGTAGGGGTCGTCGGCTGGATCTTTCACGTACACAACGTTGCCCAGCCGGGCCCAATCCGCAACGCCTGCCGAAGTCGAGGTCGCCTCCCGACGCGGACGTCTTGACTACGGTCCATGGCGCTCAACAGTCCGCTTCTCGGCGGGTATTCGTGCCTCGCGCGACGGCTCGACCTTGTCTTCCGGTGACCAGACCGGTCGCAACGGTGTCATGCCGGTCGATCTGTAGCGCCGCGGGCCCGACGGTGGAAAACTAACGCTGTTAGTTCCGTCGAGTAGGGAGACATCTGTGCCGACCAACGTCCGGCGCGCGACTCGATGGGCACGTTCGCTGGTGCTCGTACCGATCGCCGCCACCGTCCTGCTTCCAGCCAGCGCCGCCACGGCGGTGGCCCACAACACAGCCGTCATCGCGCACACCGACAAGGGCGTCGTGCGGGGCACTCGCGTCGACGGCGTGCGCTCGTTCCTCGGCGTCCCGTACGCTGCTCCACCCGTAGGCGAAATGCGGTGGCGTCCGCCGCAGCCGGCTTCGGCCTGGCATGGGGTTCGCGACGCCACTGCCCTCGGGCCGCACTGCGCACAACCGGCGACGCCGTTCGGCGTCGCGAGCACGAGCGAGGACTGCCTGTACCTCAACGTCTACACGCCGTCGTTCGTGGTGCCCGAGCTCGGGCTGGCGCCGGTCATGGTCTGGATCCACGGTGGCGCGCTGGTCGTCGGCGAGAGCGACGACTATGACCCGGCCGACCTGGTCGCACGCGGTGTCATCGTGGTGACCATCAACTACCGGCTTGGTGCCCTCGGCTTCCTGTCCCATCCCGCGCTCACCGCCGAGTCGCCCAACCACGCGTCGGGCAACTTCGGTCTGCTCGACCAGCAGGCGGCCCTGCGCTGGGTACAGCGCAACGCCCGCGCGTTCGGCGGGAATCCGCGCAATGTGACCATCTTCGGCGAGTCGGCCGGCGGGCTGAGCGTCCACTCGCAGCTGGCGTCGCCCCTCGCCACCGGGCTCTTCGACCGCGCCATCATCCAGAGCGGTGCGTACCTGCTGGACCCGCCGACGTTGGCGGCCGCCGAGGCGGCCGGGTCGACCTTCGCCACACGGGCCGGGTGCGCCGTCCAGACGGTGGCCTGCCTGCGCTCGTTGCCGGTGACGACCGTTCTCGCTCGGCAGGCCGGTGGCAGCCCGACCGTGGACGGGTACGTGCTGACCCAGTCCCTCGCAGGCGCCTTCACCAGCGGCGCGTTCAACCACGTACCAGTCGTTCAGGGCAGCAATCACGATGAGTGGCGGCTGTTCGTGGCACAGACCGAGGCCACCACGGGCGCGCCGCTCAGCGCCGCGGCGTATGTGCCGACGGTGGCGGCGACTCTGGGCATCTCGATCGCCGCCGCGACGGCGCTGACCGCCGCGTACCCGTTGAGCGCCTATCCCAGTCCAAGCATCGCCCTTGGCGCCGTCGGCACCGATGCCATCTTCGCGTGCAACGCCCGCCGCGTGGCCGGACTGCTGTCCCAGCACGTGCCGACGTACCAGTACGAGTTCAACGACCCCAACGCGCCGCAGCCGTTCTTTCCCTCGGTGAGCTTCCCGACCGGCGCCTATCACGCCGCGGAGCTGCAGTACCTGTTCGGCTTCAGCCGGGGCACGCCACCGTTCACATCCGAGCAGGTCGCGCTGTCCCAGACCATGGTGCGCTACTGGACCCGCTTCGCCTGGGCGGGCAACCCGAACGCGCCGCGCACCCCTGACTGGCCGAGGTACGACACCGCAACCCAACTGTTCCAGGCACTGGTTCCCGGAACGTCGAGGACGGACACCGGCTTCGCGGCCGACCACAAGTGTTCGCTGTTCGGCGGCTGAGCCGGCCCGATGGCCGAGCCGTGTCCCACCTCGCGCCATGCCTGGCTCAAATCTACGCACTTGACCGCATCGCGTACTGGTTGGCTGCTACCGCCGACAAGGTGGCGGGGTGAGGATCAGTCGCGATCGGTGCACAAGTAGCGGACGGCCGTTGTTCGAAGACAACTGAAGCCGACGAACAGGGCGTCGCGCGTGACGTTCCGGCCCTCAACGGTGGAGGAGGCCCCACGGAACCGGTGGACTATCGTGCGGCCAGTTCGGCGACGACGGGGGCCAGAGCGCCGGCGACATCAGCTCCGAACACGAAATACGAGAAGCCGATCTCCTCCCGTCGCCGTTGGATCTCCTCGGCAGCGGCCGTGGGGTCGCTGGGGAGAAAGGCCAGCGAGTCTGCGGCCCGGACGGCGGCGGTGTCTAGGTCGGGCCCGGCCATAAACGGAGCGACCGAGTCGCCGATGACAGGCACATGCAACGCCAGTTCGACGTCGCGACGGTTGTCGAACTGCCGTACCCGTTGCATCGACTCTGCTCGCGACTCGATCTGTGGCATTACGAAGGTCACTGTGTCGGCGAGCTCAGCGGCGAGCGCTTGCGCCTTTGGGCCGGCCACGGCCATCGCAACCGGGGTGTGCCGGTCTGCGCCATCAAGTTCCCGCAGGGCCGCGACGACGTCACGTACTTGATCCGAGCGTTGGCTCGCCGGAACGACTGGCAGGCCCAGTTCCCGGAGCTGGTCGGCGATCCCGGGCCGGCCGGTACCTATGCCCATCTCAAAACGACCGTTCGTGAGCACAGACAGTGAGTGCGCCTCCCACGCGGTGCTCCACGCCGGCCGTACCGGAGAGGCGTACACCCAGGTACCCACTCGCAGGCCGGTAATCGTTGCCGCGACCGCCAGCGCCGGCCCCGGCGCCGGCTGCCACAGCGGCACGTCGGGCATCAAGATCGTTGAGTAACCACTGTCAGCCAGACGACGCAACTGGTCCCGCCAGGTCGCCACATCGCTCGTGATCGGAGCAACGACCCCGAACCGCAGCGGCCTGGTTTCCCTTCGCGAGGTAACCGTCATGGTCATGATCCTCCTATGGCTCGCCGGTACCGAGCTTTCGACTACTCCACGATCGGGCCGCGTCGTATCCGACAGACCGCGAGCCCATTTTGGGACGGGCCGCTGCAAAGAGCAGTACGACCTCCGCAACCACCTGCCCGTGTGGTTCGGTGCCGTCAATTCACTCGTGGCCGGTGACTCCAGACATCCGCTCGTGCCGCTGGTCGGACGCCGCGGTTGGGAGCTGCTCTTCCGTGGGCGGACGGCTGCCACGTGATCTGAGAGGCTGTGGCGGTGGACCAGCGAGCGACGGCCTGGACCCGTGCCCTCATCGGCGTAAGACGGTTGGTGTCAAGCGGTTGGTCGGTGCCCCGCGTCGTCGTCTGTCCCGCGGGCAACGACCCGCACGACCACCAGCTCGTCGCCCGGCACAGCGGCAAGTGCGTGGACGTCAGCGGCATCTCGACCGCGGCCGGCGCCCGGGTCCACCAATGGACCTGCAACCCCGCCGGCCAGGGCAGCCGAGCAAGTGTCAAGAGTTGTGGATCAGCGGATCTTCAACTCGTCTCCTGCCGGAGTAGCTCAAGGGCGTCGATTCTGTTGAGGCTGGCATCGAGAACCGGCACCCGGTGCGGCCCGGATCCTGGCCGCCGCGTTGGAGGCGGAGGTCGACGCCTACCTCGCCGAGCTGGCCATGAGCGGGACGAGCAGGGTCGACGGCTGGTGGTGCGTCAACCACGCCGGCGGCGGTCAGTACCTGTCGCGGCTGGGCGTGCCCCGTTGCGGTGCAGGCGCCACGGGTCAACGACAAGCGTGATGATCCGCAGTCGGTGAGCGCGCCGCGCACCTGCCGCACTACATCATCCAGCAGCGAGACGTCCTCCCGCCGCACCCCAACCTCGGCGACTACAGTCAGCACCAGGCATACCTTCCCGACCGACGCGCCAACGTCGGCCTTGCTCGAGATCCTCGACCAATCAACGGGAAGGTAAGCCCTTCCCGACCCGATCCACAGGTCTCAAGCATTCTCGGGGCAGCCCACTCAACCAGACGTGGCGGCTCTGGGGCGCTAGTGACTGCGCTGCGCTCCGTTACGCGGTCACGGGCCGTTGAGGGTGAATGCCACGATGTCCCGGGCCGCGGCCAACCGGTCAGCGTTGCCACCGCCAGTCACGGCAAGGAACCAACGGCGCCCGCTTGGCGGCAGTGAGATGACGTAGAGCGTGTCGCCGTCGTCGGACACGAGCTGGTGGCCCCTACCGGGCCAGTCCCTCGGCGGCGTAACCTCACTGCCCGCCAAACCCGGCATCGAATCCTGACTGAGGACCACAACGATTCGCCATACCTCGGAAGGACCGCGGTCGGGGCGGACGTAGGCGACCGGCTGACCGCGGCTGGGCATGTTGGCCACGTGCGGCTCCTGGGCGGCCAGGGCCCGGGCGTCGGTAGCCCGCTCGAACCCCGCGGGCACACCGCGGATGGTCGGCGCTTCGCCGACGGTGGTGCCCGCTGATGCTCCGGCCGGCTCGGCCCGCGGACGCCCGCAGGCGGCGGTGGCCGTGAGAGGGATCAGTGCCAGTCCGGTGGCCGCCAAGATCTTGATCGTCCCATGCCGCATGTCCACCACCAGCCACCTTCAACCGGCCTAGCGTCGGCCTGAGCATAGACCGAGGCCGCTCGCGTCGTCTGC
>Ga0307409_100000368_pt1 | contig 18920 bp, 24 predicted proteins | sample 322Ometagenome_2_FD_203888 | JGI IMG/M metagenome (GOLD analysis project Ga0307409, IMG submission 203888) | Maize rhizosphere microbial communities from greenhouse at UC Davis, California, United States - 322HYB-O-2 | ecosystem: Host-associated > Plants > Roots > Rhizosphere > Soil | place... | reverse complement strand
TCCTGGTCGCCATCTCGGCGCTGCCGGGCGCGCTGTTCTGGCGCCAGCAGTCGGGCGTGTTCCAGACCTTGACCCGGCGCGAGCTGGTGCGGTCGGGCATCCCCGGCATGGCGGATATCGGCGGCATCTACCGGGGGCACTCGGTCCAGGTGGAGGTGAAAACCCCCATCGGGAGGCTTTCCAAGGAACAGCGGAGATGGAAGAATGCGGTTGAGCGAGCCGGCGGGATCTTCGTTTGTGCGAGGAACCCCGCCGACGCTCTAACTGTGCTGGCAGCTCTCATAGACGCCACATCTTCTGAGCTGCCGCATCCCATCCACGAACAACCCGCTGGCGCAACGCTGGCCGGGAACGGGGAGGCCGTGCTTTGACGATACCTAAAACACTTCCGTTTGACCAGATTAACGAACGCTGCCTGTCGGGTTACCTTCGCCTGCTGGAGCAGTGGTTTCCGAACGGCAAGCGGCGCGGCCATGAATATCTGGTCGGCAATCTGCGCGGCGACCCCGGCGAAAGCCTGTCCATCAACATCGACACCGGCAAGTGGCAGGACTTCGGCGACATCACCGAACCGAAGGGCGGTGACCCCCTCAGCCTGTTCGCGGCAGCGTTCTTCGGCGGCACCGGCAAGCAGCACAGGATCGCAGCATGCCGGCGACTGATGACCGAGCTGGGCATATGCTCCGACCCGGTACCCAGCAAAGTGGTTCCCATCCGGCCCGACGTGGTGAGCAAGGCCAGGAAAGAAGACGATTGGGTATCGATGGTGCCGCCGGCTGATGCCGGTGTGCCCAAGGTCAAGCCGGGCGTGACCCGGCTGCACGTCTACCGGGACGCTGACGGGCAGCCGCTGCGCTATGTCGCGCGGTATGACAGGCCGACCAAGAAGGAGTTTCTGCCCTACACCTACGGCACCCTGAACGGTGAGCTGGGGTGGCACCCGAAGCACCCCAACCCGCCGATGTGCCTGTATGGGCTGGACCGGCGGGCGGCCAATCCCAAGCTGCGCATTCTCCTTCAGGAAGGCGAACAGAAGAGCGATCTGGTTCAGGAACGGGTGCCGGCTTTTGTCTGCATGGGCTGGAGCGGCGGCGGTCATCGGGCGAAGGACCACGATTACGGCCCGACATCCGGCGCTGAGGTGATTGTGAGCGGCGATGCCGGGGACGGCGAGAAGGGCATGATGGAGGCGGCTGCGCTGTGCCATGAGGCCGGCGCCGACCCCGTCTGGACGCTCGACACGTCGGATTATCCGAAGGGTTGGGACCTGGGCAACGCGGTGTTGGGCGAGATGATCAAGCACGGCGAACTGGTCTGGAAGGACCCGGATGGACCGTGGTCGGCTGAGAAAATCGAAGCGTTCATTGAAGCACGGCAGAAGCTCTACATTCCCGAAACCGGCAATGTGGATGAGATGCCGGACCTGGGCGAGCCGGCCGACGACACGCAGGAAGACGGCGAAGACCCGGCGACCTGGGGGCAGGACCGCGACGGCATCATTCCGCTGGGGTTCAACAACAACGTTCACTACTACCTGCCGAAGAAGGGCGGGCAGGTCTTAGCCCTGACCCCGAACGGGCACAGCGAACTCCAGATGCGGGCGATGGCGTCCCAAGCCTACTGGTACGGGACGCGCTTCAGGAAGGAAGACGGCGGGATCGACTGGAAGGGGGCCGCCGGGTTCTTCATGGGTGCCTGCCAGAGCCTGCCGATTTACACGCCTGACCGGCTGCGCGGCACCGGAGCCTGGATGGATGGCAAGCGTTCGGTCCTGAACATGGGCGAACATCTGATTGTGGACGGCCACGGGCCGTACGGCATGCGCCTGTCCGGTTCGTCCTTCGTCTACGAGCGCAAGGCCAGCCTGAACAAGACCATTGCAGCGCCGGTCAGCACGGAAGATGCCGGGAAGCTGGACGGGATAATCCGTGACCTGCGGTGGGAAAAGCCGATTTTCGGCAAGCTGATGTCCGGCTGGCTGGCCCTTGCTCCCATCTGCGGCGCGCTGCACTGGCGTCCTCCCATCTGGGTCACGGGCGGCAGCGGGGCCGGCAAGACCACCCTGGATACCAACATCGTCAGCCCTATCCTGGAAGGATTGTGTGAACGCATGGCATCGAACTCGACCGAGGCGGGCATCCGGCAGCGGCTGGGCAACAACGCCCTGCCCATCATCTTCGATGAGGCCGAAGCGGAGGGGCTGACCGACAAGCAGCGTATCCAGCACATCCTCGACCTCGTGCGACAGGCGACCAGCGAGGGGGCTGCCGCCATCGTCAAGGGGACCCAATCGCAGACCGGGGCAATCTCGTACACGGTGCGGAGTTGCTTCATGTTCCTGTCGATCAACGTCAGCCTCAACCGGCAGGCGGACGAGAGCCGGATAACGGTGCTGGCACTGGAGAACCCGCCCATTGGTGATCAGGAATCCCAGGCGCACTACGACCGGGTAATGCAGCGGGTGGCCCAGCTTGTCACGCCGCAGTTCTGCGCCGGGTACATCGCCCGACAGGTCTGGCTGATGCCGGTTATCCGTGACAACGCCGTCACCTTCTCGCGTGCCGTGTCCAGCAAGCTGGGGTCAAGCCGGGTGGGTGACCAGATCGGGACGCTGTGCGCCGGTTTCCACAGCACCCATTCAACCGGGCGCATCAGCCTGGAGAGCGCGATAGCCTGGGTCGAAAAGCAGGACTGGGAGGGAGCGACAGCAGCCGACGCGATTACTGATGAACAGCGTCTGGTAAACCGGCTGCTGCTGCGCCGGCTGGTTGTCCGGTCGAACAGCGGCGGCACGACCGACCGCACCGTTGCCGAGCTGCTGACGGCTGCGGCCGGGCGCGACAGTGACGTGAATATCGTGAATGCCAATGACGCCCTGAAGCGCAATGGCATCATCTATCAGCCCGCCAACATTGGCGAAAATCAGCCTTGCGGCATGTGGGTGGCGAACCAGCACGACGCCCTGGCCGACTTCCTGAAGGACACGCCGTGGGCATCAGCCTCCAGTTGGAAGCGGGCACTCAAACGATTCCCGGGATCAATTGCCAGCACCAGTACATATTATTTCGCCGGAGTGTACTCCCGCGCAATTTTCGTTCCGGTGAGGCTGCCCGGTTCTATGAAAATGTGAGTTCTAACGAAAATTCCGTTGAGACGTTGAGAAATCCAGCGCTGATTTCCCAATGAAATCAACAGTCTAACGTTCTAACGCTTTTTTCGGGAAAAGAGACCTTATAGAGGAGAAAAAAGACTGTGAGAATCGTTCGCAACACCCACCCCCATATAAGCCTCTTTATTTATATATCTCGTTATAATGTATAGATAGAAGGAAAAATCCCTTGCGCATCAATAATTTACCGTCTCAACGGATTTCTCAACAGCGTCTCAACGTCTCAACGGAATGGGGGCCGGCATGAACGGGAACCAGCTTAAGCATCTGGCAATGATGGCCAATGAGCTGCTGGAAGACATCGAAACCCTGGCCAAAAACGAGGGTTTGCCGCCGGATTTCATGGTGTCGGTGGTTTCCAACGCCGTGGCGATGTTCGCCGCCAAGCATGGCATTGACCATGAACGCTATCTCGCGGTGCAGGCGGCAATGATCCAGCTGGAGACAGAGCGCAGGAAGGGCACCCTGTGATGATCCACGACTTTATCGTTCTGACCCGCAACAGCGAGGACGGTCCTGATCTCCGGGTGATGCTCGGACATATTGTTGCGTGGATGCCGGACGACGACGGTCCCGGCAGCTACATCTTCACGACCGATACGCCGACGCCGGTCGGTGTCTGTGAATCGCCGCGCCAGATTGACGCGCTGGTTCTCAGGTCATGAGCCTCAAGATGCCGGACGGCTGGCAGCCGTCGTCAGAAGAGCAGCGGACCATGCTGCACATCCTGACCGCCCTGGGCCGGGAGGTGGAGGTGCTCGACCAGGACGGCATGGAAACCCGCGCCATCGTGGTTGGCCTGCTGGTCAGCGCCGTCAAGCTGGCGGCCACCAGCGAGGCGGTCCAGCCGGGTGAACTGCGCGGCATGGTCAAGGCCATCGTCAAGCGCTACACGGAAGAAGGATCCGACGCATGAATGACGCTGATGTCTGGCGGATGGAGATGGACCGGGCGGATGACGCCTGCGCCGAGGTGATGCGCACCCTCGAAGTTGCGGCGGAAACCTGGGACATGTCACCCCGGGAGCTGCTGGGCATCCTCTTGATGGCCGAAATCCGGCTGGCGCGGAAGTTCGCCATCCCGCCCGCCGACTTCGCGGCGCTGACCAAAATCCGGCAGCGCTTCGCCGACTTGGTGCTGAAATGAGCGTCGATCTGTTCGGCAACACCCTGGATGAGGTGACGCCGCAGCCCTACCAGTCGTCGGCGATGCAGACCGATGTCTGGCTGACCCCGCCGGAAATTCTGAAGGCGCTGGGGCCGTTCGACCTCGACCCCTGCGCGCCGAAGCAGCGGCCCTGGGACATGGCCAAGGTCCACTACACCCGGGAAGACAACGGCTTGATGAAACCGTGGTTTGGCCGGGTCTGGCTCAACCCGCCCTACAGCAACCAGTCGGTCAAGTTCATGAGGCGCATGACCGACCACGGGATTGGGACAGCGCTCGTTTTTGCGAGAGTCGAGACCGAGTGGTTTTTCGAATGCGTCTGGGACTGTCCGAAGGTCAGCGGCATCCTGTTCCTGGAAGGCCGGCTGTGCTTCTGCCGGCCGGACGGCAAGCCGGCGGCCAGCAGTGCCGGGGCGCCGTCCGTCCTGATCTCGTACGGGGCCGAGGATGCCAGACGGCTGCGGGCATCGGGCCTGAACGGCTTTTTTATCGACCTGGAGAACCGCAATGACCGCTAAGGCGCTCAGGCGCTCGCTGATGCCCTCTGGCTCCTGTCTGGTGGGTGACAGCCGGCTGATGGTGGAGGCGCGTGTAGCGGCTCCTGGCGGGCTTGTGGCGACCTATGGCGCCCGGGTCCAGTCGGTGCTGGAGCACCAGCTGCTGCGCGGCCGGATAACAGCCAGACAGAAAGAGGCGGGCGACCAGCTGTACAGCTGCTGGGCGTTCGGGGTCGAAGGGGTGCGCCAACCGGCCAAGGGCTGTTCGGCGTGGTCCCCGGCTGGCTTCCGGGATGGTCAGCTCGACGCCTTGCAGCTCTATCGCGGGGCGCAGAAACACATCGGGCTGGCGCGTTGGCCGCTGCTGTTCCATGTCGTCTGCCTGGACTGGAGCGTCCATCGGTTCAGTAACGAGATGGGTCGCAACCGCGACGGAAGTCAGGAGGTGCTGCGGACAGCCTTGGATGATCTCGCCGACTACCTTCGATTGCCGAAAGGGGATTGACCATTGCCGCAATGCAGAGTACTGATCGGGCAGTATCGCATTCCTCCCTACGAATGCCATGCTCGGATGAGGCAAACGACTCTCTGCACCCGCACTCTCACAGAGGTTGCGGGTTTTTTTGACCCTGATCGCAGGCCCTGAACAGTGCAATTTCAACCCGGCCAATCTGGCAACCCAAGCGGGCGCCCGAGAGGGGATGCTCGCGTAAAAGAACTGGCCCGCCAGTACACCGACATGGCGGTACAGGCGCTGGTCAAGGCGCTCGACAACGAGAAGACCTGTGTCGCTGCGGCCACAGCCTTGCTTGACCGGGGTTATGGCAAGCCGGCCCAGGAAATCACCGGCCCGGACGGTGTCGGGCTGTTCGACGCCATCACTATCAACCTCGTGCGGCCTGAGCAGCCGGCCCCGAAACCGGAAGACCCGGCTAGAGCGTATCCGCTGGATATCACGTTCCGCTGATGCAGGCCGAGTTCCCGGAAGCGCTGGAGTTTCTGTTTCATCCGGCGCGCTACAAGTGCGCCTGGGGCGGGCGCGGTTCCGGGAAATCCTGGGGGTTCGCGCGGGCGCTGCTGCTCCAGGGGGTTGCCCGGCCCTTGCAGGTCCTGTGCGCCCGTGAAATCCAGAAGTCCATTACCGACAGCGTCCATCGTCTGCTGAGCAGCCAGATCGACACCATGGGCCTGAACGGCATCTACACCGTGACCAACAACGCGGTGCGCGGCATCAACGGCACCAGCTTCACGTTCGCCGGCCTGCGCCACAATGTCCAGTCGCTGAAGTCAATCGAGGGCTGCGATGTCGCCTGGATTGAGGAAGCCCAGATGGTTTCCAAGTCGAGCTGGGAAACCCTGATACCAACAATCCGCAAACCTGGTTCGGAGATCTGGATTAGTTTTAACCCCGAACTGGATACTGATGAAACCTATCGGCGATTTGTCCGCGACCCGCCGCCCAATGCTGTGGTCCGCAAGGTCAACCACTGCGACAATCCGTGGTTTCCCGAAGTCCTGCGCGAAGAAATGGAAATATTGAAGGCGCGGGACTACGACGCTTACCTGACAATCTGGGAAGGCCATACGCGCCAAGTCCTGGATGGTGCGATCTACACCAATGAAATCCGCGCCGCGACCAGTGAAGACCGCTTCACGCGCGTGCCGTACGATGTCTCCAAGCCGGTTGAAACCTTCTGGGACTTGGGCCGCGCTGACATGACCAGCATTTGGTTTGTCCAGCAAATCGGCTTTGAGTTCCGGGTGATCGATTTCTATCAGAACAGAGGCTTTCCGCTGGCTCATTACCTGAAGGTGCTGCAGGAGAAGCCCTATGTCTACAGCACCTGCTGGCTGCCCCACGACGCGCAGAATGAACTTCTCGCCAGCGAGCGGACCATCGAACAGCAGATGCGGGACAGCGGCCGGGACGTGCGGATTGTGCCGAAGGTCTTCGTGACCGATGGCATCAATGCCTTGCGCACCCTGTTCCCGCGCTGCTGGTTCGATCAGGAGCGCTGTGCCGATGGCATCAATGCACTGCGCCGGTATCGATACGGTGTCAATCCGGTATCAAATCAGTGGACCAAGGAACCTTTGCACGACATAAATTCCCATGCTGCGGATGCATTAAGGTACTTCGCCACCGCCATGCAGGAAGGCGACAGCGGCTGGTCGAAGCCGCTCAAGGCCAACATCGGGTGGGTGGTCTGATGACGGACATCTGCGCGCCGGTGCTGGTCTATCTGGTCCTGCTGACCGGCTGTGTCCTGGGCGGCCTCGTGCTCGGCTGGCTCATCAGCGATTGGCACCACAATGCTGAGTGATGACGACATCCGGGCCATCTGCGCCCGCGAGATCGCGGCGGCGGAAAGCCATGTCGGTATTGCGTCCGCTGACAGACAAAGTGCGCTTGATTACTACTTAGGAAAGAACCTGTGGGCGTCCAAGCCGGGCGCTTCAAGTGTTGTCACACGTGAAACATTAGAGACCGTGGAGTGGACTCTTCCTCAACTCTTGAAGGTCTTTGCCAGTTCGGATGAAGTGGTGCGCTTCGAGCCGCAAGGACCTGAAGACGTTCAATTCGCCGAACAAGCCACTGATTTTGTGAACTTCATCTTCACACGTCAAAATAGTGGCTTCGTAAACTTACACACGTGGATAAAAGACGGCCTGCTCAACAAGATTGGCGTCCTGAAAATCTGGTGGATGGACGAGCCCAAGGTCCGCATCACCGACCTTGCCGGCCTAACCGAGATGCAAATCACCCTGCTGATGCAGGAACCCAACATCGAAATCATGGCGGCCGACAGTGAGCTGGGGCCGGACGGCATGCCGCTCTACACCGTGCGGCTGAAGGTCAGTGAACCGGATGGCCGGGTCTGCATCGAACCCGTGCCGCCCGAGGAATTTCTGTTCTCGCCCACCGTCAAGTCGCCGGCCGACCCGGGCCAGGGTCACAAGCGCCGGGTCAGCCAGTCCGACCTGATCGAGCAGGGCTATGACCCCGGTTTGGTCGATGACCTGCCCAGCGCCGACGATGACGACGAATGGGGCGAGCGCGCCCACCGGTTCGACGGCAGCACGCTGGAGACCGTCACCCGCGACAGCCGCGACCGCGCCAGCCGCATGGTCGAGATCACCGAGTGGTACACCAAGCTGGATTTAGATGATGACGGGATCGCCGAGTTCCATAAAATCACCCTGGGCGGCGTCAATCAGTCCGTTCTGTTGAATGTCGAGGACATCGATCAACCTCCGTTTGCGGTGCTCTCGCCTATTTTAATGCCCCACCGGCTCGACGGCCTGTCTTTAGTTGATCTGGTCAAGGACCTCCAGGAGATTAAGACCGCTATTACGAGACAGACCCTCAACTCAATGTATCTGGCCAATAAGCCCCGGACATGGGCGGTTGACGGGCAAGTAAACCTCGAAGAATTACTTAACGGTGAAGCAGGTTCTGTTGTCCGGGTCAAGCAGCCCGGCATGATTGGCGAGCTGAACACCACCTTCGTTGCCGGTCAGGCGTTCCCCATGCTCGAATACGTGGACAAGATGCTGGAAGGGCGTTCCGGCATCAGCAAAATGGCCCAAGGCATCGATGCCAACATTCTGCATGGCGGCGGCAACAGTGCGGCATCAACCGCCACCGGCATCGCGGCGCTGCAGTCGGCCGCCGCTGCCCGGATAGAACTGATGGCCCGGGTTATCGCGGAGACTGCCGTAAAACACGCCTTCAACTTGATCCTTGCCCTGGTTACCAAGTATCAGCAGAAGTCTAAAGTAATCCGCTTAAGAAACCAGTGGGTCGAGATGGACCCTAGGGCGTGGAATACTGAGTTCGACTTGACGACCGAGGTAGGACTGGGGACAGGAAACAAAACCGAGCAGATGGCTTACCTGGGCCAGATACTGCAGGGCCAGAAAGAAGCCCTGGCGATGGGCGGTCTGGGCGGGTTGGTCACTCCGGTTCACCTGTACCACACTTATGCAAAACTCATTCAGCTTGCTGGCCTGAAGAACGTTGATCAGTACTTCGCCGACCCTTCACAGCAGCCGCCGCAGCAACAGCCGCCGCCGCCCGACCCCAACATGATGCTGGTGCAGGTTCAGGCGCAGGTTGAACAGGGCAAGCTGCAGCTGGCCCACGAGAAGATGCTCCGGGAAGACGATTTGAACCGCGACAAGCTGGATGCCGATATTGCACTGAGGTCGCGCGAACTGGAGATGAAGTACGGCGTCGCCGTTGATCAGGCGCACATCCAGGGCATGGTTGACCGTGACCGCGAAGCGATCAAGCAGCACTCCCAGCTGCTCCAGGCGCAGATGCCGCAACAGGGGCCGGCACAATGACCCGGAAAATAACGCCCCCCGTTATTTTCCGGCCTCGGTGTGACTGGGAAGACATGGACCCCGTGATACCCGAGCTGCAGGTGTTCGAGCCGGAAGACCAGCCTGTCGATACCGGCCTGCTGGATGCCCGGGGCGTCAAGCTGTACCGGCAGCCGGCGCCCAAGTCCCGCATGGGCTTTCTCTGATGGGCCTGTTCGACACCTCCCCGCTCGCTGGCCTGCTGACCGGCTATCTGCCGACCGGCATTGAGAACATGCAACAAGGCAATCAGGCAATCAGGCAAGGCGCCCAGGCCACGCTCAAGAAGATGCGCGGCCAGGAGCTGGCGCCCGAGGAACAGGCTGCCATCGATGACAGCCCGATTGGCGGCATGGGTGTCAACAACATCGGGGCGGCCGGCGCCTTCATGGGCACGTTCGCCGGCCGGCTGGCCGCCACAGCCAACAAGGCCAAGATGAATCAGGCGCTGCGCCTGGAAAACCGGGGGCTGCCGATGGAGGATATCCGGCAGAAGACCGGCTGGGGCCGGGGGCCGGACAATGAATGGAAGTTTGAGGTTTCCGACCACAACGCCGAACTCAGGCTCGACAAGGCCGGCACTGAGATCCTGCACCATCCGGAGCTGCGCCGGGCCTATCCTGACCTGATCAATACCCTGAAGATCGAGCGCTTCGACGGGCCGGCGGATATGATGGGCCGCTACGACCCCGACACCAACACGATACACCTGAACCGGGGCATCACCGACCCGCACCAAGCGGTGTCCATCGCCCTGCACGAGATGCAGCACCCGATTCAGATCAAGGAAGGCTTCTCGACCGGAGCATCGATGGGCATGGCGCCCATTCAGCGCATCACCACGGCCGAGGGTAGCGCGATGCGTGCCCGGCTGTACCGGATGACGGACGGCTTTCACGATGACTTTCAGAACTGGATGGCACCGCGCCTCAACCGGCCGAAATACAAGACCTGGAACCTTGGCCGGTTTCAGGAAGAGTTCGACCGGCTCCATCCCGAGATTGTGGCCGAGCGGGATCAGGCGTGGAACACGCTGAACTGGATGGACACGCCCCGTGGCACCCAGCAGCGCCTGCACAGCACCTACGAGCGCGCCATGGGCGAGTACGAGGCCCGGGAAACCCAGCGCCGGATGGACATGACGCCGGACCAGCGCCTAGCTCGTGCACCCTACAACCACGATCAAGCCATCCCCCAGGACCGCCTGATTGATATGCGGAGGTTCCCCGGCGAGAACGGCGTGCCGCCCACTGTTCCGGAACTGACCCGGCGCCGCTTCCCCGGCTTGCTGACCCCCGAACAGGGCGGCATGGCGCTCAGCCTGCTGGGCATCCCCCTCCTGCCGAACCGAGCCGAATGACCGACATCGAACTGGAGCTGAAGCGCCGCATTTCGGTGGCCGAGCGGGCGCGCGTCATCATTGAGGACCCGCTGCTGTCGTCGGCCTTCGACGCCTTGGACGCCCGCTTCCTGATGGCGTGGCGCAACTCGCCGGCCGAACAGCCCGAGCTTAGAGAGCGCCTCTGGCACCACATCCAGGCACTGGGCGAAGTCCGGGCCGAGCTGGAAACCATCCTGTCTGACGGCCTGATCGCGCGCGCTGCGCTGGAAGACCTGAAGGCCGGGACGGACCTCAACCCCTAAGACGCGAGAATAGACATGGCTGAACTGGACGCGGCGCCCGCCGATGCGGGAAGCGCCACCGACCCTGTGTCTCTGATTTCGGGCCTGCTGGAGCGGGAGAACCCGCCGCCCAAGCCGCCCCGGAACGTGCGGATTGAACCGTCCGCATCGGCCCCCGACCCGGACGAAGTTGAGCCCGGGCCGGAGGAACCCCCCGTCGAAGAGGGCGACGACGAAGAGGGGGAAGAGACGCCCGAAGAGGAAGAGCAGGAACCGGAACTCTTCGCCGTCAAGATTGATGGCAAGGAAGAGAAGGTCCCGCTCGATGAACTGGTGCGCGGCTATCAGCGCCAGTCGGACTACTCGCGTTCCATGAACACCCTGGCGGAGCAGAGGCGTGCAGCCGAAGCGGCCCACCAGGAAATCATGAGCGAGCGCAACCACTACGTTTCCCAGCTCGATCAGGTCGCCACGGTCCTCCAGGCCGCGCTGCCGACCCCGCCCAGCGAACAGATGCTGCAGACCGACCCCCTGACCTACGTCCAGCAGGAAAAGCTGTATGAGGCCAAGGTCAATCAGCTGCGCGCGGTACTGGGCGAGAAGCAGCGCGCGGAGGAACAGAGCCAGCGCGAGATGGAACGGCAGCATCAGCAGATGATGAGCCATGCGCGCCAGCACCTGCTTGCTGAACTGCCGGACTGGAAGAACCCCGACAAGGCGAGAGCCGGACAGCGCGAGCTGGCCGACTACATGCGCACGTGCGGCTACAGCGAGCAGGAAATTGCCGCTGCCGCCGACCCGCGCGCCGTGGTCGGGTTCCGCAAAGCGATGCTCTACGACCGCCTTCAGGCCGCCCAGCCCAAGGTGACCCAGAAACTGGCGACCGCGCCAAAGATGGTCCGCCCAGGCAGCGCCGGCCCTGCTCCCGATCAGGCGAAAGCCCTCACGCAACGCGTCAAGCGCAGCGGTGGCCGTGATATGGACGCCATCGCGCGGTTGATTGAGCTGGGATAAAATCCTATGGCCGTCCCTACCAATACGGCACAGACGTACCAGTCGTCTGTGATCAGAGAAGACCTGTCGAAAATCGCCGAACTGATTGCGCCGACCGAAACGCCGTTCATGACGGCCATCGGCAAGACGACAGCAAGCAGCACACACCCTGAGTGGGTGACCGTAGACCTTGCAGCCGCTGTGGATACTAACGCAGAGGTTGAAGGCAACGATGTCACGGCCGACGCCATGACCGAGGGCGTGCGTCTCAGCAACTATACGATGATCAGTGACAAGGTTGCTCAGGTCTCCAGCACGCGCGAGAACGTGGACGAAGTCGGCGACCTGAACACCATGAGTAAACAAGTCGCGCTGAAAACGCAGGAACTCAAGCGCGACATGGAGAAACAAATCCTCTCCAACAAGGTGGCCAATGCCGGCAGCGCCAGCGTGGCCAGGGTGAGCGCCAGCTTTCCCAGCTTTTTACAAACTAACGTCTCTCGCGGGACATCCGGAGTTAACCCCGTGCTGTCCGGCACCACGAGTGGGTATCCTACCACCGCTGCGGTTGACGGAACCCAGCGGGCCGTCACGGAAGCGCTCCTGAAAGCTGTGATTGCCCTGGTCTGGAACAGCGGCAGCGACCCCTCGCTGGTCTTCGTCGGCTCGGCCAACAAGCAGCTGATTAGCGCCTTTACCGGCAATGCGACAACCTTCCGCGAGATGGACAGCCGCAAGATCGTGGCGGCAATCGACGTGTATACCTCGGACTTCGGCGAGCTGCAGATTGTGCCCTCCAGGCTGATGCGAAGCCGGGATGTCCTGATCGTGGACCCCAGCAAGGTTCAAATCGCCTACTTCCAGAAGCTGCAACAAACGCCGCTGGCCAAAACCGGCCATAGCGAGAAACGCATGGTCTTCACAGAATATACTTTAAAAGTTCTAAACGAGCGTGCACATGGTATCGTCGCTGACACCGGAGGTTGAGTGACGTGTCTGGCGCTCATCGGTGATAAGTTCATGTCTGTAGTCGTGCGCGAAAACCACTCAATGTATGCTATGATGGATGTGGCTGCATTGGAGGGGATTATGCCGAGGACAGGGCAGGACTTGACGGGTGTGCGCTTCGGTCGGTTGGTCGCGCTGGAGAAGCTGGCGGAGAAAGGCCACCCGACACGCTGGTTGTGTCGGTGCGATTGCGGAGAGACGGCGAACCCAACCGGATCTCAATTGCTGGGCGGAAGGGTTCATTCCTGTGGCTGTATCAAGGCGGAAAACAACAGAACCCGCCTTGAAACGCACGGCATGAGCCATCTGCGTGTCTATCATATCTGGCAGGCCATGAAGAACCGCTGTTACAACCCCAACCAGCCGCACTACGCGCGGTATGGCGGGCACGGCGTGACGGTTTGTGATGAGTGGCGGAAGTCCTTCGAGGCTTTCTATGCCGCCATGGGCAACCCGCCGACCGACAAGCACAGTATCGACCGCATCAGCAACGGACGCGGTTATGAGCCGGGAAATTGTCGGTGGGCGACCGCGAAGGAACAGGCGGCCAATCAGCGCCCGAAACCGCCGGTAACCTGGGAGATGCCCAGAGGTGAAGGGCATTTCAAAGCGACAATCACGGAAGAAATGGTGCGTGAAATCCGTGCCAGCGCTGAACGGAACTGCGACATTGCGCGCCGCATCGGTCTATCAAAACAGTCGATAGCCGATATTCGTAAGGGCCGCACGTGGCGGCACGTCACGTAAGCACGGAAACACGAAAACACGGAACAAAGGGCTGCCATCCGGCGGCCCTTTTCTTTTGGGGATACGCCATGGTCAAGAAACTCGCGGAAGAGCAGGAAAAGTCGGTGGAACAGGCTGAAGAGGCCGCCAAAACTTCCGGCACGGCCAATCCGGCGCTAGAGCCGGAAAAGTCGAACATGCCGGAACCGGGGACCACGCCCGACACCGCCCAAATCATCAACACCGACCAAGCCAAGAGCCTGTCGCCCAACGTCACGGTGTCGGGCACCAAGCCCGATGGTGAGGGCGGTTATGAGTTGTTGGACACAGTAGACCCCGCCGTTGCCAATGCCGCCCTGCTGGGGCCGACCAAGGCGCAGAAGCCCCAGAACCCCAGCGAACCCCCCGAGGACACGGCGGCCAAGCCGGCAGAGGGCGAAGTGCTGTTCGAATGCACCGCCGACAACCAGCCTTTCTATTCCGGCAACCGCTCCGGCACCATCACCGGCGGCCCGATGCAGAAAGGCCAGAAGTATGTGATGAGCAAGCAGGAAGCTGAACTGCTGACCCAGACCAAAGCCGGCCGCATCGTCTCTTCGTCTTCCGAACCGGAACCCGAAGCACCCCCACCCAAAGCCAGCAGCAAAAACGCCAAGGTTGAGGGGAGTGACGCGGCCTGATGGAAACGCGCTTTGTCACCGACCCCATGACGGGCGACCTGACCGTCATTCGCGGCGGCGATGTCGGGCCGAACCTGGAGTTGAACAAGGCGCTTTATAACTCGGGGGATGGCTACGCGCCATCCCGCGAACTGCGCCGGGCGGCCAGCATCCCGATGGAAGTTGTCGAAAAGTGGCGCAACGAGTTGGGCGTCAACGTCTTCGACCCGAACCACAAAGAGGCCGTCCGCCGGCTGCTGAACAGCCGCGAATACCTGTACCTCAGAACCGCACCCGGGAGGCTTTGACCATGCCCCTTGACCGCCATGGCATCGCCTCGGATGCTGTCGCCATCACGCCGCACGACACCACCGCCAATCGCTTCGAAGCACTTTACACCGGCGCTGGCGGCACCATCATCGTCCGCACCCAGGACGGCACCACCGTCACCTTTGCCAGTGCCCAGGCCGGCACCATCCTGCCGATCAAGACCAACTTGGTGTTGAGTACAGGTACAACCGCAACGGGACTGGTCGGGTTCAGATGAGCGTTATCACGCTCGGCGTCACCATTCCCAGAGGCATGAAGGGCGGCGCCCCCTCCGCCCCGGTGGTGCCCAGCGACGGCCGAACGCTCAGCCTGGATTTTGTGAACAGCCTCTACTACGGCTGCGCGGTCGGCGGCACCCTGGCCTCGAGAACCCTCAGCCAACTGGTGACTGGGGCCACCGGCACCGCCACGCCGGGCGGTTCCGGCTGCCTGATCGGGGCGTCGGATGATGTCGCGCTGGTCATGTCGCCGGCTGTGTTTGGCGGCGGGTCATGGTTCCAGACCACGGCCGGGACGATCTACGCGCACGCCGTCATCGCTTATGTCAACTCAGGTTTTCCCCGCATCTTCGAGTTCACCGATGGGTCCGACAACAATCGTGTGATCGGCAGATATAATGCAACCGCTGATGTTGGGGCCGTTGTGACGGTCGGCGGGTCGGATGAGGAATTGGCCAACACGCCCTATGCGACGACCGCAAAACTTGCGATTGCATTCGACGGCACCGGCTTCAAGTCTTGCTTGAACGGCGGCACCGTCCAGACCGGTGCGGCTGTTGTGGCGGCGGTGAATGCATGCCAGTTGGGCAACCGCGGGACAACCAAAAATAGACAACTCGACGGCTATGTTCGCGAATTTAGGTTCTATCCGACGAAATACTCCTCCGCCAACCTTCAGACGTTGACAACCTGATGGCCCTGAACACCTACGCCACCCTGAAGGCCAGCATAGCCGCATGGCTGATGAGGGCGGACCTGACCGACGTGATTCCGGATTTCGTGGCCTTGGCCGAAGCGGATATGTTCTCGCGCCTGCGCCTGCGCTGCATGCTGACCCGGGCCACAACGACGCTCGGCACGGACGGTTACGAGGAGCTGCCCACCGATTTCCTCCAGATGTGGCGGCTCAAGCTGGATGAGGTTGAGCTGGAGTTCAGCCCGCACACCCTGATGGCCAGCTTTGCTGAGGATTGGGCCGGCAGCCCGCAGAAATACTACTGCATCACGGGCGAACAGCTGCAGCTGGCGCCGCCCTCCGGGGGCAGCCCGGCCCTGCTGGAAATGGCCTACTACGCCAAGCCCGACGCTCTCAGCGACACCATCACCTCGAACCGCATCCTGGAAGCTTCCCCCGGCATCTACCTGTTCGGCGCCCTGGTCCAGAGCGCTCCTTATCTGGGCGACGACCAGCGCATCCAGGTCTGGAAGATGCTCTATGACGACGCGGTCAAGGTCTTGCAGGACGCCGACGACAGCGCCGAGTTCAGTTGCGGGCCGCTGGTGATCCGCAGCGCTAGCACGGAGATGACGCCATGAGCGACGGCCCGACCCACTTCCTGATTCCCCGCGAAATGCTGGATGGCTTGATTGCCTACCTCGGGCGCCGGCCTTACGCCGAAGTTGGTATGGCAATGCAGGCGCTGGAACGGCTGATGCCAGCCCCGCCCCAGCCGGAACCCCCAAGCGAGCCGGTGGAATGAGCACGACCTGGACGCGCCAGATCGACGGCTCCAGCGTTTCGGTCAGTGGCGAAGCTGCCGCAAGCGCCGCTGCTGCGGCCCTGAGCGCCACAGCGGCGGCGGCCAGTGCGAGCGCAGCGGCGGCGAGCGTGGCATCTTCGGTGACCGCGACCGGCAGCACAACCGCGCGGTCGCTGTCGGCAAGATTTGCCGATATCATCAACATCAAGGATTTTGGGGCGCTGGTCGATGGCGCGACCGGCGACGGCACAGCCATCTCCGCCCTGGGATCGGCGGCGGGGTTCATCCGGTTTCCCAAGGGCAACACCTATGTCGCGGCCAATCTGACCATTTCTGTCCCGGCCATCTTCGATCAGGGCGCCTACGTCACCGTGGCGGCGACTTTCACGCTGACATTTTCATCGCGGGTCGAAAGCCCACGCCAGTACATTTTCCGGGGTTCGGGGCTGGTGTCGCTGACCGGCGAGGATAGCCGCAGGTGCCATGCCTCGTGGTTCGGCGCGTTCCCCGATGGGGTGAACTGTGCGGCCCGGCTCAACGCGCTGACGACGGCGATGGGCAATAGCCGCGAAGCGCTGATTGAGTTCGATCCGGGCGTCTATCAGGTCAACAGCACCGTCACATGGAACCGTGGCAGCCATCTGCTGGGGTCGGGTGACCGGCTGACCGTGTTCAAATCAGGGTCCTTGACCGGCGATGTCTTCACGACGGCGGGCATCGCGTGCTGGTTCGAGAGGCTTCAGTTCGAAATCGACAGCGCGGTTGGCACCGAGCGCACCAGCGGGTGCTACATCAACGTTGCCCACGGCAATGCCATCGTTTCGGATATTGCGTTCGGCGGCGCTGCTGTCGGTGTCAAATTAGCCGCATCGAACAGCCACGCCCGCAACATCCGCTGTCTGGTCGGCGGCACTGCCGGCTCTGGTACGGCGACCGTCCTGGTGACTGCGAGTGATTGCACGGTGGATGATGTGCATCAGCTCGGGGGCGTCTACACCGGGCCAGAATATGTCGTGGCCATCCGCAACGACAGTGCCGCCGTTAGCAATGTCACCATCCGCAATGTGTTCAACGGGACTGCCGGCTCGGGCGTCGGCATCGTCAGCAATGGCCAGTTCGTCTCGGGAATTTCGGTTGATAGCGTGCATCAGCGCACCGGCACGACCTCGCCAAGTGCTGTCACCATCAGCAACATCGGCGCGCAGACCATCGATAGCGTTCGGGTTACCGATGTCTTCGTGAACGCCGCCACAACGGACGGCATCGTCATCAACAGCACCAATGGTGCCATCACCGATGTCCTGTTGGACGACGTGGTAACCCAGGCCATCAGCGGCACCGGCATCAAAATCACCAGGACCAGCGGCACCGTCAGCGTCCGCATTGGCACGGTGGACGTGTCGCGCGCCGGCACGACGATTTCCCAGACCGGCAGCCCGACCGTGACGACCCTGGTTGACAGCGCCGCCACCATCGCCATCGCCAGCGGCGGCACCGGCTCGACCAACAGGCATGCCGCCAAGACCGCGCTCGGGCTGGTCTACGATGCCACCGTGCTGGATGACAACGTGATGATCGTTGATCTGGGCACGACGGTCTTCAACTTGCTGTTCGCGCTGTCCGGCAACGGCACGGGCGCCCCTCGCGGGTTGTTCGCGGCGCGGGCGGCAACCGGCCCGTTCTGCGCCGTCATCGCCTCGACCGGCGGCACGGTCACCGCAACGACCGGCGCCCTGGCGGGCACGACCGGGGCCGATGCCACAGTCACCGTGTCAGCCGACAACACCGGCAAGCTGTACGTCGAGAACCGCTCGGGAAGCACCTACCGATACACCCTTGCCGTGTTCGAGGCGCAATCATGACCACCTGGACAGTAGAGGCCGAGAGCGCCAGCCAGACCGTCGGCAGCAATGCCGCCCAGAGTGCGGTCGAGGCGGCGGCCAGTGCAGCGGCGGCAGCGGCCAGCGCCGCGACGCTTGCCACCCTGTCGGTCACGGCGACGGGCAGTTTGACCTCGCGCCCGCTACCGGCAAGGTTTGCTGATCGCGTCAACGTCCTGGATTTCGGCGCGACGATCAATGACACGACCTGCACTACCGCCGTCCAAGCGGCCATCACCGCCTGCGTCGCTTCGGGCGCGGCGCTGTACTTCCCGGCGGGAACCTACCGGGTCGGCAAGCTGACCGTTTCCGGGGCCTTGTCGGTCGCGGGTGACGGCTTCGACACGACCATCATCAAGAATGACACCATTGCCAGCGACAGCGTGTTCGAAATCGCGTCGGCATCGTTCCAGGTCCAGTTCAGGGATGTGCAGATCAACGGCATGGACCGGGCGCTCTATGCCGTGCGATTTCTGGATTATGCCGGCGGCGGAACGCCGTATTACAAGTCTCTCGTCATGGACCGCTGCAAGCTGTTCGGCGGCGTGACCAACCAGCTCTATCTCGGAGCCAGACGGTATCTTGCCTATATTGCCAACAGCGAGATTTACGGCGGCACCGTCGCCTGTGTCTGCACCACCGGCGCCGACCATCGTTTTGTCAACTGCGACGTGGGCGGGGCGAGCGATGCGGCGCTCGACCTTATCAGCACCCGGTCCTGCACCTTCACCGGCTGCCACTTTTACAGCAACGCTATCGGTGTCCGGACGGATGCCAACTGCTATCGAAACATCTGGCTGG
>Ga0307409_100000363_pt1 | contig 18987 bp, 18 predicted proteins | sample 322Ometagenome_2_FD_203888 | JGI IMG/M metagenome (GOLD analysis project Ga0307409, IMG submission 203888) | Maize rhizosphere microbial communities from greenhouse at UC Davis, California, United States - 322HYB-O-2 | ecosystem: Host-associated > Plants > Roots > Rhizosphere > Soil | place... | reverse complement strand
CGTTTCCGGGGGTTGCGAGGGCGTGCTGCACGTCGACCCGAACCCGATCTATGCTGCAGCGCGAAGTCGAGATCGTTAACAAGCTCGGCCTGCACGCGCGCGCGTCGGCCAAGCTCACGCAGCTTGCGGCGAAGTTCGACAGCGACGTGCAGGTGACGCGCAACGGCCGCAAGGTCAACGCCAAGAGCATCATGGGCGTGATGATGCTGGCCGCGGGCAAGGGCTCGAAGATCACGCTCGAGACCGCGGGACCCGACGAGGAAGAGGCGATGGAGGCGATCTGCCGCCTGATCCGCGATTGCTTCGGCGAAGGACAGTAAAGACGGATGGCGATGCAAACGTTCGCATGCTGAATCGACGGAACCAATGCGCCGCGGGCCGGCTCCATAGGATGGCTCGCGCGCGGCGCAGGCCGCCGGCACGCGAGCGTCCGGAGCCTCGGCATGCAGACACGCGAAATCGCCATCACCAATTCCCTCGGACTTCATGCGCGTGCCTGCGCGCGCATCGTCCAGGTCGCATCCCGCTTCCGGTGCAAGGTGTCGCTGGTGAGCGGCGTGCGCCGCGCGAGCGCGCACAGCATCGTGGCGGTGATGCTGCTCGCGGCGGCTGTGGGCACGACCGTCGTCGTCGAGACCGACGGTCCGGACGAAATCGCGGCGATGGTCGCGATCGTGTCGCTGATCCGCGACGGCCTCGAGCGGCGCCCGTAGCGAGCGCGCGCGCGTGCGGGAGACCGCGCGCGTGGTGAGCTTCGCGCTGCACGGCATCGGCGTCTCCGGTGGCATCGCGATCGGCCGGGCGCAGCTCGTCTCGCACGCGACGCGCGAAGTCGCGCATTACACGATCCCGCTCGCGCAGGTCGCTTCCGAGATCGAACGGTTCGAGACCGCGATCGGGGAAGTGCAGCGCGAGCTCGAGGGCCTGCACGCCGCGCTGACGAGCGGCGACGCGCCGGGCGAGTTCGGCGCCTTTCTCGACGTGCACTGGATGATCCTGAACGACCCGACGCTGTCCGAGGCGCCGAAGCGGATCATCGCCGAGCAGCGCTGCAACGCCGAGTGGGCGCTCACCACGCAGATGGCCGTGCTGGTCGAGCAGTTCGAGCAGATCGAGGACTCGTATCTGCGCGAGCGCAAGGCGGACGTCGTGCAGGTCGGCGAGCGCGTGCTGAAGCGCCTGATGGGACGTCCGGGCACGCTGCCGTCGCCGGCCGCCGAGGAGCAGACGATCCTGGTCGCACACGACCTGTCGCCGGCCGACGTCATCCAGTTCAAGCAACATCGCTTCGCGGCGTTCATGACCGATCTTGGTGGCATCACGTCGCACACGGCCATCGTCGCCCGCGGCCTCAACGTGCCCGCGGTGGTGGCGACGCACCATGCGCGCCAGCTGATACGCGACGGCGAGATGGTGATCGTCGACGGCACGAACGACGTCGTCATCGTCAATCCGGACCGCGCGGTGCTCGCCGAATACCGGCTGAAGCAGAACGAGCTCGACCTCGCGCGGCAGAAGCTGCGGCGGCTGCGCACCAAGCGCGCCGACACGCTCGACGGCATCCACGTCGAGCTTCACGCCAACATCGAGCTGCCCGAGGATATCGAGCAGGCGCTGAAGAACGGCGCGACCGGTGTGGGCCTCTTCCGCTCGGAGTTCCTGTTCCTGAACCGGACGGGGCTGCCGTCGGAGGACGAGCAGTTCGAGGCGTTTCGCAAGGTCGCGGCCGGCATGCAGGGGATGCCGGTGACGATCCGCACGTTCGACCTCGGTGCCGACAAGCAGCAGGCCGACCTCGAGGGCCTCGCGCGCGTCGCGCCCAATCCGGCGCTCGGCCTGCGTGCGATCCGGTTCTGCCTGGCGGAGCCGCGGCTGTTCCTGACGCAGCTGCGGGCGATCCTGCGCGCGACGCACTATGGCAACGTGCGGATCCTGCTGCCGATGCTCGCGTCGGTGTCGGAGATCGACCAGGCGCTCGCGATGATCGACCGCGCGCGGGAAAGCCTGCGCGAGCAGAACGTGCCGTTCCGGCACGACGTCGCGGTCGGCGGGATGATCGAGATCCCGGCGGCGGCGCTCGCGATGGGGTCGTTCCTGCGCAAGCTCGATTTCCTGTCGATCGGAACCAACGACCTGATCCAGTACACGCTCGCCGTCGACCGCGCCGACGAGGCGGTGTCGCACCTCTACGATCCGCTCCACCCCGCGGTGCTGCGCCTGATCGCGCTTGCGATCGGCACGGCGACGAAGGCCAAAGTGCCGATCGCCGTCTGCGGCGAGATGGCCGGCGAGCAGCGGCTGACGCGCCTGCTGCTGGGCCTGGGGCTGCGCGAATTCTCGATGCATCCGTCGCATCTGCTCGGCGTCAAGCAGCGCGTGCTGCAGTCGGACGTCGCGGCAACGCAGGCGCTCGTCGATCGCATCCGCCGGGCCGAAGAGCCGGACAAGCTCGTGGCGCTGATCGAGAAGCTCAACGCCTGACTCGGCATCCGGAATGAGTCGTCGCGCGAGGCTGTTCGCGCTTCGTGTCGCAAACACCGTGCCGCTCAATGCGCGAGCTCCTCGTCACGTTGGTCGTGGCCGCGCTGGCGGCCGCGCCGGCAGTCGCCGCCTCCGTCGGCGAGCCGGCGCCAGCGTTCGTGCTCGCGACGGCTGCGGGCGACACCGTCGATCTCGCGCGGCTGCGCGGCCGTGTCGTCTACGTCGATTTCTGGGCGTCATGGTGCACGCCGTGCAAGCGCTCGTTTCCGTGGATGAACGAGCTCGAGGCGCGCCACCGCGACCGCGGCCTCGCGATCGTCGCCATCAACGTCGACAAGCGGCGCGAGGACGCGCTGCGCTTCCTGCGCGACGTTCCCGCCCGGTTCACCGTCGTGTTCGACGCGGAAGGCAGGACGCCCGCCGCATTCGACGTCAAGGGCATGCCGAGCTCGTATCTGATCGACCGGGAAGGACGTATCGCCGCGGTCGAGGAAGGCTTTCACGACGAGCGCGCCGCTGCGATCGAGGAGCGCATTCGCGCGCTGCTCGATCGGAAGTGAAATCGATGGCGTTCCCGGTTGGCATCCTCGCCATGCTCGGCGTCGCCAGCGTCGCCGCCGGTTGCGCGACATTCGACCCGCCGAAGCCGTGGGAGAAGGGCGATCTCGCGCGACCGTCGATGCGCTTCGACGCCGATCCGCTTGCCGCGCGCGCAACGACGCACGTCTACCAGAGCAAGGAGGGCGCCGCGGGCGGCGGCACGGTCGGCGGCGGCGGATGCGGATGCAATTGAAGGTCGGCGGCGGATGCGGATGCAATTGAACGTCGGCGGCGGATGCGGTCGCCACTGAACTCGGGCGCCGCGGCACCCGACGGTGAAGCGGCGACCGACGCGCCCCGGATATCCGAGCGCTCGGCTGCGCTGATCGCAGCCGCACTCGCATTGCCGGGCATCCTGCCGTCGCACGCGTACGCTCAAACCGCGCCGGACGAAGGCGTTGTCGCGCTGCGCTATCTCGACTATCGCGACTGGCAGCCGGGCGCGCGTCGCATGACGGTGCGCAACCCGTCGCTGTACGCGCTCGTGCCACTCGGCAGCTCGCTCGCGTTCGAAGGATCGGTGATCTACGACGCGATGTCCGGCGCCTCGCCGCTGTACCACGACACGCTCTCCGGCGCCTCGGGCCTCGGCATCACCGATTACCGTACCGCGGGCGACGCCCGGCTCACGAAGTACATCGACGGCAATGCGCTCGCCTTCGGCGTTGCCGGCTCGTACGAGCGGGACTACCAATCACGCGCGGCATCGTTCGAATGGCGGCGCGCGAGCGCCGATCGCAACACCACGTTCGCCGTCGGCGTCGCCGCGACGCGCGACAGCATCGACAGCGCGAACGGCGTCGCGAGGAACCAGCACCGGGAGACCTACGACCTGCTGCTCGGCGTGACGCAGGTGCTTTCGGGTGATTCGCTCGTCGAGTCGAGCCTCACGTGGTCGGACGGCCGCGGCTACTATTCCGATCCGTACAAGCTGCTCGACACGCGTCCCGACCGCCGGCGAATCTTCGCGTGGCTCACGCGCTACAACCGCTACCTGCCAGGTCCCGATGCGACGCTTCGCGTCGCCTATCGCTACCTCGATGATTCGTTCGGCGACCGCTCGCACATGGTGGAAGCCGCGTGGGTGCAGACGCTGCCTCGGGGGTACACGCTGACGCCGACGCTGCGCTACTACACGCAGGGCGCGGCCGATTTCTATCGCGATCCGCCGTTTCCCGAAGGCTTCGTGCAGGGCGAGCCCTACACGGCCGATACGCGGCTTTCCGCGTACGGCGCGATCACCGCCGGCGTGCGGCTTGCCCGGTCGTTTCCCGGTGGCGTCACCGCCGACGTGGCATTCACCTTCTATCGTCAGCGTGCCGGCTGGCGCGCCGGCGGCGGCGGCAGTCCCGGCCTGCTCGAATTCTCGGCGCGCTGGATCGAATTCGGTCTCGAGAAGCGCTTCTGATGCTCGCGGCGGGCCTGGAGGCGTATCGCTACGCGTTCGCCGCGATGGCCTCGCGGCACGAGCTGCACGCGTGGGCGCCGGACCGCGCGCAGGCCGATGCCGCCGCGCGGGCAGCGATTGCCGACGTGCTGCGCATCGAGGCCAAGTACACGCGCTATCGCGACACGAGCGTCACGTCGGCGATCAATCGGCATGCGGGCGGTGACGAAGTGCCCATCGACGCGGAAACCGTCGCGCTGCTGCGCTATGCCGACCGCTGCCACGCGTTGAGCGAGGGACGTTTCGACCTGACGTCGGGCGTGATGCGGCAGGCGTGGGACTTCAAGCGGCGGCCGCCGCGGCTCCCGACCGACGCCGAGATCGCGGCACTGCTCGAGCGCGTAGGCTGGCCGCGGGTTGAGTGGGACGAGCATTCGATCCGCCTGCCGCGTCCCGGCATGGAGCTCGACTTCGGCGGCATCGGCAAAGAGTACGCAGCCGATCGCGCGGCGGCGATCCTGCGCGAGCACGGCATCGTCCACGCGCTGGTCAACCTCGCCGGCGACGTGCGTGTCATCGGGACGCGCCCCGACGGCACGCCGTGGCGGGTCGGCATCCAGCACCCGCGCGAGCCCGCCGGCGTCTTCGCGACGGTCGAAGTCGTCGACGGCGCGGTCGCGACGAGCGGCGACTACGAGCGCTACTTCGAGGTGGACGGCCGGCGGTACTGCCATCTGCTCGACGCGCGCACGGGGCGTCCCGTCGCGCACTGGCAGTCGGTGAGCGTCGTCGCCGATCTCGCGACGCTCGCGGGCAGCTATGCGACGCTCGGGATGCTGTTTGCGGCCGATGCGCCGGCCTTCCTCGCAGGGCAGGGCGCACACTATCTGGCCATTGCCGCCGACGGTACGATGGCGGGCAACCTGCCATTTTTGCGAGGAACATCATGATCCCACCCGACCGCCCGCAGGGCCGCCCCGAAGGCGAATGGGCACGAAGCGCGTCAGCGCGGAGTCCAGTGAGCGGCGTGCTCGCCCCGGTGATCACGCCGTTCGACGGTGATCTCGCGCCGGACGCCGAGCGTCTGATCCGGCATTGCCGGTGGCTGCTCGAGCGTGACGTCGGTCTCGCGGTCTTCGGGACGAACTCGGAGGCGAACTCGCTCTCCGTTCCCGAGAAACTGCGGCTGCTCGACGCGCTGCTCGAAGCCGGCATTCCGCCTGCGCGGATGATGCCCGGCACCGGCTGCTGCGCATTTCCCGACACCGTCGAGCTCACGCGGCGCGCCGTCGAGCGCGGCTGCGCCGGCGTGCTGATGCTGCCGCCGTTCTACTATAAAAACGTCACGGACGACGGCCTGTTCGCGAGCTACGCCGAGGTGATCGAGCGCGTCGGCGACGCCCGGCTGCGCATCTACCTCTATCACATCCCGCCGGTGTCGCAGGTGCCGATCAGCCTCGCGCTGATCGAGCGGCTGCTCGTGCGCTATCCGCAAACGGTCGCGGGCGTCAAGGACAGCTCGGGCGATCTCGCCAATACGCGCGCGATGCTCGACCGGTTCGCCGCGCAGGGATTCGCCGTGTTCGCGGGCAACGAGGCGTTCCTGCTCGCGACGATGCGCGGCGGCGGCGCCGGCTGCATCAGTGCCATCGCGAACGTCAATCCGGCGGCGATCGCGGAGCTCGCGCGCGATTGGCAACGACCGGATGCGGATGCGCGGCAGGCGCAGGTCGATCGCGTGCGCAAGGCGCTGGCGCCATTCCCGATGCTGCCCGCGCTGAAGGCCACGGTCGCGCATTTTTCACGTGACGACGCGTGGGCGCGGCCGCGACCGCCGCTCATGGCGCTGTCGGACACCGAGCGCGCGGGGTGCATCACGGCGCTCGCCGACATCGGCTTCGCGATGCCCGGACTCGCCTGACGCTAGAATCCGTGCCGCGATGCCGTCTTTCTCCGCCACGACCGGCGGCGCGGCGCCGGTCGCCGACGTCGATCGTTCCGTCGGCTCCGTCGTTTCCCGCACCGCGCACTTCGACACGCCGCTTGCGCTCGCATGCGGGCGCACGTTGCCGCAATACGACCTCGCGTACGAAACGTACGGCGAGCTCGACGCGGCGCGCTCCAACGCGGTGCTCGTCTGTCATGCGCTGAACGCGTCGCATCACGTCGCGGGCTGGTACGCCGACGATCCCGACAACGTCGGCTGGTGGGACAACATGGTCGGCCCGGGCAAGCCGCTCGACACGGACCGCTACTTCGTCGTCGGCGTCAACAATCTCGGCAGTTGTTTCGGCTCCACGGGGCCGCTTTCGATCGATCCGACGACCGGCGCGCCATTCGGCAGCAGCTTCCCGCTGATCACCGTCGAGGACTGGGTCGACGCGCAGGCGCAGCTCGCCGACCGGCTCGGCATCGCGCAGTGGGCGGCGGTGATGGGCGGCAGCCTCGGCGGCATGCAGGCGCTCGACTGGGCGATCCGTTATCCACCGCGGATCCGCAACGCCCTCGTCATCGCCGCGGCGCCGAACCTGTCGGCTGAGAACATCGCGTTCAACGAGATCGCGCGCCAGGCGATCATGACCGATCCCGATTTCCACGACGGCAACTTCGAGGCGCACGGCGTGAAGCCGCGCCGGGGGCTGCGCGTCGCGCGAATGATCGGCCACATCACGTACCTGTCCGACGAGCAGATGGATGCCAAGTTCGGCCGGCAGTTGCGCGATGGCATCAACTTCTCGTTCGCGCCGGAATTCCAGATCGAGTCGTACCTGCGCTACCAGGGCGAGAAATTCGCCGACTACTACGACGCGAACACGTATCTGCGCATCACGAAGGCGCTCGATTACTTCGATCCCGCGACGCGCGAAGGCGGCGACCTCGCACGCGCGCTTGCGCCCGCCACGTGCAAGCTGCTCGTGATCTCGTTCACCACCGACTGGCGCTTCCCGGCGTCGCGTTCGCGCGAAATCGTCAAGGCGCTGGTGCGCAAGCAGCGCGACGTCTCCTATGCCGAGATCGCCGCGCCGCACGGCCACGACGCGTTCCTGCTCGACAATCCGCAGTATCACGCCGTCGTGCGGGCGTGGTTCGACCGCATCGCCGCCGAGGGTGTTGCCGATGGTGTCGGAGGTGCAACCCCTTGACCGGCGTGAACACGGGAGTTGCACCTCCGACACCGGGGGTCAACGGTGTCGCGCGCGCCGACTACGCGACGATCGGACGATGGGTCGGGGAGGGCGCACGCGTGCTCGACCTGGGCTGCGGCGACGGCGCGCTGCTGCAGTTCCTGGCGCGCGAGCGGCGCGCGTGCGGCTACGGCATCGAGATCGACGACGCCGGCGTGCTCGCGAGCGTGCGCAACGGCATCAACGTGCTGCAGAACGATCTCGAGCGCGGCCTCGCGGGATTCGACGACGCGGCGTTCGACGTCGTGATTCTGTCGCAGACGCTGCAGGCGATGCGGCGGATCGAGGCGATCGTGTCGGAGATGCTGCGCGTGGGCCGCGAGGCCATCATCACGTTCCCGAACTTCGGCCACTGGTCGCATCGGCTGCAAATTCTGCGCGGCCGCATGCCGGTGTCACCGTCGTTGCCGTACCAGTGGTACGACACGCCGAACATCCACCTCTGCACGGTCGCCGATTTCGATGCGTTCCTCGCCGAGCGCGGACATCGGGTGCTCGACCGCGTCGTGCTCGCAGGCGGCCGGCCGGTCGCGTTCGCGCCGAATCTCACGGGCGAGCTCGCGATCTACCGGTTCCGCCGATGAACGGAGCGCCGAAGGCCGTCGACGAACCGGTGCCGCCGCCGCGCACGCGCGAGACGTGGCGCGAGGCGCTTTTCAACCGGCGGATGCTGATCTGCGTCTTCACCGGCTTCTCGTCGGGACTGCCGCTCTACCTGCTGATCAACCTGCTCCCGGCGTGGCTGCGCACGTCCGGCGTCGACCTCAAAACGATCGGCTTCTTCGCGCTGATCCAGCTGCCGTACACGTGGAAGTTTCTCTGGTCGCCGCTGCTCGACCGCTACGCGATGCCGTGGCTCGGGCGCCGTCGCGGCTGGATGCTCGCCACGCAGCTGACGCTGCTCGTGTCGATACCGCTGTTCGGCATGCTGCATCCCAAGGTCGACATTCTCGCGATCGTCGTACTGTCGACGGTCGTCGCGTTCTTTTCCGCGAGCCAGGACATCGTGCTCGACGCGTTCCGGCGCGAGATTCTGCCCGATGCCGAGCTCGGGCTCGGCACGTCGATCCACGTCAACGCTTACCGGATCTCGAGCCTCGTTCCCGGTGCCCTCGCCCTGATCCTCGCCGACCGCATGCCGTGGTCGTCCGTCTACCTGATCACGGCGCTGTTTATGCTGCCCGGCGTTGCGCTGACGCTCGCCGCGGACGAGCCCGCGCTCGTCAAGGGCCGTCCGCGCACGCTGCGCGAAGCGGTCGTCGAGCCGTTCCACGAGTTCATCACGCGCAACGGCTGGCGGGCGGCGCTGCTGGTGCTGGCGTTCATCTTCCTCTACAAGCTCGGCGACAGCATGGCGACGGCGCTCGCGACGCCGTTCTATCTGGACATGGGCTTCACGATGACCGACATCGGCGTCATCGCGAAGAACGCGGGCCTGTGGGCGAGCGTCATCGGCGGCCTGCTCGGCGGCCTGTGGATGGTCAAAATCGGCATCAACCGCGGGCTGTGGCTGTTCGGCGTCGTGCAGCTCGTCTCGATCCTCGGCTTCGCGTGGCTTGCCTACGTCCATCAGCCCGATCGGCTGCTGCTCGCGTTCGTCATCGCGTTCGAGGCGCTCGGCGTCGGCCTCGGCACCGCCGCGTTCACCGCCTACATCGCCCGCACGACCGACCCGCGCTACACGGCCACGCAATACGCGCTCTTCACGAGCCTCGCCGCCGTGCCGCGCACGGTGATCAACGCGACGACGGGCTGGATCGTCGAGCGCACGGGCTGGTTCGACTTCTATTTGTTGTGTACCGTATTGGCGCTGCCCGGCATGCTGCTGCTCCTGCGCGTGGCGCCGTGGCGCGATGAGCCTGCCGCTCGCCCTGCAGCTTGACCGGCCGCAACGCTTCGAAGCGACGATGAACCGCCAGAAATTCAGCGCGATCGCGCATCGCGATCACGACTACTGCAACCCGATCTCGGCCGCGAAGGTCGAGCGGGTGCTCGACCTGTTGCCGCTCGACGCGAGCTCGCGCGTGCTCGACCTGGGCTGCGGGCGCGCCGAGCTCGCGCTGCGCATCATCGAGCGCTTTGGCGCGCGCGTGATGGCCATCGACAATTCGTCGCTGATGCTCGACGCCGCGCGCGAGCGCGCGCAATGGACGGGCGCGCTCGGCCGGCTGCACCTCGACAACGTCGACATCGCCGAATTCCAGGCCGACCCCGAGACGTTCCACCTGACGGTGATGCTCGGCGCGGGCGGCATCCCGGGCGGCATGTCGGGCATCTGCCGTCATCTGAAGTCGTGGACCAAGTCGGGCGGCTACGTGCTGATCGGCGAAGGCTTCTGGGCGCGGCGGCCGCACCCGCACTACCTGTCGTTCCTGGGCGGCGATCGCGGTCAGTACCTGAAGCACGCGGGGAACGTGCAGGCAGGCATCGAAGCGGGGCTGATTCCGATGCATGCGACCACGGCCACCAGCGACGAATGGGACGAATACGAGTGGAAGTACTGCCGCTCGATCGAACGCTACGCGCGCGAGCAGCCGAACGATCCCGACGTTCCGGAGATGCTGGTCGAGATCCGCCGCTGGCGCGACGCCTATCTGCGCTGGGGTCGCGACACGCTGGGCTTCGCGGTCTACCTGTTCTATCGCCCGGGGCCGTTCGTCGGCTGATCGCGCTCGAGCTGCTCGAGCGCCGCGGCCGCATCGAGCCACTGCGACTCGAGCCGCGCGAGCGTCCATGCGAGCTCGCCCTGTCGCGCGATCGCGGCGACCAGGCGCTCCTTCGCAGCCTCGACATAGGCCTCGCTCGATGCGAGCCACGCGTCAAGCGAGTCTTTCTCCGCGCCGAGCCGCTCGAGATCGTGCTCGATCGCGGACTGGCGCGACTGCAGCGGCTTGCGCTGGTCCGCGAGGCGCTGGCGCGCTTCGGCTTCCTCGCGCTTCTGCGCGCGCCGCTCGGCGGCGGGGCGGGCGGCCCGGTCGTCGTCGGCGCGGCGTGCCGGCCGCGCCCGGCCCAGCACCCAGTCGCGATAATCGTCGAGGTCGCCGTCGAACGGGGCGACGGCGCCATCGGCGACGAGCCACAACTCGTCGGCCGTCGCGCGCAGCAGGTGGCGATCGTGCGCGACGACGATCAGCGCGCCGCCGTACTCCTGCAACGCCTCGGTCAGCGCCTCGCGCATCTCGATGTCGAGGTGGTTGGTCGGCTCGTCGAGCAGCAGCAGGTTGGGGCGCTCGCGCACGATCAGCGCGAGCGTGAGGCGAGCCTTCTCGCCGCCGGAAAGCCGCGCGACCGGGGAGGTCGCCATATCGCCACGAATGTCGAAGCCGCCGAGGAAGTCGCGCAGCTCCTGCTCGCGCGTGCCGGGCTCGCGCCGCGCAAGATGCCCGATCGGCGAATCCTCGACACGCAATTGCTCCACCTGGTGCTGCGCGAAGTAGCCGAGGCGCAGCTGCTGCGCGGCATGCCGCGTACCGCGCAACGGTGCGAGCGTTCCCGACAGCGCCTTGAGCAGCGTCGATTTGCCCGCGCCGTTCGGCCCGAGCAGGCCGATGCGCGCACCGGCCTGCACGCTCCATTCGACGTCCCGCAGCACGGTCCGCTCGCCGTAGCCGAGTGTCGCGTCCTCGAGCCGGACGAGCTGCCGCGCCGTCGCGCCGGTCGCCGGGAAGGTGAACGAGAACGGGCTGTCGACGTGCGCGGCGGCGATCAGCTCCATCCGCTCGAGCGCCTTCATCCGGCTTTGCGCCTGGCGGGCCTTCGTCGCCTTGGCGCGGAAGCGGTCGATGTACGCGCGCATGTGCGCGATCTGCCGCTGCTGTCGCGCGTACTCGGCCTGGTGCTGCGCGAGCTTCTGCGCGCGCTCGCGCTCGAACTGCGAGTAGTTGCCGGTGTACGCGGTGATCGTGCGGTCGTCGACGTGCGCGATCGTGTCCGCCACGGCGTCGAGAAAGTCGCGGTCGTGCGTGATCAAGAGCAGCGTGCCGGGATAGCGGCGCAGCCAATCCTCGAGCCACAGCACCGCATCGAGGTCGAGATGGTTGGTCGGCTCGTCGAGCAGGAGCAGATCGGACCGGCACATCAGCGCCTTCGCGAGCTCGAGGCGCATTCGCCAGCCGCCGGAAAACGTGTCGACGGGCCGCATTTGTTGCGCCTCGGTGAACCCGAGACCGGCGAGCAGCGTCGCCGCGCGCGACCGCGCGGCGTAGCCGCCGATCGCCTCGAAGCGGTGATGCAGCTCGGCGAGTTGAGCGCCATCCGTGCCGGGCACCGCGAGTGCGCGCTCGATTGCCCGCAATTCGCGGTCGCCATCCTGCGTGTAGTCGAGCGCGGGCGTCGCGACGGCGGGCGTCTCCTGCGCCACGTGCGCGATCACCCAGCGGGGCGGCAACTCCACCGATCCGGCGTCGGGGACGAGATCCCCGCGGATCGCCGCGAACAGGCTCGATTTGCCGGCGCCGTTCGCGCCGACGACGCCCACTTTGTGCCCGTAGTGCACGGCGAGCGACGCGCCGTCGAGCAGCCGCTTCGTTCCGCGCGACAGGACGAGGTTCGCGATGCGCAGCATCAGGGCCGCAGCACGAAGTCGTAGTCGATGATCAGCGGCGCATGGTCGGAGAAGCGCCGGTTGCGATAGATCGAGGCCGCGCGCGCCGTGGCGGCGATGCCGGGCGTCGCGACCTGGTAGTCGATGCGCCAGCCGACGTTCTTCTGCCATGCCTGCCCGCGATTCGACCACCACGTGTACTGATCGGGTCGCGCGTCGACGCGGCGGAAGACGTCGACGAACCCGATGTCGTCGAACACGCGCGACAGCCACGCGCGCTCCTCGGGCAGGAATCCCGAGTTCTTCTGGTTGCTGCGCCAATTGCGAAGGTCGATCGGCTTGTGCGCGATGTTCCAGTCGCCGCACAGGATCACCTCGCGGCCCGACCGCACGAGCCGCTCGAGGTGCGGAAGAAACGCGTCGAGAAACCGGAACTTGGACGCCTGGCGGTGCGGGCCGCTCGACCCCGACGGCAGGTAGACGCTGATGACGGAGACCTCCGTGAAATCCGCCTGCAGGTAGCGGCCCTCGACGTCGAATTCCGGGTGGCCGAAGCCGGTCGCGACGCGCGGAGGCGTCTTGGCATACAGCGCGACCCCGCTGTAGCCCCTGCGCTCGGCCGGATGGAAAGATGCGTGCGCCTTGCGCGGGGCGAGCAGCGAGCGCGGCACGTCGCCGTTCGCGCACTTGATTTCCTGCAGGCAGACGACGTCCCACGGCTCGACGCGGGCGAGCCAGCGCGCGAAGCCCTTGCGCTCGGCCGCGCGCAGGCCGTTGACGTTGAGCGTGATGATGCGCATGCAGGCGGTTCCAAAAGCGCGGCAGTTTACCGCGCGCTATACTCGGCACGACACGAGTTGTCGTGAACGACGTGATCGCTTTGTGCTTGAAAACATGAGTTTATCCGTTGGCACGCGAAGTGCTTTGCCATGGTCGACACGTTCGGTCAGAAGCGCATGAAGCACTCGCGGTCGGGCATACCGGTTTCGGTTCGCGGCGAGAACTCGCGCATGCGCTGCCGTCAGGAGTCATAACTTGCCGTACAGCATTCGAGCCGCGATGAAGCCAACCGAGAACACTGCCATGGAATCCCGCCGCCTCGCATCCCTTTCCGGGCGTGCCTGCGGTCGCGACGCCGCGGCCGGAAACGTGCGCGCCCTGCGTGCCGCGATGACGCTTCTCGTCGCGGGCGGCTTGCTGTTCGCGATGGCGCCTGGCGCCCGCGCGGCGCTCTACAAATGGACCGACGAGCGCGGCGTCATCCATTACAGCGACAAGATGCCGGTCGACGCGGTGAACCGCGCGAGCGTCGAGTTGAACCGCGACGGCACCACAGTGCGCAAGCGCGAGCAGGCGAAGCCGGTGGCGCAGCGCATGCCCAGGGACGAAACCGACGAGCAGCGCATGCGGCAGGAGGAGCGCGATCGCGTGCTGGCCTCGCGCCGCGACCGCGCGCTGATGGAGTCGTACACCAACGAGAACGAGATCGAGCTCGCGAAGACGCGGGCGGTGGCAACGATCGAGGGTCAGATCGAATCCGCGCAGGCGTTCATCGCGCAGATGCAGAAGCGCCGCGACGAGCTCGATGCAAAAAAATCGACGTTCGCGCCGCGCCCGGTGCCCGGCGAGATCGCGCGCGAGATCGAGAATATCGACGCCGAGGTCGCGCGCCAGAACACGTTCATCACGGCGAAGAAGAAGGAATCGGCCACGGTCACGGCGCGCTACGATGCGGACAAGCTGCGGTTCCGCGAGCTGCGCAGCGAAACCGGATCGGTCGTCGTCGCCGACGAAACCCGCGTCGCGTCGAATCGCGGCGCTGCGCTGCAGCTCACGAGCGGCAAGCCCTGATTCCTCCGGTGTCGGAGGTGTAACTCCACCGCCGGCGGGGTTGCACCTACGACACCCGGGGGTTGCACCTCCGACACCGAGTCGATCCCGATTTACCGCGGCGAAGGCCGCGCCCGTCTCGCCTGCGATAATCGCGGTTTCCCCGCAGGCCGCACGCCGCAGCAACTCCCATGGCTCAGTACGTTTACACGATGAATCGTGTGGGCAAGGTCGTCCCGCCCAAGCGCGTCATCCTCAAGGACATTTCGCTGTCGTTCTTTCCCGGCGCCAAGATCGGCGTGCTGGGCCTGAACGGTTCCGGAAAGTCGAGCCTGCTGCGGATCATGGCGGGGGAGGACAAGGACTACGAGGGCGAGGCGGTTCCGATGCCCGATTTGCGGATCGGTTTTCTGCCGCAGGAGCCGCGGCTCGATCCCGACGCCACGGTGCGCAGCGCCGTCGAGGAGGGCATGGGCGAAGTGCTCGATGCGAAGAAGCGCCTCGACGAGGTGTACGCGGCGTATGCGGAGCCGGACGCGGATTTCGACGCGCTCGCCGCGGAGCAGGCACGGCTCGAGGCGATCATCGCGAGCGCCGGCGCCGATTCGAACGTGCAGATGGAAATCGCCGCTGACGCGCTGCGCCTGCCGCCGTGGGACGCGAAAATCGGCCAGCTCTCCGGCGGCGAGAAGCGCCGCGTGGCGCTGTGTCGCCTGCTGCTGTCGAAGCCGGACATGCTGCTGCTCGACGAGCCGACCAACCACCTCGATGCGGAAAGCGTCGAATGGCTCGAGCAGTTCCTGCAGAAGTTTCCGGGCACGGTGATCGCGGTCACGCACGACCGCTACTTCCTCGACAATGCCGCGGAGTGGATTCTCGAGCTCGACCGCGGCTACGGCATTCCCTGGAAGGGCAACTACACGTCGTGGCTCGAGCAGAAGGAGCAGCGCCTCGAGCGGGAAGCGAAGCAGGAAGCGGCGCGGATCAAGGCGATGCAGCGCGAGCTCGCGTGGGTGCGCACGAATCCGAAGGGTCGCCAGGCGAAGTCCAAGGCGCGCATCGCCCGCTTCGACGAGCTCGCATCCTACGAGCACCAGAAGCGCAACGAGACGCAGGAAATCTTCATCCCGGTCGCCGAGCGCCTCGGCAACGAGGTGATCGAATTCGGCAACGTCACCAAGGGCTACGGCGAGCGCGTGCTGATCGACGACCTGTCGTTCAAGGTTCCCCCGGGCGCGATCGTCGGCGTCATCGGGCCGAACGGCGCCGGCAAGACGACGCTCTTCCGGATGATCGCCGGCCGCGAGAAGCCCGACAGCGGCGAGGTGATCATCGGGCACACGGCGCAGCTCGCCGTCGTCGACCAGACGCGCGAATCGCTGCCGAACGACAAGACGGCGTGGGAAGCGATCTCCGGCGGGCTCGACATCCTGACCGTCGGCCGCTTCGAGATGCCGTCGCGCGCCTATCTCGGGCGCTTCAACTTCAAGGGCCCCGACCAGCAGAAGAACGTCGGCCAGCTCTCCGGCGGCGAGCGCGGCCGGCTGCATCTGGCGGCGACGCTGCTGAAAGGCGGCAACGTGCTGCTGCTCGACGAGCCCTCGAACGATCTCGACGTCGAGACGCTGCGTGCGCTCGAGGATGCGCTATCGGAATTCGCCGGCAGCGCGCTCGTCATCTCGCACGATCGCTGGTTTCTCGACCGCATCGCGACGCACATCCTCGCCGCCGAGGACAACTCGAAGTGGGTGTTCTTCGAGGGCAACTACCAGGAATACGAGGCCGACAAGCGCAAGCGTCTCGGCGAGGAAGGCGCGCGGCCGCATCGGCCGCGGTTCAAGCCGTTACATTGAAGCGCAAAGTTTCGGTCGCGGCTGCGCCGCTCCCACGATACTTTGCGCCGAGGATATCGGACCGGCCGCCTCGGGGCGGCCCTTCGGCGGCCTCACGGCAACGACTACGAGAGCGCGCGGCAGATCGCTTCCACGTGCCGGTGGTCGGTCCCGCAGCATCCGCCGACGACTGCAAGCCCCGGCAGGGTTGTCTTCAGTGCACGGTAGTCGCGTGCCAGCTCGGTGATATCGCCGATGTCGATCTCGGTCGCCGCGTCGAGCTCGGCGTGGCTGCGCTTCGAAGCATTGGCGCGGATGCCGCGAATGCGGTCCCGCCACCCGTCGCCTTCGTCCAGCACGGCGCGGAAGTGCGACGGGTGCGCGCAATTGATCATGTAGTACGCCGGGTGCGCATCGGTCGCGTCGTCGGTGCGCGCGATCGCGTCGCGCAGCCCTTCCCCTGAAGGCAGGCGTCCATCGGTTTCCACGGTGAACGAAATAACCACGGGCATGCCGCTCGCCTTCGCCGCCGACGCGATGCCGACGGCCTCCTCGGTGTAATTCATCGTGAACGCCGACACCATGTCCGCATCGGTCTCGGCAAACGCGCGCACCTGCGGCGCGTGGTACGCCAGCGCCGCCGCGACGCTCATCCGTGTATCCGGACGGTAGCCGTCGCCGCGCGGACCGAGATTGCCGCTGACGACGATCGGCGTGCCCGGTGTCTCGAACCGCGCGCGAATCCCAAGCAGCTGCGCAATCGACTGGCGGTGAATGCGCGCCAGCGCCTCGGCACCGTAGCCGAGCTTTGCCGCCCAGTCAGGATTTGCGCGCCAGGTTGCGCTTTCGAGCACGACGCCGACGCCGTGCGCCCGCCCGATTTCAGCGTAGCGCGCGAAGTAGCGCTCGAGGATCGCCTCGTGCTCCGGGCGGTCGAGCAACACGAACGCCGCGAAATGCGGCAGGTCGAGGCCGTCGTGATAGATCAGCGTCGTCTCGAGTCCGCCGTCGGTGATGAACGGGGCATCGCGTAGCTGCGGGAGTGCGTGCCGGTATTTGCTCATGTTGCGCTCCTTTCGATGATTGATCCGCCTGCGGCAGCGGCCCGCATGGCGCCTCGCGCGATATTGAAATGCGGAAGTCCGCAGCGTAGGCTCCTGCCGTCCGCGGCGCACGGGCGATTTCGGCACCAATTCCGACATTCCGGCCAGGGCCGCCGCCTGCCCTGCCGTGGCGAAGGAGCAACCGTTCATGTCCGAGGCGGAGCGACAGGTCGACGTCGCGATCGTCGCGTTTCCCGAGGCGACCGCCTCGGTCGTCTACGGCTTCCACGACCTGTTCCACTGCGTGGGCCGCGACTGGGGACTGATCGTCGATGGCCGGCCGGGTCCATCGCCGATGACCGCTCGCGTCGTCGCGGCGCGGCCGGACTCCTTCATCGCCGCCAACGGAGTGCGCATCCAACCCGACGGTCCGCTCGACTTCGAGCGGACGCCCGATGTCGTCTGCATTCCCGAGATCATGGTGTCTCCCGGAGAGCCGCTCGAGGGCCGCTTCGACGACCTGCTCGCGTGGCTTCGGCATTGCTACGCGGCGGGCGCCACGCTGGCGACGGCTTGCTCGGGCGCGATGCTGCTCGGCGAGGCCGGCCTGCTCGATGGCCAGGACGCGACGACGCACTGGGCGTACTGCGACGTGATGAGGCGCCGGTACCCGAGCGTGCGCGTGCATCCGCAGCGCGCGCTCGTGGCCAGCGGCGCCGGGCAGCGGCTCGTCATGGCGGGCGGCGGCACGTCGTGGCTCGACCTCGCCTTGTACGTGATCGCGCGCTACACGAGCGTCGACGCCGCGATGCAGGTCGCGCGCATCAACCTGATCGACTGGCACCACACGGGACAGCAGCCGTTCGCGCGGCTCGCACGGTCGCGGCAGGTCGACGATGCGCTGATCGCACGCTGCCAGGCGTGGATCGCCGATCACTATTGCGAGCCCGCGCCGGTCGCGGCCATGGTCAGGCTCTCGGGGCTGCCGGAGCGGTCGTTCAACCGGCGTTTCGAGCAGGCGACCGGCATGTCGCCGCTCGAGTACGTGCATACGCTGCGGCTCGAGGAGGCGAAGCAGATGCTGGAGGCGACGAGCGCGTCCATCGAGGCGATCGCCAACGAGGTCGGTTACGAGGACGCGGGCTTTTTCGCTCGGCTCTTTCGCCGCAAGGTCGACCTGACGCCAGGTCAGTACCGCAGACGGTTCGGGGCGGTGCGGCGTGCGCTCGAAACGAACCGCACGCCGTCTCGGAGCAGGCCTTAGAGCTTGCGCTTCAGGATCGCGCTGACCTGCGCGGGATTCGCCTTGCCCTTCGACGCCTTCATCACCTGGCCGACGAGCGAATTGAACGCCTTTTCCTTGCCGCTGCGGAATTCCGCGACTATTGCGGGGTTCGCGGCGATCGCGTCGTCGACGAGCTTCTCGATCGCGCCGGTGTCGGAGATCTGCCGCAGGCCGCGGCGCTCGACGATCGCATCGACGGCAGCCTCGGGAGTCGACCAGAGCTCGTCGAAGACGTCCTTCGCCATCTTGCCCGACAGCGTGCCGTCGGCGATGCGCCGCAGCAGATCGGTCAGCCGCGCGGGCGACACCGGCGCGTCGGCCACGGCAATGTCGGAGCGATTGAGTGCCGCCGAGAACTCACCGAGCACCCAGTTCGCGACCACTTTGTGCGTGGCGGCGTCCGTTGCCGGCAGTGCGGCGCACGCGGCTTCGTAGTAGTCGACAAGCGCGCGCGATGAGGTGAGCTGTTGCGCGTCGTAACCGGTTAGACCGTGCTCGGCGACGAGCCGCTTATGCATCGCCTCGGGCAGCTCCGGCAATTCGTTGCGCACCCGCTGCACCCACGCGTCGTCGATCACGAGCGGCGGAAGGTCCGGATCCGGGAAATAGCGGTAATCCTGCGCGTCTTCCTTGCTGCGCATCGAACGCGTCTCGTCGCGCGCCGGATCGTAGAGGCGGGTCTCCTGCACGACCGTGCCGCCGTCCTCGATCAGCTCGATCTGCCGGCGCGCCTCGAATGCGATCGCCTGCGCGAGGAAGCGGAAGCTGTTCAGGTTCTTGATCTCGCAGCGCGAGCCGAGC
>Ga0307409_100000361_pt1 | contig 18995 bp, 15 predicted proteins | sample 322Ometagenome_2_FD_203888 | JGI IMG/M metagenome (GOLD analysis project Ga0307409, IMG submission 203888) | Maize rhizosphere microbial communities from greenhouse at UC Davis, California, United States - 322HYB-O-2 | ecosystem: Host-associated > Plants > Roots > Rhizosphere > Soil | place... | reverse complement strand
TCTTGCGCATCGAGTCGTCGGTCACCTCGCTGTCGTGGATCCCGCTCGGGGCGATGGAAGGCGCCGGGACCGAGCTGGCGTTCCGCCTCGGCATCGCCCACTACGACCCGCCACCCCCCGACGTCCTGGAGGACCTCCAGGCCCTCAAGGAGGCCGACCGCTTCCGGTTCGCCAACGAGCTGCGGGCCTGGATCGAGGTCCAGCACGACCGCATCGTCGAGTACGGCCACGCCGGCCACGGCCACATCGGCGCCACCACCCTGCGGCTCGGATCGCGCGACCTCACGTTCGCGGCCACGCCCTTCCCGGACATCCGGCCCAAGCCCGAGCTGGGCGACGGCTGGGTCCGGTTCGTGCAGTCGGCCGGAGGCCGCACCGGCGCCCCGGCGCCGCGGCGCATCCGCCGCCCGCCGTTCGTCCAGTGGGTCGCCCCGGCCGCCTGGTCGACCCTGGCCCTGACCCTCCACGCCGACGGCCGGGCCGCCTACGAGGTCGTCGGGGCCAGCCCCTTCCCCCGGCACTGGATCTACAACCACGACGGCAAGCTGGTCGCCAAGACGGGCCGGATCGACTTCGCCCGCTGGTTCCGGGAGACCGAACTGCAGCGCACCCCCTGGGGCGACGAGGACTCGCCGGCCCTGGTCGTGGCGGCCGAGACGGCCCTGGAGCGGCGGCTGTCGGTGGCCATCATCGACGGCAAGCCGGGCTTCCGGCGGCTCAATGACGGCGAGGTCCTGGTCGAGCAGGGCGACACCGGCACCGACGTCTATCTCCTCTTCGACGGCGTGCTGATGGTGGAGATCGACGGCAAGCCGGTGACCGAGCTCGGACCCGGGGCCGTGGTCGGCGAGATGGCCCTGCTCGAGGGGGGCAGGCGCACGGCCACCCTGCGGGCGGTGACCCCGTGCCGGATCGCCGTGGTCGCCGGCGACCAGCTCGACCGGGACGCCCTCGCCGAGGTGGCCAGGGTCCGCCGCGAACCGGACAGCTGACCATGGCCGCGGCCATCCCGAGACGGGCGTCCCTGCGCGTCGCCGTCTGGGGCTTCCACCTGGTCCTGCCCCTGCTCGGGCTGTGGCTGCTGCTGGTCCAGCCCCACTTCGACGTCGTCCTCGAGCACCACGGCATCCACTTCGCGCTGGTCGTCGGCGTGGCCGCGGTCAACGTGGCCCTCGGGGTGCGCATGAGCGAGGTGTCGCGCCAGCGCGCCGACGCCCGCCTGTTCCTGGTCTCGCTGGTGTTCCTGTCCTCGGCCGGGTTCCTGCTCCTGCACGCCCTGGCCACCCCCCAGGTGCTGCTGTACGGCCGCAACGCCGGGTTCACCATCGCCACCCCGATCGGGCTGCTGCTGGCGGCGGCGTTCGCCGCCGTCTCCTCCATTGACCTGACCCCGGAGCGGGCCGAGGCCGTGCTGCGCCGCCAGGGCCTGCTCCGGGGCGGCCTGGCCGCGGTCATGGTCGCCTGGGCAGTCGTGTCCCTGTTCGGGCTGCCGCCGCTGGAGAACCCCCTGCCCGAGGAGGCCAGCCGGGGCCCGCTGAGTGTCATCGCCGTGACCGGGGTCGCCCTGTACCTGCTGGCCGCGGCCCGCTACTGGCGGCTGCACCGGCGGCGACCGTCGGTCATCCTGATCGCCATCCTCACCGCCTTCACCCTGCTGGCCGAGGCCATGGTGGCGGTCGCGCTGGCCCGCAACTGGCACGCCTCCTGGTGGGAGTGGCACCTGCTGATGGCGTTCGGGTTCGCCTTCGTCTACTACAGCGCCCACGTGCAGTACGCCCGCGAGGGCTCCTGGACCAGCCTGTTCCGCGGCATCTACCTCCAGGAGACGGTCGAGCAGATCCGCCGCGAGCACACCGCCGCCCTGGAGGCGCTGGTCGAGGCCATGCAGCGGCCCCAGGGGGACGGGGCCGAGCGCCAGGTCGGCCGGGTGGTGGCCGACCTGGCCGACCGCTTCGACCTGACCGAGGGCCAGGCCTCGGTGCTGGAGCAGGCGGCCGAGGCCCTGGTGGCCGAGCGCCAGCAGATCGACCGGCTGCGGGCCCTGGTCGCGGTCGGGGCCGAGGCCCGGGTCATCATGGACGAGCGCCAGCTCCTCGAGCGGGGGGTCGAGCTGACCGGCCAGGCCCTGCGGCCCGACGCCATCCGGGTCGGGCTGGTCGAAGGCGAGCAGCTGGTGTTCCCGTCCTCGATGCGGGCCGAGGGCTGGCCCGAGCGGAACGGCGACGGCGACGGCGAGCAGCCGGCGGGCGACGGCGGCGACCCGGCCGGGGCGGCGCTGAAGTCGCTGGAGCCGGTCGAGGAGCACGAGGAGTCCGGGGGGCGGCTGTGCCTGCCCCTGACGGTCAAGGACCGGCCGGCCGGGGTGCTGGACGTGCGCCGGGCCGGCGGCGGGTTCGCCGACCGCGACCGCTGGCTGCTGCGGGCCCTGGCCAGCCAGCTGTCCATCGGGCTGGAGAACGCCCGGCTGTACCGCCAGCTCGACGGGCTGTTCCGCCAGTACATGTCGCCCGACGTGGCCACCGCCCTGCTGGCCGACCCGACCCAGGCGGCCCTCGGCGGCGACATCGCCGAGGTGACCGTGCTCTTCGCCGACCTGCGCGGGTTCACGCCGTTCTCGGAGAAGACCACCCCGGACCGGGTGGTGGCCATGCTCAACCAGTACTTCGGCCGGGCCGTGCCGGTGCTGCTGGCCAACGGGGGCACGGTGGTCCAGTTCGTCGGCGACGCGGTCATGGTCCTGTTCAACGCCCCGGCCCGCCAGCCCGACCACGCCCTGCGGGCGGCCCGGGCGGCCCTGGGCATGCAGGCGGCGATCGAGGCCGTGGCCGAGCGCGAGCCGGAATGGCCCCGGTTCCGGGTCGGGGTCAACACCGGGCCGGCCCTGATCGGCAACATCGGCAGCGACGAGTTCCGCAACTTCACCGCCATCGGGGACACCGTCAACCTGGCCGCCCGCCTCGAGCAGGAGGTCGCCGAGGCCGGCCAGGTCGTGCTCGGCCCCACCACCCACGAGGCGATCAGGCACCTGGCCATCGCCCACCCCCTCGACCCCATCGAGGTCAAGGGCAAGCGCGACCCCATCGCCTGCTTCGTCCTCGAAGCCCTGAAGGACGACCCCACCACCTGGTCGACCAACCAACCCCACCCCTCCGCAAAGCAGCCCGCCCCCGCAGCCAAGGACCCCGCCCCCGCAGCCGAGGACCCCGCCCCCGCGGCCAAGGACCCCGCCGCCCCGGCCGAGGGTCCGGCCCCCTCCGCCGACAAGGACCCCGCGGAGTTCCCTTGATCTAGACGAACGTTCGTGCTTTTATTACGGACATGAGCAAGGGAACGGCGACCAAGCAGACCGTGCTCGACGAGGCGGCCCGCGTGGCCAGCCGGGTCGGGCTGAGCGGGCTGACCATCGGCTCGCTGGCCACGGCGACCCAGCTCTCCAAGAGCGGGCTGTTCGCCCACTTCCAGTCCAAGGAGTCGCTCCAGCTCCAGCTGCTGGACCACACCCGGGCCCGCTTCATCGACCTGGTGGTCCGCCCCGCCCTGGCCGCTCCCCGCGGCGAGCCGCGGGTGCGGGAGCTGTTCCGGCGCTGGCTCGCCTGGGACGCCGACGCCCTGCCCGGCGGCTGCCTGTTCGTGGCGGCCAGCGCCGAGTTCGACGCCCAGCCGGGCCCGGTCCGCGACCGCCTGGCCCGGGACCAGCGCGACTGGCTGGACACGATCGCCCAGATGTTCCGGACCGGTATCGCCGAGGGCCACTTCCGCCCCGACGCCGACCCCGGGCAGTTCGCGTACGACCTGCACGGGACGATGCTGGCCTACCATCACGCCAGCCGCCTGCTCGCCGACCCCGACGCCGCCGCCCGCGCCGCCCGCGCCTTCGAGGCGCTGCTGTCCGCCGCCCGCCACCCCGCCGCCCGCCACCCCGCCTAGAGGAGCCACCGATGCCCTCCCGCCGGCTCGCCGCCATCCAGAAAAGCACGATCGTTCGATCATTGGGGATCCTGGAGCGGGTCGCCCCCGCGGTGGGCGCGATCTGGGCCGAGCGGCTCTGGTTCACCGTCCCACGGGCCGGCGGCCACCGCGACCGCATGGCCCCGCCGGGCCGCCCCTTCCGGGTCCAGGTCCACGGCCGGACGGTGGCCGGGGAGGTCTGGGAGGAGGGCCCGGGCGAGCGGCCGGTGGTGTACCTGGTCCACGGCTGGGGCGGCTGGGGAGGCCAGCTGGACGCCTTCGTCGCTCCCCTGGCCGAGGGCGGCCACCGGGTGGTCGCCTTCGACGCCCTCGGCCACGGCGGGTCCGACTCCGGCCCCTCGGGAGCGAGGCGCAGCAACATCCTGGAGCTGGCCGATTCCCTGACCGCGGTGGTGGCCGCCCACGGCCCGGCCGCGGCCGTGGTCGCCCACTCCCTGGGCGCGACCGCCACCGCCCATGCCATGCGCGGCGGCCTGGCCGTCGGCCGGGCGGTGTTCGTGTCCCCGATGGCCGACCCGCTCCCCTACACCCGCACCTTCGCCGCCCGGCTCGGCTTCGGGGAGCGGATCCGCAGCCGCATGGTCGCCCGGATCGAGCGCCGGGTCGGCATGCCCCTGTCGGCCTTCGGCGTCCCCGACCTGGCCCGGACCGTGGCGACCCCGCCGCTGCTGCTGGTCCACGACCGCCAGGACGCCGAGACCGGCTGGGCGGACAGCGACGCCATCGCCCGCGCCTGGCCGGGGGCCCGGCTGGTCACCACCACCGGCCTCGGCCACCGCCGGATCCTGCGCGACCCGGCCGTGATCGCCGAGGCCGCCGGGTTCCTCGGCAGCCCCCTGACCCGCTCCGGCCCGGCCGCCCGCCGTCCGGTCCCCCGGATGGTCCCGTAGCGGACGACCGCCGGCCGCTTGACACACAGGGGACGGCCACGGCAAGGATGACGCCATGCGTATCAATCATCAGGTTGTCGTGTTCGACGCCGCGGACCTGGCGGCCGAGAGCGGGTTCTGGGCCGGGGTGCTCGACGGCACCGTCGATGCCGAGGACGACTGGCACATGGTGTTCGTCGGCGGTGAACCACGGGTCGGAGTCCAGCTGGCGCCCGGCCATGTGCCGCCCGACTGGCCCGATGGGAACCCGCCGCAGCAGATCCACCTCGACCTGTGGGTCGAGGACTTCGCGGCCACCCACGATCGGGTCATGTCGCTGGGGGCGAAGGTGCTGCAGCCGGCCAGGGAGGTCGACTCCCCGGACAACTTCCAGGTCTACGCGGATCCCGCCGGGCATCCGTTCTGCCTGTGCTGGGTTCAGCGACCGAGCCCCGGTGGCGCCTGAGCCGCGTCGGACGGGGCCGGGCCGGTGCGGCGTGCCAGCAGGGACGGGGCCGCCAGCACGGCCGCCAGGGGGACGAGCTCGGCCAGGGTGAAGCCGAGGCGGTCGCCGGCGAAGCCGTCGGAGAGGTGGGCGTCGGGGTTGCCGGTGCCGAGCCCGGGCCACAGGGCGGCGGCCAGGGCCAGGGCCGACCAGCCGGTGGCCAGGGTGGCGGCGACCAGGGCGCCGGCCGGGCCGCCGGGGACCCGGAAGGGGCGGGGCTGGTCGGGTCGCGTGCGGCGCAGCCGCACCAGGGCCGGGAACACGACCAGGTTGGCCAGGGCGAGCAGGGCGATGGACAGGGTCAGGGCGGCGCTGAAGTAGCGGCCGTTGTCGTCGCCGGCCACGGCGAAGGCGGCCAGGGTGGTGAGCGTTGCGGCCACGCCTGCGGCCAGGGTGGCGGTGAAGAAGCCGAGCAGGGCGACCTGGGCGGCCGCCCCGGCCAGGGGCACCCGCTTGCCGGCCCGCAGCGGCAGGGCCGCCAGGGCGACCGTCGTCCAGACGAAGGCCAGCGCCACCACGACCCGCCAGGCCCCGTCCACGGACACGAGCAGCCGGTCGGCCACGGCCACCGCGGTGATGGCCAGCGACCCCCCGACCCACACCGGCGTCTCCAGGAGGTAGATGAGCGCGACCAGCGACCCGGCGTACCGGCCGAAGGCCAGCCGGGCCCAGACATAGGGCCCGCCCTGGTTGGGGAAGGCGGCCCCGAGCTCGGCGATTACCAGGCCGGCGGGCACGAAGAACAGGACCGCGACCACGGCCAGCCAGGTCAGGGTCTGGGCCCCGCCCCTGGCAACCGCCCCCAGGGTGTCGAGGACCACGATGGCCGAGATCAGCAGGCAGATGGCATCCAGTCGTCCGAGCTCGCGGTGGAGCTTGGACCGCTCGGCCCGGGACCCCGGGCGACGGTGGCGTCGTCGGTGGCCAGCTCCACCGGGCGGACCGTTGCCACCGATGCTCCCCCTTCGCCGAGTTCCGGCGAAACAATCCAAGCTCGGCCGGAGGCGGGGAGCAGTGCCGGGCGGCACCGGGGCATGGTGCCGTGCGGCACACCCGGCCCGGAAGGGCCGGGGAGGGTGGCTCAGCGGCCGTTGAACTTCGGGGCCCGCCGCTCCAGGGAGGCGGTCATGCCCTCGCGGGCGTCCTCGGAGGCGAACAGGTCGGTCAGCTCGTCCAGGTCGCGGTCGAGGGCGTCGTCCAGGGGCCGCTCCAGGCCGTCGTTGACGACCCGGGTGATGGCGGCCACGGCCAGGGGGGCGCCGGCGGCCAGGTCGGCGGCCAGGGCGGCCACCGCCTGGTCGAACTCGCCGGCCGGGACCAGCCGGTCGACCATGCCCAGGCGCCCGGCTTCGGCCGAGGCGACGGTCCGGCCGGTGACCAGCAGGTCCAGGGCCCGGCCCCGGCCGATCAGGCGGGCCAGACGCTGGGCGCCGCCGGTGGCGGGGAGCAGGCCGAGGGTGACCTCGGGGAGCCCGATGCGGTAGCGGCCCTGGGCGGCGACCCGGATGTCGCAGGCCAGGGCGACCTCGTAGCCCAGGCCGAGCGCGTGGCCGGCGATGGCGGCGACGAACAGCGGCGCCTCGTCGGCGAAGCGGCCGAGCACCTGGTGGGCGCGGCGGCAGGCGGTCAGGTTGGCATCGGGCGACCGCTCCACGAACTCCCGCAGGTCGGCCCCTGCCGAGAAGACCTCCTCGCTGCCCGACCGGATCACCGCCACCGCCACCTCGGCCTCGGCCACCCGACCGACGGCCAGGTCCAGCGCCTCCAGCTCGCCCGCGTCCAGGCGGTTCTCCGGCGGCCGGTCGAGCGTGATCCAGCCCACCCGGCCCTCGACCTCGGCGTTCACCGTCATCGGCCGCTCCCTCCTACTTCGGGGCCATGCGGATGGCCCCGTCGAGGCGGATGGTCTCACCGTTGAGCATCCGGTTCCCGAGGATGTGGCGGACCAGGGCGGCGTACTCCTCGGGCTGGCCGAGGCGGGAGGGGAAGGGGACCTGGGCGCCGAGGGAGGCGCGGACCTGGTCGGGCATGGCGGCCAGCATGGGCGTGTCGAAGATCCCGGGGGCCACGGCCATCACCCGGATGCCGACGCGCGCCAGCTCGCGGGCGATCGGCAGGGTCATGCCGGCCACCCCGGCCTTGCTGGCCGAGTAGGCGGCCTGGCCGATCTGGCCGTCGAAGGCGGCCACCGAGGCGGTGTTGACGATCACGCCCCGCTCGCCGTCGTCCAGGGGCTCGTTGGCGGCCATGGCCTCGGCGGCCAGCCGGGTCAGGTTGAAGGTGCCGACCAGGTTGACCTGGACCACGGTCACGAACCGGGCCAGCGAGTGGGGGCCCTGGCGGCCCAGGACCCGCTCGGCCGGGGCGATCCCGGCGCAGCTGACGGCCGCGTACAGCCCGCCGCCGAGGGCGGCGGCGGCGGCCACGGCGGCGCGGACGCTGTCCTCGTCGGTGACGTCGGCGGCCACGAACCGGGCCCGCTCCCCCAGGTCGTCGGCGACCTGCTTGCCGCGGTCGGCGTCGACGTCGGCCACCACCACCGACCCGCCGGCCTCGACGACCATCGCCGCCGTGGCCGCCCCCAGCCCCGACCCGCCGCCGGTGACCAGCACCGTCCTGCCCGCGATCTCCACCCTGGCGTCTCCTTTCAGACGGTGCCGAGCAGCCAGGCCGGCCGGTTGGCGTCCTTCCACTTGAGGCTGCAGCCCATGCTCGGGCGATGCGGCTCGGGCACCGGCCGGCCGTCCAGGACCAGGTCGAGAGCGCCCCGCAGCAGGGCCCCGGTGACCGGCCGGCCGTTGCGGGGGGTGCTGTCGTCGAAGGCGCCCCGGTAGGCGAGGCGGCGCTCGGCATCGTAGACGAACAGGTCAGGGGTGCACATGGCCCGGTAGGCGGCCGCGGCCTGCTGGGACTCGTCGAGCAGATAGGGGAAGCCGAAGCCGGCCCGCCGGGCCTGCTCGGCCATGCCGGCCGGGCCGTCGTCGGGATAGGCATCCAGGTCGTTGCTGCAGATGGCGACGGCGGCCACGCCCCGCCCGGCGTGGTCGGCCACCGTGGCCGCCAGGGCCTGCTCGACGTGGCGGACGTACGGGCAGTGGTTGCACAGGAACATCACCAGCAGGGCCGGCCCGTCGAGGTCGGCCAGCTTGAACGTGGCGCCGTCGGCCGACGGCAGCTCGAAGTCGGGGGCGGGGGTGCCGAGCGGCACCATCAGGGAGGAGGCGGCCATGTCGTGCTCCTGGGGTTCCGGGGCCGGGGGTGAGAGTCCAGGCTAGCGCTTCGCCCGGGCCGGGGGCGGGCCGGGCACGACCCGCAGCGGGGCGGCCCGGTCCTCGGCCGCCGAGGGGAGCAGGGCCGGCGCCGGGGCGCGCAGGGGCAGGCGCAGCTCGAAGCGGGCCCCGCCGGCGAGCCGGGCGTCGGTGACGACCAGGTCGCCGCCCTGGGCCCGGGCGAGCTGGCGGCCGATGTAGAGGCCGAGCCCGAGGCCCCGGCCGGGCTCCAGGCGGGTGAAGCGCTCGAAGATCCGCTCGCGCTCGGCGGCCGGGACGCCGGCGCCGTCGTCCTCCACGGCCAGCACCGCGTCGTTGCCGGCGCGCTCGCCGACCAGCCACAGTGGGCGGTCCTCGGGCCCGTACTTGCAGGCGTTGTCGACCAGGTTGCCGAGGATCTGCAGGACGACGTCGGGGGCGGTGCGCACCGGCAGGCTGCGGTCGCAGCGCACCCGGACCCGGTCGCCGCAGGCGCCCGCCCTGGCCTCGGTGGCCGCCTCCTCCAGCAGCTTGGCGGCGTCGGCCTCGACCCGGTCGGTGGCGCTGGCCAGGAAGCCGGCGCGGCCGTTGTCGGACTGGGCGGCCAGCAGCAGCTGCTCGATCAGCACCCGCAGGCGCCGGGCCTGGCGGTCGGCCATCTCCAGCATCTCCTGGCGCTCGGCCGGGCTCATGGGCGGACCGGCGCTGAGCAGCCGCAGGGCCCCGACCACGGTGGTGAGCGGGGTCCGGAGCTCGTGGGAGACCATGGCCAGCAGGTCGTCCTTCATCTGGTCGGTCTCCTTGAGCTTGCGGGCCACCTCCTGCTCCTGGGCCCGCAGCTCGGCCTCCCGCCTGGCCGTCGCCTCGGCGTCGTCGCGGTCCAGCACCGCCCGGGTCTCGGTGCGCAGTAGCAGGTAGGCGCCGAGCATCAGGGCGAACGCCAGCGCCAGCAGGGCCGGGTCCTTGGTCGCCAGCACCAGCACCAGCACGCCGACCTGGGCCATCACGATGACCAGGACGGACTGGCGCAGGACCCGGGCCGGGCCCACGGTCCGGTCCTCGTCCAGGGCCAGGCTCCCGACGAACAGGACCGTCTTGACGGCGACGAAGACGGCGGTGCCGATCAGGATCCCCGGCAGGGCCGAGCTGTCGACCCGGCCGCCGGACAGGGCGGTCCAGACGGCCCACCCGGCGGCCAGGCCGATGGTGTGGGTGCCGACGTTGAAGGCCAGCCGGATGGGCGGCTTGTGGTGGACCAGGCCGGAGAGCGTGAGCGAGACGGCCATGACGAGCGCGGCCACGCCAGGGTCACCGACCAGCACCAGGGCGAACACGAACGGTGAGTCGACCATGACCCTGGGCCCGCTCGCGTCGCGGCTCAGGGGGATGGTCAGGAACGTCGCCGCCGCCACGAACGCGCCCAGCAGGGCCACCCGCGGCAGCTCCTCACCGACCTGCCCGAAGTCGATGTTCGCCGCGAGCAGACAGAGCACCACGAAGCCGATCGCCGAGACGACGGCCATGTACGTCCTGAGCCTGCCCACCACCGCGCAAGTCTCCCCTGACGAGCGGTTTCGCGGCAAGCAGCCGATATGGACGTGACACCATGCGCAGGTGGGCCGACGGAAGCTGGTCTTGAGGGTGGTGCTGGCGGTGGCGGTGGTGGCCGCCGTCTACTTCGGGCTGCTGCCCAAGGTGGTCGACGTCCGCCAGGTGGGGGCGACCCTGAAGGCCATGACCTGGCTGGAGCTGGCCACCCTGCTGGCCGCGGCCGTCTGGAACCTCGTCTCCTACCTGCTCCCCCAGCTGGCGGCCACGCCCGGGCTGACCCCCCGGCAGGCGTTCCTGGAGAGCCACGCCTCGACCGCGGTCGGGAACCTGCTCCCGGCGGGCCAGGCGGTCGGGCTGGGCGTCACCTACCGCCTCTACACCTCCTACGGGTTCCCCCGGGGCCCGATCGCCCTCTCCCTGCTGGTCCAGGGGGTGTGGAACAACTTCATCAAGCTCGGCATGCCGATCGTGGCCCTCGGGCTGCTGGTCGCCTCCGGCGACGCCGCCGGAGAGCTGGCCCCGGCGGCGGTGGTCGGCCTGGTGGTGTTCGTGGCCGCCCTGGCCGGGTTCGCCTTCGGCCTGTCGGGCGAGCGGCGGGCCGCCCGCCTCGGCCGCGCCCTGGCCGGCCTGGCCGAGCGCTTCCGACGCCTCTTTCGCCGCCAGCCCGGTCTCCGTGACTGGGAGCGGGGGGCGGTGGCCTTCCGGGCCCAGGCGATCACCCTGCTGCGGCGCCGCTGGCACTGGCTGACCGTCACCACCCTGGCCAGCCACCTGTCGCTGTTCCTGGTCCTGCTGCTGGCCCTGCGCCACGTCGGGGTGTCCGAGGCCGAGGTCAGCTGGGTCGAGGCCCTGGCCGCCTTCGCCCTGGTGCGGCTGCTGTCGGCCTTTCCGATCACCCCGGGCGGGCTCGGTGTGGTCGAGCTCGGCCTGGCCGCGGCCCTGGTCCTGGCCGGGGGCGAGAAGGCCCAGGTGGTGGCGGCCGTGCTCGTCTTCCGCATCCTGACCTTCGTCCTGCCCATCCCGATCGGCGCCTTCACCTGGTGGTACTGGCGGCGCCGGACGTGGTATCCGTTGTCGGTCCAGGAGCCGACGTGATGGGAGCAGCCATCGTCCGGGCCGCCGGGGCCGATACCGACACCGCCGCATGACCCCGCCGCCACGGGCGACCGGCCTGCCGATGGTGCTGCTGTCGCACCGCGGGCCGGTGTCGTTCGAGCGTGACGCAGCGGGCGCCCGCACGGCCAGCCGCGGCGCCGGCGGGCTGGTCACGGCCCTGACCGGGCTGGTGTCGGACCTGCCGGACGCGGTCTGGGTGTGCGCCGCCGGCTCCGAGGAGGACGCCGCCGTGGCCGCCGAGCACGGCGGCCGGGCGGTCAGGGTCAGCCTCGACGCCGAGCCGCGGGTCCTCGGGGACGAGGACGACGGCGCGGCCGAAGGGACGCCGTCCATGCGCCTGCGCCTGGTCGAGGTCGAGGGCCATGCCCACGACGACTTCTACACGGTGATCGCCAACCCGCTGCTGTGGTTCCTCCAGCACGGCATGTACGGCCTGGCCCTCGCCCCCCAGCTGACCAAGCGCGAGCACGCCGCCTGGGACGACGGGTACGTGGCCGTCAACCGCCAGTTCGCCGACGCGGTGGTCGAGGAGGTCAAGGCGGCCGGCGGCCGGGCCCTGGTGATGCTCCACGACTACCACTTCTACCTGGTCGGCCGGCGGGTCAGGGAGCAGTGCCCGGACGCCCTGGTGTCGTTCTTCCTGCACATCCCCTGGCCGGGACCGGACGCCTGGCGGGTGCTGCCGCCGCCCTGGCGCGAGGCGATCCTCCACGGGCTGCTCGGCAACGACGTGGTCGCCTTCCACACCGAGGGGTTCGCCCGGAACTTCCTGCTCAGCGTCCAGGAGCTGCTGGGGCTGCCGGTCGACCTGGAGGCGATGACCGTGCGGGTCGGCGACCGGACGGTGGCCGCCCGCCACTACCCCATCTCGATCGACGTGGCCGCCATCCGCGAGCTGGCGGCCACGCCCGAGGTGGCCGAGCACGCCGCCGCCCTCACCGAGGCCTTCGGCGGCGAGGGCCGCCAGCTCGTCCTGCGGGTCGACCGCACCGACCCGTCCAAGAACATCGTCCGCGGGTTCGAGGCGTTCGCCACCCTGCTCGAGGACCATCCCGAGCTGGCCGGCAAGGTCCGCTTCCTGGCCCTGCTCCAGCCGAGCCGCCAGGACGTGCCCGAGTACGCCGACTACCTGGCCGAGATCGGCGGCGCCGTGGCCAGGATCAACGCCGCCCACGGCCGCGAGGGCTGGGAGCCGGTCGACCTGCGCCTCGGCGACGACCTTGCCCTGGCCGTGGCCGCCTACAGCGTCTGCGATGTGCTCATGGTCAACGCCCTGGCCGACGGCATGAACCTGGTCGCCAAGGAGTCGGTGGTGGTCAACCGCCGCGACGGCGTCCTCGCCCTGTCCGAGAACACCGGCGCCCACCAGGAGCTTGGCGCGTTCGCGGTCACCCTCTACCCGTTCGACATCCAGCAGCAGGCCGACGCCCTCCATGCCGCCCTGACCATGGGCCGCGACCTGCGCCGGGCCCGCCGTGAGGCCGCGGCCCGGGTGGTCGAGGAGAACGACATCGCCAAATGGCTGCACGCCCAGCTCACCGACCTCGGGGTCACCCCCGGCCCCGCCTCGGACCCGGGGCCCGGCTGAGGTGACCGCCACCCGCCCGGCCACCCGGGCCACCCCCCGCTCCCACGCCCTGCCCGACCCGCGGCTGGTGGAGTTCATGGTCTGCTCGACCGCGCTGGCCGGCGGCCGCGTCGGCGGGCGGCTGCCCCTGCCCGTCCCCCTGCTGGCCGCGGTCATCGCCGTCCACGGGCTGGTGCTGGTCCGCTGGCCGGCCCGGCGAGGGCTGCGGCTGGCCTGCTTCGCGCTCATGCTGGTGCTGCTCGGGGTGGTCCCGGCGGCCCGGTACATGCAGGCCACCGCGCGCGGCGACGTGCGCATGGCGATCGACGGCGGCGTGCTGGTCAGCGACGAGGCGGTCGAGGTCCTGCTCCAGGGCCGTGACCCCTACCAGGCGTCCTACGACCGCGTCCTGGCCCGCTGGCGGATCAATGTCGAGGGCCGGCCGGCCACCAACCCGCTGGTCCGCCACTACCCCTACTGGCCCGGGTCGCTGGCCCTGCTGGCCGCGGTCGAGGCCCCGCTTCGGCTGGTCGGGCTGGATGCCGACCCGCGCGTGCTCTACCTGCTGGTGTACTGCGCCCTGGGGCTGTGGCTGGGCCGCTGGAGCCTGCGCGAGCGCGGGCACCTGGGGGTCGCCGTGGCCGTCTGCCTCAACCCCCTGCTCCTTCCCTACCTGTGGCAGGGGGCCAACGACATCCTGCTGGTCGCCGGCATGGCGGCGGCCGCCGTCGCCCTGGCCGGCCGGCGGGTCGTGCTGGCCGGGCTCGCCCTCGGGGCTGCCATGGCGGTCAAGCTGCTGATCGCGCCCATGGTGGTGCTGTTCGTGGTCTGGGTCGCGGCCGAGGCCGGACGCGGGCGGCTGGACCGGGCCCGCGCCTGGTGGGCGGCTGCCGCCACCGTGGTGCCGGCGGCGGTGACGGCGCTGCCGTTCCTGCTCTGGCACCCGGGCGATTTCCTCACCGACGCCGTCGCCTACCACCTCGGCCTGGTCGCCGACGCCTACCCGATCGCCGGCCACGGCGTGGCCGCGTACCTGCTGCGGGCGGGGGTCCTGACCGACCCGTTCGGCCCGGCGCCGCCGTGGGCGACCGTCCTGCCCACGGCGGCGGTCATGCTGGCCGGCTGCTGGTGGATGTGGACCCGTCCCGGGCGGCGCACCCTGCTCTGGGTGTCGGGCCTGGTGCTGCTCGGTGTCCTGCTCTTCCACCGCAGCTTCATGTTCTATTACGTCGACATCCCGGCCACGGCCCTGCTCCTGGCCGCGTTCGGCGAGCCGGGCCCGGTCAGCTCTCCAGAAGCTCCTTCAGCGCGGTCATCCGCTCCCGCCAGAACGCCTTGAGCTTGTCGGCGGTGGCGGCGTCGGGGACGCGCTCGTGGGTGAGGGCGACCTGGCTCTTGGACTCCCCGCGGGCGGTGAAGGCGATCACCAGGCGGGTCGAGCCGTCGTCCCAGTTCGCCCGGATCGACCTGGCCGGCCGGGCGGTGCGGACTCCGACGGCGGCGCCGGGGAGCCAGCGCTGGCGCATGGCGGGGTCGGCGAAGGCCTCGTACAGGCGCTCGACGGGCACGGCCACCGTCTTGGTGGCGTTGACCTCGAACTGGCCGCCGCGCCGCTGGCGGGGCGCCCGCAGCCCGCGGGCCTGCTCGTAGGCGACGGTCACGCCCTGGGCCCACCAGCCGGGAACGCCGTGCTCCTCGTTGACCCACCGGGCGATCTCGGGATGGGGCCGCTCCACGGCACCCCACGCGTCGAGCAGGGCGAACCACTCGTCCCACGTCCTGCCGGTGTTGGACCGGATCACCTCGTCCGAGTACGGCGCCCTGAACCCGGGCACGGTGGCCGGGACCTCCGGGGCCGGCCGGCCCTCGGCCCCCAGCACCTGACCCTCGGCCCCCGGCACCCGGCCCTCGGCGGCCTCGGGCTCACGCTTCGCGGCGCCCTTGGCCACCAGCTGGCGGCGGGCGGTGGCGTAGCGCTCGCCGGTCTTGTCCATGCGCGCGCGGACGCGACCCTTGAAGGACTTGTTCCTGGTCATCTGGCGCTCCTCACCCTGCGGGCGGCTGCGGGACCCACGCTCCCGTCGCCCCCGCGGAGAGGGCACTCGACCAGCGACCCGAGAACCCGAGGTCCCCTTTACCTCCACGAGCCGGCGGCGTGAGCACCGGAACGAAGGTCGGGCGCGGGACGGCGCCGGACCAGAGCATAGCCCACGCCCCCGACAACCGGAACCCCGAGGTCAGGACACGCCGCGCAGCCACAGCGAGGTCCGCGTCGGCTGCATGGTCAGGTCGACCACGGCCAGCAGCTCCCGGTTCAGGGCCTCCAGGTCCACCTGGTCCCGCAGCCGGGCGGCGAAGTGCTCCACGGTCCGGGCAGCGTCGTAGCGGCGGCGGTTGAAGCGCCGGTCGACCAGCCCCTGGACCCGGCGGCGCAGCGGGGCGAAGGCGGCCACCGCGCCCAGGGTGGCGGCGGCCACGACCAGGCTGGAGTCCTGGCCCAGCAGCCGGCCGAGGCCGAGGACCACGACGGCATAGCCCGCCGCGAGCAGGACGGTGACCAGGCCGTAGGTCAGGGTGCGGCTGACGACCCGGTCGAGGTCGTACAGCCGGTAGCGGAGCACGGCCACGGCCACCGCCAGCGGCGGGCACAGCAGCGCGGGGAAGATGATGGCCGCGGTCCAGTCGGGCGCGATCCCGAGGCCGTTCGGCAGGCTCAGCAACAGCCCGCCCACCGCGGCCGCCGCCCCCGCGGCGACCCAGCGCATCTGCTGGCGCTCGACCCCGCGGGAGGATCGGAACCGGAGCACCACGCAGACGGCCGCCGGTGGCAGGCTCAGCCAATGCAGCACCACCCCGACGACGGTGAGGGCTGCCGCGACCTTGCCGGCCGGGCCGGCCAGCCCGAACGGGTTGTCGGTCCCCAGCTTCTCCAGCGGTCCCGGGATCAGCGGGGCGGCCAGGCTGGTCAAGACGATGCCGGTCACGCTGGTGACGACGACCAGCCGCCAGCGTCGCGAGCGCAGGTGGCCGTTGGGCAGCAGCAGCGCCGGCAGCGTGACCCCGAGGGTGATCGCCGGCGCCCAGGACCAGTCCCCGGCGATGTAGACGAGCTGGGCCACCAGCGGCACCGGCCGGTGCTCGCGGCTGAACTGCTCGACCCAGGGCGCCAGCGGGATGGCGTAGGCCCAGGCCAGGCCGGCTCCCCCGTACAGCCAGCCGATCGGGTTGGCGGGCCGCCGCAGGGCCAGGACCAGCCCGATGGTGGCGGACCCGAGCACGAAGAAGAACGCGTAGATGGCACCCTCGGCGAGCACGCTCAGGGTGAGGGGCCGGACGATGGCCACGGTCACCAGCAGCCCGGCGGCACAGCAGCCGAAGGTGACCAGCCACAGCGCCCAGGCGAGCACCACCCTGATCCGGAGCCGCACCCGCGGGCACCTCCTCGCATGCTCCACACCGGTCCGGGGCCAGTCTCCGCCGGCCCCGGTACGGGACCGTTACGGGCCCCGCCGAGGACCCCCGGAATTGTCACAGGTACCGGTTACGCTGGGACAACGCAGCAACCGCTTCCCCGAGGGAGATGCTTGTGACCATCACCGTCGACGCCGACCTGGTCGAGCTCTCGCGCCCGTTCCCCACCGACTTCGTCGAGCGCAAGGACGGCCAGGACTATGTCGCCCACCATGTCGTCAACCAGCGCCTGCTGAGCATCGTCGGCCCCTTCGACTTCGAGCTGGTCCAGCTCATCCGCGGCGACGTGGCCGAGGTCCCACCGGACCCCAGCTCCCGCAGCCGCCGGGGCAAGGCCGGCACCCCGGCCCTCCACAACGTCGTGGTCGGCGGCATCTGGCGCCTCACCTGCACGATCGACGGCCGCCAGGTCCGGGTCGAGGAGGTCGGCGACGTCGGCGACGTCCACAACTGGCCCCACGACGGCGCCCGCCTCAAGGACGCCGCCTCCGACGCCCTCAAGCGCTGCGCCATGCGCCTCGGCCTCGGCCTCCACCTCTGGGCCCAGGAGCACTACTTCCTCGACCAGCAGCTCCGCGCCCAGCACCGGGTCGACCAGCCGGTCGGCGCCGCCACCGGGACCGAGTAGCCGCCCCACGAGCCGGGCGCCGGTCAGCGGCCGGCGCCCGGCCCCGCCTGGGGGCCGGCCAGGAGCTCGGCGAGGTGGAGGGCGCGGCGGCCGGCCAGGTGGTCGAGCTGGGTCCGGCACGAGAACCCGTCGGCCAGCACGACCGCGCCGGGGCCGGCGGCGCGGACGGCCGGGAGGAGGGCCGTCCCGGCCACGGCGACCGAGACGTCGTAGTGGCCGCGCTCGGCCCCGAAGTTCCCGGCCAGCCCGCAGCAGCCACCGACCGGGGAGACCGCGGCCCCGGCCCGGGCCAGCAGGTCGCGGTCGGCCTCCCAGCCGAGCACGGCGTGCTGATGGCAGTGGGGCTGGGCGACCACCTCCACACCCCGCAGGTCCGGCGGCGCCCATCCCGGCGCGGCCGCCAGCGCCTCGGCCAGGGTCGACGCCGCCCGCGCCACCGCCACCACCGCCGGGCCCTCCCCCAGCAACGCCGCCGCGTCGTGTCGCAGCACGGCCAGGCACGACGGCTCCAGCCCCACCAGCCGCACCCCCCCATCCGGGAGCCGCCCCCGGTTCCCTCGCCCACCCGGGCCAGCCGCCGCGACCTCCGCGCGACCGGATCTCCGATCCTCGGGCCCCCCTCCCCCACCCTCCGCCAGCAGTTCCGCCAGCCGGTCGACCGTCCGCCGCAGCACCCGCCTGGCCGTGGTCAGCTGGCCGGTGGAGATCCAGGTGAGGCCGCAGCAGAGGGGTTCGTCGGGGAGGTCGACCCGGTAGCCGGCGCCCTCCAGGACCTCGCCGGCGGCCTCGCCCACCGCAGGGGCGAAGTGGTCGGTGAAGGTGTCGGGCCAGAGCAGGACCCGCCCGGCCGCCGCCTCCCGACCGGCCGCCGGGCCGCGGCGGCGCCACCGGGCCCGCAGGGTGGCGGGGGCCAGGACGGGGAGGGGCCGGCGGGGGTCGATGCCGGCGAGCCGCTTGCCCACGGCCGCCAGCACGGGGTTGGTCAGCAGCCGATTGGCCAGTCCAGGGGCCCGGGCCCCGAGGGCGACCCACCGCGGCAGCCAGCCGAGGCTGTAATGGGACACCGGGCGGGGGCGGCCCCGGTAGGTCTGGTGCAGCACCTCGGCCTTGTAGGTGGCCATGTCGACCCCGGTCGGGCAGTCCGAGGCGCAGCCCTTGCAGGCCAGGCAGAGGTCGAGGGCCTCGCGGACCTCCGGCGCCGCCAGCCCCCGGACCAGATGTCCGTTGACGGCCTCCTGGAGGACGCGGCTGCGGCCCCTGGTGGTGTCCTTCTCGTCCCTTGTGGCCAGCCAGGACGGGCACATCACCCCGCCGGCTCCGGTGTTGTCGGCCACGCAGCGGCCGATCCCCGTGCAGCGGTGGACGGCGCTGGTGAAGTCCCCGCCGTCGCCGGCGTAGCGGAACCCGAGCCGCCCGGTGACCGGCCGGGCCGTGGTCCGGCGCAGGTCGGCGTCGAGCGGCCGGGGCCGCACCAGCACTCCAGGGTTGAGCAGGTCGCGCGGGTCGAACACCGCCTTGACGGCGGCCATGGTCTCGATCGCCGCCGGGTCGAACATCAGCGGCAGCAGCTCGGAGCGGGCCCGCCCGTCGCCGTGCTCGCCCGACATCGACCCGCCGTGGGCGGCGACCAGCCGGGCCGCCTCCTCCACGAAGGCCCGGTAGACGGCCCGCCCCTCCGGCCGGTCGAACGGGAAGTCGATCCGCACGTGCAGGCAGCCGTCGCCGAAGTGGCCGTAGGGGATGCCGGCGAGGCCGTGGGCGGCCAGCAGGGCCTCGAAGTCGCGCAGGTAGGCGCCGAGCCGCTCGGGCGGGACGGCCGCGTCCTCCCAGCCGGCCCAGGCCGGCGCCCCGGCCGGGCTGCGCCCCCCGAACCCGGCCCCGTCCTCGCGGATCCGCCAGATCGCGGCCTGCTCGTCCGGGCCGGCCAGGACCCGCCCGCCGAGCGCGTCGGCACCGGCCGCGGCCACCACCCGGCCGGCGGCGGCCGCGGCCTCGGCCGGGGGCGCCCCGCCCAGCGCGGCCCGCAGCCCGCCACCCCCCTCGGGGAGGTCGGGCACGGCCCCGCCCCGGC
>Ga0307409_100000359_pt1 | contig 19014 bp, 12 predicted proteins | sample 322Ometagenome_2_FD_203888 | JGI IMG/M metagenome (GOLD analysis project Ga0307409, IMG submission 203888) | Maize rhizosphere microbial communities from greenhouse at UC Davis, California, United States - 322HYB-O-2 | ecosystem: Host-associated > Plants > Roots > Rhizosphere > Soil | place... | reverse complement strand
GATCTCCGCGTATGAGAACTCTTCCACGTCACGCAGCCACACCGCCTCGCGAAACGCCTCGGGCAGCTCGTCGAGGGCCGCCTGCAGGTCGGCGTCGAGCGTGTCGCGGAGCAGGATCTGCTCGGGCGTGTCGAGCGCGGTCGGGCCGTCGCTCGTCGCGGCGGCCTGTTCCACGCGGTCGCTATCCACCTCGACCGTGTCGCGCGAGGCGTCACGGCGCCGGTTCCGCCACGTATTGTGGAGGATCGTATAGAGCCACGCCTTCAGGTTCGTCCCGCGTTCGAACCGGTCGGTGAACCGGAACGCCTTCACGTACGTGTCCTGAACGAGGTCCTCCGCGTCGGCCCGGTTGCGCGTCAGGCGCAGCGCCGTGGCGAACAGAGGCTCCAGCAGGCCGAGGGCCTCGGCGGCGAACGCATCAGCGTCCGCGGGGCCGGTCTGGGAACGGACGCGGCGCAGCATCAGTACGCGGGGCCCTGCAAGAGAGAACACGGCGAGCCCCTGCCTTTATTCCTTCTCGCCAGTATAAGGGGACAATGCCGTTCGACCCAGGGGACACTGCGGATCGCCTCGCCGGTCGTTTTCGCGAGAAACCAGACGAATTCCACGGTACGCGCTTTGCTCCGCCGGGGCCGTCCGTGTTCGTTGCGACAGCGCGACCGACCGAGTAAGATCGCGCGCATCCGGTTTGGCAGGGCCACCTGTTGTTCCCCAACCACGAGTCCCTGCGAGGAGAGGTCCTATGAGCGTCCGCACACCGTGCGGGGCCCTGCTTCCGGCAGCCATTGCCGCCCTCGCGATGATGGCCGCTCTGCCCATCCCCGTCGCGGCGCAGACCGGGTTCATCCCCTACTACGGGAAGAACCAGATCCGCTACGACGACTTCAAGTGGCACATCTACACGACCGACCACTTCGAGATCTACTACTACCCGGAGATCGAGCCGCACCTCGAACGCGTCGCCGGCTACGCCGAGAGCGCGTACCAGCATGTGAGCTCGGAGCTCAAACACGATCTCGCGTTCAAGGTGCCGCTCATCCTGTTCAAGACGAGCAGCGAATTTCAGCAGCAGAACGTGATTCCCGGCGCGGCGCAGGAAGGGGTTGGCGCGTTCGCCGAGCCGTCTCGCGACCGGATGGTCATGCCCCTCGACGAGCCGCCCGACCTGCTCTATCGCCTCATCGTCCACGAGCTGACGCACATCTTCGAGTTCGACATCATTCCCACCTCGCTGATCCGCCGGAACATGCCGCTGTGGATCAACGAGGGATTGTCGGACTACATGACCGGCCTCTGGCGCCCGCTCGACCTGATGACGGTGCGCGACGCCGCGGTCGCCGACATCGTTCCCAAGATGAGCGATCTCGAGGGCTACGGCAACTTCTCCAACCCGCGCTTGATCTACAACCTCGGGCACGCCGTGTTCGAGTTCATCGAGGCGCGCTGGGGGAAGGAAGGTTTGCGGCAGTATCTGTTCTCGCTGCGCAAGGCCGTCATCGGCGGCGGTGAGGACGCTTACGAAGAGGCGTTCCGACTTACGCCGGAGGAATTCGACCAGCAGTTCGAGCGCTACCTGAAGGACCGCTTCAAGCCGTTCCGCGACAAGGAGCGGCCGGCGGACTACGGCAAGAACCTCGCGCCCGACCCCGAGAAGTCCAGCTTCATGCAGGCGCTGAGCGTCGAGCCGTCGCCCTCCGGCGATCTGCTGGCGGTGTTCTCCGTCAACCGCCGCGACCGCGAGTACGACATCGTGCTCGTCTCGGCCAAGGACGGCAGCGTCATCCGCAACCTGACGAAGGGATTCGACCAGGACAAGGGCTTCGAGTTCATCGCCATTCCGGGCGGCCGCTGGAACTCCGTGCCGTGGATGACGTGGGCCCCCTCAGGCGATCGCATCGGCTATTTCGTCCGCGACGAGAAGACCCGCACGCTCGTCATGCAGAACGTGCTCACCCGCGACATCGAAGACCGGATTGCGATGCGCACGGTGGACGACCCCGAGTCGCCCGACATCTCGCCCGACGGCCGCAAGGTGGCCTTCGCCGCGCTGCAGGGCGGCGTCGGCGACATCTTCCTTCTCGACCTCGAGACCAAGGCGGTGACGAACGTCACCAAGGATGCCTTCGCCGATCACGGCCCGACCTGGTTCCCCGACGGCAAGTCGCTGCTCTACGTCGCCCGCGTCAGCGGCAACGAGAAGCTGTTCCGCCTCGATCTCGAGACCGGCGCGAAGACGCAGTTGACGTTCGGCACGCACGACGACACGGCGGCGCAGTTCCTCGACGCCGACACGCTGGTGTTCTCGTCGACGGCCACCGACCCCGGCCAGCCGATCGAGCCCGACGTCGCGCGCAACGGCAACATCTACAACATCTGGACGCTCAGCCTGAAGACCGGCGAGCTGAAGCAGTACACCGACGCGCTCGGCGGCAACACGACGCCGATCATCCTGAACCAGGGCGCCGACAAGCAGATCGCGTTCATCACCTACTACAAAAACGAGTACGAGCTGCACACGCTGGAGCGGAAGGACCCGATCGTCACCGCCGCGTCGTCCGACTTCGGCTCGGCGGGGCCGGTCATCGACTTCCAGGCGCCGCTGACGCACACGCTGGTGGCGGAGAACAAGAAGAAGAAGGGCACGTTCGAGAAGCTGTTCCTCGACGGCCGTCCGCCGGTGAACGTCGGCGTCACGAGCGGCGGCGACGTGTTCGGTGGATCGCAGGTCACGTTCAGCGACGTGCTCGGCGACCAGCAGTTCAGCCTGTTCGCCGCGTCGGTCTCGCAGTACCGCACCCTCTCCTTCTCGTACCTGAACCTCGCGCGTCGCTTCCAGTACGCGCTCCAGGGCTTCTCGCAGACGTCGTTCTTCTACGGGCAGCTCGAGAACATCTTCTACGACCCGGCGTTCGTCGGCGGCTTCCTCGATCGCGATCTCGCGGTGGCGACGCGCACCACGCGCGGCGGCACGGCATTCGGCATCTGGCCGATGGATCGCTACCGCCGGCTCGAGGTGTCCGGCGGCTTCGTGCAGTACAACGAGGAGTTCACCGACCCCCTGGTCGAAGCCTACTCGCGCCAGTATCAGGAGCAGACGTTCGGCCGCCAGTTGTTCCGCAACGGCAGCTTCATGCCGCTCGGCGTCACCTTCGTGCAGGAGACGACGGTGTTCCGCGAGTTCGGACCGCTGGCCGGCAACACGATGCGCCTGTCCTACGAGATGGCGCCGAAGTTCGGCGGGATGCTGTCGCGGCAGACGGCGGACCTGGACGCGCGGTATTACATGCGTCTCGGCGGCTCGGGCCTGCTCGCGCTGCGCGCGCGCGGCTTCAAGAGCTGGGGCGATTATCCGGACTTCACCTATTTCGGCGGCAACTCCGAGATGCGCGGCTACGACTATCTCGAGTTCACCGGCGACAACGCGTTCTTCCTCAACGCCGAGCTCCGCTTCCCGTTCATCGAGGCGATGCTCACGCCGATCGGCATCCTCGGCGGCGTGCGCGGCGTGTTCTTCGCCAACGTCGGCGGATCGAGCTGGGACAACGTCGGCCCGCGCGGCGAGAAGTTCCAGCTGTTCACCCGCGACCCGGAGGTGATCACGCCCATCCTCGGCTACAACCAGGACTTCCGCACCGGCACGGTCACTCCCGTGCTCGGCGAGCCGACGCTGGTCAACGGCTTCCGCCTCGTGGACGGCCGCGCCTCCTACGGGGTCGGCCTCGAGACCTTCGCGCTCGGCTTCCCGATCCACTTCGACTGGTCGTGGAAGACGCTGTTCAACAAGGGGTGGGAAGACGTGCTCTATGCCAGCCAGGGCGGCAGCGGCGCGTGGCGCAAGGCGAAGTTCGCCGTGTGGATCGGTTACGACTTCTGACGCAATCGTTCGTCGTAGTTCGTAGATCGTAGTTCGTAGATGACGGGAGGTCGCCGAGGCCTCCCGTCTCAACGATCTACGTTCTGCGATCTACGACATCCGGTGCCCGTTCGCGCCGCCTTACCTTCCCGACCCGTTCCTTCCTGTGCAGTCGCAATGGACCTGACGCCGAAGCGCGCTGACGAATCGGCCACCGAGATGGTGCAGGTCGTCCTGCCGAATGACGCCAACCCTCTCGGGTTCATCCTGGGCGGCACGGTGATGCACCTGATCGACATCGCCGGCGCCATCGCCTGCCACCGCCACACGCGGAGCCTCCTCGTGACCGCCGCCGTGGACGGCCTCGAGTTCCTCAACCCGATCAGGGTCGGCGATCTCATCATCCTGCGGTCGCGCGTGACGTGCACGTTCACGACGTCACTCGAAGTCGAAGTCGAGGTGTTCTCGGAAGAGACGCTGACCGGCTCGCGGCAGTTGACCAGCCGCGCGTACCTCACGTTCGTCGCCATCGATCGCGACGGCTGCAAGCACCGCATCGCCCCGCTCCTCATCGACACCGACGAAGACCGGCGGCGATCCGAAGAGGCGCACACGCGCCGCGCGGCACGACTCTCCCGCCGAAACCAGAGTCCGCGCTCGCCCGCGCCGCGCTGACACTTCACACCGACACTTCACACCTGACAGGCGGCCGCTGAAACTTGACGATCGACACTTCACGACTGACACGTCGCCGCTGACACTTCGCACCGACACGTCACGACTGACACTTTCACGGCCGACACATCGCCGCTGACACTTCACGACAACACCTCACCGCCCACACGCCGCGGCTGACACCTCGCCGCCGACACCCATACGGCTCGCCTGATGACGGCCGATACATAGGGTGTTCGTTCTTCGGATCAATCGAATGCCATTTGGAAGGTGTCCCATGCGTCTCCGCTTGTTTGCGGCGCTTGGCGTGGCTGCGGTGTGCGTGTGCGCCGGGCCGTCGGCGCTCGGGCCTCGTCTCTCGTTCTCGACGCTGCGCGTGGATGCACAGGCGCTCACGACGCAATCGGGCGGAAGTGCGGTCTACAACCTGAAGGTCGTCTCCGACAGCTCGCCCGATCTCACGGATCTCGACAGCCTCATTTACAGCACGACGTCGCGGTGGAGCACGCCCGAGGAGAAGGTGTGGGCGCTGTTCTACTGGAGCCACATCCTCAAGCGGCAGACGCCGCCGATGGTGATCCACGGTCTCGAAGTCACGGATCCGATCCGCAACTTCAGCGACTACGGCTACACGATGTGCAGCACCATCTCCGGGATCAACCAGAGCCTGTACGAGCTCCTCGGGTTGCGTCACCAGTACTGGGACATCTGCAATCACACGGTCTCGCAGGTCGAGTGGGACGGGCGCTTCCACATGATCGACAGCTCGATGTCGCACCTCGTCACCCAGGACGACGGGGTCACGCTGGCATCGCTGCAGGAGGCCGCGGCCGATTCGGCGCGCCTCGTGAAGGAGCGCAGCCTCTATTCGACGAGCCCCTACGGGTTCGTCACGGGCACCGATACGATGCGCAGCCTTCCCGACGTCGTCGACCCGTCGACCGGCGCGGTCAGCGGCGGCTTCGCCCGCGCATTCTGCGAGAACGGGCTCAAGTTTCGCGACTACTACTACAACTGGGACCGCGGGCATCGCTACGTGCTCAACCTGCGCGACGACGAGTCGTACACCCGCTTCTACCGTCGCCTGGGCACGACACCCGAGTATTGGGTCGGCAGTGAGAAGGTCTCCCCGTCGGATCCGGCGAAGCGATACGAAATCGACTCAGGCAACAAGTTCGGCATCCGCGGTAACGGCCAGTGGACCTTCACGCCGGCGTTGACCGCGGATCGCTGGGCCAGCGCCGCCTACGCCTGGCACCATGTCGTCTCTGCCGGCGGCGCCCTGCAGCCCGCCGTCGCCGGCCAGCCCGGTGAAGTGATTTACAAGGTGCAGGCGGCCAATGCGATCACGTCGCAGCGGATCCGCGCCGAGTTCGACCGGGTCAATGCCGCGGCGAACGCGACGATTGCCGTGAGCCTGAACCACGGCCACACCTGGACGCAGGTGGCGGCGATCGGCCCCGAGATCGGCGCCGCGGTCCCGCTCGTGGCAAACCTTCGCGACGAAGTGAGCAGCGCCTACGAAACGCTCGTCCGGGTGCAGATGCACGTGCCGAGCGGCTCGCCCGACGGCATTCGACTCACCGCACTGGGCATCGACACCATCACCCAGGTCAACACGAAGGCGCTTCCGACGCTGACGATCGGGCGCAACGAGATCGTCCTCGCCCGCGGCGACCAGTCCGACACGATGACGCTCTGGCCGGAGCTGCGCGGCGGCTTCTGGCAGAACGACGCGTACGACGCAAGGAACATCGCGTCCCAGGACGTGACCGTTCCGCTCAAGTACACCGCCGTCGTCCGGCCGGCCGTGCTGACCGAGGATGCGTACCTGACCTACCGGATGGACGCGCCAACCGACATCACGCGCGCGGTCTACGGCGGCCGCCTGCACAATTTCAAGGCCGGTTCGTACATCGAGTTCCAGCACTCGTTCGACCAGGGCGCCACCTGGATCCCGTCGTACCGCCTCACCGAGGTCACCGCGCCCTACGACGACATCCATTACGAGACCATCTCCGACGTCCCCGCGGGTGTGCGCACGATCCTGTTCAAGTACGTGATCCACAACACGAACTCCACCGCGTTCCGCGCCAGCGGGTTGTACTCCGCCCGCATGGAGGTCAACCATCGCCCGGCGGCGGCGATGTCGAAGCCGGTGGACGTCACGCTCCGGTGGAAGGAAGTCCGCGCCGATCGTACGCTCGTCGAGCGAAGCCATCGCCAGCGCGTCAGCGCCTTCCCGTTCAAGTACGTCGTCAACGTCGGCGGCAGCGATCATCCGGTGATGGAGTCGATGAAGCTGAGCCTGGCAGACGAGAGCGATGCGACGCCGTTCGGGTATGGCGACGGGGTGGACGCCGGCGGGGTGAAATACGTCCATGTGAAGCAGGTCGAGGGTACCAACCTGGCGGTCGGCAAGCCGTATACCGTCTCGCGTGCGCCGTCCGGCTTCCAGGAGTCGATGGGCGCGAGCAACACCACGATCCTCACCGATGGCATCGTCGGGGCGCCGATCTCCGGCAGTACCTCCTACTGGTGGGGGCAGTGCTGGACATCGGGGACGACGGTCGACCTCAAGGTCGATCTGGAGAAGCTGACAACGTTCCGGGCCGTTCGCGCGCACCTGTTCGGTTACCCGTTCTGGGATGCCCTCAAGGGCAATGTCCAGGACCAGGTCGAGGTGCTGACGTCGCAGGACGGTGTGAACTTCCTCAGCCAGGGCAGCTTGACGACCTCCCTGTGGAAGAAGGACATCCCGATCAACCACATGGTCCAGGACGACGAGAAGGCGACGGCCTGGAACTTCGAGCTGCGGCTGCCGGCGCCGGTGACGGCGCGCTACGTGCGATACCGGGTGACGCCCAAGCGCAATCTCTGCATCAGCGAGCTCCAGGTGCTCGATCGCCTGGACCGTGTGCCATTCGACATCCGCATTGCCACGCCTGACGTGTCATCCGGTGTACCGGACAAGTCGCCGACGAACGTCTCGCCTGTGGTTGAACTCGATTCGCCGGCGGACGGCTCCACGTTGGCGGCACCTGCCAGCGTCGTGGTCGCGGCGAGTGCATCGGATGCCGACGGCGCCGTGGCACAAGTCGAGTTCTTCGCCAACGGGACGTTGATCGGCAGCCGCACGGCCGCGCCATGGTCGGTCGCGTGGGGCGGCGTGGCAGAGGGCGCGTATACGCTGACTGCTCGCGTTACTGACGATCGGGGCGCCGCGACCGTGTCCGACGCCATTCGCATCACCGTGAACGCGCCACCGCAGGATCAGCCCGCGCCGGCGACTTCGAAGGAAATCGTCCTGCACGCGAAGGACGCGACGGTCGCGGCCGGATGGACGGTGACGCCAGACGCCGGCGCGGCCGGCCTCGCCCGACTGCAGAACGCGAACGCCGGAGCGGCGCGCGTGCCGGCGGCACTGGCCTCGCCCTCCGATTACTTCGAGATGACCTTCGCCGCCGAAGCCGGCATTCCCTACCGGCTGTGGATCCGCGGCAAGGCGACCTCCAACAACTGGGCGAACGACTCGGTGTACGTCCAGTTCGACGGCTCGGTCGACGCGGCCGGCGCCCCGGTATACCGGATCGGGACCACGTCGTCCACGCGCTGGCAACTGGAAGACTACACGAACGCCGGGCTCTCGGGATGGGGCTGGCAGGACAACGGCTACGGCGACGCCCCGGACGTCGTCGGTGCGCCGATTTACTTCTCGGCGAGCGGCCTGCAGAAATTGCGAGTACAGGTGCGTGAAGACGGTCTCGGCATCGATCAAATCGTCCTCTCCGCCGAGCGCTTCCTCGACGCGGCGCCAGGGACGACCAAGAACGACACGACGATCCTCTCGGCCTCCAGTGGCGTGACGAACGCGAGGCCAACCGTCGCTCTGTTCGCGCCGACCCCCGGATCGGTGTGGACGGCGCCGGCCACGATTACCGTATCCGCCAATGCGGGCGACACCGATGGCACCGTCGCGCGCGTAGAGTTCTTCGCGAACGGCACCGCGATCGGCAGCCGCACTGCGGCCCCGTGGTCCATCACGTGGACCGGAGCGGGCGCGGGCTCCTACACGATCACCGCCCGCGCGACCGACAACTCCGGTGCATCGACCACATCAGCCGGCGTCGGCATCACCGTCGGCACGTCGGCTCCCACGGCGTCAGGCGTGAAGGAGGTTGTCCTCTACGCGAAGGACGCGAGAGCGGCGGGCGCGTGGACTGTCGTTTCCGACTCGTCGGCGGCAGGAATGGCGCGAATCCAGAACTCGAACGCTGGCGCCGCGCGTGTGTCCGCTCCGCTCGCGAAGCCGATCGACTACTTCGACATGACGTTCACCGCCGACGCCGGTGTCGGTTATCGCCTCTGGATGCGCGGCAAGGCGACGTCCAACAACTGGGCGAATGATTCGGTTTACGTTCAGTTCGACGGCGCCGTTGATGTGGCGGGCGCCCCCGTCTACCGGATCGGCAGCACGTCGGGAGTGCGGTGGCAGCTCGAAGACTGCATGAGTTGCGGGATGGCAGGCTGGGGATGGCAGGACAACGGGTACGGCGACGAGCCGGGTGTCGCCGGGGCGCTCGTCTACTTCGCGACGAGCGGCCCGCAGACCATCCGCGTGCAGGTGCGCGAGGACGGCCTGGGCATCGACCAGATCGCCCTCTCGGCCGTGCGGTTCATCACCGCGGCTCCCGGGGCGACGAAGAACGACACGACCATCCTGGCCAAGCCATAGGTGGAAGCGCCGTTCGACGTCAGAACTTGTCGAGCCTGAGCTCGCTGCGCGTCAGGTCCATCGCGACCTTGTAGTTCCCGAGGAACTTGTGGCCGACGATGCCGCCGACCTGGAAGCCGAGGAGGACGCTCGGCGCACGCAGGTTGAGAACGACGATCGGGAAGTTCTTGTAGGCGATCGTGTCGAAGTTCAGGTTGACGCCGGTCAGGAGGAACGCGTCGCGATCCCAGCCGGACGTGCCGTAGACCTTGAGCGGGATGCGGCGCGGCGAGCGGGTTTCCAGCGAATCGGCGGTGTCGGCGCTGATCGAAATCACCTCGCCGCCGGTGTCGATGACGAAGTACGCGGGCTGCTTGTCGTTCAGCGTCCCTCTGACCATCGCCAGGCGGTGCACGCGCATCGGCAGCCGGAAGTCCGGCTCGCCGACTGGCAGGTCCCTGGCGATCGTCAGCATCCGTCGCTGGTAATCGATCGCCATCGACATGCCGAGCGACAGCGGCGAGAAACTCTCCCCCTCGCGCTTCGGGATGCCTCGCAGGGCCGGGTTCTTGATGAGGACCGGCAGGTTGCGAATCTTGAGCGTGCCGATCTCGAGGGAATCGAGACGGCCGAGCTGCAGTCCGCGCAGCCCCACCTCGCCGACGCCCGCGCTGAGCGTATAGGTAATCGGCTGCACGCCCGCCCGTGACGCCGTCTGGCGCGACAGGACGGTTTCCTCCGAACCGGTGTCGAGAATGAAATCCTGCGGGCGCCCGCCGTTCACGCGACCCTGCACCACTACCTTGTCGTTGATCAGCTTGAACGGAACTGTGTGCAGGACGCCGGCATCCTCGCCGTCGATCTGCACGGGCACTTTGCCCGAGAACGCGCGCAGGAACCGCACCTGGGCGCGGGACCACGCCGCCTTGTCGCTGCGATCCTTGTTCGGCAGCAGGTTGATGTAGTTGGTATAGGCGTTGGCGGCCTCGTCGAACTTGTGCAGCCGCTCGTAGATGTCGCCGACGACGTAGTGGATCTCGGGATCGCGGGGCGAGGCCGCCGAGGCCGAGAGGGCCTCGTTGAGCGCCTCGTCGAGCCGGCTGCGGGTGGCGAGCGCCCGCGCCAGGCCGAAGCGCGCGCGCGAGGAGCCTGGGTTCACCGCGAGCGCGTCCCGATACGCGGCATCCGACTCGTCGAACAGGCCGGCGGCCCAGAGCGAATCGGCGTGCAGCTCCAGGACCTCGTGGTCCCGGGGCGCATCATGCCGGAGCAGTTCCGCCTCGGTGCGCGCGGAAGCGAACTCGGCGATGCGCAGCGCCGCGCGGACCCGCCCCTTGCGCGCCCTCAGCGCGAGCGTCGGGTCGGTGGTCGCCTTCTCGACGCGGCGGTAGGCGTCGATCGCTTCGTAGTACTTCGTGTCGTCGAAGAACTGCGTCGCCAGCTGGAACTGCAGCTCCGCATCGTAGGATCGGACGGGATCCGACGCCTGCAGGACGAGGGTCGCGCAAGCAAATGCGGAGGCAAAGAGTACCGGACGAACAAAGCGGACCATGTGACCCCCTTGCCCGAGGAGGACCCAATTATGCGGAACGCACCCTAGCGGGTGTACTGCTCGATGTGGACCCCGTCGTACATGTCGTCGACACGCATGATCTGGGCCTCGCGGCTGTAGCTGCCCAGCTCGTAGTCCTCGCTCATCACGAGCGCCTTGACCGGCTTTGTCGGACACACTTCCGAACAGAGTCCGCAGAAGCTGCACCGTGACAGGTTGAAGTCGAAGTAGTCGAGGACCTTGATCTTGTGGCCGGTCTCGCGATGGCCGCCCAGCGCGATCAGGTCGTCAGGACACGCCTTGGCGCACTGGTCGCAGACAATGCACGTCTGCGCGCCGGTCGCCGGCTCGACCTGCAGCCGCAGCACGCCGCGAAAGCGCGGCGCCACGGGCCTGCGCTCCGCCGGGTACTGGAAGGTGAATGCCGGCTGGGGGGTGTACTTCAGCGTGACCCACAGCCCTTTCAGCAGGTCGACGAGGAACACCATCTTGAGGAACTTGAGCATGACGCGTCAGCTCCTCTCCGGCGTGAGAGTCGGCTCGGTGTCGCCGAGCTGGATCACCCGCTCCTTGCGGAGCACGGTCCCTTCCTTCTTGATCTTGTCCTGCAGGCGCATGAGCCCGTAGAGCAGCGCCTCGGGTCGCGGCGGGCAGCCGGACACGTACACGTCGACCGGGACAATCTTGTCGACCCCCTGGAGCACGCTGTAGGTCGGGAACGGGCCGCCGGCGTTCGAGCAGGACCCCATGGAGATCACCCACTTCGGCTCGGGCATCTGGTCGTACAAGCGGCGCAGCACGGGCGCCATCTTCTTCGTGACCGTGCCGGCGACAATCAGCAGATCGGCCTGGCGCGGCGATGCGCGGAACACTTCCGCGCCGAACCGCGCGATGTCGTATCGCGACGCGCACGTCGCCATCATCTCGATCGCGCAGCACGCGAGACCGAATCCCATTGGCCAGATGGCCGAATACCGCGCCCACGTCAGCACCTTGTCGATGTTCGTGGTGATGAAGTTGTCCTCGAACCGGTGGTCGATGAGACCCATGGGGCTCCCCTACGAATAGTACTGCGCGTTGACGCCAACGAACGATTTCCACTTCCGCGGCGTCTCGTCGAGCGCGAAGATGGCCTCGACGGGGCACGCCGGGACGCAGGCGCCGCAGTCGATGCACTCATGCGGATGGATGTAGAGCATCGGCGCCTCGTCAAACGACGCCTCGTCCTTCCGCGGATGTATACAGTCTACAGGACAGACATCGACGCAGGCGGTGTCCTTCGCGCCGATGCAGGGCTCGCAGATGATGTAGGCCACACTTTGGGGCAGAGTATACCTGATGCGTGCCACGCTTCTGGCCGTCCTCTCGCTGGCCCTGCCCGGGTGGGTGGAAACGCCCGTATATACCCGCCTTTTCACGCCGCCGCGCCTTCCGGCGGGCACCTACCGCACGTACACGAGCCCGCGGCCGATCGACGAGCTTGCGCGTGACCTGCAGCAGGGAGCACCGGGGAGCTTCGAGCCGCAGTGGGTCTCTCCCGGCGATGGATTCGGGCAGAGCGGCGGGTACAACCGGTGGCAGGTGGCGCGCCTGTTCGGCGCGCGGCGCGTGCGGGTCGCGCGCGGGCCTCGCGTCGAAAACGGGCGCGTTATCGAGACATGGACGCTCGTGTCCCCGTATCCCGACCCGGAGCTGCAGCGGCTCCAGCCGGGAACCCTGCTAATCGTGCTCAGCCTTCGCTGATCGAAGGCCGCGGAGTCGGGCGAGGAGCGCCTTGAAGCGCGGCTCGTCGCGAAGCATGTCGAACCCCGGCTCGACGAAGAGGAACACCGAGTGGCCGTCCCGGTTCTCGACGACTCGCTCGAGCCGCGTCAGGGCCGCGTCGGTACTGCCCGCCCATGCGTGCGCGAGCGCCATCGAGACTCCGGAGTAGGTCGCGTCGCCGCCGGCCGCTTCCATCAGCTCGAGCAGCTTGCGGTGATAGGCGGGCAGCCCGCCGGCAGCCAGTACTGCGGGCATGACGTCGGTGCCGGGAACGGGCACGCCCCAGAACAGTCCGTACTCGCTGAACAACCGTGCGGCGTCCTCGTAGCGCCCCGCGAACTGGAGGGCGCCGCACAGCGTCGCCTGCGCCTGGCGGAACGCCGGGTCCAAATCCAGCGTCTGCCGCAACGCGGCAATCGCCTCGTCGTAGCGGCGCGCGAAGAGGTACGCCCAGCCGACGTTCAGATTGAGGATCACGGACAGCGGATCGATCTCGCGCGCGTGCAGCGCGCGCTCGATGCCGACCTCGGTTTCCCCCGCCGCGATGGAAAACAGCCCGTAGAAAGCGTGCGCCGGCGCGTGGCGCGGGTTGAGGCGAATCGCCTCGGCGAATTCCTGCTCCGCGCGCGCCCAGTTCCACTCGGCGAAGATGTGGCTGAAGGCCTTGGTCACGTGGGCCTCGGCAAGCGTCGGATCCAGCTCCAGGGCCCGCAGCGCGGCGGGCCCCGCTTTCGCCATGGCGGTCTGCGTGGGGATGACGCCGTAGAAACCGAGCGTGCCGTACGCGTCGCCGAGGCCGGCCCAGGCCAGGGCGTAGTTGGGATCGACTTCGATCGCCTTTTCGAAGCACCCCATCGCGCGCTTGAAGTCGTCGGGGGTCCACCGGTTCCAGTGATACCGGCCGCGCAGGTAGTGCTGGTAGGCCTCGTTGTTCGGCGTGCTCGCGCGCTTCAGCCGCTTCCGGTCCTCCGCGGTGAGCCGCAGCCGGAGTCCTTCGGAGATCTGGAAGGCGATCTCCTGCTGGAGCGATGCGACGTCGGAGCCGTCCCGCAGGTACTGATCGCCCCAGAGCTGCGCGTCGCTGACGACGTCCACCAGTTCGGCCTGGATGTTGAGCGTGCTACCCCGCCGTGCGAGGCGTCCGCTGACGATCGACCGCACGTTGAGCGCAAGGCCGATGGAGGCGAGGTCGCCCAGCCGTCCCTTGTAGCGGAACACCGTGCTCCGCGGCACCACGCGCAGCTTCGGCAGCTGCGACAGGCAGTTGATGACGCTCTCGGTGAGGCCGTCGCAGAGATACTCGGCGTCCGCATCGCCGGTGAGGTTCTCGAACGGCAGCACCGCCACCGCCTTCGCCGCCGGCCGTCGCGTCTTCGTCGGCGTCGGCGAGATGACCGTCACCGAGCCCGAGTCGATCGTCAGCGCGCGCAACGCCATCGCGAGGTCGCGGGCCGACTGGAACCGCCCGTCGGGATCCTTCGACAGGCAATGCGCGATGACCCGCTGGAGCTCCACGGGCGCCTGCACACCGCTTTCGCTGACCGGCGTCGGGTCCGCGTGGAGCACGGCCGCCATCACTTCCGCTGGCGTCGGCCGCGCGAACGGCATCCGTCCGCTCACCAGTTCGTAGAGCACGCAGCCGACGGCGAAGATGTCGCTCGCGGGAGTGGCCGCCTGCCCGCGGATCTGCTCCGGCGCGATGTAGCCGATGGTTCCCATCAGCAGCCCCGGCGAGGTCACGACGCCGAGCGTCGGCTGGGTCTCGGGAGAAGTGGGCTGCGATCGGGCGAGGCCGAAATCGAGGAGCTTCGTGCGGCCGTCGCTGGTAATGACGATGTTCTCCGGCTTCACGTCGCGGTGAACGATCCCCTTTGCATGCGCGGCGGCCAGCGCGTCGGCAAGGTCGGCACCGATCGCGACGGCGCGCCGCCACGGGATCGCCCCCGACGCGAGCTGCTTGCGCAGCGTCTCGCCTTCGAGCAGTTCGACTACGGCGAAGGAGAGGTCGCCGACCTTCCCCAACTCGAAGACCGACATGATGCCGGGGTGGGTGAGCGCCGCGACGGCTCGCATCTCGCGCTCGAACCGGCCTCGCATCTCGGGGTCCGCCGCCAGGTGCTGCGGCAGGATCTTGATCGCCACGTCGCGTTCGAGGCGCGAGTCGCGCGCGCGATACACCTCGCCCATGCCGCCCGAGCCGAGCGGCTCGAGGACTTCGTACTGGGCGAGGCGGGTGCCGCAGGAGAGAAACATGAGCGAAGAGAATGAAATCTCGAATTGACGAATTTACGAATCTACGAATTGACGAATGTGTGAATGTGGCATCTCTGAATTCGTCAATTCGTCAGTTCGTCAGTTCGTCAATTCGTCAATTCGTCAATTCGTCAATTACAGGTAATCGTAATTGTCCCGTTCACGACGTCGATCGAGATCAGCGGCTCGCCCGTGCCCAGCGTCGCTTCGCCCCAGCGGGGGCCCCATCGCTCGCGCCGGGTCAACGGGATGTCGGAAGCGATCGTGCCGCCCATCGACAGCGCGAGGATGCGGGCGTTCACGGGACGCGGCGCGAGGTGCACCGACACGTTGCCGTTGAACGTTCGCAGCCGGATCAGCCCGTCGGCCGAGAGCGCCGCGCGCGTCATGGTGATCGCGCCCATGCCGGTCTCGGCGCGGATCGCGCCGGCGACGCGCGTCATCGTGATCTCACCGCGTTCCGCGTGCGCCGCGATCGAACCTGTGATCCCGGTGATGTCGATCCGACCCTCGAACAGGTCGATCTCGCGCAGCGTCGCGCCGACCGGCACCCGCAGGACGATGTCGCTGCGAAGCGCCGGGTCGCGGCCGTCCTCCGCCTGCACGACGCTGAGCGCCACGGCCGCGGGCGTGATCTCGACGATCGGCGGGATGCGCGCGAGCCCGGCCGCGTCCGGCGCCCGGCGCACGATCTCAATCGACAGCTCCGGCCGATCCCACGCGCTGATCTGGATCTGGCCGATGGTGACCCGGAGGGAGACGGGGACGCCAGGCGCCAGGGGCGACGTGCGGCTCAGACGATCGGTGACGTCCGCGGCGGCGGGCACGGCGACCGCCAGCATCAGCAGCACCCGGAAAACCGCAAACATGGGGAAAAGGGCCCGCAGCATTATAATCGACGCCATTCCCCATGCACCTGAGGGCCGCCTTCCTGCTCCTGGCGTGGTCCAGTCTCTCGTCGGCCGCGGCCGGCCAGGGGCTGCCGTCCGAGCCGCTCACCTTCGGGGGCGGGCGCGTCGTGATCGGCGGTGACGCGGCCGCGTCGATGGCGCCGGCCGATACCGGCTTCTTCAATTACGGCGATTACGAGCACAGCACGCTGCGGCAGGTGCGCATCGGGTTCAGCGGATCGGTGCGCGCCAACGACCGGCTGTCGGTGCTCGGCGAGTTGCGCGTCGACAACTTCCAGTCGGTGACCCCGTTCGCGCTCTACGCGCGCGTGCGGCCGTTCCCGCGCCGTCGGCTCGACATCCAGATCGGACGCATCCCGCCGACCTTCGGTTCCTTCACGCGGCACGCCTACGGCAACGACAACCCGCTCATCGGCTATCCGCTCGCGTATCAGTACCTGACGTCGCTGCGCGCGGATTCGGTGCCTGCGAACGCCGACGAGCTGCTCTTCATGCGCGGCCGCGGGTGGCTCTCGAATTTCAGCGTCGGCAATCTGGCGCCCGACCGCGGCCTCCCGCTGGTCACCGCGTTCAGCTGGGACACCGGCGTGCAGGTCACGACCGGATGGCGCGCACTGGACGTCACGGCCGCGGTGACCAACGGCTCGCTCTCCAGCCCGCGCGTGCGGGACGACAACGGCGGCAAGCAGGTCGTCGGCCGCGTGACGCTGCAGCCGGTGGTCGGCCTCATCCTGGGCGCCTCCGCCGCGCGCGGACAATTCGCCCGACAGAGCCTCGTCGACGCCCTGCCCGCGTCCTCCGATCGCCGCTTCATCCAGCGCGCGTTCGGCGCCGACCTGGAGTACTCGCGCGACCACTGGATGGTACGGGCCGACACGGTGCTCAGCGAGTGGAGGATTCCCGCCATCGCGGCACCGATCATCGACCGGCCGCTCCAGGCCGGCGCGATCAGCGCCGAAGGACGCTACGCGTTCTGGCCGGGGATGTACGCGGCCGCGCGCGTCGAGCGCCTCACGTTCAACCGCATCGCAGGCTCGACGCAGACCGCCGAGTGGGATGCTCCGGTCACGCGCGTCGAGATCGGTGGCGGCTACTACCTCCAGCGCAACGTCGTCGCGCGGGTCTCCGTGCAGGTCAACCGGCGCCCCGGCGGGCGCGTGCACAACCTGACGCTGCCCGCGGTGCAGCTCCTCTACTGGTTCTGATGCGCCCCCCCGCCCTGGCACTCGTCGTGGCGATTGGGGCGGTTGGCGCACTGGCGGCTGGTGCGATGCCCCGGACCGTGGTCGGCGCGGCAGCGCCCGCCGGATCGCTGCGCGGCCGCGTCGACATCCGGCGGAACGTCCCCGCCACCGAACGCCGGCCCGGCGTCACCGATCTCTCCACGGCCGCGACGCCCGACGTGCCGGATCGCCGGCGCGCCGTCGTCTACCTCGAAACCGCGCCCGGCGGCGCGTTCGAGGAGCGCGAGGGGCAGCGCGCGCGCATGGATCAGCGCAATGAGACGTTTCTGCCGCACGTGCTCGCGATCACGGCGGGAACGGTCGTGGACTTCCCGAACAACGACAGCACGTACCACAACGTCTTCTCGCTCTCGAAGGCGAAGCGCTTCGATCTCGGCCGCTACGCGCGCGGGCGATCGAAGTCGATTCGCTTCGACCGGCCGGGCATCGTGCGCGTGTTCTGCGACATCCACTCGCACATGAGCGCGTTCATCCTCGTCTTCAACCATCGCTACTTCGCGACGACGGACCGCGAGGGGCGCTACCGGATCGACCGCATTCCTCCCGGCACCTACACGGTCCTCGCCTGGCACGACGGCGCGCCCCGCGACAGCCGCTCGGTGACCATTCCGGAGACCGGCGGCGTGGAGCTCGACTTCGTGGTGCAGTGATGGCGGCGCTGTCATCGCTGACCAACCGGATCTTCCTTGCGTGCACGCTCCTGGCGACGCTGTCCCTCGGCTTTGCCCTGTATTTCGTCAACGAACGCGTGTCGCACGAAGCCGAGGCCGAGTTGCGTCGCGGCCTGGAGGAAGCGGGGACGCTGGTGGACCAGCAGCGCGCGAGCCTCACCGACCGGTTCGCCCGGTTCGCGCGCCTCGGCGCCGATCAGCCGAAGTTGAAGGCTGCGGTCGCGACGGGAGATCCACCAACGGTGCAGCCGCTGGCCGACGAGTACCGGCGGCAGATCGACGCCGATCTCGTCCTGCTGACCGACCGTCACGGCTTCCGCCTTGCCGCCTCCGGCCTTGATGCGACGTCGCCGCCGACACCGCCGGTCGCGCCCGATTCACCGGCCGAGCTCTCGACGTTCTGGCCGCACGGACGCGGCGTGCTGCAGATCGTCAGCGTGCCGATCCTGATTGGCGCTCCGCCATCGGAGGTGCTCGGACGCCTCACGGTCGGCTTCGTGCTCGACGAGCGCCGCGCCAACGAGCTCAAGGACATCACGGGCAGCGAGGTTGCCTTCGGCGCGTCGGGTCAGGTGCTCGCGTCCACGCTGCCGGCCGACGCCCGCAATCTGCTCGAGTCGGCAATGCGCGCCGACGGGGTCTCGACCGTCAGGATCGACGACGAGGAGTTCATCGCGCTGCGGCGACCGCTCGACGAGGCCGCCGGCGCGCCATCGGCGCTGATCCTCCGTTCGCGAACCGAGCGCCTCCGTTTCCTCAGCACGATCCGTACGGGCCTGGTTGGCGCGCTGATCGTGACCGTGCTCCTGGCGACCATCCTCAGCTACGCCGTCGCACGCACGATGACGCGCCCGCTCGCGGCCATCACGAGCGCCATGGGGGACGTCGCGGCCACGGGCGACCTCACGCGCAAGGTGTCGCTGCAGAGCCACGGCTGGGACGATGCCGACGCGCGCCTGCTGGCGGCGACGTTCAACACCTTGACCGATTCAATCGCCCGCTTCCAGCGTGAAGCCGCCCAGCGCGATCGCCTGCTGTCGCTCGGCCGCCTGTCGACGGTCGTCGCGCACGAAGTGCGCAACCCGCTGATGATCATCCGCGCCACGCTGCGCAGCCTGCGGCGCGAACAGGTGACCGCGAGCGAGCTGCGGGAAGCGGTGGCGGACATCGACGAAGAGACGGATCGGCTGAACCGAATCGTCACCGACGTGCTCGATTTCGCCAAGCCGATCCGGTTCGAGCTGACCGAGGCGCGCATCAACGCCGTGTGTCGCGCCTCGGCGGAGGCCGCCGAGGCGGGTGAGGCAACGCCGCTCATCACGCTGCGTCTCGACCCGGCCGACCCCCTGGTGGTCACCGATCCGGAGCGGCTGCGCA
>Ga0307409_100000358_pt1 | contig 19037 bp, 18 predicted proteins | sample 322Ometagenome_2_FD_203888 | JGI IMG/M metagenome (GOLD analysis project Ga0307409, IMG submission 203888) | Maize rhizosphere microbial communities from greenhouse at UC Davis, California, United States - 322HYB-O-2 | ecosystem: Host-associated > Plants > Roots > Rhizosphere > Soil | place... | reverse complement strand
GCATTCAGTGTGGTTTTCTTGAGCATGGCGTTAACGAGACTTGACCGACTCGAGCACCGTGGCGCTCGCGAGCAGGAAGAAGGTGGAAACCAGCGCGAAGTACAGGACATCGCGCACGTCGAGCACACCCTTGATGATGTTTTCGAAATGGCCGAGGAACGACAGCGCGAAGATGCAGTCGACCAGCCATTGCGGCGCCCAGGTCTCGAACCAGGCCGTGACCACCGGGTAACCCGCCAGCAGCAGCACGAAGCACAGCAGCGCGGCCACCAGGAAGGCGACCAGCTGGTTCTTGGTGAGGCTCGAGGTGAACGAACCGATGGCGAGGAAACCGCCGGCCACGAAGAAGCTGCCGAGGTACGCGGCGACGATCACGCCGTTGTCGGGATCGCCGAGGTAGTTCACCGAGATCCACAACGGGAAGGTGAGCGCCAGCGCAATGCCGACGAACAACCAGGCCGCGAGGAACTTGCCGATCACCGCCTGCCACAGCGTGATGGGCTGCGTGAGCAGCAGCTCGATGCTGCCGCTGCGGCGTTCCTCGGCCCACAGGCGCATGGACACGGCCGGGCACAACAGCAGGTACAGCCAGGGCAGGAAGCGGAAGAACGAGACCATGTCAGCCTGGCCGCGCTCGTACAGCGAGCCGAGGAAGAAGGCGAAGACGTTCGCGAGCAGGAGGAAGAAGACGATGACCACGACCGCGAGCGGTGTCGAAAAGTAGCTCGCGAGCTCGCGGCGCAGGATGATGCCGACGGGTTTCATTGATGACTCCGGGAAATCAGGCGGCGACGGCGCGGAACACGTCTTCGAGCCGGCCGGATGGCGCGCGGGTGCGCAGCCCGGCCGGTGTGTCGTCGGCGACCAGCCTGCCGTGCGCGATGATGATGGCGCGCGTGCAGACGGCATCGACTTCCTCGAGGATGTGCGTGGAGATCACGATGGTCTTCTCGCGCGCGATCTCGGCGATCAGCGTGCGCACCTCGTGCTTCTGCAGCGGGTCGAGGCCGTCGGTGGGCTCGTCGAGGATCAGCACCTTGGGGTCGTGCACGATGGCCTGGGCCAGTCCGACGCGGCGCTTGAAGCCCTTCGACAGGGTTTCGATGGTCTGCTCGAACACGCCTTCGAGCTGCAGGCGGCCGATCACGTAGTCGAGGCGCTGCTTGCGGCGCCCGCCCTCGAGCGCGCGCAGGTCGGCGACGAATTCCAGGAATCCGCCCACCGTCATCTCGCCGTAGTGGGGCGCGCCCTCCGGTAGATAGCCGAGCACCGACTTGGCCGCCTGTGCATCGCCGACCACGTCATGGCCACCCACCCAGCCCGTGCCGCTGGTGGGCGTGATGAAGCCCGCCAGCATGCGCATGGTCGTGGATTTGCCGGCGCCGTTCGGCCCCAGGAACCCGAGCACCTCGCCGGGTTCGACGGAAAAGGTCAGGTCGTCGACGGCGACCAGGCCGTCGAAATGCTTGGTCAGGTTCTGCGTCTTGATCATTGCGCCACTTGAGAGCGAGGCGCCTGCGGTTAGTTCCTTCGGCGCGGGGCCGGGATTTTGCGCAAGGAGCGGCGGATGGCGCAAGCCGCGGCGATCCGCGGCGGCCGTGCATTACAGGCTTGTAATGACCAATGCAATCGAGAAGAACCGCAAACCCGCGGCGCGGCGCGCCGGGCTAGTCGCGCCGGCGCGTCACGATGGCGTCGATGTGTTCCCGGTAGGTGCGCAGGATGCGGCGGATTTCCGAGGGAGCCGGCCGTTCGGCGATTCCCGCGATGGCCTCGGCCACCTCGTGCCACTGTTTGCCCCAGCCTAACAAGCGCACGGCGTCGGCAATGACCAGGTGTTCCATCGGGGTGATGGTGGAAGGCGCCTTCTTCGGCTTGATGGTGGCGGGACGCTGGCCGTCCCGGCGCAGCTCGCGCCGCGGCTGGGGCGCGGCGGCCGGCGGCCGCGCGGCGGCGCGTTGTGCCGCGAGCAGCCGGTCCACCTTCGAATTGGGAAGCACCGGCATCTGGCGCGTGGTCTCGGCGGTGCGCCGGTGTTCGGCGCTGCGCGAGCGCGAAGTTTCCGCCGAGTCCCTGGCCGCGGCCGGCGCGGGTTTCGCGGCGAGCACTTCGCGGCGTTCGGTTTCGTGCGTGGCGAGCGGGATGAAGCGCTCGACCGAGGTGAGCCCGACCAGCGTCGCGAGGAACCCCATGGTCTCGACGCCTTCGATGAACGCGCGGTCACCTTCGGCCATGCGCTGCGTGACGCTGCGCTTCAACGCGAGGATGCGCTTGCGCGCCAGCTGGATGATCCAGCGCTGCGGGCGTTCGTGCCGCGGCCAGGGCTGCACGTGCCAGTAGCGTGCATCGTCGAGCGCCGCGTATTTCGCGTGCAGGTCGAGGCTGGTCTGCCAGCGATCGAGCAGGGCCTCGAGCTGGCCGGGTTGTTCGCCGGGAAGCGGGTGTGGGTCGGTGGCCATGCGCCGCAGAGTAGCGCTGCCCCGCGCCGGGGCACGCGATGTGGTGCACATCTCGCGCGCCCGGCCGGCCGGGTTTGTGCAGGACAGCACGAACGGCGGGTACGCGGAGTGGTGTTCAGCTCAGGTGTCGAGCGCGCCGCGCGGCGCCGCGTGCGGCTGAAATCCGGCCGGGGCACCGCTTCCCGCCGCGGTCTCGATGACATTGCGGTACTGCAGGGCCAGGTTCGACCAGCGGAAGCGGTCGACGCGCGCGCGCACCGCCGTGACCTCGCCGACCATGAACTGCTCCAGCGTCCGTTCGATGCCGGCCGAGTCGCCGGCTTCCAGGCACACGCCGGCGCCGCTGTCGGCCAGCAGGTCGAACAGCGCCGCGCCGCGCGGCGCGATGCCGAGGATGGGGCGCCCGACCGCCATGTAGTCGTACACCTTGTAAGGCGTGGAATAGACCATGTGGTCGCCGACGATGGCGAGCAGCAGGTGCGCGTGCTGCAGCTTCACGAACAATTCCTGGAATGGCACGCGTGCGCGCACCTCGACGAAGCGTTCGAGCCCGGCGGCGCCGATGCGCTGCCGCTCGGCGTCGGGCAGCTCGCCGTACGTGGTCACGTGGACCGGCCGCCGCGGAAATCGCGTGGCGAGCCGCGCGGCCGCCTCGAGCACCGGCAGCAGCGAGCGGCCCTTGAAGATCTCACCCGCGTGCACGATCTCGATCGGGCCGTCGGCCGGCACGGGTGGCAATTCCGCGGCCGCGGCCTGGAAGCCGTTCGGGATGACGAAATTGCGCTGCCGGTCGGCGCGCGGGAAATAACGCTCGAACGACGTGCGCATCGCCGGCGTGTTGAGCACGCGCGCGGCGCTGCGACGGATGTACGGCCGCTCGATCCGCCGCGCGAACCACTGCGACAGCGCGCTGCGTCGCCAGCGTGGCCAGTCGTGCGCGCTCCACGGATCACGATAGTCGAGCACCAGCGGCCAGCCGAGCTTGCGCGCGATGCCGCCGCCGGCGATGACCGCGGCGTGCGCCGGCGACGTGGCGATCACGACGCCGTCCCGCAGGTCGAGCTTGCGCGCCACTTCGAGCGCCTTGCGTTCGGCGGCGCGGGCCCACAGCACTTCCCAGCCGAGCGGCGCGAGCAGGCGGCGCAACAGCGCATTCGCGGCGCGGTGAAACAGGCTGGTACCGGCGAGCGGCAGCTTCACGCTCTCGGCGCAGCGATGCACCTGCCCGGCCAGCGGCAGCGAACCGTCGGTCTTCCAGTCGCTCCAGTCGCGCGTTTCGTGCGTGATCACGTGCACGTCGTATCCCTGGCGCGCGAACTCCGGCGCCAGGAAGCTGAAGCGCTTGCCGCCCACCGCGGGACTGGGCGCGAACCAGTACGAGATGATGATGACCGGGCGCATCAGGTGGCCTGCCGGCGCTGCGTGAAGGCGCGTACCACGTAGCCGTATTCCTCGCGCAGGATGAAACGCGCGGCGATCACGTACACCGCGGCGAAGACGACCAGCGCCAGCAGAGTGCTGGCGATACCCGCGGGCAGGACGGTGAGCGCGCCGTGCATCACGGCCAGGGCCAGCGCGGAGGCCGCGATGGCCAGTCCGAACTTGCGCCACTGGAAGATTTCGGACAGCGCCACGTTGTAACGCGTCATGACGCGGCGGCCGAGGTACCACGCCGTCCACAACTGGCCGACCACGAGGCCCAGCGTCGGCCCCCACAGCCCGAAGCGCGGCATCAGCGCCACCAGGATCACGACGTTGATCGCGAGCGCCACGGCGTTCGACGTCGCGAACGAGGCGTTGTCTTCCACCGAGCGCAGCAGCGTCGAGAACTGGAATACCTGGCGCACCATGAGGATCAGGAACACCTGGAAGTAGGGTGTGGCCGAGACGTATTCGGCGGTGAACGCCAGGCGGATCAGCGGCTCGGCGAAATAGCTGAGCAGCAGCCAGGCCGGAAGGATCACCGCCGCCACCATCATCTGCGCGCGCTTCCACAGGCGCAGCCCTTCGGCCGGATCGCGCTGCGCGCGTTTGACCAGGTCCGGAAAGATCACGTCGGAGAGCGAGGTCTGCACGATGTTCACCAGCGGCACCTGGTAGTGGGCCGTGGTGTAGATGGCCATGGGGACGGGTCCCATCTGCGTGCCGACCACCACGCGGCCGAACTCGTTGGCCTTGTTGAGGATCGAGCCCAGGCCGAGCGGCGTGACCAGGCGCACCTGTTCGCGCAGCGCCTCGCGGTTCCAGCGGAATACCAGCAGGCCCCGCGCGCGCAGCCACCCGTAGATGGCCAGGTTCTTGAGGGCTTCGGCCACCACGATGGTGACGAAGATCATCTCGACGTCGCGGTAATACAGCGCCGCGCCGAGCAGCGTCGCCAGGCGCCACACCGTCACCACCAGCGTGTACTGCATGACCTCGACCGAGCGGCGCTGGGCCAGCCAGTAGGCGACCACGACCTCGAGGTTGAGGAACATGAACACGTACAGCGCCAGCAGCCACCAGCTGTCGGCGATCTCCACCGGGATGAGCCAGGCGTGGAACGCGACCACGAACAGCGCGCTCACCACCGACACGAGGAACAGCAGCCAGGTGGTCTTGGTGATGTCGGTGGCCGCGCGTTCGGGCGAACGCGCCAGCAGGTAGGTGAGGTTGGCGGTGAGCGCGAAGCCGCCGATGGAGGTCACCAGCATCGCCACGGACATGAACTGCCGGTAACGGCCGTACTCCACGATGTCGAGCAGGCGGACCAGCAGCAGGGGACTCAACAGCGCCAGTGCCTGATTGAGCAGGCGCGCGCTGGCGAGCACGGCACCTCTCGAAATGAACGAACTCATGCGGTGCACGAATTCTCCTACCGTGCCGGGTCAAGCACTGTCGGGCACGGACTAGCGCGCGAGGTAGGGACGCGCCTACACGTCGCACAACCATCGAGCGACGGTTCCTGACGCTGACGCGCAGGCGGGCCGGCCGGCCGTCGATGTTGCTGCAAGTCTGAGGTTCAGCCGGTCGCGAGCACGTACACCCCGAGCGCGACGAACGACAGTGCCGTCACGGTGCGCACCACCGGCAGCGGCACGCGCCGGATCAGCGCGTCGCCGGCAAACACCACCGGCACGTTGGCCAGCATCATGCCGAGCGTGGTGCCGAGCACCACGAACACGATGGAATGGAATTGCGCGGCCAGGGCCACGGTCGCGATCTGCGTCTTGTCGCCCATCTCGACGATGAAAAAGGCGAGCGCGGTGGTCAGGAAAACTCCGTGACGCGGCGGGGCGGAGTCCTCATCCGGCGCGGAATCCGGGATCAGCGTCCATGCCGCCATGGCGAGGAAGGACAGCCCCAGGATCCAGCGCAGCGCATGGGCGCCGACGAGATTCACCAGCCAGTTGCCGATGGCGCTGGCGAAGGCGTGGTTCGCGAGTGTGGCCACCAGGATGCCGAGCACGATGGGCCACGGGCGGCGGAACTTCGTGGCCAGCAGCAAGGCCAGCAACTGAGTTTTGTCGCCGATCTCGGCGAGCGCCACGACGCCCGTCGAAACGAGGAGTGCTTCCAAACCGCTGCGCTCAGGGACGGTGGGTGCGACCGCCGCGGGCCGTGCGCTGCTTCATGCTCTTGTACGGCACGCTACGAGGCCGAACGGGGTCAGGGGCTTCACTTATGAGCCAAGCCTTTGATTTCACTGGAAGAAATGTTGGCGCTCCCTACCGGATTCGAACCGGTGTTACGGCCTTGAGAGGGCCATGTCCTGGGCCTCTAGACGAAGGGAGCGTCGAGATCGGCGGGTCCAGAATCGAGCGCGGTAGTATATGCGCCGCTTTTAGTCTGCCAAGCGGAACTTTGAAGTCTTGAACGAAGCCGATCCGGCCCACCGGCCCGCCGCACGCATCATTCCCCGTGCCGAACATTCCATATCGCGTTCTGCGATCTCTCCCAATGCGTTGCGGGTGCTGTACCGCCTGCGCGAGGCAGGCTACGAAGCCTTCCTCGTCGGCGGCTGCGTGCGCGACCTGCTGCTGGGTATCACGCCGAAAGATTTCGACATCGCCACCAGCGCGCTGCCGGAGGAGGTCAAACGCACCTTCCGCAACTGCCGCCTGATCGGCCGCCGCTTCCGGCTGGCGCACGTATTTTTCGGGCGCGACATCATCGAGGTGGCCACGTTTCGCGCCATGAGTGCGGGCGACGAGCCGCCGGAAGTCATCGCGCCGGACCTGGACGATGACGAGGTGCCCGAAGATCTCGACGACGAGCTCGACGACGAGCTCGACGACACCGACGAGTCCACCGTGCTGGCCGAGGCGGGATCGCACCAGACCGGCATCCATGGCGGTCCGCCGCTGGTCGAGCGCGACCGCTCACGGCATGCGGGCGCCGGCAATGAAGACGACGACGAGGACCGCGTCACCGACGAACACGGCCGCATCCTGCGCGACAACGCCTACGGCAGCATCGACGACGACGTCTGGCGCCGCGACTTCACCGCGAACTCGCTGTACTACAACATCGCCGACTTCTCGATCTGGGACTACACCGGCGGCGTCGAGGACATCGCGGCGCGCCGCCTCAAGCTCATCGGCGACGCGGTGACGCGTTACCGCGAGGATCCGGTGCGCATGCTGCGCGCCGCGCGCTTCGAGGCCAAGCTCGGCTTCTCGCTGGACGGCGAAACCGGCACGTCGATCGCCGGGCTGCGCGAGCTGCTGGGCAGCGTGCCGCCGGCGCGGCTGTTCGACGAGACACTCAAGTTGTTCCTGACCGGCCACGGCGCGCGCAGCCTGGAAGTGCTGCAGGCACACGGATTACTGCGCGAGTTGCTGCCCACCGTGGCCAGCTACCTCGAACGCCATCCCGATGGCGCCGTCGCGCGCCTGCTGAAACAGGGCCTGGTGAACACCGACCAGCGCGTGCAGCAGGGCAAGCCGGTGACGCCGACTTTCCTGTTCGCGCTGCTGCTCTACGGACCGATCGCCGACATCATCGAGAAACAGCCGCAGGAGAAGTGGCACGACATCGGCACCATTGTCGATGCCGTGGATCGCGCGGCACGCGGTGCCCAGGGCCGCATCAGCATCCCCAAGCGTTTTTCGCTGGGCGTGCGCGAGATGTTCGCCGCCCAGCCGCGGCTCGAGCAGCCGCGCGGCCGGCGCGCGCTGCGCATGCTCGAGCAGCCGCGGTTCCGCGCCGGTTTCGACCTGCTGCTGCTGCGCGCCGACATGGGCCTGGCGGATCCGGCGATCGCGGCCTGGTGGACGCGCGTGCAGGAAGTCTCGCAGTCCGATCGCGATCGCATGGCCGATACGCTGGCCAGCCAGCCGCGGGCGGCGGGCGAGGGTGGTGGTGGTGGCGGCGGTCGCCGTCCCCGGCGCCGCCGGCGTGGGCGCGGACGCGCGCCCACCGCGACATGAGTGCCACGACCGCCGGGCTCGCGCAACACGCCGAACCGCCGCGCTGGTTGCCGGCCTATGTCGGCATCGGCAGCAATCTCGACGATCCACGCCAGCAGGTGGAACGCGCTTTCGAGGCGTTGACGCGCTTGCCGCAGTCGCGCCTGGTATTGCGCTCGGCGTTGTTTCGCACCGTTCCCTATGGCGAGGTCGTGCAGCCCGCGTTCGTGAACGCGGCCGCGGGGCTGCTGACCCAGCTCGCGCCCGAGGCGCTGCTGGCCGAGCTGCGCAGCGTCGAACGCGCGCTCGGCCGCGAGCCGCCGCGTGAGCGCTGGGGTCCACGCGTCATCGACCTGGACCTGCTGGTGATGGGGCGCGAGACGCGCGCCACCGATTCACTGCGTTTGCCGCACCCCGGCATCGCCGAGCGTGACTTCGTGCTCTATCCACTCGCGCACATCGCGCCCGACCTCGACGTGCCGGGCCTCGGCCGCGTGGAGACGTTGCGCGCACGCGTGGCGAACCGCGGGATCGAGAGATTGTGAGCACGCAGGACGAGGCCGGCCCCGCGCCCGCACCCGCACCGAGCGACGAACTGCCGCGCCCGCTGGCGCCCGAGCTTCCACTGCAGCGCTACATCGTGGTCGAGGGCCCGATCGGCGTCGGCAAGACCAGCCTGGCCCGGCGGCTCGCCGGTACGCTGGAGGCGGAGCTGGTGCTCGAGCAGGACGCGCACAATCCCTTCCTCGAGCGCTTCTACAAGAATCCGAAGTCGGGTGCGCTGCCGGCGCAGCTGTTCTTCCTGTTCCAGCGCGCGCAACAGCTCGGGTCGCTCAAGCAGCAGGACCTGTTCGCGCCGCGGCGTGTCGGCGACTATCTATTCGAGAAGGACCGGCTGTTCGCCGGCCTGACGCTCGACCCGGCGGAGCTGTCGCTGTACGAGCAGGTGGCGTCGCGGCTCGACGTCGACCCGCCACGACCCGAACTGGTCGTGTACCTGCAGGCCCCGGTGGAGACCCTGCTGGCCCGGATCGCCAAGCGCGGCATCGGCTATGAAACGGCCATCGACGCGAACTATCTCTCGCGCCTCAACGACGCCTACGCGCGCTTCTTCCATGCCTACGACCGGGCGCCACTGCTGATCGTGAACGCGGCCAACATCGACCCGACGCAGAACCAGGCGGACTACGACGAGCTGGTGGCGGCGATCCGTCGCATGAAGAAGGGGCGCATGTATTACAACCCGCTGCGCCACGCTACTATCTGACACCGCTCGAGGGCCCGCCTTGTACACACATCTCGAACAACGTGATTCCACGCGGCCACCGGTGTCCCTGGGCACGCTCGACCGGATGAAGCGCGAGCGCGAGAAGATCGCCTGCCTCACCTGCTACGACGCGAGCTTCGCGGTGCTGTGTGATGCGGCGGATGCCGACCTCGTGCTGGTCGGCGACTCGCTCGGCATGGTGCTGCAGGGTCACGACACCACCGTGCCGGTGACCATGGACGACATCATCTACCACTCGAAGGCCGTGGCGCGCGGACTGCACCGTCCGTTCCTGGTGGCCGACCTGCCGTTCGCGAGTTACCCGACGCCGGACATCGCGCTGGCGAACTCGGTACGACTGATGCAGGAAGGCGGCGCCGAGATGGTCAAGCTCGAGAGCGGCATCGGCCAGCTGGAGATCGTCGAATTCCTGGCGCGGCACGACATCGCCGTGTGCGCGCACCTGGGCCTCAAGCCGCAGTCGGTGCACAAGACCGGTGGCTTCCGCGTGCAGGGCCGCGACGACGCCGGTGCGCGCCGCATGCTCGAGAACGCACGCGCGCTCGAATCCGCCGGTGCGGACATCGTGCTGCTGGAGTGCATTCCCTCGGAGCTCGGCCAGCGCATCACCGAGTCGCTCGAGGTACCGGTGATCGGCATCGGCGCCGGTCCGGCCACCGACGGCCAGATCCTCGTGCTCTACGACGTGCTGGACATCACCTCGGGCCGCAAGCCGCGCTTCGTGAAGAACTTCATGGAGGGCGCCACCTCCAACCTGGACGCGCTGCAGCGCTACGTGCACGCCGTGAAGCAGAAGACCTATCCGGGCCCCGAACACGAGTTCCACGCGTGAAACTCGTTTCGAAGGAGAAATCGCGACAGATGCTCACGGTCACCACCATCGCGCAGGTGCGCGCCCAGGTGTCGCGCTGGCGCGAGCTGCACGAGCGCGTGGTGTTCGTGCCCACGATGGGCAACCTGCACGCCGGCCACCTGAGCCTCATCGAGGCGGCGCGGCAACACGGTAAACGCTTCGTGGCCAGCATCTTCGTGAACCCCATGCAGTTCGGGCCCAACGAGGATTTCGCGCATTACCCGCGCACGCCGTCACAGGACGCGAAGATGCTGCAGGAGGCGGGCTGCGACCTGATGTTCAGCCCCGAGGTCGGCGAGATCTATCCGAACGGCGCCAGCAACGCGACGCGCATCGAGGTGCCGGGCATCTCGCGCATCCTGTGCGGCGAGTTCCGCCCCGGACATTTCGAAGGCGTGGCCACCGTGGTGGCCAAGCTGTTCCACATCGTCGATCCGGACGTGGCCATCTTCGGCGAGAAGGACTTCCAGCAGCTGACGGTGATCCGCCGCATGGTGGCGGACCTGTGCCTGCGCGTGGAGATCGTCGGTGCGCCCACGGTGCGCGAGAGCGACGGCCTCGCCATGAGCTCGCGCAACCAGTACCTCTCGCCCGAGGAGCGCCGGCTCGCGCCGACCATCCACCGCCAGCTGCAGCAGGCGGTGGCGGCGCTCAAGTCCGGCGTGCGCGAGTACCCGCGCATCGAGGGCACCGGCCGGGCGGCGCTCGACTCGGCCGGCCTCCGCACGGATTACTTCAGCGTGCGCGACGCGCGCACGCTCGAAGAGGCGCGGCCCGACACGCGCCAGTTCGTGGTGCTCACCGCGGCGCGGCTCGGCAAGGCGCGCTTGATCGACAATCTGCAGTACACGGCCTGATCAGGCCGCCACGCGCCGTCGCGCGTGCTCCTCCAGCGCCCAGGACACGTGCTCGCGCACCAGCGCCGATGCATCGTCGCGCCGCGCCTCGAGCGCCGCCAGGGACTCCGCCGTCGACGGGGCATTGCCCAGCGCCACCGCTATATTGCGCAACCAGCGCTCGTAGCCGATGCGGCGGATCGCCGAGCCCTCGGTGCGCTGCAGGAACTCGGCCTCGCTCCACGCGAACAGCTCCGTCAGCCGCGCGGCGTCCAGGCCGTGGCGCACCTTGAAATCCGGATGCGCGGCGGCGCGCGCGAACTTGTTCCAGGGACACACGAGCTGGCAGTCGTCGCAGCCGTAGATGCGATTGCCCAGCAGGCGGCGCAGCTCGACCGGGATCGCGCCGTGCAACTCGATGGTCAGGTAGGAGATGCAGCGGCGCGCATCCAGCTGGTAGGGCGCGGTGATGGCACCGGTGGGGCAGGCGGGCATGCAGGCCGAGCAGCTGCCGCAGTGCGCGCTCGCGGCTTCGTCCACGGGCAGCGGCAGGTCGGTGAGGATCTCGCCGATGAAGAAATACGAGCCGGCATCGCGCGCGATCAGGTTGGTGTGTTTGCCGATCCAGCCGATGCCCGCCTTGCGCGCCAGCGCCTTCTCCAGCACCGGGCCGGAGTCGACGAACACGCGATGACCCATCGGGCCCAGCTTCGCGACGATGTCGTCGGCCAGGCCCTGCAGCGCATGGCGCAACACCTTGTGGTAGTCGCGGCCCAGCGCGTAGCGCGACACGTAGGCCGCGCCGGCGTCGCCCAGCGTCTCCCAGCCATCGCGAACCTCGCCGGGCCAGTAGTTCATGCGCGCCGACAGGGCGCGCACCGTGCCCGGCACCAGTTCGCCGGGGCGCATGCGTCTCGTGCCGTGTTTCCACATGTAGTCCATCTCGCCGTGCCGGCCGCTGCCTATCCAGCGTTCGAGGTACGCGGCGTCGGCGCCGAGCTCGACATCGCTGACGCCGAGCGCGTCGAAGCCGCGCGCCCGCGCCAGCGCCACCAGCGCGGCCTTGAGCTCGCCGAGTCGTTGCGGGGAATGCACTGACGGATTCATGGAGGGCGGGCATTATAGGTCCGCGCATGAATCGCCCGACCGCCATCTACTCCGCCGCCCAGGTGCGCGCGCTCGACGCCTTCGAGATCGAGAAGCGGCGCATACCCGGGTTCACGCTGATGACGCGCGCGGCCCAGGCGGCGCTCGACCTGCTGCGCGCCCGCTGGCCGCAGGCGCGGCGCCTGGCCGTGGTGTGCGGCGCGGGCAACAACGGCGGCGACGGCTACGTGCTGGCGCGCCTGGCGCAGGAGGCGGGCCTGGAGACGCTGGTGCTCGCGGCCACGCCGCCCGACAAGCTCGCGGGCGACGCCCGCCGCGCGCACGACCAATGGCTGGCGGCCGGCGGGCGCGCGCATCCGTTTGCGGCCGACGCGCTCTCCGGCAGCGACGTGATCGTCGACGGCTTGTTAGGCACGGGCTTTCATCCGCCGGCGCGCGCCGAGACACTCGGGGTGATCAAGGCCATCAATGCGGCGAAGCGGCCGGTGTTGTCGCTCGACGTTCCCTCGGGCGTCGACGCGGACAGCGGTGCGGTGCACGAGGAGGCCGTGCGCGCGGAGATCACGCTGAGCTTCGTCGGCCTGAAGACCGGCCTGTTCCTCGGCGCCGGCGCTGCTCATGCCGGCGTGGTGATGCTCGACGACCTCGGCGTGGTGGCGCCCGCGCTGCCGGCGTACGCACCGGTCATGCGCCGCATCGCCGAAGCCGAGATCGCGCTGGCATTGCCGCGACGTGCGCGCGACGCGCACAAGGGTTCGAGCGGCCGCGTACTGGTGATCGGTGGCGGTCCGGGCATGCCCGGCGCCGCGCGGCTGGCCGGCACGGCCGCGTTGCGCGTGGGAGCGGGCCTGGTCACCGTGGCAGGCGCGGCCGAGAACATCGCCGCCGTGACCGGCGCGACCCCCGAGCTCATCTATCTACCGGTGTCGTCGATCACCAGCCTCGACGAGGCGCTGGCGGCCGCGAGCGTGGTCGCCGTCGGGCCCGGGCTGGGCACCGGCGACTGGTCGATGCGGCTCTGGGCGCAGGTGCTGCGGGCGCGGCGTGTGGCCGCCACGGAAATTCCGACCATCGTCGACGCCGACGCGTTGAACCTGCTCGCGCTCGATCCGATCCGTTTGCCGGCCGGGTGGATCATCACGCCGCACCCCGGGGAAGCCGCGAGACTGCTCGGGGTCGAGACCGCCGCGGTGCAGGCGGACCGGCTCGGCGCGGTGCGCGAGCTGCATTCGCGCTACGGTGCGGTGACGGTGCTCAAGGGCGCGGGCACGCTGGTGGCCAGCGGCACGGGCGTGCCGGAGATCGGCATCTGCGACCGGGGCAATCCCGGGATGGCCACCGCCGGCATGGGCGACGTGCTCACGGGCGTGGCCGCCGGGCTGCGGGCGCAGGTCGACGACAGCGCGCTGGCCGCGCGCGTGGCCGTACTGGTGCACGCTCTGGCCGGCGACTCGGCCGCGCGCAGCGGGCAGCGCGGCCTGATCGCCAGCGACGTCGTCGCCGAGTTGCGCGGCTGGGTGAATCCTTGAACCAGGCCTGGATCACGACGAGCGGTGAGGAAACCGAAGCGCTCGCCGCGCTTCAAAAGGAGATGCTGCCGCCACGCCCGGGTGCTCCCCTGGTGATCGAACTGTCCGGTGAGCTTGGCACCGGGAAATCGACTTTTGCCCGCGGCCTGCTGCGAGCGCTCGGAGCCACGGGCCCCATCAAGAGCCCGAGTTACACGCTGCTCGAGACCTACGAATTGCCGGGTGTGTCGGCCGTGCACCTGGATCTCTACCGGCTCAATGATCCCGAAGAGCTCGAACACCTGGGTCTCGCCGACTATCACCGGCCGGGATTCCTGTGGCTGATCGAGTGGCCGGAGCGGGGCGCGGGACGACTGCCGAGAAGCGATTTGCGCTTCGAGTTCTCCATCGACGCTGGGGGCGACGCAGGGGGCCATCGCATCGAGAGGATTGAAACTTTTATGGCGACTAAGTAAATTGCGTCGCAGGTACGGCGTTGAACTCCATGATGGAGAAGGACTTTCGGGGGATGAAATTGGCGCGCCTGGCGCCCGTTCTCACGCTGCTCGCGTTCGTCGCGGGAGTCTCCTCGCCCCTCCTCGCCGCCGAAATCCGCGAAGTCCGCATCGCCGCCACCGAAGCCGGTACGCGCGTGGTGCTCGAACTGTCCGGTCCGGTCAAACACAAGGCCTTCCTGCTCGATGATCCCGGCCGCGTGGTACTCGACGTGTCGAAGTCCACGCTGAAGTCGCGGCTGCCGGTGGCGGATGCGCAGATCACGGCATTGCGCTCGGGCAAGCTGCCGCACAACGGCACGCGCCTGGTGTTCGAGGTGCGGGGGCCGGTCACCATCCAGACTTCCACGCTGGCCGCCACCGGGAATTCGGCCGAGCGGCTGGTGCTGGACATCAACGCGCCCGGCGCGGCGACAACCGTCAGGGCAACCCCGGTGACTCCCGCCGCGCCGGTGGCGATCCGCCCGGCGCATGCGCCCGCAGAAAGTGGCCGCGACATCATCATTGCGGTCGACGCGGGCCACGGCGGCGTCGATCCGGGCGCTTCCGGCCGGCGCGGCACGCGTGAAAAGGACGTGGTGCTGGAAATCGCGCGCGCCCTGGCCGCGCGCATCAACCAGGAGCCCGGCATGAAAGCCGTGCTCACGCGAGACGGCGATTACTTCATCTCGCTGCGCGAGCGGAACCTGCGCGCACAGAAGGCGCGGGCCGACCTGTTCGTCTCGATCCACGCCGACTCGATCGCCAACCCGGACGTGTCGGGCTCGTCGGTGTACGTGCTCTCCGAGCGTGGCGCCACCAACGAACAGGCGCGCGTGCTGGCCGAACGTGAAAACGCCGCCGACCTGATGGGCGGTATCGAGCTCGACGACAAGGACCCGGTGCTGCGCGGCGTGCTCATCGATCTGTCGCAGACCGCCAGCATCTCGGCCAGCCTGGTGGCCGCCGACAACGTGCTCAAGGCGCTCGATCGCATCGGCGAGGTGCGCAAGCCGCGCGTACAGCAGGCGGGTTTCGTGGTGCTCAAGTCGCCGGCCATACCCTCCATGCTGGTGGAGACGGCGTTCATCTCGAATCGCGAGGACGAGCGCAAGCTTTCGCAACCGGCGCATCGCTCCAAGCTGGCCAATGCCATCTTCTCGGGCATCGAGCTGTACTTCCAGGTGAACGCGCCCGACGGCACGCGGCTGGCTGCCGCCCGCCGCGGCGCCGGGGCCGGCGCGCAAGTCGAGCTTCGCTGAGACGCCGCGCCGGGTGGACGGGCGCTAAACTGCGCCCCGCATGCCCATCCGCATCCTCGACAACCATCTCATCGACCAGATCGCGGCCGGCGAGGTCATCGAGCGCCCGGCGTCCATCGTCAAGGAGCTGGTGGAGAACAGCCTGGACGCCGGCGCGCAGAGCGTCGAGGTCGACATCGAGGCGGGCGGGGTGCGGCTCACGCGTGTGCGCGATGACGGCAGCGGGATTCCCGAGGCGGAGCTGGCCCTGGCGCTGTCGCGGCATGCCACCAGCAAGATTTCCTGCGCGGACGACCTGGCGGCGATCACCACGCTCGGCTTTCGCGGCGAGGCGCTGCCGTCGATCGCCTCGGTGTCGCGCTTCGAGATCGTCTCGCGCCACGTCGATGCGGAGCGCGGCGCCAGCGTCAGCGTCGACGCCGGCGCGTTGGGGGCGCCCAGGCCCGCGGCCCATCCCACCGGCACCACCATCGAGGTGCGCGACCTTTTCTACAACCTGCCGGCGCGCCGCAAGTTCCTGCGCACCGAGGTCACCGAGCAGGGTCACATCGTGCGCCTGGTCGAGCGGCTCGCGCTGTCGCGCAGCGACGTCGCGTTCCGGCTGCGCAGCGGTTCACGCACCTTGCTCGATGCGCCGGCGCTGAAGTCGAAGGACGGCAGTGGCAACGCGTCGGCCGACCGCCTGGCGCGTATCGTGGGTCGCGAGTTCGTCGAGCAGGCGCTCGAGTTCGAGCACGCGGCGGGGCCGGTGCGCGTCTCCGGGTGGATAGGCACGCCCGCCGCGGGGCGCGCCACCTCGGACCTGCAGTTCTGGTTCGTCAACGGACGCGCGGTGCGCGACCGGCTGTTGATGAATGCCGTGCGCCTCGGTTACCGCGACGTCATGTATTCCGGCCGCCAGCCTTCGTACGTTTTGTATCTGGACATCGACCCGGCGCTGGTCGACGTCAACGCGCATCCGCAGAAACTCGAGGTCCGCTTCCGCGACAGCCGCCAGATCCACGATTTCGTGTTTCGCGCCGTCGAGCGGCGCCTGGCAGAGACCAGGCCCGCGGCGGGTGGGCTGCCGCCCGCGTGGAGCGGCATCGGCGCGCATGCGACGCCGCTGTCGATGCCGAGGTCGACCAGCCTCGACCTGCGCATCGCCGACGCGGCGGCGCCGTCCGGTGTGTGGGCCCTGAGCGAAGCGCTGATGGCGGCGCCCGCGACGGAGCCCGGCGAGCCCGGCCCCGAGGCCGACGGTGGCTCGCAGCCGCTCGGCCAGGCGCTGGCGCAGATCCACGGGATCTACATCCTCGCGCAGAACGACTCCGGCCTCGTGCTCGTGGACATGCACGCGGCGCACGAACGCGTGCTGTACGAAAAGATGAAGGCGCAGCAGGGCACCGCGGCCACGCAGCTGCTGCTGGCACCCATTACCGTTGCGCTCAAGGTGGACGAGCTGGATGCGCTCATGGCGCAGGGCGCCGACTGGCGCGCGGCGGGCTTCGAGCTCGAACGTCTCGCGCCCGAGACGCTGGTGGTGCGCGCCGTGCCGGCGCTGCTGCCGCGCGAGGACATCGCGGCGCTGGTGCGTGACGTGGTGTCCGGCGTGGCCGAGGACGGCGCCTCGCATCATCTCGATGGCGCCACCGATCGCTTGTTAGGCACCATCGCCTGCCGGTCCGCGATCCACGCGCACCGGCGGCTGACGCTGGCGGAGATGAATGCGCTGCTGCGCCAGATGGAGCAGACGCCGCGCGCCGATCAGTGCAACCACGGGCGCCCCACCTGGACGCAGGTGACGCTGGCGGAGCTCGATCGCATGTTCCTGCGCGGTCGATGACCGCGACGCGCCCCCACCGGCCGGTCGCGGTACTGACCGGGCCCACCGGGACGGGCAAGACCGACATCGCGCTGGCGCTGGCGAGGGAATTTCCGCTGGAGATCGTCAGCGTGGATTCGGCGCAGGTATATCGCGGCCTCGACATCGGCAGCGCCAAGCCGTCGGCGGAGATCCGCGCGCGGGTGCCGCATCACCTCGTCGACCTGGTCGACGCGGCCGGGAGTTATTCGGCGGGGCAGTTCGTGCGCGACGCCGCGCGCGCCATCGAGGACATCGAAGCACGCGGGCGAGTGCCGCTGCTGGTCGGCGGCACCATGCTGTACCTGCGCGCACTCACCGGCGGCATCGCGGCGCTGCCCGAGGGCAGCGCGGAGCTGCGCGCCGGCATCGACGCCGAGGCCGCGCGCGACGGCTGGCCGGCGCTGCACGCGCGGCTCGCCGGCATCGACCCCGCCGCCGCGGCGCGCATCCATCCGAATGATGCGCAGCGCATACAGCGGGCGCTCGAGGTGCACGCCGTGGGAGGCCGCCCGATCTCGGAGCTGCAGTCGGCGACGAAGCCGGCGCTGGAGCGGGAGTTCATGGTGTGCGCTTTGTTCCCCGGGGACCGGGCGCGCCTGCACGCGGATCTCGATCGGCGCTTCGATCAGATGATGGTCGCCGGCCTGCTGGACGAGGTGCGGGGCCTGCATGCCCGCGGCGATCTGACCGTTGCGCATCCGGCCATTCGCGCCGTGGGTTACCGGCAACTGTGGGCGCATCTCGACGGAGCTCATGCGCTCGACGTGGCGGTCGCGCGTGCCATGGCCGCCACGCGTCAACTGGCCAAACGGCAGATGACCTGGCTGCGCTCGATGGCAAACATCCGGACCTTCGATCCCCATGATGCACAAAGCTTTGTAGGCATCCGCGAATCCCTTATGCGGGTGTTCTACCCCCTTTGAGTGCATTCCCGCCCGCGGGGCGCGTGGTATGCTCGCCGCCGTACGCTTGCTTGAAAAATAAGGAGAACGTCATGGCCAAGGGCCAGTCACTGCAGGACCCGTTTCTTAACACTTTGCGAAAGGAACGAATCCCGGTGTCGATCTATCTGGTGAATGGAATCAAGTTGCAAGGCCAGATCGATTCGTTTGATCAATTCGTAGTGCTCCTGAAGAACAGCGTGAGCCAGATGGTCTACAAACACGCGATTTCGACGGTAGTCCCCGCGCGCAACGTGCGCATCACCAACGAAGACGGAACGACGATCGAGGCGGTCGCCGGAGAATGATGTCCGGCGTGGGCGCACGCGTTTCCGTTTCCATCTCGATTAAGAAAAGTGTTCGAGCGACCCCGCGCAGGTGAACGGGCCGTGTTGGTGCGCCTGGGTATCGGCGCCCCCGCGGATCCCGAAGACATCCAGGAATTCGAGCAGCTCGCGCTGTCGGCCGGGGCCATTCCCGTGGCCCAGATCACCGGGCGGCGCGACCGGCCGGATCCGCGCTTCTTCGTGGGCAGTGGCAAGGCGGACGAGATCCGGGCCATCGCCGCGGCCGAAGACGCCGAGGTGGTGCTGTTCGACCATCCGCTGTCGCCGTCGCAGGAACGCAATCTCGAGAAGCTCATCGAGCGCCGCGTGCTCGACCGCTCCGGGCTGATCCTCGACATCTTCGCGCAGCGCGCGCGCAGCCACGAAGGCAAGCTCGAAGTCGAGCTCGCGCAGCTCAAGCACATCGCCACGCGCCTGGTGCGCGGCTGGTCGCACCTCGAGCGCCAGCGCGGCGGCGGCATCGGCAACCGTGGCCCCGGCGAGACGCAGCTCGAGACCGATCGCCGCCTGCTCGGCAAGCGCGTGAAGACGCTCACCGAGCGGCTCGTCAAGATCAAGCAGCAGCGCGAGACCGGTCGCCAGCAACGCGCCGAGATTCCGATTCCCTCGCTGGCGCTGGTGGGTTACACCAACGCCGGCAAGTCCACGCTGTTCCGTTCGCTGACCGGCGCAGATGCCTATGTCGCCGACCAGCTGTTCGCCACGC
>Ga0307409_100000357_pt1 | contig 19077 bp, 19 predicted proteins | sample 322Ometagenome_2_FD_203888 | JGI IMG/M metagenome (GOLD analysis project Ga0307409, IMG submission 203888) | Maize rhizosphere microbial communities from greenhouse at UC Davis, California, United States - 322HYB-O-2 | ecosystem: Host-associated > Plants > Roots > Rhizosphere > Soil | place... | reverse complement strand
ACGAGGTCGCCCTGCAGTACACCGTTGTCGACGAGCGGGCCGGGACCGGCGTCGGCCAGCCGGGGAGGTGCGGCGGCGGTCCGGCGTGCCGCAAACGTCGTGCGGAAGCGGAAGTCAGGGCCGAGCTGCGCGAGGGCCACGGCGCCGGTGAGGATCTTCTGGTTCGACGCGGGGAGGAAGAGCTTCCCGGCGTTGTGGGAGTAGAGCGTGTCGCCGGTGCGCGGGTTGACGATCAGCACGCCCCAGTGGGCGTTGCGGAACTGTGGCGCGCCGATCATCGAGTCGAGCGTGTGCCGCAGCTCCGCCTGCGCGACGCGCGCGCGCTCGGCCGCGTCGGCGGCGGAAGGCGCCGCGGGGCGGACTCCCCGAATGCCCGCCGAGCAGCCCGCCGCGATGATGGCCAGCGAAGTCGCGACGGCCGTGCGCGCCCTAAGCGTCATGTCCTACTCCCATGATCTCGCGCTCGACCGTCGTCGCGAGGTCGTCGAGCCAGGTCGGGCTCGAGAAGTACAGCACCGGCACCGGGGCCTCCCAGCCGTCGCGGTCGGTGACGATCGCGAGGTAGTCGCCGGTGGGCGCTCGCGGTCCGCCGAACAGCGGCTCCGCGTGCGCCGCCTGGCGGTAAACCTCGATCTTCGGCAGCGCCGACGTCTTGAACCCCTCGCAGACGACGACGTCGGCGTCCGCCATGTAGCGTTCCGCGATCTCCTCGGCGCCGAGCTCCTGCGACCATCGCACGATGAGGGCGAACTTGTCCGGCGCTGCCATCGCGACGCGCTCGGCGCGCCCCTCGTGGTAGTGGCGGTAGGTGTCGGTCGTGGCCGGGTCGATGTTGAAGGTGTGCGAACCGTGCTTGATCGTCATCACTCGGTGGCCACGCCGGTGCAGTTCGGCGGCGAGCCGCACGGCGAGCGTCGTCTTGCCGCTATGCTTCTTGCCGACGACGGCGACCATCGGGGGACGAGGCATGACGTTCCGCGAGTGTGAGCTCTTCGGGGGTGTTGACGTTCATGAATAAGACGCGTGGGTCGCCGAAAGCGCTCGCGTCCACCCGCTCGACCCGGAGCGAGGCATCACCGAAAAAGCCGACCACGCGGAGGTCGCCCGCGTCGAGCTGCCGCTCGACCGCGGGGAGGCACCGCGGGGAGTAATATGCGCACAGCGGCTCGAGCCCGCGCCGGGAGTCGCTGACGGGCGCGGCCACGTCGGCGCCCGCCGCGCCGGCCCGGCGCAGCGCCGCGAGGAGCGGGACCGGCACGAACGGCATGTCCCAGGCGACCACGATCGCCGGCCCGCCGGCCCGCGAGAGCGCAGCGTGGATCCCGCCCAGGCTTCCGAGACCCGGCCGGACGTCGCCGGCCACGCGCACACCCGGCAGCCAGCCGCCGGCCGCGGAGTCGTTGGCGATAAGCAGCAGATCGTCGGTGACCTCGCGGAGGGCCGCGGCGACACGGTCGACGATGCGCTCCCCGCCCACCCGCTCGAGCCCCTTCGGCAGCCCCCCATAGCGCGACGCCGCCCCCCCGGCGAGGATGACGCCGGTGACACGCGAGTGGGGAGTGGACCGTGGCGAGTGGCGAGAGGGATCCACGGCCTTCACCCGCCACTCCCCACTCTCGGCTCTCCACGCCAGATTTGTGGCTGTCCGCTCACGGCGCGGCCGATCAGGTACATGCCGGCGGCCGACGCGATGTCGACCGCCATCGTCGATGGCACCGAGGGAGTCGCGACAACGGCGACTCGTGCGCGCGCTGCCTTGTAGGCGAGCTCGCCCGAGACTCGGCCCGTGACCAACAGGATCAGGTCCTCCGGGAGGCGCCGGGCGTAGAGCGCGGCGCCCATCACCTTGTCGACGGCGTTGTGGCGGCCGATGTCCTCGGCGTGGAAGAGCAGCGTATCGCCGTCGGTCAGCGCGGCGGCGTGGATCCCGCCCGTCTCCTTGTACCGCTGCCCCCGAGCGAACAGCTCCTTGAAGAGCAGACGCAGCCTGGGTGTGTCGAGCGCCGGCAGCGGCGTGCGCCGCCGCGGGACGGCGCTGAGGGATCCGAGGATCGTCGTCACGGCGCCGCAGCCCGAGGCGAGCACGCGCCGGCGTTCTGCCCCCTCGACGGTCTCGTATCGCTCCGGCGGCACGTCCACCCAGAACCCGAGCTCGCGGGTGCAGGGGCGCATCCGCACGAGGTCCTCGACGCGGTCGATGTAGCCCTCGCCATAGAGCCAGCCGACGACGAGCTCGTCGAGCTGGTCGGGCGTACACATCCACGTCACCGCCGGCGCACCGTTGACCTCGAGCCAGACGGGCACCTCCTCGACCGCGTCGAGCGCGGGCGGGCCCGGCGCCACGGGAGCCGCGGGAGCCGCGGGAGCCGCGGGGGCATCAGCTGCGCTGGGGGGAGCGACGTCGGCCATGCAGCGAAGATGCGAGAGCGGGGCAGGGGAGGGCAAGAACCAGGGACGAGAGGGGAGGGACGAGGGGCGAGTCCTTACCGCTCGTCCCTCGTCCCTCGTCCCTGCTTCTACCCCTCGTACGTCGCGCTCAGCGTCTGGTCTTCGGCGACGGTCACCCGGGTCACCGCCGCGGCATCGCCGAGCCGCTGCTGTAGGCGCTCGAAGACGAAGCGCGCCAGGTTCTCGCTGGTGGGAACGAGCCGCCCGTCAGCGAACTCGGGGACATCGAGGTTGATGTTGCGGTGGTCGAAGCGGTCGCGCACCTCGGTGGCGAGCACGCGGTCGAGGAGCGCGAGGTCGACCACCATGCCTGTGACCTCGTCGATCGGCCCGCGCACCGTCACGTCGCAGGTGTAGCTGTGCCCGTGAAAGGACTGCCGGGCGCAGGGCCCGAATACCGCGTCGTTCCGGGCGTCGCTCCACTCCGGCCGCCGATAGCGATGCGCCGCCGCGAACGTGACGCGGCGCGTGAGAGAGGCGAAGGGCATGGCAGAGGGACGAGTGGGGAGGGCCGAGGGACGAGTCCTTGACCCTCGTCCCTCGGCCCTCCCCACTCGTCCCTAGTTCAGTGGTCCTCGCCCATCGCGCCGGGGCTGGTGTCCATGCCGCCGAAGCCTTCGGGCGTGGGGCTGGTGGGGGGGGTGTAGGACGTCCCGTGCGCGATTGCGTCCTGGACGTCGGTCGTGCCGTAGAGCCGCTCGTCGACGTCTTCGTCGCCCCGCGTCAAGTGCACCTCGTCCGATTGCTGTTCGGGACCGTCGCCGAGGATCAGGCCGCCCGTTGCGCCCTGATTCGCGAGGTGGTCGTCGATCTCGTCCGGGCTGACCGCGCGCCGAATCGCGTCCACGACGAGCTCGTTCTCCACGTCCACGATCCCGAGCACGTCCGTGACGACACGCTCGGCGACGCGCAGCTCGCTCTCGGTGCCCACGCGCCCCTCGAGGTGCACGACGCCGTCGACGCTCCGGACGAAGATGTCGTCCGGGTCGATCATGTTGTGCGCGGCGAGGTGCTCGCGCACGAGCCCTGTCAGCTCCTCGTCACTCAGGTCGTCGATGTTGTGGATGTCTTCGTAGTCGCGGGCCATAGGGGACTCCGGAAGGCTGGACGTAGGGTGCCGAGTGTTGCGTGCTATGTGTTGCGTGTTAGAGCCGCTCGGGACGCATCACGCCCCGTACCCCGTAGCCAGCCCGACCGGCAGTCACACGCAACACGCAGCACGCAACGCTCAGCATTCACCATCTCTCACCGAACGAACAGGTACGACCCTCCCACCGTCAGGGCCGCGTTGTGCTGCCACGAGCTGCGGCCCCGGGACGCCCGGAGCACCGGGGGGTTGGCCTCGGTTCCGAAGACGTAGCTATCTGGATACTGGACCTGGTACAGGTAGTCGCCGACGTCGGCTCGAAGCTGGAACCTGCCACCGGGCACCCAGCGGACACCGGCCCCGAACAAAAACGCAAAGGAAGTGCCGAACTTGTACCCGCCCACGTCCTCGCGGCCGCCGGGCTCGGACGCGACGCCGATGCCGCCGGTGACCACCGGAACAATGTGGTGGAAGCTCTTCTGTCCGGTGAGGTTGATGGACAGGCTCAGGTCACCGGTATAGAGCGAGACGTTGCGCGAGGGGAGCGCGCGCTGGCCGACCGGCTTCGTCGGGTCGATGGGGGTGCGCTCGGAGAACACGCGAGCGGCCCGCACCGTGAGTTGCGCCGGCCCACCGACGCGCACATCGTAGCGCGCCCCCACGAGCGGCCCACTCCGCGGGGCGACTTTGGCCGGGTCCCCGCTCGCGAGGAAGTATCCGACGAAGGGCGTAATCTCCTGACGGTACTCGAGGTCGTAGAATGGGCTCCGCTCGGGCGGATAGCCCACCTGTGCGTGCAGACGAGCGGGGGCGAGGGGGACGCCGAGGGCCAGCGCAGCCACGAACAAGAAACGCTTCACGTACGGAAGTCTCCAGGTCAACGACGCGGCGCGGTCGAGCCAGGCCGCTGGTGGTTGCACGAAACCTAATACCGCGCGGCCTGGCGAATCGATTCGCACACGGCCAGGAAGCGGCCGCGGACGAACCCGGAAACGACGTTTCCGCGTTCGTCCGCGGCCGCCACTGGACTGCGGCGTTAGTCGCTTCCCTGGATTCGCAGGTCGATGCCGGTCATCTCGCCGGGCGGCTCGACGCCGAGCATGCGGAGCGCGGTCGGGCCGACGTCGCAGAGGGCGCCGCCCGAGCGGAGCGGGCGGTCGCCGTCGGGGTCGACGACCACGAGCGGGACGGGGTTCGTGGTGTGGGCCGTGTGGGGGCCGCCCGTCTCCGGATCGATCATCAGCTCGCAGTTGCCGTGATCGGCCGTCACGAGTAGCCGGGCGCCGGCCTTCTCCGCCGAGGCCATCACGCGCGCCAGGCAGCGGTCCACCGTCTCCACGGCCTTGATGGTTGCCGGCAGCGAGCCGCTGTGGCCGACCATGTCGCCGTTGGCGTAATTGGCGAGAATGAAATCGTGCTCCCGGGCCTCGATTCCGCCGCACAGCACGTCGGTGACGCCCGGCGCGCTCATCTCGGGCATCAGGTCGTACGTCGCCACCTTCTGGCTCGGCACGAGCCGGCGGTCCTCGCCCTTGTACGCCACCTCGTTCCCACCGTTGAAGAAATAGGTGACGTGTGGGTACTTCTCCGTCTCCGCCGTCCGCAGCGTGGTCTTGCCGTGCTCCGTGAGCACCTCGGCCACGATCCGCGCCATCGACAACGGCTCGAAGGCGACCGGCAGCCCGAACGTCTGGTCGTACTGCGTCATCGTTACGACCGTCAGCGCGGGGCGGTGTGAGACGTCGAAGCCCTCGAATCCGGGATCCGTCATCGCGCGCACGATCTGGCGCATGCGATCGGACCGGTAGTTCCAGCAGATCACCGCGTCGCCGTCGCGCATCGGCGCCAGCGGCACGCCGCCCTCCGCGACCACCATGGGCTTGATGAACTCGTCGGTCTCGCCGCGGTCGTAGGCGGCGCGGATGGCCGCGAGCGGGTCGGTCACCTGCGGTCCCACGCCTTCCACTGCGGCCCGGTACCACAGCTGCGTGCGCTCCCACCGGCGGTCGCGATCCATGCCATAGTAGCGACCCCCGAGGCTGGCGACCCGCGCCCGCCCGCGCGCGCGCTCCACCGTCTCGCGCATGTAGCCGAGCGCCGACGTCGGCAGGGTGTCGCGCCCGTCGAGCAGTGCGTGGATGGCGGCCCGCGTGACTCCCTCGCGTTCCGCGAGGTCGAGCAGCGCGAACAGGTGCTCGTCGATCGCGTGGACGCCGCCCGCGCCGATGAGCCCCATCAGGTGCAGTGTGCCGCCGTGGGCGCGCACCTGCCGGCATGCGTCGACGAGTGGGCCAATGCGGAAGAAGGAGCCGTCCTCGACGGCCGCGGTGATGCGAACGAGGTCCTGCATCACCACGCGGCCGGCGCCGAGGTTGAGATGGCCGACCTCGCTGTTCCCCATCTGTCCGGCCGGCAAGCCGACCCGCAGGCCCGACGCCTCGAGGAGCGTGCGCGGCCGGCGGGCCCAGAGCGCGTCCCACGTCGGCGTGTTCGCCAGGGCGATGGCGTTCCCCTCGCGCTCGGGGCGGTATCCCCACCCGTCGAGGACCACGAGGACGACGGGGCGGTAGCGAGAACTTGACATTTAGGGCCGGTGTAAAGTCTTAAGCGAGGTGCCGCCCGCGAAATGTACGCGGCGCGGGTAGCATCTACTACCCGCGCTCGGCCTCGCCCGGGCGGGGAATGGCAATTGCCAACTGCGATCGGCGCCCTACCAAGGCAGCTCGCGCGCCTGACCGCCTGACGTCCGGCGGCGGCACGACCGCGGCCGGGCCCGGCTCCGCTCCCACACTTTGACGCTGATGACCCTCCCTCAGACCCGCCAGACCCGCAGGAGAACACCGCGCGCGAACCCGACGGACCGCCGCCGGCCGACGTGGCAGGAGTTCCGCCAGGCGTACCCCGGAATCCTCACCACGATGGGCGTTGCGCTGCTCGTGATGGTCGGGGCCGACATGTGGCTCGTCTACAAGCGCGTCCACTACGAGCGCGAGATTGCCCGCCTGCGCGGTGGCATGACCGCATTCGAGCGCCAGAAGGCGGACATGCTGCTCGCGGCGGACGAGCGCCGCTTCGACGTGATGCTGGAGTTGATCCGCCGCCAGTCGATCGGCGACAAGGCGCTGCACCTGTCGGTGTCCGTCGACAGCGGGGTCATGTATCTCCAGCGCGAAGGCGCGCGCCTCCGCGAGATGGCGGTGCAAGTCGGGGCGGAGAAGACGATCGGCTCGGCGCCAGACACCGTGCGCCTGGTGACCCCGCGCGGCGTGCGCACGGTAGAGCGCGTGCTGTCGGAGGACGATCGGTGGGACGTGCCGGAGTGGGTCTACGCCGACCGCGGGCTGCCGCCCTCGTCGGACCGCACCGGGAAGGGCGTGCTGGGCCCGGTCGCGATCGTGCTGAACGGCGGCACCGTGATCTACTCACCGCCGACGGCGGGACCGCTCGACGACCCCGCGTACGTGATGCCCGGGAGCGTGCGGGCTCGCGCCGAGGACCTGAAGGCGGTCGCGCCGAACCTCAAGCCCGGCATGAGCGTCTACTTCTATTGATCCTATCGATCCCCTGATCCGCCGCATCCCGATCCGACCCGACCTCCTGATCCGACTTCGTCCGCAACTGGTGCCTTGATGTCCAAGTTCGTCGATTTCTTTCGCCACGGCGGCAAGGCCGCGTGGGGCGCGATTGCCGCTGTGTTCCTCGTCTTCGGGATCAGCACCGCGCTTCTCGCGACCACCTTCGACGTGCGCTACCAGCGCGACGTGACGCGCATGGTCTTCAACGACAATCTCGATCTGCTCGAGGACGTCAAGCGCAGCGTGGGCGCGGCGACCGACACCCTCGACCGGGCGATTGCCGCCAGCTCCGAAGCGCCGGGCGACCGGCCGTACATCGTCGTCAGCATCGAGGACCACCGGCTCTGGTACAAGCAGGGCGACAGCACGCTGTTCACGACGCAGGTCGCGACGGGCAGCGGCAAGGTTCTCGAGCGCGAAGGCGGCAACGAGTGGAAGTTCGAGACGCCGCGCGGGCGTCTGGTCGTGCAGAGCAAGGAGGAAGATCCGGCGTGGGTGCCGCCCGATTGGCACTTCGTCGAGCAAGCGAAGAAGCGTGGCCTCGGGCTCGTCCGGCTCAACCGCGGCCAGGCCGTTCCGACCCCGGACGGTGCGGAGATCACCGTCAGTGGCAGCGATGTCGTCAAGCGCTATCCGGACGGCCGCGCGGTCGCGCTCGAAGCAACCGACGGCCGCGAGATCGTCGCCAACGGCAACATCATCATCCCCCCATTCGGCACGAACCAGCGGAAGTACAAGGACGTCCTCGGCACCCACCGCCTCAACCTCGGGGATGGCTACGCCTTGCACGGTACGGACAAGCCCGAGAGCATCGGGCAGTCCGTGAGTCACGGCTGCGTGCGGCTGCGGAACGAGGATATCGAGACGCTCTACCGGACGGTCCCTCTCGGGACCCCCGTCTACATCTACTGACCCGGCCGACCCCTCCACGTCGGCCCGAACTGACCTGACGACGCCCTCCGACGGCCGCGCTGTCACAGCGCTGGCCGGCCGGTTAGGTGCCGGACATTTTGTCCAATTCTCGTCGGTACAGTGTGCCTCACGTCACAATATGTTTCGGGCTGATTCGACCTCCGCCGTAGTGCGGGGGCTCCTTGCTCAGGGCACGCCGGTGGTGACGCCGGTACGCAAAGCCGTGAGACGACGCCCGAGACCGTCGTGAATCGTCCTAGTAGTAAGGGCCGATAGGAGCAGAAGCTCGGGCGTCGCCAGTCTGGTTGCCAGGGAGGCAGTACCGTATGCACTTCATCGCCTCGCGCGCGCGGGTACTTCCGTGCGCGCTCGGTTTCCTTGCATTGGGCGCCGTCACGCTCGGGGCCGCCACGGCCGCCGGCAGTGCGGCGCCCATTGGCGTGCCCCGCGACGTCGTGACGAGCGACGCCACCGTGGCCGGCGCCGGTCGGGCCACGCTCATCGCCGACTCGCTCTACGGCCGCAGCGGGAAGCTCCGCGCTCGGCTCGTCAGCAGCCGGCGAGTCATCCAGCTCCCCATCCTGTCCGAGCTCTTCGGCGACTCGGCTGCGCTTCGCCCGGGGATCTACGCCGTGCCGGACAGCGCCGCCGCGCGCCCGCTCGCGTTCATTACGCTGCTGCCGTTCGGGGAGAAGAAGGCCGGTCGGATCGGCTCGTACCGCCTCGGCTTCTGGCCCGGCGAGCGGCGCGGCCTTCGCTCGTCGGCGTACGCGAATCCCGAGGGCTTCATCCGGGTGACGGCGGAGAATCAGCACACCCCGGTCTCCGAGCACTTCCGGCTGCGCGACTTCCTCACGCACGACCAGCAAAACGTGTGGCCCAAGTACCTCGTGCTCCGCGAGGACCTGATCGACAAGCTCGAGCTCGTGATCGACGACCTCAACGCCCACGGCGTTCAGGTCGAGCATCTGTCGGTGATGAGCGGATTCCGCACGCCGCAGTACAACCAGCGGGGCGTGCGGAGAGGGGGCCGCGCCCGCGACAGCCGGCACCAGTTCGGCGACGCCGCCGATGTCTACGTCGACAACGATGGGGACGGGCGCATGGACGACCTCAACGGCGACAGACGCGTCGACCATCGTGACGTCCAGGTGGTCATCGACGCCGTGGAGCGCGTCGAGGCCGCCCACCCCGACCTCGTAGGCGGTGCGGGCCGCTACCGCGCCAATCGCGCGCACGGCCCGTTCGCGCACATCGACGTTCGGGGGCAGCGGGCACGCTGGGGGAACGCGTGATGGACGACCAGGCGCAGCCACCAGCGGACCGTCGGGCGACGCCGCGCCGGCTCGGGCGGCACCACACCAGTTGGGCGACGCTCGCCGTGTCCGTGTGCGCGGCCGTCGGCGTCGTACAGTTCAAGCAGCCGAGTCACGCGTTCGAGACGCGCCCGTTCGCGAGTCTGGCATCGCGCGTCGTGCCGAACGTTCCGGCGGCGACCCCGCTGCCTAGCGCGTTCGGGCGCAGTGGCGAGGTCAGGATTCGATTCGCGCTGCCGGGCGAGGCCGTGCAGTACCCGCTCGATCTCCGTGGCGACACCGCGGCGCTGTCGTACCGCTGGGTGCGACTCGGCGACTCGGCGACCGCGGGCGCGCCGCGCCCACTCGTCGGCGAGGACGTCATCGCCCCGGCCAAGCCCGGCTTCTATCAGCTCGCGCTCGTCCGCGGCGAGGAGCGGCGGGTCGTCGACGGCCTCACGCTCGCCGTGCTGGTCCCGTTCACGCAGAAGGTCGGCGCAACGCTCAACGGGTACCGCATCGGCACCTACATCTCCGAGCGGCTCGGCGGCGCCGGGCACGACCGGCCGGAGGGCTTCGTCGAGGTGGCGGCCGAGCGCGAGCTCGACCTGCCGATGACGAAGCACATCAGGCTGGCCGACTTCATCACGCACGACGAGCAGCAGGTGTGGCCCCGCTACGCGGCGGTGAATCCGCGGCTGCTCGACAAGCTCGAGCTGGTAATCGCCGAGATCGCGCGCTCGCGCGGGGACACCGGGACGGTGCGCGTCGCGGTGGACGTGCATTCGGGGTTCCGCGCTCCCGTCTACAACCGGCGCGTGCCCCGCGCGGCGAATGACAGCCGGCACCAGTACGGCGACGCGGCCGACGTGACGATCGACGCCAACGGCGACGGCCGCTTCACCGCGGCCGACAGCCGCCTGACGGCGCGCGCCGTGGAAGCCGTGGAGCGTCAGCACCCCGATCTCGTCGGCGGGCTGGGCCTCTACACGAGCCGCCGCTACCGCACTCCGTACGTACACATCGACGCCCGCGGCACGCGGGCGCGCTGGAACGGATAACGGCGAGGGACGAGTGGCGAGGGATGAGGGACGAGGGGGCGCTACGCTCTCTCGTCCCTCGCCCCTTTCGGGGCACCGCCCGGTGCGGCCCGCTATCTTGATAGGGCGGAATGCTCGTCCCTCGTCCCTCGCCACTCGTCCCGGCTCTTATGAATTCCCACCTTCGCGACCGGATCCTGCGCAAGCTCGAGAGCCTGTCCGACGAGCGCGCGTACCAGGTGCTCGACTTCGTCGAGTTCATCGAGAGCAAGTACGCCGAGCGGCAGAATCCGCCGCCCAACGTCTTCCAGCGCTTCGCCGAGACCGTGGAGGACCGACTGCGCGCCGGCCGTGTGTCGGCCGCGACCATCTCCGAGGCCATGGGATTGATGAACCGGGCGGTGTCGGTCCTCAACGGTGTCGCCGCGGCCGGCAAGTCGGTTGCGAACGACATCGTGACTGCCGCGGGGCGTCCGACCAGCCCGCCCCCGGCCAGCCCGCCCCAAGGGAGCAGCCCTTCGCCGAGCACGCCACCGACACCCCCGCAGCCGGCGGCGGCTCCGCCGTCGGGCGCGCAACCTGCGGCACCACCGGCAGCGGCCCCGCCCGCGGCCGGCGCCGAGAGCGCCACGACATCCGCGGGTAGTGCGCCCAGCGCGCCACCGGCCCCACCACCCCAGTCCTCCGGAGAGCAGCCCACGTGAGCACCAAGGCCCAACACGCTGAAGAGTACGAGGCGGACGCCCTCGGTCAGACCACGAGCCGGAGCCGCCGCAGTCGACGCCGCTCGACCGGCGAGCCAAGCCACACCGCGGAAGTGAGCGGCGTGGAAGAGGCGCCACGGCGCGGCGCCAAGCGCACCCTCATGGGGACTATCCGGCACCTCCCGGACTACCTGCGGCTGCTATTCGGGCTCCTGCGCGACAGCCGCGTGTCGCACGTCGACAAGCTCCTCGTGGGCGGGGCGATCGCCTACATCCTCTTGCCGGTCGATTTCCTCCCTGACTTCATCCCCTTCTTCGGTCAGGTGGACGACGTTTTCCTGCTCGTCACCGCGCTGCAGCGCCTCATCTCGAACGCCGGGCGCCAGGTGGTGCTCGACCACTGGACGGGGGAGATCTCGGAGCTGGCGGACCTGAACTTGAAGCGCGTCCTCGGCGCTGCGAGCTTCTTCCTCCCGTTGACCATGCGCCGCCGGCTGAAGGGCATTTTGCGGGGGTAGACTTCCCCCCGGGCGAACCGTACCTTTCGCCATGGCAACCTCAACTCGCATCGAGAGCCCAGACCCTCGGCCCGCTCACCCGGAATCCCCGGCGAGCGGGCCGTCGCGCAACGGCGACAGCGAGGGGCCCACGAACGGTGTCACGCGCGTGCGCGACGCGGTGGCGCTCACGTTCGACGACGTCCTGCTCGCTCCACGCCATGCGCTCGTCCACCCCAAGGACGTCAGTACCGCGTCCCGGTTCACGCGCGGGATCCCCCTCAACGTCCCGCTCGTGGCGGCGGCGATGGATACCGTCACCGAGAGCGAGATGGCGATCGCCATGGCGCGCGCCGGCGGCATCGGGGTGCTGCACAAGAACATGTCCATCGACCGCCAGGCCGCGGAGGTCGATCGCGTGAAGCGGTCGGAGAGCGGGATGATCATGAACCCGATCACCCTCTCCCCCGATGCCACGTTGCGCGAAGCCGTCTCGCTCATGACGCGCTTCAAGATCTCCGGCGTTCCCGTGGTGGACGGCGACGGGCGCCTCGTCGGGATCATCACGAATCGCGACCTGCAGTTCGAGCGGAGCCTCGACCGTCCGCTCCGGGACGCGATGACGGCCGAGGGGCTGGTGACCGCGCCGGTGGGGACGACGCTCGACGAGGCGGAGCGAATCCTCGGCCGGCACCGCATCGAGAAGCTGCCTGTGGTCGACGCCGACGGGCGACTCAAGGGGCTGATCACCGTCAAGGACATCCACAAGCGCCGCCAGTATCCCGGCTCGAACAAGGACCAGCACGGCCGGCTGCGCGCCGCGGCGGCCGTCGGGGCCGGCGGCGACTATCTGGCCCGGGCGCGCGCCCTGGTCGACGCCGGAGTCGACGTGCTGGTGATCGACACGGCGCACGGCCACAGTGCGGGCGTGCTCGCGGCCACGGCGGCGGTCCGCGAGGCCTTCCCTGACGTGCAGCTCGTCGCCGGCAACGTCGCCACGCGCGACGGCGCGGCGGCGCTCGTCGAGCGCGGCGTGGACGCGGTGAAGGTCGGCGTCGGACCCGGCTCGATCTGCACGACGCGGGTCGTGACGGGCGTAGGCGTGCCGCAGCTCACTGCGGTGTTCGACGCCGTCGAGGGGGCGGGGGACGTTCCCGTCATCGCCGACGGTGGCGTCAAGTACTCGGGGGACATCGTGAAGGCGCTCGCAGCCGGCGCGTCGAGCGTCATGATGGGATCGATGCTGGCCGGCACCGAGGAGAGTCCGGGCGAGTCGCTCCTGCTCGAGGGACGCCGATTCAAGATGATTCGCGGCATGGGGAGCCTGGCGGCGATGCAGGACGGCAGCGCCGACCGCTACTTCCAGGAAGGGGAGATGAGTCCCAAGAAGCTCGTTCCCGAGGGGATCGAAGGGCGCGTGCCGTACAAAGGCCCCGTCGCGGACGTGCTCTTCCAGATGATCGGCGGTCTGCGCAGCGGCATGGGCTACGTGGGCTGCGCGACGATCGAGGCGCTGCGCACCGAGACGCAGTTCGTGCGCATCACCGCCGCCGGCCTGCGCGAGTCGCATCCGCACGACGTCACCATAACGAGGGAAGCGCCGAATTACAGCGTGTAGGGACGAGGGACGGGGGACGAGGTACGAGGGAATGACTGACTCGTACCTCGTCCCCCGTCCCTCGTCCCTACCTTCCTTGACAAACGTTCCGCCCGCGGCCCAACTTGCCGCGGCTTTGCCACCCTGGCGCGGGCTCATCCGGCGCGCCCGTCCGTATCCGCTCCCTGGAGAGACGTCCGTATGAGCATAGGGTCGAGGAAGAGCATCGCGCTGCTGCAGGCGGAGGCGAGCAGTACGGGCGAGCACTCCCTGAAGCGCGCGCTCGGCGCGGTCAACCTCACGATGCTCGGCATCGGCGCGATCATCGGCGCCGGCATCTTCGTCCTCACGGGAACGGCGGCGGCCCAGTACGCGGGGCCCGCCGTCGTTCTGTCGTTTGTGCTCGCCGGTCTGGGCTGCCTCTTCGCCGGCCTGTGCTACGCCGAGTTCGCGTCGATGATTCCGATCGCCGGCTCCGCCTACACGTACGGCTACGCGACGCTCGGCGAGCTGGTCGCCTGGATCATCGGCTGGGACTTGATCCTCGAGTACCTGTTCGGCGCCGCCACCGTCGCCGTCGGCTGGTCCGGGTACTTCGGCGCGCTCCTTCATCGCCTCGGCGTCGAGCTGCCCGCGTCGCTCACCACCGCGCCGCTCGCGGTGCAGGGTACGCACACGATCGTCCGCAATCCCGGCGGGATCATCAACCTGCCGGCGATGGTGCTCATCGCACTGATGACGACGCTGCTCGTGATCGGGATCAAAGAGTCGGCGCGCTTCAACAACATCATCGTCTTCGTCAAGGTGGCGATCGTCTTCCTGGTGATCGGCTTCGGGTTCATGTTCGTCGACCAGAGCAACTGGCACCCCTTCATCCCGCCGAACCCGACCGGCGAGTTCGGCAATTACGGGTGGACTGGCATCGTGCGCGCGGCGGGGGTGGTGTTCTTCGCCTACATCGGCTTCGACGCGGTGTCGACGGCGGCGCAGGAGGCAAAGAACCCGCAGCGCGACATGCCGATCGGGATGCTCGGATCGCTCGGCATCTGTACGGCACTCTACATCCTGATGGCGCTCGTCATGACCGGGCTCGCGCACTATACCGAGCTCAACGTCCCACATCCCGTAGACGTGGCGATCGCGAAGGTCGGCCCAAGCCTGGCCTGGCTCAACTATTTGGTCGAGGTCGGTGCGATAGCGGGTCTCGCCTCGGTGGTGCTGGTCATGCTCATGGGGCAGCCGCGCATCTTCTACGCGATGTCTCGCGACGGCCTCCTCCCGCCGGTGTTCGGCAAGGTCCATCCGCGATTCCGCACGCCGTACGTCACGACGATCGTGACCGGCGTCGTCGCCGCGATCGTCGCGGGGCTGTTCCCGATCGGCCTTCTCGGCGAGCTGGTCTCGATCGGGACGCTGCTGGCGTTCGTGATCGTCTGCGGCGGCATCATCGTGCTGCGGTACCGGAGCCCCGAGCTCCCGCGAGCATTCAAGACACCACTCGTACCGCTCGTGCCCATTCTCGGCATCCTCATCTGTGGCTACATGATGTACGGGCTGCCGGGCGACACTTGGGTTCGCCTCATCGTTTGGATGGCGCTCGGCCTCATCATCTACTTCGCCTACGGACGATCGCACTCGCGAATCGGTCGAGCTGACCTACAGGAGCCTCCGCTGCGCGCCGCCGGCGACTGACGCTCTGCCTGCTTCTTGCGTTATCTTGTGCGGCGCCCCACACCGGGCGCCGCTTGCACTTCGCTACGCTCCATGTCCGTTCCGCTGCTAGACCTGCTCACTGTCCCCTCACATCGCCGCGACGCGATCGCCGAGCTCGCCACCGAGCTGCGCCCGGGGCGTCGCGTTGTGCTCTCGACGCACGTTAACGCCGACGGCGATGGGTGCGGCTCCGAGGTCGCACTCGCTCGGCTCCTCGGCGCCGTCGGGATGGACGTGCGAATCGTCAATCCGACGCCGTGGCCGGCGATGTTCGACTTCCTCCTCGTCGGCGGCATTCGGGAGGAGAGCGGCCGCGGCGCTGCCGCGCTCCGCGAGGCGGACGTCCTGATCGTCGTCGACATCAGCGACGTCAATCGGCTCGGCTCGCTCGCCGACGCGACACGGCGGCTCTCGATCCCCAAGCTCGTTATCGACCACCACATCGCCACCGACGAGCCGGCTGGAAATCTGGTCTTGTCCGACACGTCGGCGTGTGCGACGGGCGAGCTGGTCTTCGACTTGGCGACCGAGCTCGGGCTGCCGATCACGGCGCCGGTGGCGACGGCGCTCTACGCGGCGCTGGTCACCGACACCGGCGGATTCCGCTTCAGCAATACCTCGCCTCGGTCGCATGCCATCGCCGCCGAGCTTCTCGCCGCGGGTGTCGACCCGGAGGAGATGTACCGCCGCATCTATGCGTCGGTGTCGCTCGGCCGGCTGCAGCTGCTGCGCGACGCGCTCGCGACGCTGGAGGTGGATGACGAGCACGGGGTGGCGTGGATCTCGGTCCCCGCGGGCGCGCTCGAGCGCTACGACCTCAGCTCCGAAGACCTCGAGGGGATCGTCGAGCACCCGCGCTCCCTGTCGGGGACCCGGCTGGCGCTCTTTTTCCGGGACTTGGGCTACGGCAAGGTCAAGGTCTCGTTCCGTAGTACGGGTGACGTGGACGTCAACCGCTTCGCGAAGCAGTTCGGTGGCGGCGGCCACGCCCGCGCCTCGGGTGCGTTGATCCCCGGCAACATCGAGGAGGTCCGCGCCAAGGTGGTGGCGGCCGCGCGCCAGTATGTCGCGGCGCTAGACGGCGAGTAGACGAGGGCGCTCGCGGAGCGCCTGGAACGAGCGGAGCGGCCGGGGACGGACCTGTCCCCGGCCGCTCGCCTGTTGTCGGTGCTGCCGAGCGCGAAGATGCCACACCGGGCGCGATTCCGGTGACGTGGTGCTGACGGGACGCGCCATGTTGTCAGCGAACGTCAGCGCGGTGGTGACGCTCGAGCTGTCCCTGTCGCGCCGGTGAGCAGGCCGGTGACGCCGGGAACCGCGGAGGGGCACTGACGAGGTACGGGCGCTGACGCGCAGCTGCCGCCCCGAGCTGATCGACCAGGACGACGGTGCGTCCTCGCGGGTGCGGCGCGCGGGAGCGCTCTTCAGAACGACTGAGTCCACGGCGCGCCGGGGTCCGCGGACGGTGTTGCGGGCGGTGGGGTCAACTCCAACCAGCGAGGTCCAGATGAAACGCACCCTGCATTTCGCCCCCGTAGCCGCGCTCGCGGCGGTTTGCGCCCTGGCCGCGAGCGGCGCGCGCACCCCGGCGTTCGCCGAGGACACCAAGCCCTGCTACAACGGGACTCCCCAAGTGTGCTTCGTCCAGGAGATCTGCACGCAGGTGGGATGGACCGCCACCCTGTACCCGCCGAGCTTCGGCCAGACCTGCCTGTCCAAGACTGTCGAGACCTACTACTGGTCGACCACGACCACGAGCACAAGCAGCGACGGCACGACCACGAAGCCGCCCTCAACCACGCTGAAGTGAGTAGAACGTAGTCGGCGGCCGCCGGGGACGGGCGCGCCGGTCCCGCCGCCACCGCCCGGCCTGTCACGCACCATGCCGGCGCGCCCGCGGCGGCCGCCAATTCTGCCGGCCCACGATCGAGGGGCATCACTTCGCAGCGGGAGGGGCAGCCATCATGACCACCCAGCAGTCGCCAAGCCCGGCATCGCTCGCCGCGTTGGTCGCCGCCACGATCCTGGCCGCCGCGCTGCGGCGCGACGCGGCAGCGCCACCGACGCTCGCCGAGGCGCTCCGCGGCGTAGGTCCCCGACGCGTCACCGCGGCCGAGCACGAGGGACCGGGCGAGTACGACGCGCACCTCGTCATGCAACGCGCTGACTGTGAAGGGAACGTGTACGCGCTGCGCTTCCTGCAGCGCCCCGGCATTCGCCAGCGGGTGCGGCTCGCCGGGCTGCTCCTCGTCGGGTCGGCCACCGACTACGCGGCTGTGCGAAGGCGCCTCGGCGACGCTCCGCAAGGCGCACCGCTCCGACGTGCCGACGACGCGACCGTGCGGGCGCTCCGCACGATCGGGTACCGCAGCACGCCTTTTCTGGTTATCGCGGAGCGCGGCGGGGGTGTGAAGATGACACTGCAACTCCCGAGTTCTCCCGAGGAGCTTGCCGCGTTCGCTCGCTTGCTGCCACACCTCGCCTCCGTCACCCCCGCACCGAGGTGGTCGCGATGACCAAACGCGATCCGCGCCCCTGTGATACGCCGGCCGTAGCGCCGCAGCGGGTGGGGTGGCGCGCGCCTGTCGCGCGGATCGTGCGGGTCGCGTTGGCGGCCACCGCGGTCGCGTGCCGCGAGGGCAGCGACGTCGGCGCGGCCGGCGCCGCACGGGGATGGAGGTCGAGCCGCGCATTTGCGCGGAGCGTCGCCGCGCCGGCGTGGGATACCCTGTGGACGCGCGGCGGCACGGCGCAGGACGATACCCTGCTGCTGATGCCGTGGGCCCTCGCCGCCGACTCAGCGCGCGTGTACCTGCTCGACGCCGCGGCGTACCGCGTCGTGGCATTCCGCGTCGCCGACGGGTCTCTGGCCTGGGTCGCGGGGCGAAAGGGCGGCGGGCCCGGCGAGTTCGCGGGCCCCACCGCCATCGCCACGCTCCCCGACGGCAGCGTCGCCGTCGCCGACTCGCGCAACAGTCGCGTCTCCATCCTGGACACCGCGGGTAGAGTGACGCGTGAGCTGTCGCTCAGCGAGGCCGGCGACACACGGTCGATGTGCGCGCTGCGCGACGGGAGCCTGCTGCTCTCGACATCGAACGACGAGTGGCCCGTCGTGCTGATGTCCGCCTGGGGGCGAGTCGTGCGGCGATACCAGCTGCCCTGGCCGGACTTGGCGCGAGTTCCGCCGCTCGCCCGACAGGCTCGGCTCGCGGGCACGCCAAACTGGTCGACGTGCGTGCTTGCCCTGGAGCTCGGACGCGGATTCGCGGTTTTCGACGGAGAGCGCTTCGCCGCCCCGCACGACTACGTCGAGTCCTTCGACCTCCCGAGAGTCGACGTGCGGCGGACGTTCAGCTCGCGGACGCAACGCGTGCTCGAGCGGCGGATCGCGGCCTACGACGTGGCCGTCGACGGGCGCGAGATCGCGGCCGCGTTCGAAGGGCGCACGGATGCGGCGCGCCGGATCATCGACGTGTACGACACACAGAGTGGCGCCTACCTGCGGACGTATCTGCTCCCTGACGCCGTGGCCAACCTCGCCCGGTGGGGCGGGCGCTACTACATCGTCTCCGAGCGGGAGGGCTACCCGGTGCTGCTCGCCGTGGAGGACCGCGCGACTGACAGGCTGGCGCCCAGGCCTCCGAAGACTCAGGGACGGGGGCGCGCGCCGCACGGTACCCAGCGCGAAGCGCCGGGGCGCGGTGACCGGTCGTCGGATGGGCGAGCGCCACCGAGATCCACCTCGAGGTGGTAGTGGGTCAGTCTACGGGTGTCCTCCCGCAGGGGCTGTCCCGAGCGCGGCGAAGGCAGCGCCGCTGAACGGCGGCTCTCTCGGCCCTCGGCGAGAGCCCGGTGCTGTCCTCCCGCCGGAGCGGCCCGGCGGGCCGCGAGTGTCGGGATGGGATCGACGGTCCCCGCGCCGAGGCCGGGCATCGCGTCGGGGAGGGCAATCCCGACACTCGCGCGGCTGACGCCGCGCTCCTGCGGGATGGCACCGACACCCGCCCCGCCTGCGGCGGGGCTCCTGCGGGAGGACAGTCGACCCTCGCGACCCGGCGGGTCGCTCCCGCGGATGCCACTTCACTCGCGAGCGCCGCGGCACAGCGCTCCCGCGGGATGACCCAAACTAACCCACGACCCCAACGAGCTACCGAAGCGAGCCGGCTCCGGGCGCCGGCGGCTGGCACGCGTGTTGAGGACAGTGAGTTG
>Ga0307409_100000356_pt1 | contig 19078 bp, 17 predicted proteins | sample 322Ometagenome_2_FD_203888 | JGI IMG/M metagenome (GOLD analysis project Ga0307409, IMG submission 203888) | Maize rhizosphere microbial communities from greenhouse at UC Davis, California, United States - 322HYB-O-2 | ecosystem: Host-associated > Plants > Roots > Rhizosphere > Soil | place... | reverse complement strand
CTTTCTCCAATCCGATAAACGCACCGCCGCATACGAATAGAATATTCGTCGTATCGAGCTGCGTGAATTCCTGCTGTGGGTGCTTCCGGCCTCCGCCGGTCGGGATGTTCGCTACGGTGCCCTCGAGAATCTTCAAAAGCGCTTGCTGAACGCCCTCACCAGAAACGTCGCGCGTGATCGAAGGGTTGTCGTCCTTTCGGCAAATCTTGTCGATCTCGTCGATGTAGATAATTCCCTGCTGGGCCTTTTCGACGTCATTGCCCGCTGACTGCAGCAGCCGAAGCAGAATATTCTCAACGTCCTCGCCGACGTATCCCGCCTCAGTCAAGCTCGTTGCGTCAACTATGCAGAACGGCACACTTAATATTCGCGCTAACGTTTGAGCAAGAAGCGTCTTTCCTGTGCCTGTCGGCCCGATCAAAAGAATGTTCGATTTCTGAAGTTCAATATCGGAGCGGCGTTTGTTCAACTCTAGCCGCTTATAATGCTGATAAACCGCCACCGCCAACCGCTTTTTCGATTCTTCCTGACCGATGACGTACTCATCCAGAAAGGTTTTGATCTCCTGCGGCTTAGGCAACGCAGTACGTGAGGTCGCCTGCTCTTGCTGCTCATCGTCGTTGATGATCTCGTTGCAGATGTCGATGCACTCATTGCACACATACACACCCGGCCCCGCGATGAGTTTCTTGACGTCATTCTGCGACTTCCCGCAAAACGAACAGTTGAGCAATTCTTCAGGTCTGCGAAAATTGGCCATAAAGCAGTGGTCGGTGGGCGTTGAACGGGCATCAGTTTTCCCACCGGCCCCCCAACATCTATCAACTACTTATCTCTTACTTATCTCTGTGTTCGATCACCTCGTCGATCAACCCATACTCCTTTGCTTGTATCGGCGTCAGAATGCGGTCACGTTCGACATCCTTTTCAACTTGATCGAACGACTGGCCGCTGTGATTTGCGATTATCCGCGACGTCAACTCGCGCATTCGCAAAATTTCTTCCGCCATGATCCGAACGTCGGTCGCTTGACCGCTGGCCCCACCCGAGGGCTGGTGAATGAGTATCCTGGCGTGCGGCAGAGCGAACCTTTTGCCTGGTGAGCCGGCGCACAGTAGCAAAGCTCCCATCGACGCGCACTGCCCGACGCAGATCGTCGTCACGTCGTTCTTGATGAACTGCATCGTATCGTAGATCGCCATCCCCGCCGTTATGGATCCACCCGGCGAGTTGATGTAAAGATTGATGTCGCGTTCCGGATCTTCCGCCTCGAGGAACAAGAGCTGAGCGACCAATAAGTTAGCGATCTGATCATCGATCGGCGTACCGATAAAAATAATGCTGTCTTTCAGAAGCCGTGAATAAATATCGAAAGCACGCTCGCCTCGCGAGGTCTGCTCGACAACCATTGGGACTAATGCCATAACTGTTCTCTCTAATGACCTTACTTAAATGTTTAGTGAACTGACCGCGTAGGATCGATGAACGAACGACCGATTGCAAATTTTACAACTTGATGCAATTTTTGCAAGCGGCTCGCCCAAGTCCCTTCACTCGGCGGATTTAGACTTTGCCGATTTCTTTTTAGTTTCCTTCGGCTCGTCAGATTTCGCTTTGGCCGGTTTCGGCTTTGCAGTCTTCTTCGGCTTTTCCTCGGCGGCTTCCGCCCCGTCGCCCGAGCCCTCAAGTGATTCTTCAACCCACGGGCCGTCGGTCACTTTCGCTTTCGCGACCAACGCTTCGATCGATTTCCGGGTCTTTAAGTTATTCTCAATCGTCCCGGTCCCGCCTTGTTTGGTCAGTGATTCTTTTACCTCTTCCGGCGTCGAACGATAATATTCGGCAAGTTTGCCGATCTCCTCATCGACCTCTTCCTGCGCTATTTCCACCTTTTCCGCTTCCGCAATCTTATCCAACAGCATCGCTCCGCGAACGTCGCGCTCCGCCTGCGTCCTCATCTGGTGGTACGCCATCTCCGCAAAGTTGCTCTCAACCTGATTCAGGTCAACGCCGCGCTGTTGAAGGTCCCGTGCAAAATTGTTGAGCAGGTTTCTTGCCTGATTCTCGATCAACGCATTCGGCACTTCGAACGAATTCTCTTCGATCAGTTTCGCGATGGCGTTGTTGCGAAGCCGAGCGTCAGCGTCCGCCTTGGCGTATGTTTCAAGGTCCGTCCGAAGTTTCTTTCTCAAGTCTTCGAGCGACTCGTATCCTTCGTCCAGGCTTCTGGCCCAGTCGTCGTTGAGTTCCGGCGTCTCTGACCGGCCGACGGACTTGACTCTAGCTTTATAGTGTACGGTTTTGCCCGCGAGGGCCGCTGAGGAGAATTCTTCAGGATATGCGACGGTGAATTCTTTTTCCTCTTCTTCATTGACGCCTACAAGATTTTCGGTAAATGCCTTCTCGATCACCTCGTCGCCCAGTACCACTTCCAGATCATCGGCCTTTATAGGTTCTCCCTCCGGATCGTCGTCGAAAATGCCCTCAAGATCGGCAATGACCGTGTCACCGATCTCGGATGTACGACCTTCGACCGGGATCAACGCCGCCTCCTGATTTAGCCGATTGGCGATCAGGTCTTCAACTTCGGCGTCCTCAACCGGTTTGACGCGACGCGTTACCTCGATGCCTTCGTAATTCGGCATTGGGATGTCAGGCATCACCTCGACGTGCACGTGCAGTTTTATAGGCTCACTTCCGTTCACCTTAACGTTTTCAACATCGTCCACATGCAGGTGTGGCTCGGTCAGAGGATGAAGATCATGTTCCTTGATCGCGTCGGTTACCTGTTGCGGTAAAACGAGTTGAAGCACTTCGTTCTTGATCTCTTCCTTGAACCGCATCCGAATTACGTCCAGCGGGGCAAACCCCTTCCGGAATCCCGGAACATTTGCTCGGTCCGCGTAACGCTTCGAAACCTTTCCGTAGGCATCCTTCAAGATCGCCGGATCGACCTCTATGTGCAGTTCCCTTTGTGTCGGTGAAATTTCCTTTAATTCGCTGTTCATTTGCTGAAAGAAAGAATATCGAACAGGTTATCAAAAGTCGAATTTGAACGGGTGGGACATTGATCCCGGATCTTGAAAGAAAAACGGCGCGTAGCCAATAGCCCCGCGCCGTCGACGATCAAATAATAATTAAGCTGTTAATCCCACGTCACTCGAATCCTGTAACGGTCGGAACCGCCCTTTAGGTCTTCGATCCTGATGATCGTCGTGAAATTATTGTTCCGATTCGGCTGCTGGATGACCCGGACGTTTCCGCGGCCATCGCGCTTTTCTACCCTTGCCCGCCGTCGCCGGCCGTCATCATCTCTTCCATTCCAGTCGGAGACCCCGTTCCCGTTCCGCTGACCCGAGACCGTCTGTACCCGAACTCGTCCGCCGCCGCGAATGACGAGATTCGCCCGATCGTCGATCGAACCTTCCCAATTTAGACTCGAACCCTGTGCGTTCGCCGCCTCGGTGCCAAAAAACAACATGGCCGCCAGAACAAATCCAAAGATACCGAGTGCTTTCAATTTCTTCATATGCGAGCTCCCTATTCTTAAGCAAAATTGTGAAATGACCCCAAATAAGGGGCCGTTCGTAGTTAAATGGACTGTATAGATGGTGCCGAGGGCGAGACTCGAACTCGCACGTCTTTCGACGCTAGATCCTAAGTCTAGTGCGTCTACCAATTTCGCCACCTCGGCATCTCCGATCATAGATTTCAGATTCCGGATTTCAGATTATCTTACCCGAAATCCACGCGATCCGAATCGGCTCGGAATCTAGAATTTACCGAATGCGGCAATGATTGTCTAGACAACTATTTATTCAAATATTTCTTATCGTATTCTTCCCAAGAAAGGCTGAAATCGCGCTCCTCAATAAATCCACCCGCCGCTCCGCTCCCGACATACTTATTCTCCGCCCTTCTAAATAGCTTATAGCTCCCGTACCCGATCGCTCCGAGGAAACCCAGTACGATCCCGTACCAAAGCAGTGTGGAAACCAGCCCGAAAAGCCAGAAGAACAGCATCACGCCGAAAACCAGCCCCAACATAGCCAAAATCAATTTTATCAACTTCATCGCGGAAACCTCCCGTTGGAAAGATGTACGAAATCTATCGTGCGATGTTCGTTGAAAATTTTCCGCTATCGTATAATCAGGCGGAAACACGACCTCCACGGATCGTGACCCGCAATAAATGAACATCTCAGAGATCGCCGAAGCATTGTGGGCCGAACTTTCCGGCTCTGGAAAAGCAGTCGCCGCTGACATAACCCATGATTCCCGCCAGGTTCGTGAGGGAACCCTTTTCGCCGCTATCAAGGGTTCGACTGTCGATGGTCACCGATTTATTGAGGACGTAATGCGCCGCGGAGCGGTTGGCGTGATCTCTGAGTACGAAGCACCCGATGGGTTTGACGGAGCGTGGCTAAAAGTAAGTAACGCCCGCGTTGCACTGGCAAAAGCAGCTTCGATCATCAACGGCGACCCTTCGCACAAGCTCGATCTCGTCGGCATTACCGGAACTAACGGCAAAACGACCACAACTTATGTTTGCTATGCGCTTGCCGAGGCCGCAGGAATGAAATCCGCGATGCTCACGACAGTGGAATATCGAATCGGTGAAAAAAGCGAAGAAGCGGTGCGTACCACGCCGGAAGCGTCCGACACCAACCGATTTCTTAAGCAAGCCGTCGACGCCGGCTGTGGATTTGCGGCGATGGAGGCGTCATCACAGGCCATCGATCTTCACCGATGCGACTGGCTCCGGTTCCGTGTCGCTATATTCACTAACCTTACCCAGGATCACCTCGATTACCACGACACGATGGAGAACTACTTCGACGCCAAAAAGAAACTTTTCGACGGACGGCTCGGCGAAAAACCCGGTGCATGCGTGATCAACATCGACGATGATTGGGGACGAAGGCTTGCTGATCAACTTAGCGCTGACGGTCAACGGGTCGTGACGATATCGCAGTTGGGCGGAAACTCGGTCGTGAACGAGCCTAGCGTACGGGAGGGCGAGGGATCGGCGGTCGAGCGTCCCGTCGCCCCGCTCCGTCACGGTCGCGACTTTGCCCGTAACGCCGACCTCACCGCCGAAAATGTTGAGGTTAGCCTACTCTCCGGCACCTCATTCATTTTGAAAACTCCTAACGGCGAGCGTTTGATCGGCTCCCCGCTCGTCGGTCGCCCTCACGTCTACAACATGCTCACCGCAACAGCGGCTGCTCTCGAACTCGGTTACGACCTGGATTCGATCGCCCTTGGTCTTTCGAAATGCGTCGGTGCCCCCGGGCGTTTCGAGCGCGTACCGCACGATGGTGATTTCGCCGTTGTGGTCGACTACGCACACACCGACGATGCACTTCTAAATACTCTGAAAACCGCTAGACAACTGACCGACGGCCGGGTAATCACCGTCTTTGGTTGCGGCGGGGATCGTGACAAGACCAAACGCGGATCGATGGGCAGGGTAGCTGGCGAGAATAGCGATATCGTTTATATAACTTCAGACAATCCCCGGACTGAGGAACCTTTGAAGATCATCGACGCGATCGTCGTTGGGGTCAAAGAATCGGGGACAAAATTCCATGCGATTTCTGACCGCCGGCTTGCCATCCATGAAGCGATCAAAGAAGCAAAGACCGGCGACGTTGTAATCATCGCCGGCAAGGGCCATGAGACTTATCAGATCGTCGGGAACGAAAAATTTCACTTCGATGACCGTGAAGTTGCCGCCGAGGCAATCTCGACGAAAACCAATTAGCCCGAATTCTCCTCAGTCATCCAGTAGTTCTTCAATACGTCCCGCTGCGCTTCAGAAACGCGGGGAAACTCAGCCGCAAACCCGATCTCGGATACATGATTCGTGATCTCGCCCGCGTACTGCACCTTCATTCCGTCACCGATCGGTATGAAAAGATTAACTTCCTGGCCGTCCTCGACCTCAACGCCCGTCAATACGAAGCACCCACCTTCGCTGATATCGCTGATCGTACCCGGATAACGCTCCCCGTTTCGCTCCCATTCGATTTCAATCGTAACCGTGTAACGTCGGGCTCGTCGCCGGTCGTCGCTAAGCCGGCTATCCGCCGATACGTTCTTCGTCATCACCTGGGTCCTCCGAACCATTTGTGGCCTTATTATTCAAGTAAAGATAGACAGGTAATCCCAGGATTATCAAACCGATCCCTACTAGCGAGCTTTCCGGTGAGGTAACGATCGTGTTGATCAGCAGCCAACCGGTAACGAGCAAAAAGATTACCGGTACAAGCGGATATCCCCAAGCACGGTAAGGCCTTTCAGCATTAGGGTACTTGCGCCGGAAAACGAATATGGAAGAGGTGACGAGACCGTAAAAGATCCAAGAACCGAAGATCACATAGTCTGTAAGCGTGTCGAAAGACCCGGAGAGAGCTAAGATGCTTGCCCACACGCCCTGAAAAATCACTCCGTTGATCGGCACCTTGTTCACCGAAAGATTCTTGAAAGCGGGAAACATCAAGCGGTCATGAGCCATGGCGTATGGTATCCGCGACGCGCTCAATATTGACGTGTGAAGTGTCCCAAGCGACGACAGCATCAGCCCGATAGTAAATATAGCCGCAGCCCCGCCTGTGGCCACGCTCGCAAGATCCGCTGAAAAGAACTTGCTTACAACCGCCATCGCGACAGATGAATCTTTAGAAACCGATGCGACGGCGGCAGGTTCCAAAACATAAAAGTAAGCAAAATTAGCCACCACGTAGAGCAGGATGATGAGTAAAACGCTGCCAATGATCGCGATCGGAATGTTGCGATTCGGGTCTTTCACTTCACCCGCCACATAAGACAAATTGTCCCAGCCGTCATACCCCCATAATGCGCCGAGCATCGCGGCCGCAAAACCAGCAAGGAAGTTATAATCCGGAGACCCGAATGTCACACTCGAGGCAACCCCTTCACATGTCCCGCCTGTCGCCGCCAATGAGAAGTTGCTTAGCCCGCCGCCCGTAACAAAAAGAAAGGCGCCTAGCGCAACAAAAAGAACAAGGGCGATTTTCACGAAGGTGAGAACCGTCGCGATCTGGCCCGAAAGCGAAACCGAAAGGCAATTCAATGTGGTGAAGATGAGTATCACCATTACGGCGATTATCTGCAGTGTAGAGATCTCGTAGGGATATCCAAAGATTGATATCGATAAAAGCGTACTCTTCAAAGCACCGCCCAAATAATCATTGATCGCTATCGCGAACACCACGGCGACGCTTGCCTGCGCTCCCGTCCGGGCGATGAACATTTGCATCCACCCGAAGAGAAAGCTCGATACTTTTCCGTAGGAATCCCGCAGAAACACGTACGGGCCGCCCGCTTCCGGTTTCATCGCCGTGAGTTCTGCGTAAGTCAACGCCCCCGCAAGCGACAAGATCCCCGCCGCTACCCACGCCGCGATCACCCAAATCGGTTCGCCGACATTACAGGTCATTACGCGGGCCTTTAGAAATACACCGGTGCCAATCACGTTGCCGATAATGACTGAAATGGCCGCGACCAATCCCAGACCGCGAATCAGTTTGTGAACATCCGAACTCGTTACCATATTGTTTTTACGAGAGAGGCTTGAAGCGGTTTATTCCGAACATCTTACGCGAATTCCGATTTTATGGGAAGTAAACTGCCTTTTTTACAGCATGCTAATATCGACCTCGTGCGCGAGATTGAACTTTCAGCGAATTCCCTTATTCAAAGACTCTTGGGGACAGCGTCGAAGAGCCCCGTCAGCATTCTCGATAGCTGCGGCGTCGGCCCTCCAAACTCAAATCTAATGATTGCGGGAGTCCGCCCGTCGGGGTCGGAACAGATCTATGAACTGAAAGAGGCGATCGAGCGTCTTGAAGAGGTTTCGATTTCAAACAAAGCTGCCATTTTCACGCTTTCTTATGAATTCGGCCGTTTATTACAGGACGTTGAAACCCGACACATACTATCCAAGGAGCCTCTCGCCTACATAGCCGAATTCGATAGTCTGATCGTCCACCAATACGATAGCGGAAAGACTTTGATTTTGGGCGACATGCGGAACGAGCGGAATATCGAAAACGAGCTGAACTCAGTTGGATTTGAACCGAATGAGATTTCAGTTGCACAGAAGCCCATCTCCGATTTCCCCAGGATCGAGTATCTTTCCGCGATCGAATGGATAAAAGAGCAGATCAGAAGCGGAAACACGTACCAGACGAATCTAACCCGTCGCATAAGTGCGGTCATTCCTCCTGACCTCTCGCCGGAATCGATTTTTTGGCGGATGCGCAGAAATCACCCGGCGCCGTTCTCGGCATTTATTTCGCGACCGGATTCGACCGTCATTTCAGCCTCGCCGGAAAGATTTTTCAGACTCGAAGGTCAGAGGATATCAGTATCTCCAATAAAAGGTACCCGCCCGCGAGGCTCTACACCAAAGCACGATGCGAGGCTCAGAACGGAACTAAGCAAAAGCGAAAAAGACCGCGCTGAAAACACAATGATCGTAGATCTGCTACGTAACGATCTCGGGCGCGTTTGCGATTTTGGGAGTGTCGCGGTCGACGAACTTTGCAAGATCCAGGAACATCCCTCGCTGTTTCATTTGGTTTCAACTGTCTCAGGGGACGTTCGCAAAAACGTTCCGTTCTCTGAGCTTCTAACCGCCCTTTTCCCATGCGGGTCGATCACCGGAGCCCCCAAGATCAGCACAATGAAGATCATCGATCAGATCGAAAAATCGCCCCGGGGCCTTTCAATGGGGGCAATCGGCTTCAGAATCCCCAATTCGTACGGGGTTGCCGAAACCCTGGGCCTGAGTGTCGCCATTCGCACGATGGTCATCCAGAACGGTATCGCGAGTTTCAACGTTGGCGGTGGCATAGTCATTGATAGCGACTCCGAAACGGAATGGGACGAAACCATTGTAAAATCCGCCGCCCTTCTCAACGCGTTGGGCATTTTCAATATTGACGAAGTTTAGAAAACTCCTTCCCGTTCTAGCTTGGCTGAAAAATCATCGGCTCACCGACTCAATAAAAAGATTGAACTTTTCGAGAAATCCCATTTTCATTGACCGGTTTCTGTTCTTAAATATGAAACTAGAACCTATATCAGGTCCCGGAAGTAAGAAATGGTTTTCAGATTTCAGATCTCAAATTTGAAATTGCAGATATGACCTTGGAACATTTCCCCGACACCGGTGTCTAACCTGCCAGCCACATCGTTTTCGAAGAGTTCAATATGTCAAAACCGGAAATAAACGTAACGCCGCTCATCGATGTTCTGCTTGTCCTTCTCATCATTTTCATGGTCGTCACGCCGGTGAAACCGAGCAAGTTCGACGCAAGGGTCCCATCTGAACCGAACAACGAGATTGTTGCTCCCGCTCCTACGACTCTTGTGGTTTCGCTTGACGCTGCGGCCGCAATTACGCTCAACACAGAAAGACTTGACGCCAACGCGGCGTCGCCGGGGGCTCTCGTAGTTCGATTGAAGGAAGTTTTTTCCGCTCGTAAAGCCAATATGGAAACCCAGCGTACCGTTTTCATAAAGGCCCCGAAGAATATTGATTACGGAACGGTAGCGAAGATCGTTGACGCTGTAAAGATGTCGGGGGCGGTCCCGATCAGCCTTCAGATCGATAGGTTGGACTAGGCGCAAAACGCTCTTTACTGCTAAAACTTTATGTTATAATCGTTCTGTCGTTTGCGGCTTCTCCCGCAAATCCGAACGGCGGCCTCTCCTTTGATCGTTTCGTAGATGGCGAACTACTACGAGATATTAAAAGTTTCACCCAAAGCGTCCAAGACGGAGATAAAATCCGCCTACCGCCGTTTGGCGCGCAAACTGCACCCCGATAAAAACCAGGGCTCGGAAGAGACGGCACGAGCGTTTGCTAAGATCGCCGAAGCGTGGGAGGTGCTCCGTGACCCCCAGTCGCGTTCCGCTTACGACAAACGTCTACTTCATACCCAAATGCACGATTCGGGAAATGGGGATTCGCTTTTCGTCTCTTCGAACACCCACGCTCGCCGGTGGCGGCAAATGGTTTACGAGCACCGATACAACGAGATCATCGATCGCATGATCGCTGAGGAGCGCCGCGAATCCCTGGCACTGCAGAAGATAATTTTCCCAACCGTCGCCCTCTTTGTTTCTTGCCTTGTCGTGGCGATGTTGCGCCCTCAGCTTTTCGAAAATTCAGCGGTCATCGGGAAGATCGTTCTAGTATCTTTGTTTGTGGCTGGCGTGATTCACCTTTGGGGACGCGTCAAGGACGGACTGGAGCGCTTCACCTACGGCGAAGCCGAACTTCACGAATCGATCCTCGACGACAATGAACGTAAAGTGAAGCCGTTTTCGCGCGTTTTCGCGGCCGGATTTTTACTCCTTGGTGTGGGTCTTAGTTTTGGTATAGGCCTATTTATCGGCAATCTGTTTCAGGTTTTCCCCGCGTCGATGCCCGCGATGTTCTCACACAGCCTCAAGCCCGAGTTCATATTCTACCCCCCAATATTCGTACTTCTGGTTGATGTCGCTCATGGGTTCGCCTCCCGTGTTGACATTTAGCCCTACGCTTGACACACCAGCTCCTGACCGGTAGAATCTTGGGTTTCCGTATTATGCGGCGAAGTTTTTGAATTTAGGGATATAGAATGGCAAATCATAAGTCGGCAATTAAGCGAGTTCGTCAGAACGCAAAAAGAAACGAAATCAACCGTGCAAACCGCAGCAAACTGCGCACGCAGATCAAGAAACTTCGTTCGGCTCTTAGCACGAGCGATAAGGGTTCTAGTGGTGAACTTCTCAACCCAACGGTTTCATTGATCGACAAGGCTGTGAATAAGGGCATCATCCACAAAAATACCGCAGCCCGATACAAATCACGCTTGACCAAGCACGTCAGCGAACTCGCATAAAACGGAAAGGTTTTCTCCTTTAACTCAGCGGGAGCAGGCAGCGAGCATGCCGTTCCCGCTTTTTTGCGCGATCGGCAGCGATCACGTCTGAAGTACATCGTCAACCGTCTTTCCTGTTGTCACTTTTCACTATTGGATTTTCGTTATTGGCTGTTACAATCGCCGACGATGGAAACAAGGCGAAATTATCGTTATTACGATCTTCTGATGGCAGCGTTCGTTACCGTACTTCTTTGCTCTAATCTGATCGGTGTACATAAGGTCTCTTACATAAGCCTCCCCTTTTACGGTGAATACATTTACGGAGCTGGAGTTCTCTTTTTCCCCATCAGCTACCTGTTCGGCGATGTGCTCACTGAGGTTTACGGTTACGCCCGTTCACGGAAAGTGATCTGGGCAGGTTTCGGCGCATTGATCTTCGCCTCACTGATGTCCCTCGGCGTCACGTATCTCCCCGCCGCTCGAACGATGTCTGCGGAACAGCAATCGGCGATCAACCTGATCTTCGGCCAAACGCCACGAATCGTCGCGGCTTCACTGTTTGCGTTCTGGATCGGCGAGTTCGTCAATTCGTTCGTCATCGCAAATTTGAAGTTGTGGACCGAGGGTAAATTTCTTTGGGTGCGAACGATCGGCTCGACGGTCGTTGGTGAGATCGCCGATTCCCTTGTCTTTTATCCGGTTGCTTTCTTTGGCGTCTGGTCAAATGAGCAGCTCGTCAGCGTAATGATCGGCAACTACTTCATCAAGGTATTGTGGGAAGTATTCGCAACGCCCTTCACCTATTTGATTGTAAATTTCCTGAAACGGACCGAACACGAAGACTATTTCGACAAAGATACTGACTTTAATCCCTTCAGCCTGGAAACGTAGTAGTCGCCGTCATCACTATTCCGTTCAACAGGAATCACAATTCAATTTTTCAGTTAGCCGAGATGAGGTCGGAAATTGCGCTTTCGGGTTAATAGAGCTCCCGCTGATATACTGTAACCCTACCGATGCCTCTAACGTTCGACACTCGAATCGTAGAACTTCACCGCCACCAGGTCGCCCATCTCTCGCAGTTCATGGCGAAGAAGTTGGCGGCTGCAGTAGCGGTTGTTGCCGAGAAAACCGAACCATCGGACGCGACGGTCGAGGACCTTCTCAATTACTTTCCATCCCGCTACGAGGATCGCTCGAACTTCTTACAGATCGATGAGCTGTACGATGGCATCGAGGCGACTGTCGAACTTTACACTCGCATTAGCGGCGGATATCGCGTAGGTAAGAACCGGGATCTAAAGCGTCCGCCCCTTTACATTTTTGAGGTTTCCGGCGGCGACCGCGAGCGCACTCGCAAGCCCGTTGTCGTATTTTGGTTCGTATCCGGAAAAGGCGCGACCCACACGATCGAATATTATTCGCAAAGGTTTGCCCGCGGCACTCGATTCGCCGCGTTCGGCAAGTGGGAATGGGACGGCCGGCGCAATACCTTCGTCCTTAAATTGGCAAAGCCGGACGAATTGGAAGTATTGCCGTCCGAGGAACCGGACCTGCTTATTCCGGCCGCCGAGGCCGATCAGTCCGACGCGGAAGAGAACCTGGACGAAGACACCGAGAACCCGGAGTTTGCAAAGGTCCATACGGGACGCCGTGTCCCCGTTTATCGAAAGCTCGGACAGTTTCAGACAAAACGACTTCGAGAGATCATCTTCGATGTCGTGAACAAGGTCGATCTCTCTACGGTTGACGAAAGCCTGCCGTCCGAGGTCGTTGCCACGAACGAATTACTCGGCAGGGGAATCGCGTTGAAAGAGATCCATTTCCCGCCCGAAGAATCTTCCATCTCCGAATACGAGATGTTCCGCAGCCGAGCTCACAAGCGGCTTATATTCGAAGAGTTTTTCTGGCTTTCGTTCGCGCTTCAACTAAAGCGCGGCGAACGCCGGAAAGACCCCAAGGGAGCGGTCATCGAGATCCCCGAAACCACCAAAAAGCGAATGGCGGGGCTCCTGCCTTTCAAGCTGACCGATGCCCAAGCCCGCGTTACGAATCAGATCTTTGAGGATATGCAGTCTGATGAGCCGATGAACCGGCTCGTACAGGGCGACGTGGGCAGCGGCAAAACGATCGTGGCGTTTCTCGCGATGTTCGCGGCAGTTGAGAACGGTTACCAGGCGGCGATGATGGCACCGACCGAGATCCTTGCGGAGCAACATGCCCGGAAAGCTCTGTCGTTGTTTCACGAAACCGGTTACCGCGTCGGGGTGCTCACGGGGAGCATGAAGGCGGCCGAAAAACGAAAGGCACACGAAGCGATCAGGACCGGAGAGGTCCAACTCCTGATCGGCACCCATGCGTTGATTCAAGATGCCGTTGAGTTCGAGAATCTCGGCCTCGCCGTCGTCGATGAGCAGCATCGTTTCGGCGTCCTGCAGCGTGCGGAGATACGTAAACGTGGCTTCAATCCGGATATTCTTGTAATGACTGCGACTCCCATTCCGCGTTCACTCGCGATGACCGTTTACGGCGATCTGGACGTATCCATCATCGATGAGCTGCCCCCCGGCCGCACGCCGGTCAAGACGGTCGTCCTCGGCGAGGACCAGCGCGAGGGCGTCTATAAGGGTATGGAGCGTGAAATTGCGCTGGGCCGACAAGTTTACGTCGTATACCCCCTTGTCGAAGAATCCGAGAAGATCGATCTCCGTGACGCCACTCGGATGTTCGAAGAGCTTCGGGATGAGGTTTTCGCAAACAGGTCTGTTGGCCTGATCCATGGCCGGATGAAGCCTGCGGAGAAGGAAGAGACTATGCGCCATTTCGTGAATGGTGAATTGGATATCCTCGTTTCGACCACTGTGATCGAAGTGGGGGTCGATGTACCGAACGCGTCATTGATGGTTATCGAACATGCCGAAAGATTCGGCCTATCGCAGCTACACCAATTGCGGGGGCGTGTCGGCCGAGGGGCCGAACAGAGTTATTGCGTTCTTCTCACCGCAGACAAAAAGACCGCGGTCGCTAAAGAACGTCTAGGCATAATGGAAGAGACCAACGACGGTTTCAAGATAGCTGAAAAAGACCTCGAAATTCGCGGGCAGGGAGAGATCTTCGGCACCCGTCAATCCGGTGTGCAGCTTTTCAAGATCGCCAATATCGTCCGGGATATTGAGATTCTGGACACGGCCAGGCGATCCGCGGAATTACTTTTAACGACCCGGCGAGCTTCCAAAGAAACTGCCGCTCTAATCAAAAAGGTCCGTTCCGAGGTTAAGTTCAAGCTAGCCGGAATCGGATGATCGGCGCCGTTTTGCTCTGGTTCGTCTAAACTATTCCGCTCCCGCTCTGACAGCCCAACGCGATTTCGTTACACTATCCAGATGCGAATCATCTCGGGAGAATACGGCGGGCGTGTGATAAAGAGCCCTCCGGATTCCCGTACAAGGCCCACATCCGACCGTCTCCGAGAAACTCTTTTTAACGTTCTGGCGCCGAAAATCGAGGGTGCACGATTTCTGGACCTATGTTCGGGCACGGGCGCGATCGGGATCGAAGCTCTTTCGCGGGGGGCGACTCACGTAACCTTTGTTGATCGTTCCAGAAAGGCATGTGCGTTGATCGAGGAGAACCTCGACCTGCTGAAGATCTCCGAAGATCGTACGGATGTGCTTGCGAACAGCGCCGAAAACTTTACGGGCAGAAAACATGAAAAAGGCTGGGACATCGCCTTCTTCGATCCACCTTACGATTCTGATTACGGCGTCGTACTATTTGAATTCGGCACGCCCGAAAGCGATCTGTTGAGCAATTCGGGAATGCTCATTGCCGAACACCACGCCAAAATCATGCTCCCCGATTCCTTGGGCGAGCTGCGCCGCTGGCGGATACTTAAACAAGGTGACACAAGCCTCAGCTTTTATGAGCGTAGCTGAATGAATATCCTCGTCTGGATCATCCTTTGCCTTATTTGGGGCTCGACGTGGATCTTTATCAAGATCGGGCTGAATGATCTTCCGCCGATCACATTCGCGGCCGCTCGTTTCAGCCTGGCTATCATCATTCTGGCCCCAATTATCAAACTGCTTGGCTTCCGAATGCCATCCACACGAAGCGAATGGCGCCTGATCGGTCTCACGGGCTTTCTTCAATTCTCGCTAAACTACAGCGCAGTATTCTGGAGCGAACAGTATATTACCTCGGGCCTCGCTGCCGTGCTTCAAGCCACGATCACAGTCTTCGGGTTGTTACTTGCCTGGATATTTCTGCCAAGCGAAAGGATCACCCGGGCGAAGATCATCGGCGTTGCGGTGGGCATCGTGGGGGTGGCCATAATTTTCATCGATCAACTTCGGGTTGAAAGCCGATGGGCATTCGCGGGATGCGTCGCGATCGTGCTCGGTGCTTATGCGGCCGCCCAAGCCTCCATTTTGGTGAAGGCAAAGGCGAGCGGACTGCATCCCGCGAGCCTCGTATTCTCTCAAATGCTTTGCGGTCTTCCAGCGATCGTCATTTACGCACTCCTGGCAGAGGGAAATCCTTTAAATCTCAATTGGAGCTTTACAGCGATCGCTTGCGTAATCTACTTGACGATCGCCGGCACGATCGCCGCATTTTGGCTTTACTATTGGCTTTTAAGTAGAATCGAATCGACAAAGGCGATGATGATCTCGCTTGTCACTCCGCTGCTGGCGGTCGTTCTGGGTGGAATATTTCTAGGCGAAACTCTTCCGCCCCAAACATTTTTCGGCGGCCTTCTGATAATCGCGAGCATCGGCTTGATCGTCATTCGTAGTAGGAGTGTTTCCACAACAGAGGACGCATAGAGCACTCAGATGGGAGGTGTCCATCATATTTCGGCGCGACTGTTATCAGTTTTTCCGGTTAACACTTCTTCCGTCTCTTCCGTGTGCTCAGCGTCCTCTGTGGTAAAACTTTCGTAATCATGGAATTCAGGTTCACAACTGCCGGCGAGTCACACGGTAAAGCGTTAATAGCAATTGTTGAAGGCCTTCCCGCGAGGATGCCAGTCGATAAGGCCGCGATAGACCATGAGCTTTGGCGACGTCAACAGGGATACGGCCGCGGGGGAAGGATGAAGATCGAATCGGATACGGTCGAGTTCCTCTCCGGCATTCGCTACGGGAAAACCCTCGGCTCACCTGTGACGATGATGATCGAAAATCGCGATTTCGTTCACTGGCGGGATGTGATGTCTTCCGAGTCGCTCTCGGAAAGTGCGATCAGCGAACCCGACATTAAGGAAAATGCGGATGCGCCAAAGGTTCGGCGCGTTGTTACTCGCCCCCGCCCAGGTCACGCCGATCTCGCCGGCGGACAGAAATTCGGCGTCCGTGATCTACGCGACATTCTCGAACGAGCTTCGGCCCGGGAAACCGCCGCTAGGGTCGCCGCGGGGGCTCTGGCAAAACAGCTTCTCGCCCAATTCGCAATCGATATAAAGAGCCATGTTATTAAACTAGGTTCCGTCCCGGAACATCCGATTGAAAAATCGTGGGAGGAGATCTGCGGGATAAACGATGGCTCACCCCTCGCCTGTGCTGATAAGGACATCGAAGCCGAGATGGTGGCGCTCGTCGATACGGCAAAAATGAACGGGGATACAGTCGGGGGTATTTTCGAGGTTGTCGCAAAAGGGGTCATTCCCGGGCTCGGCTCTCATACCTCCTGGTACGAAAAACTTGATGGCCGAATCGCCCAGGCATTTATGTCAATTCAGGCGGTAAAGGCTGTCGAACTCGGCAGCGGAGTGGCGAACGTAGGACGGTTCGGTTCCGAAGTACACGACGAGATATTTTACAACGTCGAAGGATTCACTCGTCATACCAACCGGGCCGGCGGTCTCGAAGGCGGAATAACAAACGGCGAGGAACTCCGGGTTCGCGGTTACCTGAAGCCGATATCCACCCTCCGCAAAGCGCTCCATTCCGTCGACATCGCCACAAAAGTCGAAGATCTCGCTGCATTCGAACGCTCCGACATTACCGCCGTCCCTGCCGCTGGCGTGATCGGCGAAGCGATGCTCGCAATCGTTATCGCTAATTCGATGCGAGAGAAATTCGGTGGAGATTCTATGGAAGAAATGAAGCGTAATTTCAGTTCTTACGTCACGACGGTAACGGAATACTAGTGGACGGCAACAAACGGAAGCGATTCAATTCATAGGCGTCGTCTCAATGATGTCTGCAAATTATTTAAGGCTCATCTCGGCAAGTTGTATTTTTTTTCTCTTCTCCGGGTGTAACGGCACTCACCGGGTATCCACTGCAAATTCATCAGCCGCCGTTGAAGCAACAAAGGATTACATTGAACTTCGCCGCGCCATCGATAAGATCGCGCCATTCTTCAAGTCGATGGGCAAACCCGGAAAAGACGACTGGCTTTGGACATACAAGGAACCGGGCCAAACCTTTGAAGAATACATTGCATCAAGCCCGGTAGTTCCAACACCAGATCGGAAGATAATTTATATCCAGCCGCTAGGAGAATTTCGAACGGATGAGAGCAAAGTTATCGGGATCGTCAGCGATTACGTCAAGGCATTTTACGGCCTCGATGTCAGAAAACTTCCGGTGAAATCACTTCCGTCAAAACTTTTCGAACCCGATCAGCGAATGATCGATTACCCAAAACATCGTCAGATCCGTACGGGCTACATAATGGATGAAATTCTGCGACCTGCATTGCCGAAGGACGCCGCCGCGCTGATCGCATTCACGAGCGAAGACCTTTATCCGGATTCGTCAATGTATTTCGTTTTCGGGCAAGCCAGTTTGGAAAACCGCGTCGGTGTCTGGTCTCTGTTTCGGCTGGACGATCGGGCGGACTTCGCAAGATTCTTGGAACGTACTATGAAGATCTCGGTACACGAGATCGGGCACATGTTTTCATTTCGGCACTGCACGAAATATGAATGTGTGATGAGCGGAACTAACCATCTCGGGGAGACCGACCGCCGCCCTATCGACGCTTGCCCCGAATGCATGGCGAAAATCGCCTGGATGACAAAACAAAAACCGATCGAAAGATACGAGAGGTTGATAGGATTTGCAAGGGCGAATAAATTGAAGAAAGCGATTCTAGACTTTGAACGAAAGAAAAAAGCAGTGGAGTAACTCTCTAACTATTTACCGATATCCCTGCGATACTGCATTCCCTCCCAACTGATCTTCGCCGCCTGGCCGTATGCGATCGAAAGTGCTTGCTGCAGATCGCTCCCGACCGCGGTAATTCCAAGCACGCGGCCACCAGCAGTCACAATTTCGGACGCTTCATTGCGAGCTGTTCCAGCGTGAAAAACTTTCACGCCCTCCACGTCGTCGAGCCCTGAAATAACGTCCCCTTTACGCGGATCGTGCGGATAACCCTCAGCGGCCAACACGATCGTCGCGGAACTTCCCGGCTTCCATTTTATCTGCGATTTACCAAGATGCCCGTTAAGCATCGCTTCGCATATTTCAACTAGATCGGTTTCAAGCCGCACAAGGATCGACTGCGTTTCCGGGTCGCCAAACCGCACATTGTATTCCAAAAGTTTCGGCCCGCTGGCCGTCATCATTAATCCGAGAAACAGGATCCCCCGAAACGGAAATCCCTCGGCAATGCAGCCCCTTAAAGTAGGCTTTATTATCGTGTCGATAATCCGCTGCGTATCGTCAGGAGACAAAAGCGAATCGTCTGTGAAGGTCCCCATACCGCCCGTATTAGGTCCGGTGTCGCCTTCGCCGATCCGTTTATGGTCCCGCGTCGGCGGCATTAATGCGAAATCGTCCCCGTCCGCGAACATCATTAACGAGATCTCTTTTCCGCGAAGAAATTCTTCGATCACGATCCGTTCCGTAGCACTTTTTCCGGCGATAATCTCCAATTCTTCAAGCGCTTTCAATGCTTCATCCAAATTCTTGCACACGGCAACCCCTTTCCCTGCCGCAAGGCCATCGGCCTTCAGCACAACCGGGTTGCTTTGGTATTCATCTGCCAATACGTACTGAGCTTTCCCGTGCGAATCGACAACAAAATATTTTGCAGTCGGGACGCCGTGCCTTACCATAAAATCCTTTGAAAAAGCCTTGCTTGACTCGAGTCGGGCCGCGGCCCTGCTTGGCCCGACGGTCTTCAACCCGTGTTTTTCGAATTCATCGACGACGCCTAAA
>Ga0307409_100000355_pt1 | contig 19086 bp, 18 predicted proteins | sample 322Ometagenome_2_FD_203888 | JGI IMG/M metagenome (GOLD analysis project Ga0307409, IMG submission 203888) | Maize rhizosphere microbial communities from greenhouse at UC Davis, California, United States - 322HYB-O-2 | ecosystem: Host-associated > Plants > Roots > Rhizosphere > Soil | place... | reverse complement strand
CCGGTGCAGAAGAGCGCTGCCGAAATTCTCGCTGGCGCGGAGGACGCGGTGGCGCGCAGCGCGCCGCTCGCGGGTGCCGCGGCGGTTTCGCACGACGTATTCAAGGCGCTGGACGAAAAGGCTGCGGCTTCCGCGTCCGCGCCGGCATTCGAGTCGGCCCACGGCAGCACCTTCAGGCAGGCTGAGCCAAACGGCTCGGCCGCGCCTTCGCCGTTCGCCGCGCCGAGCTTTGAGAAGGCTGCGAGCGATTTCTCGACGCGCGTCGATACGCCGGCGGAGTCGCCGCGTTTCGACCTGGACTTCCAGCTCGACGATGCCGATCGTCCGGCGCCGGTCAAGCCGGCACCGGAAAAGGCGACCGTTGCCGCGGCTTCGTTCGGGCATCCGGCGGGCGGGCTCGAACTCGACAAGCTCGACCTGTCGTTCAATCCCGATCGTCCCGCGTTCGACGATCCGACGCCGTCGGTGCTCGACGGGCAATGGCACGACGCCGCGACCAAGCTCGATCTCGCCAAGGCATATCAGGAAATGGGCGACACCGACGGAGCGCGCGAGATCCTGCAGGAAGTGCTGCACGAAGGCGACGAGCAACAGAAATCGGAAGCGCAGGGGTTGCTCGCGAAGCTCGCTTCCTGATCGCGGCAGCCTTCGCGAACCGGCGGGCGCAGCCATGCGCCGCGCACTGGCACTCGAATACGACGGCCGCCCTTTCTGCGGCTTCCAGTCGCAGTCGTCGCGGTGCGGCGTGCAGGATGCGCTCGAGCAGGCGCTGACGGCCATCGCATCGGCGCCCGTGCGCGTCGTCGGTGCAGGACGCACCGATGCCGGTGTGCACGCGACGTCGCAGATCGTGCATTTCGATTCGCCCGCCGAGCGCCCCGAAACGGCGTGGGTGCGCGGCGTCAATGCGAACCTGCCCGACGCGGCGTCCGTGCTGTGGTGCGCGCCGGTGCCGGCGGATTTCCATGCGCGCAACAAGGCGCTCGCGCGCCGCTACACGTACATCCTGCTTGCCCGGCCGGAGCGGCCGGGCCTTCTGCAGGGACGCGTGGGCTGGCATCACGCGCCGCTCGACCTGGACGCGATGCGCGACGCGGCCGCGCGACTGCTCGGGCGCCACGATTTCTCGTCGTTTCGCGCCGCGATGTGCCAGGCGAAGTCCCCGGTCAAGAACCTCGCGGTCCTCGACATCGCCCGGCATGGCGAGCTTCTGCGCTTCGATTTCGAGGCGGACGCATTCCTGCACCACATGGTGCGCAACATCGTCGGCGCGCTGGTCGACGTGGGCACGGGCAAGCGATCGCCCGAATGGATCGCCGAAGTGCTGGAAGCGGCCGACCGCACGCGCGGTGCGCCGACGTTCGCGGCGGACGGGCTCTATTTTCGTGGCTCCCTGTACGATGCGCGCTACGGGCTTCCGCCGACGGTGCGCGATCTGCCCGCGCTCGCCGGGTGAGGAAGTCCGCCGCGCGTAGTGAACCGGGCAAGGCACTCCGCACGCGAATCGAAGCCATGCGCACGCGAATCAAGATCTGCGGCATCACGCGCGTCGAGGACGCGCAGGCGGCCGTCGACGCCGGCGCCGATGCGATCGGCCTCGTGTTCTGGCCCGGCACGCCGCGGGTCGTCACGCATGCGCAGGCGCAGCGCATCGTCGCCACGCTGCCGTCGTACGTGACCACGGTCGGCTTGTTCGTCGATCCGCACCCCGAAGACGTGCGCGCCGCGCTCGCCGCTGTCGCGCTCGACGTGCTGCAATTTCACGGCAGTGAGGCAGCCCAACTCTGCCGCGCATTCGGACGCCGATACGTGAAGGCCATCGCGGTCAAGGAAGGCATCGATCTTCATGCCGCGGCGTCGCCGTATCGCGATGCGGCGGGGCTGCTGTTCGACGCGTTCCACGAGGGCGACCTCCCGGGCGGCACCGGCCGCGCATTCGACTGGGGACGCCTCGCGGCGGACGTACGGGCGCGCCTGTCCCAACCCGTGATCCTTTCCGGGGGGCTGACGGCGGACAACGTCGCGCACGCCATCGCGGTGGTCAGGCCCTGGGCGGTCGACGTCTCGTCCGGCGTCGAGGAGCGCGACGATGCCGGCAAGCCGCGACGCGGCCTGAAGGACCCGGCACGCATCCGCGCGTTCGCGCAGGCGGTGTCGGTCGCGGACCAGGCGCCCCCGAACGCGCAGGGCCCGGTCGCCAGCCGCCTGACGCGGGACCCCTGATCAAGGCTTCTGCAGCGGGCTGCTAAAATCCACCGGTGCAGATGGCGGAACTTTCCCGGATCAGCGGCGACCTGCCCGACGAGCGCGGGCATTTCGGCCCCTACGGCGGCGTGTTCGTCGCCGAGACGCTGGTCGCCGCGCTCGACGAGTTGAAGGCGCAGTACGCGCGCTATCGCGACGATCCCGCCTTCGTCGCCGAATTCGAGCGCGAGCTTGCGCACTACGTCGGCCGCCCCTCGCCCGTCTATCACGCCGAGCGCTGGTCGCGCGAACTCGGCGGCGCGCAGATCTGGCTCAAGCGCGAGGATTTGAACCACACCGGCGCGCACAAGGTGAACAACTGCATCGGCCAGGCGCTGCTCGCGAAGCGCCTCGGCAAGCGGCGTGTCATCGCCGAGACCGGCGCGGGCCAGCACGGCGTCGCCACGGCGACCGTCGCGGCGCGCTTCGGCATGGAGTGCGTCGTGTACATGGGCTCCGAGGACGTGCGGCGCCAGGCGCAGAACGTGTATCGGATGAACCTTCTCGGCGCACGCGTCGTGCCGGTCGAGTCCGGCTCGAAGACGCTGAAGGACGCGCTGAACGAGGCGATGCGCGACTGGGTGACGAACGTCGACACGACGTTCTACATCATCGGCACCGTCGCCGGGCCGCATCCGTACCCGATGCTGGTGCGCGATTTCCAGAGCGTCATCGGGCGCGAATGCGTGACGCAAATGCCGCAAGCAGCCGGCCGGCAGCCCGACATCGTCATCGCCTGCGTCGGCGGCGGCAGCAACGCGATGGGAATCTTCCACGCCTACGTGCCCGACCGCGCGGTGAAGCTCGTCGGCGTCGAGGCGGCAGGGGAGGGCATCGCCACCGGCCGCCACGCAGCGTCGCTCGGCGCCGGGCGCCCGGGTGTCCTGCACGGCAATCGCACGTATCTGCTGCAGGACGCGAACGGCCAGATCATCGAGACGCATTCGGTGTCGGCGGGCCTCGACTACCCGGGCGTGGGTCCCGAGCACGCGTGGCTCAAGGACACCGGGCGCGCCGAATACGTGTCGATCACCGACGACGAGGCGCTCGCGGCCTTTCACGCATGCTGCCGCATCGAGGGCATCATTCCGGCGCTCGAATCGGCGCACGCGCTCGCGTATGCGACGAAACTCGCGCCGACGCTCGCACGCGACCGGATCCTGCTCGTCAATCTGTCCGGCCGCGGCGACAAGGACATGGCGACGGTCGCGGAGCGGTCGAAGCAATCGTGAATCGGATCGATGCGGCCTTCGCGCGACAGCGCGCCGCGGGGCGCACGGTGCTGATCCCGTACGTGACCGCCGGCGACCCGTCGCTCGCGGCGACGGCGGGCATCGTCGACGCGCTCGTCGACGGCGGCGCCGACGTGATCGAGCTCGGCGTGCCGTTCTCCGATCCGATGGCCGACGGTCCCGTGGTTCAGCGCGCCTCCGAGCGCGCGCTCGCGCAGGGCGTCGGCCTTGCGAATGTCCTCGAATTCGTCGCCGCGTTCCGTCGCCGCAATGCCGTGACGCCGATCGTGCTGATGGGTTACGCCAATCCGATCGAGGCGATGGGCGTCGACGCGTTCGTCGGCCGGGCGCGCGACGCGGGCGTCGACGGAATCATCGTCGTCGACTACCCGCCTGAAGAGGCGCATGAATTCGCGGCGCTTCTGCGCGCGCGCGATCTCGCGCCGATCTTCCTGATCGCGCCGACGACGCCGATCGCGCGGATCGAGCGCATCGCGGCGCTCGCCGCCGGGTTCGTCTATTACGTCTCGCTGAAGGGCGTCACCGGCGCCGGCCATCTCGACGCCGGCGAAGTGTCGCGCAAGCTCGACGACATCCGCCGGCACATCGCGCTGCCGGTCGGCGTCGGCTTCGGCATCCGCGACGCGCAAAGCGCTCGCGCGATCGCCGCACATGCGGACGCCGTCGTCATCGGCAGCCGGATCATCCAGGAGATCGAGCAGGGTGCTCCCGCGGACGCCGCACGGCGCGCCGGCGCGTTTCTCGCCGGCATCCGCAGCGCGCTCGATGCGCGCGAAGAGGCCGTCTCGGCGTGAGCGTGCCGGCGCCCCGGCAAGTTCGATGAGCTGGCTGCAGAAGCTTCTCCCGCCGCGCATCAAGAGCACGCCGGGCGTGCGCAAGACGCCCGTCCCCGAGGGACTCTGGGTCAAGTGCCCGTCGTGCGAAGCGACGCTCTACCGCACGGATCTCGAGAAGAACCTGCTCGTCTGCCCGAAGTGCAACTTCCATCAGCGCGTCGGCTCGCGCGAGCGCGTCGAGCAGTTGCTCGATCCCGAAGGCCGCTTCGAGATCGGCCTCGAGGTCGTGCCGATCGACAGCCTGAAGTTCAAGGACACGAAGAAGTATCCGGAGCGGCTCGAGGCGGCACTCGAGGAAACCGGCGAGACCGACGCGCTGGTCGTGATGCAGGGCAGCGCCAGGAGCGTTCCGCTCGTGCTCGCGGCATTCGAGTTCGATTTCATGGGCGGCTCGATGGGATCGGTGGTCGGCGAGCGCTTCGTGCGCGGCGTGCGGGTCGCCTACGAGAACCGGCTGCCGTTCGTATGTGTTGCGGCCTCCGGTGGCGCACGCATGCAGGAAGGCGTCAATTCGCTGTTCCAGATGGCGAAGACGACCGCGGTGCTGCAGGAGTTGACGCGCGAGCGCCTGCCGTTCGTGTCGATTCTCACCGATCCGACGATGGGTGGCGTGTCGGCGTCGTTCGCGTTCGTCGCCGACATCGTGCTCGCGGAGCCCGGTGCGTTGATCGGATTCGCCGGGCCGCGGGTGATCGAGCAGACGGTGCGCGAAAAGCTGCCCGAAGGCTTCCAGCGCGCCGAATTCCTGCTCGAGAAGGGCGCGATCGACATGATCGTCGACCGCCGCAGCCTGCGCGACGAGCTCGCACGGCTGCTCGCGATGCTGACGCATCAGCCGGCGCCAACGTAGCGCCGCCGCAGCCGCTGCGCGAGGCGCAGCCGGACGCATCCTTGGCAAATCCGGAATCCCTCGCCGGCTGGCTCGCGTATCTCGAGACGCTGCATCCGAAAGCGATCGAGATGGGGCTCGACCGCGTCGCAGGTGTTGCGTCGATGATGGCGATCGACGTCGGCTGCCCGGTCATCACCGTCGGCGGAACGAACGGCAAGGGATCGACGTGCGCGATGCTCGATGCGATCTATCGCCACGCCGGATACCGGGTCGGTCAGTACACGTCGCCGCATCTTTTGCGCTTCAACGAGCGCGTGCGAATCGGCGGTAACGAGGCCGCCGACGAGACGCTCGTTGCGGCGTTCGCGCGCGTCGAGCAGGCGCGCACGGCGAACGACCCCGCGACGCCGCTCACCTACTTCGAGTTCAGCACGCTCGCCGCGCTCCATGTCTTCGCAGGCGCGCGCCTCGACGTCCTCGTGCTCGAAGTCGGCCTCGGTGGCCGCCTCGACGCCGTCAACGTCATCGACGCGGACGTTGCGGTGGTCACGGCGATCGACATCGACCACGTCGATTACCTGGGCCCCACGCGCGAGGATATCGGCCGCGAGAAGGCTGGGATCTTTCGCGCCGGAAACCCGGCGATCTGCGGCGACAGCGATCCTCCCCGCTCGCTGGTTGCGCATGCCGCGGCGGTCGGCGCGCCGCTATGGCGGATCGGCCATGAATACGCCTATCGCGTGAGCGGAACCCAGTGGTCGTATCGCGGGCCCGGCGGGAGCCGGCACGGATTGCCGATCCCGGCGCTGCGCGGCGCCTATCAGCTCGCAAATGCGGCGACCGCGCTCGCCGCCACCGATGCGTTGCGCGGGCGGCTGCCGGTATCCGCCGGCGCGGTGCGCGACGGATTGGTCGGTGTCGAGCTCGCGGGAAGATTCCAGGTGCTGCCCGGGCGGCCGACGATCGTGCTCGACGTCGCGCACAACCCGCAGGCGGCGCGCGCGCTCGCGGCCACGCTCGGCGACATGGGGTTTCACCCGCGAACGCATGCGGTGTTCGCGATGCTTGCCGACAAGGACATCGACGGTGTTGTCGCGGCCGTGGCGCCGCGTGTCGACGACTGGTTCGTGGCGCCGCTGCCGGGTCCCCGCGGCGCCTCCGCCGTGCGGATCGCGCAGGCCATCGAGGACGCGGGCGTCTCCGCGCAGTCGATCCACGCGTTCGGCGACGTGCAGCAGGCCTTCGCCGCCGCGCAAGAGCGCGCAAACGAGGCTGATAGAATCGCGGCCTTCGGATCGTTCCTCACTGTCGCGGCCGTGCTTGCCGCGGCGCGCAGCCAACGCTCCGGCGGTTCGTGATGGCGATGGCGGAAGCGGCGGACATCAACGTAGACGAGTTGCGGCGGCGTGCGCGGCGCCGGCTGGTGGGCGCCGTCGTGCTGGCCCTCGGCGTCGCCGTCGTCGTGCCGATGCTGCTCGAGACCGAGCAGAAGCCGCTGCCGGAAGACGTCTCGGTAAAGATTCCGCCGATCGACGACGGCAAGTTCGAGAATCGGCTCGGCGAGCATCGCGCGACCGACGCGCCTGTCCCAGCAATGGCGGCGGACGCTGCCAGGAACGGCACCGCGAAGGATGAACCGGCGTCGGCACCGGCGCGCACCTCCAAGTACGACACGCGCATTCCCGAAACGCCCGCGAATGCGGCCGCGCCGTCGTCGCCCGCCGACGCTTCGCAGTCCGTCGCCGCGCCGCCGCCCGCCGCATCTCCGCAGACGACTGCCGCGTCGCCGAAGGCAGCGCCGCAGGTTGCGAACGCGCCGCCGGCCGCTGCGGCAACGGCCAAGGCGCCGGAACCGCACGCGGCCGACGCGCAAACGCACGCACCCGCTGCGCACGACGGCTTTGCCGTGCAACTCGCGGCGTTCGCCGACGACAAGGGCGCCAATGCGCTCGCCGGTCGCTTGAAGAAGGCCGGTTACGCCGCATATACGGAGCCTCTGAAGACCAGCAAGGGAACGCTGTGGCGCGTGCGCGTCGGTCCCTATTCCTCCCGTGAAGCCGCCGTCGCGGCGCGGGACAAGCTGAAGGCCGAAGGCCAGAGCGGCATTGTCGCCGCTGTCAAATAACCTGCGGAGTGACGACATTCGACTGGGTGGTGATCGGCGTCGTGGCCGTGTCGACGCTCGCGGCGTTCTTTCGCGGCGTCGTGCGCGAGTTGATCGCACTCGTCGCCTGGGTGCTCGGCTTCGTCGGCGCGATCGCGTTCACGCCGGCGCTCGGCGCGATGCTTCCCGATCTTCCCGAGTATCCGGCGGTCCGCTACATCGTCGCGTTCGCGCTCATCGTCATCGGTGCGCTGCTGGCCGGCGCGCTGATCGCATGGCCGCTGTCGACCGCGGTGCGCGCGGCGGGGCTGGGCTTCGTCGATCGGTTTCTCGGCTCGATCTTCGGGCTCGCGCGCGGTGCGGCGCTCGTGCTGGCGTTCGTGATCGTCGCGGGCCTCACGCCACTGCCGCGAACGCACTGGTGGCGAAGCGCGGTGCTCGTGCCGCCGCTCGTCACGGGCGTCACGGCGCTTGCGCCGCATTTGCCTGCGGCGCTCGCCGGACGGCTCGACTATTCACGTGGCGGAGCCGCGCCGAAGGCGGCGCCGGTGGAAGCGACGTAAGGCGCGGAGCGCATCACATGACCCTTCAACGCGGACACTGACATGTGCGGAATCCTGGGCGCCGTCGCGCATGCGCCGGTCAATCAGCTGCTCTACGACGGCCTGTTGCTGCTGCAGCACCGCGGGCAGGACGCGGCCGGCATCGTCACGAGCGAAGGCCCGGTGTTTCATACGTACAAGGGTCCGGGGTATGTGCGCGACGTCTTCCGCACGCGCAACATGCGCGAGCTGCAGGGCACGACCGGCATCGCGCACTGCCGCTATCCGACGGCGGGCAACGCCTATTCGGATCTCGAGTCGCAGCCGTTCTACGTCAATTCGCCGTTCGGGCTGTCGCTCGGCCACAACGGCAACCTGACGAACAGCGAGGCGCTGAAGCGCGAGCTCTGGGAGCTCGACTTCCGCCACGTCAACACCAATTCGGACAGCGAGGTGCTGCTGAACGTGCTCGCGCTCGAGCTCGAGCGCGCGGCACAGCATCACCGGCTCGATCCCGAGGCGATCTTCCGTGCCGTCGCCGGTGTGCATCGTCGTTGCCGCGGCGCGTATGCGGTCGTCGCGATGATCGCCGGCTGCGGGATGCTCGCGTTCCGCGACCCGTTCGGGATTCGCCCGCTGATCGTCGGCGTCCATCGCACGCCCGGCGGACCCGAGTATCTGGTCGCGTCCGAATCGGTGGCGCTCGAGCCGCTCGGCTTTTCCGTGCTGCGCGACGTGCAGCCCGGCGAGGCGATCTTCGTCGACCAGGCGGGAACGTTCCACGCGCGGCAGTGCGCGCAGAATCCATCGCTCCATCCGTGCATCTTCGAGTACGTCTACCTCGCGCGCCCGGATTCGGTCCTCGACGGCACGTCCGTGTACGAGGCGCGCCTGCGGATGGGCGCGGCGCTGGCGAGGAAAATCCGCCACATCCGCGAGGCGCAGGACATCGACGTCGTCATCCCGATCCCCGATTCGAGCCGGCCCTCGGCGCTCGAGCTCGCGAACACGCTCGGCAAGACGTATCGCGAGGGCTTCGTGAAGAACCGCTACGTCGGAAGGACGTTCATCATGCCGGGCCAGGCGCTGCGCAAGAAAAGCGTGCGCCAGAAGCTGAACCCGATCGGCATGGAGTTCAAGGACAAGGTCGTGCTGCTGGTCGACGATTCGATCGTCCGCGGCACGACGTCGCGCGAGATCGTGCAGATGGCGCGCGACGCCGGCGCGCGCAAGGTGTATTTCGCGTCGGCGAGCCCGCCGGTGCGCTTTCCGAACGTCTACGGGATCGACATGCCGAACCAGGACGAGCTCGTCGCCACCGGGCGCACCGAGGCCGAGATCGCGCGCGAGATCGGCGCCGATCTGCTCGTGTACCAGGACCTCGATGCGTTGAAGGCCGCCGTGCGCGAGGGCAACCCGCTGCTCGACGATTTCGAGGCGTCGTGCTTCGACGGCCGGTACATCACCGGCGACATCACGCTGGATTACCTGTCGCAGCTCGCGACGGAGCGCAACCAGGCCCGCGGTGAGGCCGAGCCCGACGCGGTCGAGGACGCGCAGGCGCGCGTCGATTGATCGTGGTATAGTGTCGTCGCGCCGATTTGAGCTTCAGCTTGCGGGCGCACAATAAATTCCGCTAAAGCGAGGTCCGCTCCAGCCCGAAGATATCGGGCGGGGCACACAAAACCCGTCTGGCGGAAGCTCGACGGGTTTTTTGTTTCGTGTGCCGAGTCGGAACTTCCGACCTGGCACGTCACACAAGGCTTTGCATCATGAGCGAGCACACGGCCGGGCGGGGCTTCACCACCGCCATCCTCCATTCCGACCGCGACGCGCCGATCGAGCACGGGGCGCTGCACAAGCCGCTGCACGTGTCGGTCGCGTATGCGTACCGCAAGTCCGCGGACCTGATCGCCGTGTTCCAGAACCGGCAATCGGGCTACGCATACGGCCGGCAGGGCAACCCGACGACGGCCGCGCTCGAAGCGAAGATCACCGCCATGGAACGCGGCGTCGCGACCGTGTGCTTCGGCACCGGCATGGCCGCGATCGGCGCGACGCTGCTTGCGCTGCTGCACGGCGGCGATCACATCGTCGCGAGCTCGTTCGTCTTCGGCAACACCAACAGTCTGCTGGCGACGCTCGCGGACCACGGTACGCCGGTGACGTTCGTCGACGCGACGCTCGCCGAGAACGTCCGGCGCGCGCTCACGCCTGCGACGCGGCTCGTGTTCGTCGAGACGATCGCGAATCCGCGCACGCAGGTCGCCGACCTCGCGCGGATCGGCGAGCTGTGCCGCGAGCGCGGCCTGCTCTACGTCGTCGACAACACGATGACGTCGCCCTGGCTGTTTCAGCCCACGACCGTGCACGCCGGGCTGATCGTCAATGCGCTCACCAAGTACATCGGCGGCCACGGCAATGCGCTCGGGGGCGCCGTCACCGACACGGGCCATTTCGACTGGACGAAATTCCCGAACATCGCCGACAGCTACAAGACGCAGAAACCCGCGCTGTGGGGCATCACGCAACTGCGCAAGAAGGGCCTCCGCGATTTTGGCGGCACGCTGACGGCGGAGCAGGCGCATCACATCGCGGCGGGTGCGGAGACGTTGGCGCTGCGGATGGATCGGCAATGCGCGAACGCGAAGGCGCTGGCCGAATACCTGATCAGCCATCCGAAGATCGCGGCCGTGCACTATCCCGGGTTGCCCATGCATCCGCAATACCACCGTGCGGAAGCGTTGTTCCGCGCGCCCGGCGCACTGTTCTCGTTCGAGCTCGGCCCGGGTCACGACGTGCTCGAAGTCCTCGATCGGCTGCGCGTCGTCGTGCTCTCGTCGAATCTCGGCGACAACCGCACGCTCGCGATTCCGGTCGCGCAGACGATCTACTGGGAGATGGGCGCCGCGCGGCGCGCCGAGATGGGCATCGCCGATTCGCTTGTGCGCGTGTCGGTGGGCATCGAGGACGGCGACGACCTGATCGCCGATTTTGCGCAGGCGCTGGGCTAAAGCACGGGCCGCTTGGCGCCGCGCGCGATCCGGGCATAATGTCCGCTCCGCTAACGGGAGACCGCCATGGGCAACCGCGACAAGCAGCGCAAGGAACCCAAGAAGCCGAAGCAGCCGAAGAAGCCCACGCCGAAAGCGTGATCGATCCCGGGGCTCGACGGGCCCCGGGCGGCTTCTTTCGGGCTAGCGTGCCGGCGCGCGCGCGCCGGCACGCCGCACGAATGCGCGCTGCATCGCCACGACGACCGGTATCCAGCCGATCCAGCGGACGAAGTCGACGATGCTTTCGTCCCACACCCACTCGCCGGGGACGATGCCCTCGGCGAGCCGATCGTCGATCCAGCCGAATATCGTGAGCCACGCGACGACGACGGCGAGCGTCGCCAGCTGGCGACGATGCGGCGGCCGCAGCAGCCGCATGAGCGGCGCGGCCGCCAGGCCGCCGACGACCAGCGCGTAGATCGCGGCCTTGATCGCACGCTGGCCGGCGAGTGTGTCCGTCAGCAGCGGCTCGCTCACGATCATCTTCGCGGCCGTCCAGCCGATCACGGCGGCGCCGAGCCATAGGATGATCGGATAGCGCTCGACCCATTTCAGCACCAGCGTCGATCCCCAGATGACGATCGGGATCGACACGGCGAGACCGATCAGCACCAGCAGCATCGAGCCGTGCGCCGCACCGCCGACGGCGAGGACGTTGTCCACACCCATGACCGCGTCGGCGATGATGATCGTCTGCACGGCGCCGCGCACCGATGACTTTGCCGCGACGGCGGGATCGTCGCGGCCGACGCCTTCATGCGTGAGCTTCCAGCCGACGTAGACGAGCGCGAGTCCGCCGAGCAGCAGGAAGCCGGGGATTTTCAGCAGCCACACGACGACTGCGGTGAGCACCGCCCGGACGGCGATCGCGCCGACCGTGCCCCAGACGATGACGCGCCGCTGCGATGCGACGGGCACGTTGCGGGCCGCGAGGCCGATGACGATCGCGTTGTCGCCGGCGAGGATCAGGTCGATGACGATGATCGACGCGAGCGCGGAAAACCAGGGGGCGGAGAAGATTTCCGGATTCATGGAGCGAAGGGACCGGGCTTCGGAACTGTTCTGACCCGATCCGGCGCGACTCGGTTCACCCGGCGATCTCGTGGCTGCGCGTGCCGGCGGCGTCGACCTCGAGAAAACGTCCGTGATCGTGCCAGTCGGCGAGCACGATCCGCTCGCGCGGCGTGCCGTCGACGATGCTCGAATGACGCGCCGGACGGTGCGTATGCCCGTGGATGATCCGCGGCACGCCGAAGCGGCGAAAAGCCTGCTCGATCGCCGCGGCGTTCACGTCGAGGATCGCGTCGGGCTTGCGCGACGTGGCGGCCCGGCTCTCGCGGCGCAGCCACGACGCGATTGCGCGCCGTACGCGGTAGGGCAACCGCAGCAGGCGTCGCTGCACGCGCGGGTTGCGCGACCACGCGCGGTAGCGCTGATACTGCGTGTCGTCGGTGCAGAACTCGTCGCCGTGCGTGACGAGCGTCGGCGTTCCGCCGAGTTCGACCACCGTCTGCTCGCCGAGGAGCGTCGCACCGGCCGCATCGGCGAATTCCTCGCCGAGGAGGAAATCGCGGTTGCCGCGCGCGATGAACACCGGCACGCCGGCGTCGCTCACGCTGCGCAGCGACGCCACGACGGCCTGCGCGAACGGCTCGTGACGCTGATCGTCGCCGAGCCACGCATCGAACAAGTCGCCCATCACGTACACGGCGGACGCCGTCTGCGCCGGTCCCGCGGCGAACGCCTGGAACGCGGCGAGCGCTCCGGCGCGCTCGGGCGCAAGGTGAAGGTCGGAGATGAAAAGTGCCGGTGCGCCTGGCGTCGAAGCGCCCATGCTCACCGTCTGCCGTTCCCCGTCGCGCGGCCGTGGCAATTCACGGCGTGGACGCGACTTCCTCCGCGCGCGTGATGACGACGTCGCCGGTGGGCACGTTCTCGTGCATGCCCGAGCGGCCCGTTGGCACGCCCGTGATCCGGTCGACGACGTCGGTGCCGGCGGCCACCTTGCCGAACACGCAATAGCCGTAGTGCGCAGCACTCGGCGCCTTGTAGTCGAGAAACGCGTTGTCGGCGACGTTGATGAAGAACTGCGCCGTCGCCGAATGCGGGTCCGACGTCCGGGCCATCGCCACCGTGTAGCGCGCGTTTTTCACGCCGTTCGCCGCCTCGTTGGCGACCGGCGCGCGCGTCGGCTTCTGCTGCATGCCGGGGGCAAAGCCGCCGCCCTGGATCATGAAGCCCGGGATCACGCGATGGAACAGCGTGTTGTCGTAGTGCCCCGCGCGAACGTATTCGAGAAAGTTCGCGACGGTGGCCGGCGAGTTCTCGGTGTCGAGCTCGAGCGTGATGTCGCCGTGGTTCGTGTGCAGGACGACCATGTCGTTCTCCTCGCAATCAGTTCGCGGGCGTCACGACGCGCGCCGACTTGATGATGACGTGCTCCTTGGGGACGTCGGTCGGGAACGGCCCGCCCGGCCCGGTGGCGCCCTTGGCGATCTTGTCGACGACGTCCATGCCGGCGATCACCTTGCCGAACACGGTGTAGCCGTAGCCTTGCGGATCGGCCGAGCGGAAGTCGAGCCGCTTGTTGTCGGCGACATTGATGAAGAACTGCGCCGTCGCCGAATTCGGATCGCTTGTCCGCGCCATCGCGACGGTGCCCGGCTTGTTCGATAGTCCCGCCTTGACGCTCTGCTCCGATTCGATCGCCACCGGCGGCCGCGTCGGCCGCTGCCGGTATTCATCGTCGTAGCCACCGCCCTGGATCATGAAGCCCTTGATGACGCGATGGAACTGCGTGCCGGCGTAATGTCCCGAAGACACGTACTTGAGGAAATTCTCCACCGTCTTCGGCGCGGCGTCGGGATAGAGCTCGAGCTTGATCGTGCCCGCCGTGGTCTCGAGCTCGACCTGTGGATTGGCCGCGAAGGCGGGTGCCGCGACGAGGGCCAGGCCGGTGGCACAGAGGAGAAGAAAACGACGCATCGTGAAGACTCCGTTTCGTGAAAGATCATGTGACCGCCGGCGCGTCGGATCGTGCCGCGCCGGATGTTCGTCACTTCGGTGCGGACGAAACCTCGCGGATCTGCTTGAGCTTCGCGCCCGCCGTCCGGTTGCGCTTGTCGAGCGCCACCGCCTTTTCGTATTCGGCCTCCGCGAGTCGAGCGTAGACGTCGCCCAGGTTTTCGTGCGCGACCGCATAGTCGGGCGCGGTCTGCACGGCGCGCTCGAGCTCGTCGCGCGCAAGCGCGTATTCGCCCTTTTGCGCGTAGAGCACGGCCAGATTGTTGCGCGGCTCGGGCAATTCGGGAAAGTCCGCGAGCACGCCGCGGAACACGGCGATCGCCTCGTCGGCTTTTCCCTCGTCGGAAAGCGCGAGTCCTTTCATGAAGCGCGCCTGCGGCTCGCGCGGCCGCTCGGCGGACAGCGCGTCGAGCTTGGCGATCGCCTCCGCATATTGCTTGCGGTCGATGAGGTCGCGCGCCTCGTGCAGCGATTGCGCATACACCTTGCGTGCGGCCTCGCCCATGTCGCGCGGGTCCTGCGTCGCCGGCGGCGCCTGGGCGGCGGCCGACGCGGCGGCGAACGCGAGCAAAAGGGCGGTGCGGTGCGTGATTGCGCGGATGGACATGGCGCCAGGCGGGAGGGCGAAAGGCGGAGCGATTCTAGCCGACGGGCGTCGTTCCCGGCTCGCCACGCAGCCTTGCGGCCGTCGTGTCGATCAGCCGGCGCGCGATCGACACGCCGCTCGGCAGGTCGGGCAGCGCGTTCACGCCGAACCATCGGGCGTCGGCGATTTCCGCCGGATCGGGCCTGAGCACGCCGCCCGCGTAGTGCGCGGTATAGGCGATCATCAGCGAATGCGGGAATGCCCACGACTGGCTGGCGAAATACGCGAGGTCGGTGACGTCGATGCCGACCTCCTCGCGCACCTCGCGGTGAATGCAGTCCTCGATCGTCTCGCCCGGCTCGACGAAACCCGCGAGCGCGCTGTACATCGCGCCGGGAAATCGATTGGCACGCGCCAGCAGCAGCTCGCGCTCGCGCGTGACGAGCACCATCATCGCCGGCGACACGCGCGGATACGCGACGTAGCCGCATGCGGGGCACTGCTTCGCGCGCTCGCCTTCCTTGTCGCGCGTCGGCGTGCCGCAACGGCCGCAGAAGCGATGCGTCCGGTCCCATTCGACCACCTGGAACGCACGCTGCGCGAGCGACAGCGCGGCATCGGACATGCGCGGGAACAGCGCGCGCAACCCGATCAGCGTGAATCCCGTCGGCGCGACGGCATCGTCGCTCAGCGCGATCGCCATGCAGTCGCAGCCCTCCAGGCGGCCCAGATAATGGCGCACGCCGACGATGTCCGCGCGCTCGAGCTCGGTCAGCGTCGGCACGACCGGCTCCTCGACGCTGCCGCCGATCAAGAGCCTCGTACCCGCGAAGGCGAATGCGAGCGTGCGGTCGGACAACGACGGCGGCGCGACGGCCTGCGGCGTGAAGCCGGTGGGCGTGTGCATGCGGAAGGGCCTACGTGGGCGATGCGCCGGCAAAGCAGGGAGAAACGCAATGGTACCGCTATAATCTGCGTCTTCGAGCGGAGAGTTCAAGACAATGGAAGCCGAACACGTCAACGCCATCGGCAACGCGATCGCGGGATTGAAAAGCCGCACCGCGCAGCTTCGGAGGTATCTTTGACTTCGATGTGAAGGCGGCGCGGCTCGCGGCCGTCGACCGCGAGCTCGAGGATCCGAAGGTCTGGGACAATCCGCAGCGCGCGCAGGAGCTCGGCCGGGAAAAGAAGGCGCTCGACGGCGTCGTCCTCACGCTCACGGGCCTCGACACCCATATCGAGGACAGCAGCCAGCTGTTCGATCTCGCGCGCGACGAGCGTGACGACGCCACGCTCGCCGCCGTCGAAGCCGACGTGGCGAAGATCGAGCGCACGGTCGCGGATCTGGAATTCCGGCGGATGTTCCACAATCCGCTCGACCCCGGCAACGCATTCGTCGACATCCAGGCGGGCAGCGGCGGCACCGAGGCGCAGGACTGGGCGGAAATGCTGCTGCGCATGTACCTGCGCTATTGCGAGCGCAAGGGCTATTCGGTCGACGTGCTCGAGGAATCGCCGGGCGACGTGGCCGGAATCAAGAGCGCGTCGATCAAGGTGGACGGCGAATACGCCTACGGTTTCCTGCGCACGGAGACCGGCGTTCACCGGCTCGTGCGCAAGAGCCCGTTCGATTCCAACGCGCGCCGGCACACGTCGTTCGCGAGCGTGTTCGTCTATCCCGAGGTGGACGAGTCGATCGAAGTCGAGATCAATCCGGCGGACCTGCGGATCGATACGTATCGCGCGTCAGGTGCCGGCGGCCAGCACGTGAACAAGACCGATTCCGCCGTGCGCATCACGCACCTGCCGACGAACATCGTCGTGCAATGTCAGACCGACCGCTCGCAGCACCGCAATCGCGCCGAGGCGTTCGCGATGCTGAAGTCGAAGCTCTACGAGCTCGAGCTCCGCAAGCGGCAGGAGCAGCAGGCGAAGCTCGAGGATTCGAAGACGGACATCGGCTGGGGCCACCAGATCCGCTCGTACGTGCTCGACCAGTCGCGGATCAAGGACCTGCGGACGAATTACGAGGTCGGCAACACGCAAGCCGTGCTCGACGGCGATCTCGACGATTTCATCGCGGCAAGCCTGAAGCAGGGAGTGTGATGTGTCGACGCGTGGCGTGAACGACAAGCCGGCGGGCGACACGCCCGTTCCCGACGAGAACCAGATCGTCGCCGAGCGCCGCGGGAAGCTCGCGGCGCTGCGCGCGTCGGGCAACGCCTATCCGAACGACTTCCGGCGTGACGCGCTCGCGGGCGACCTGCACGCCGCGCACGGCAGCCGCGAGAACGCCGATCTCGAGCCCGCGGGCATCCGCGTGTCGGTGGCCGGCCGGATGATGCTGAAGCGCGTGATGGGCAAGGCGTGCTTCGCGACGCTGCAGGACATGTCGGGCCGTATCCAGCTCTACGTGACGCTGGACGGCGTCGGCGAGCAGACGCTCGCGGCGTTCAAGCACTGGGACCTGGGCGACATCGTCGGCGCGTCCGGAACGCTGTTCAGGACGAAGACCGGCGAGCTGTCGGTGCGCTGCGATTCCGTGCGCCTGCTCGCGAAGGGCCTGCGGCCGCTGCCGGAAAAGTTCCACGGCATCACGGACACCGAGCAGCGCTACCGGCAGCGGCATCTCGACCTGATCACGAACCCGGCGGCGCGCGACGTGTTCGTGCGGCGCTCGCAGATCGTGCAGGCGATCCGCGAGTTCTTCGTCGCGCGCGGCTACCTCGAAGTCGAGACGCCGATGATGCACGCGATTCCCGGCGGCGCCGCGGCGCGGCCGTTCGTCACGCATCACAACGCGCTCGACATGCCGCTGTACCTGCGTATCGCGCCGGAGCTGTACCTGAAGCGCCTGGTCGTGGGCGGGCTCGAGAAGGTGTTCGAGATCAACCGCAACTTTCGCAACGAGGGCATCTCGACGCGGCACAATCCCGAGTTCACGATGCTCGAGTTCTACGAGGCGTATCGGGACTACCACGACCTGATGGACCTGACGGAGGAGCTCTTCCGTACCGTTGCAAATCGCGTGCTCGGCACCGCACGGATCACGTATCAAGGGCAGGCGATCGACCTCGGCGCCAAGTACGACCGTCTGACGATGGCCGAGGCGATCCACAAGTACAACCCGCGCTACCCGCTCGCGGAGCTCGCGAAGCCCGAATACCTGCGCGTCGCGCTCGCACCGCACGACGTCGAAGTCTTTGCCACCGACGGCGTGGGCCTGCTGCAGCTCAAGCTGTTCGAGGCGACCACCGAAGACCAGCTCGTGCAGCCGACGTTCATCGTCGCGCATCCGACCGACGTGTCCCCGCTCGCGCGTGCGAACGATCGCGATCCCGCGATCACCGACCGCTTCGAGCTGTTCATCACCGGGCGGGAGCTCGCCAACGGCTTTTCCGAGCTCAACGATCCCGAGGAGCAGGCCGCACGCTTCGCCGCGCAGGCGAAGGCGAAGGAGGCGGGCGACGAGGAGGCGATGTACTACGACGCCGACTACGTGCGCGCGCTCGAATACGGACTGCCGCCGACGGCGGGCGAGGGCATCGGGATCGACCGCCTGGTCATGCTGCTCACCGACAGCCCCTCGATCCGCGACGTCATCCTGTTCCCGCAGCTCAAGCCGGAGACGTAGAGCCGCGGGCCGGACGGATATACCCTGATGGGGTATAATGCCGGCATGCCTAGGGCAACGCTCGCGCGAAACGACGCCGCTGCCGCGGTGGCATCATCCGCCGCGCAGGATCGCGTCGACCTCGCGCTCGACGGCATGACCTGCGCGGCGTGCGCCGCGCGGATCGAGACTTCGCTGAACCGGCTGCCTGGCGTGCAGGCGTCCGTCAACTTCGCGACCGAATCGGCGCGCGTCGATTACGACCGCGCGCAGGCCGGTGTCGACGCGCTTGTCGCCGCGGTGATGCGCGCAGGCTACGGCGCGCACGTCAAGCGCGACGACGCGCAAGCCCGCGAGCGTGAGGCCGCGCGCCGCAGCGAGCAATGGAGCACGCTCCGCCGCGAGCTTGTTGCCGCCGCAGCGCTGACCGCCCCGTTTCTCGTGCAGATGATCGTCATGTTCCTGCCAGGCGTCGCGCACGGGGAAATCCTGCCGCGTTACTGGCAGCTCGCGCTCGCAACGCCGGTTCAGTTCGTCATCGGTCGCAGGTTTTACGTCGGCGCCTGGCACGCGTTGCGCGGCGGCGGCGCCAACATGGACGTGCTGATCGTGCTCGGCACAACGATCGCATGGTTGTGGAGCGCGGCCGTCACCGTGCTTGGGATCGATCAGCACGTGTACTTCGAGGCGTCGGCCGCGATCGTCACGCTGGTGCTGCTGGGCAAGGCGCTCGAGGCGCGCGCGCGGGCGGGGGCCTCGGCAGCGATCGAGGGCCTGCTGAAATTGCAGCCGCCGATCGCGCACGTCGTTCGCGATGGGCGCGAGATCGACGTGCCGCTCGCCGATGTCGCCGTGGGCGACCGATTCGTCGTGCGTGCCGGCGAGGCGATTCCCGTCGACGGCGCGGTCGTCGACGGCGCGTCGTCCGTCGACGAATCGATGCTGACCGGCGAAAGCCGGCCGGTGCCCAAGGCGAAGGGCGCCAACGTCTATGCC
>Ga0307409_100000354_pt1 | contig 19090 bp, 19 predicted proteins | sample 322Ometagenome_2_FD_203888 | JGI IMG/M metagenome (GOLD analysis project Ga0307409, IMG submission 203888) | Maize rhizosphere microbial communities from greenhouse at UC Davis, California, United States - 322HYB-O-2 | ecosystem: Host-associated > Plants > Roots > Rhizosphere > Soil | place... | reverse complement strand
GGCGGGCCTCGGCCTCGGTCGGCTCGGGGTGCTCGCGCAGCCAGGCCGTCACCGTGGTCACGAACCCCGGGGTGCAGAAGCCGCACTGGAGACCGTGGCAGTCCTGGAAGGCCTGCTGGACCGGGCCGAGGCCGCCGCCGGGGGCGCGGCAGCCCTCGACGGTGGTGATCTCGGCACCCTCCACCCCGACGGCGAACAGCAGGCACGAGCGCATCGGCCGGCCGTCGACCAGCACCGTGCAGGCCCCGCAGACGCCGTGCTCGCAGCCCACGTGGGTGCCGGTCAGCCCCAGGTCGTGACGCAGGCAGTCGGCCAGCAGCCGCCGGGCCGGCACCCGCACGGTGTGCGGCACCCCGTTGACCACCAGCCGGGTCTCGTGCAGCGGCTCAGGCATGCCGCCCCCGATCCAGCCGCGAGGCCGCGTGCGCCGCCGCCGCCCGGGCCGCCCGGGCGGTCAGGACCCCGGCCAGGTGGCGGCGGTAGGCGGCGCTGGCGTGGATGTCGTCCTCGGGGTCGACGGCGGCCGCGGCCAGGCGGCCGGCGGCCGCCCAGTCGGCGGCGTCGTGCGGCCGGCCGGCCAGGGCGTCGGTCAGCTCGACGAGGACCGGGACCGGCCCGACCGAGATGCAGGCCGCCCGGGCCCGCACCACCCGCAGCCCCTCGTCCAGGGTGACCAGGGTCCCGACCCCGCAGACGGCGTAGTCGCCGTGGCGGCGGGCCACCTCGACCCAGGCGCTGCCGCTGTTCGCCGGGGGGCGGGGGAACTCGGCCGCCAGGGCCAGCTCGCCCGGGCGAACGGCCGACTCCAGCGGGCCGAGGAAGAAGTCGGCCGCGGCCGCCCGCCGCCGCCCGCCGCCGGCGCTGGCCAGCTCCATGGTCCCCTCGAGCAGGACCAGCACGGCCGGCAGCTCGGCCGCCGGGTCGGCATGGACCAGGCTGCCGACCACCGTGCCCCGGTTGCGGACGGTGTCGTGGGCGATGTCGGCGATGGCCTGGGCGAGCAGGGGCACGGCCCCGGCGGCGGCCTGGTCGTGCTCGACCCGGGCGTGGCGGGCGATCGCCCCGACCCGGACCCGGCGGTCGTCGACCGCGACCTCGTCCAGCTCGGCCAGCCAGTTGACGTCGACCAGGTGGGCGGGGGCGGCCAGGCGCATGTTGAGCAGCGGGACCAGGCTCTGGCCGCCGGCCAGGACCTTGCCGTCGTGGCCGACCTCGGCCAGCACGGCCAGACCCTCGGCGACCGTCGCCGGCCGGTGGTAGGCGAACGCCGGTGGCTTCATAGCCGCATCATCTCGCAAGCTGGCGACGGAGGGACGCAGGAACGGATATCGTGCACACAGTTCCACCGGGTGGGAGAGATAGAGGAGGAAGCCATGAAGGCACACAGGTGGCACCACGGGGCGCTGCTCGGCCTGGTGACGTTGGTCGCGCTGCTGGCGGCGGGCTGCGGCGACAAAAGCGATGACACGGGGGGCGGCGGCGGCACCGCGACCACCGCCGCGGCCCCGGCGGTCGACGAGGCGCTGGCCGCGAAGGTGCCGGCCGAGGTCAAGTCCGACGGCAAGCTCGTGGTCGGGACCGACACGACCTACTCGCCGAACGAGTTCCTCGACACCGACGGCAAGACGCCCGTCGGCTGGGACATCGACCTGTTCGCCGCCGTCGCGGCCAAGCTCGGCCTGAAGGCCGAGTTCCAGCCGGCCAAGTTCGCCGACATCATCCCGGGCATCGAGTCGGGCAAATACGAGATCGGCGTGTCGTCGTTCACCATCAACGACGAGCGCAAGCAGCAGGTCAACATGGTCGGCTACTTCAGCGCCGGCACCCAGTGGGGGACCAAGAAGGGCAACCCCACCGGCATCCAGCCCGACGACGCCTGCGGCAAGAAGGTCGCCGTCCAGACCGGGACCGTGCAGGAGACCGAGGACCTGCCCAAGCGGCAGGCGGCGTGCAAGAGCGCCGGCAAGCCGGCCTTCACCATCGACAGCTACCAGGACCAGGGCCAGGCAACGGCCGCGGTCGTCTCCGGCAAGGACGACGCCATGCTGGCCGACTCCCCGGTGGTCGCCTACGCCGTCAAGCAGACCAACGGCCAGCTCGAGCTGCTTGGTGACATCTACGAGGCGGCGCCGTACGGTTACGTCATCAAGAAGGACCAGACCGACTTCGCCCAGGCGACCGCCGACGCAGTCAAGGCGCTGATCAGCGACGGCACCTACAAGACGATCCTCGAGAAGTGGGGCGTCCAGGCGGGCGCCATCGACAACCCCGCCGTCAACCCCTGACGGGCGGGAATCGGGGGCGAGCATGACCGAGACGAAGACGCCGGAGCGGGCACAGCCCGAGGCCATCACGGCCGTGCCCGTCCGGCACCCCGGCCGCTGGGTCGCGATCGTGGTCCTGGCCATCGTGGCCGCGATGTTCGTCCACATGCTGCTGACGAACGACGCGTTCCAGTGGGGCTTCATGCTGGACAACATGTTCCGCCCCCCGGTCATCGAGGGCGTGAAGACCTCGCTGCTCCTGACCGTGCTGTCGATGATCATCGGGGTGGCGCTCGGGATCGTGATCGCCATGATGCGGCTGTCCCCGAACCCGATCCTGTCCGGGGCGGCCTGGCTCTACACCTGGTTCTTCCGGGCCGTCCCCCGGATCGTGCTGCTGATCCTGTTCGGCAACCTGGGCATCCTGTACGGCAGCTACGGGTTCGGGCTGCCCTTCGACCGCCAGCTCGGCGACCTGATCGGGATCGACCTCAACGCCCGCATCTTCAGCCTCGACGCCCGCACCATCCTCACCGGCTTCATGGCCGGCCTGCTGGGCCTGGCCCTGTCCGAGGCGGCCTACATGGCCGAGATCGTCCGGGCGGGCATGAAGGCGGTGGACCCGGGCCAGCAGGAGGCGGCCCACGCCCTCGGCATGGCCCGCGGGGCGACCCTGCGCCGGATCGTCCTGCCCCAGGCGATGCGGGTGATCGTCCCGCCCACCGGCAACGAGACGATCGCCATGCTCAAGGACACCGCGCTGGTCGCCTTCGTCCCGGTCACCAACGAGCTGTTCTTCCAGCTCCAGGCGATCGGCGTCCGCACCTTCCAGGTGTTCCCGATGCTGATCGCGGCCTGCCTGTGGTACCTGGCGATGACCAGCGTGCTGATGGTGGGCCAGTTCTACGTCGAGCGGTACTTCAGCAAGGGGTTCGGCACCGGAACCGCGAAGGCCCGCGCGCAGGCGGAGAATGTCGCCCATGGCCACTGATCTCGGCGGCGCGGCCGCCACCGACACCCGCGACGGCACCCCGATGGTGAAGGCCGAGGCGGTGCACAAGAGCTTCGGCAGCCTGGAGGTGCTCAAGGGCATCGACATGGAGGTGCATCCCGGCCAGGTCGTGGTCCTGCTCGGCGCGTCCGGCTCCGGCAAGTCGACCTTCCTGCGCTGCATCAACCACCTGGAGAAGATCAACGCCGGCCGGCTGTGGGTCGACGGGCAACTGGTCGGCTACCGGCAGGAGGGCGACAAGCTCTACGAGCTGAAGGAACGGGAGATCTCGAGCAAGCGGGCCGAGATCGGCATGGTCTTCCAACGGTTCAACCTGTTCCCCCACATGACCGCCCTGGAGAACATCTGCGAGGCGCCCTGCCAGGTCCGCAAGGTCTCCAAGGACGCGGCCCGGACCCGGGCCCGGCAGCTGCTGGACCAGGTCGGGCTGGCCGAGAAGGCCGACGTCTATCCCGCCCAGCTGTCCGGCGGCCAGCAGCAGCGGGTGGCGATCGCCCGGGCCCTGGCCATGGACCCCAAGCTGATGCTGTTCGACGAGCCGACCAGCGCCCTCGACCCGGAGCTGGTCGGCGACGTCCTGGAGGCGATGAAGCAGCTGGCCAAGAACGGCATGACCATGATCGTGGTCACCCACGAGATGGGCTTCGCCCGCGAGGTCGGCGACCAGGTGGTGTTCATGGACCAGGGGGTGGTGGTCGAGAAGGGCGTGCCCACCGAGGTGTTCGCCAACCCCCAGCACGACCGCACCAAGGCGTTCCTCAGCCGGATCCTGTAGCGACCTGGGTGTCGACCTGGTAGTGGGTCGCGGTGAGGTCGCGCTCGACCAGGAACCGGTCGTCCTCGGGGTAGAACACGGCCGTCTCGTAGTCGTCGCCGGCGAACCCCCGCACCGCCTCCAGCGAGTCCCAGAGCGTGAACATCACGAACTCGGTGCGCCCGTCGACGTCGCGGCGGAGCATCCAGACGCCCCGGTTGCCCGGGGTCCCGGCATAGGCGGCCACTCCCGTCTCCCGCATGTAGCGGGCGTAGTCGTCACCGTCCCGCTGGCGGACGGCGCCCTTCCAGATGCGCGCGATCATCGCTCCTCCTCAACGTTGGGTCCCGAGAACCGATATTCCCTGCGTGGGACGCGAACAGGAAACCACGAGGGCTGGCAGGTGGCGCCGCCGGGCGCTCCTCGGCCTGGCGCTGACGGTGGCCCTGGTCGCGGCCGGCTGCGGCGGTGGCGACGACGGCGGGTCAACGGGCGCCCACACCGAAAACCGACGAGCGTGCCAGGGTGGTCGACTTCACCGAGCCCTACTTCGACTCCAACCAGGGCATCCTGGCCAAGCAGGGCATCACCGTGAACAGCCTGGCCGACGCCAGGAACCTCAGGTGGCGAGCCCAGCTCAACACCACCGGGGCCAGCTACATCGCCGAGACCATCAAGCCGGCCACCGAGGCCAGGATCTTCGACCGCACCGTCGACGCCTTCCAGGCCTTCAACGCCGGCCAGATCAACGCCATCCTGCTGGACACGCCGATCGTGCTCGGCGCGGTCGACGAGGGCCAGGTCCGCGACGGCGAGGTCGTCGGCCAGCTGTGCAAGAAGTACTTCGCCGACCAGGCGGCGGTGAAGGTCGTCGAGGGCTGAGGGCGGGCCGGGGGCGGTCAGAACGGGAACGGCCGGGTGCCGCTCTGCACGGTCACCCACTTGAGCTCGGTGAACTCGTCGACCGCGGCCTGGCCGCCGAAGCGGCCCCAGCCGCTGTCCTTGACCCCGCCGAAGGGCATCTGGGGCTCGTCCCCGACCGGCTGGTCGTTGACGTGGACGATCCCGGCCTGGAGCCGGTCGGCCAGGGCCATGCCCCGGTCCGGGTCGCCGGTCAGGATCCCCGCCGCCAGCCCGTAGTCGGTGGCGTTCGCCCTGGCCACGGCCTCGTCGGCCCCGTCAACGACCTCGACCATGGCCACCGGCCCGAAGGTCTCGACCCGGGCCAGCTCGCTGTCGGGGGGCACGTCGGCGACCAGGGTGGCCTGGTAGCAGTTGCCGACCCGCTCGCCGCCGGCCAGCACCCTGGCTCCGCCGGCGACCGCCTCGGCGACCCGGCCGGCCACCGTCTCCAGGGCCTGGGTGGTGATCAGGGGGCCGATGATCGTCCCCGGGGTGGCCGGGTCGCCGACCGCCAGGCCGGCCGTCTTGGCCGCCAGCCGCTCCAGGTACTCGTCGGCGACCTTGCGGTCGACCACCAGCCGCCGGGCCGACATGCAGATCTGGCCCTGGTGCAGGTAGGCCCCGAAGGCGCTGGCGTCGACGGCGTAGTCGAGGTCGGCGTCGTCCAGGACCAGCAGCGGGTTGTGGCCGCCCAGCTCCAGCACCACCCGCTTGAGGTTGCGGCCGGCGGCCTCGGCCAGCTTGCGGCCGGTGGCGGTGGAGCCGGTGAAGTTGAGCCGGCGCACCGCCGGGTGCTCGACCAGCTCCTCGCCGATGGGGGCGGCCCCGCCGGGGGCGTGGGTGACGATGTTGAGGACGCCGTCGGGCAGCCCGGCCTCGGCGAAGATCTCCGCCCAGAGCAGCCCGCCCACGAACGGGGACTCCTCGGACGGCTTGGCCACCACCGTGTTGCCGAGGGCCAGAGGGGCGGCGATGCCCCGGGCGGACAGGATCAGGGCGGCGTTCCAGGGGAAGATCGCCCCGACCACCCCCACCGGGCGGCGCAGGCCCATGGCCATGGTTCCGGGCAGATCCGAGGGCAGGACCTGGCCGATCGGGCTGTAGGCGAGGGCGGCCGCCTGGCGGAGCAGGCCGGGCACGAAGCCCATCTGGAACATCCCGAACCCGTAGATGCAGCAGCCGGTCTCGGAGGCGAGCAGCCCCACGACCTCGTCGGAGCGGCGCTCCAGGATGTCGGCGGCGGCCAGGAAGATCCGCTGGCGCTCGGCCGGGGCCGTCTGCGACCAGGCCGGGAAGGCGGCCTGGGCGGCCTCGACGGCCCGCCGGGCGTCCTCGCGGCTCCCAGCCGCGACCGTGGCCAGCACCTCGCCCGTGTAGGGGTTGCGGTCCTCGTAGGTGGCCCCGTCGCCCGCCTGGACCCAGTCGCCGCCGATGAAGTGCCGGTACTCGGTCATCTTCGACCCTCCCATCCTCGCGCCCCGATGGTTGTCCGTGCAACCGCCTCGACAGACAGGATCGTACCGCGTGCTAGCGTCCGGCCATGCGGATCAGGCGGCGCCGCCGCGTCGACATCGCTGTGCTGGCCGGGGTGGTGGTGCTGGCCGGCCTGGCCGCCGTGGCCGGGGTGGTGACGGGCGCGCCCGAGCGGGTGGCCCGGCTGTGGGCCGGGGCCGAGCTCGACGGTGACGGCGGGGCGTCGATCACCGAGGTGATCGACTACGACTTCGCCGCCCGCCAGCGCCACGGCATCTACCGCGACATCCCCGGCCTCGACCCCGCCGGCCCGGTCCGGGTCCACTCCGGCACCGCCCCCGACCAGGTCCAGGTGACCGGCACCGCCCACCAGACCCGGCTGCGGATCGGCGACCCCGACCGCACCGTCAGCGGCCGCCACCGCTACACCATCGGCTACCGCCTGCCCGGGGTCGCCCCCGGAGGGCGGCTGGCCTGGGACGCGGTGGGCACGTCCTGGACCGTGGCCATCGACCAGGTCGAGGTGCACGTGGCCGCCCCCTTGCGGCTGGAGGAGGTCGTCTGTGTCCGCGGGGTCGCCGGCTCGACCGCCCCCTGCCAGGCCACCCAGCCCGAGCCCGGCCACCTGGTGGCCACCCTGGAGGGCCTGGACCCCGGCCAGGGGGTCACCCTCTACGCCACCGCCGGCGCCCGCCTGGCCGCCGCCCCGGCCCTGCCGACCCCGCCGACCGGCGTCCCCGCCGACCCCGGCACCGGGCCGCTGCCCCCGGCCCTGGCGGCGACGCTGGCCGCCCTGGCCGGGGCCGTGCCGGCGACCTGGCTGGTCCGCCGGGCCGGGCGCGAGCGGGTCGGCACCGGCGGCGCCGCCGAGGCCGCCTTCGGCCCTGTACCACCGGGGGACCACCCCGGCGGTCCCCCGGACCCCCCCGGTCCACCGGGGGGCCACCCTGGGGCCGGGCCCGAGCGGCGGGTCGACCCGGCCGACCTGGGCCAGCTGGCCACGACCGAGTTCGTCCCACCGGCCGAGCTGACCCCGGCCCAGGGCGGGGTGCTGCTGGCCGAGGAGGTCCGGCCCGAGCACAAGGTGGCCTGGCTGATCGGGGCGGCCATCGACGGCTACCTGGACCTGGAGGGCGAGGGCCGGCCGGTCACCCTGGTCCGGCTCCCCCGCCAGGGTCCCCCGAGCTACCTGCTGGACATGGCCTTCAGCGGACGCGAGCGGCTCACCCTGGGCGGCTACGACCCGATGTTCGCCTCCGCCTGGCGGCTGGTCGGCAGCGAGCTGGACGGCTGGCGGCGGACCTGTGGCCTGTGGGACCCGGCCGGCGACCGCCGCCGGGTCGTGGCCCGGGCGCTGGGGGTGGTCGCCGGAGGGGCCGGGCTGCTCCTGGCCGGGATCGGGGCCGCCCTGGCCGCCGGGGCCGGGCCGGGCTGGCTGGTCCTGGTGGCGGCCGGCGGGCTGCTGGCCGGGGCGGGCACGGCCGCGGCCGCGGGTGCCTGGGAGCTGCGGGTCCGGACCCCGGCCGGGTCGGCCCTGTGGCTTCGCACCGAGTCGTTCCGGCGGTTCCTGGCCGCCTCCGAGGCCCACCACGCCGAGGAGGCGGCCAGGCGCGGCTACCTGCGCCAGTACACCGCCTGGGCGGTGGCCGTGGGTGAGCTGGACCGCTGGTCGCGGGCGGTGGCGGCCTCCTCGGTGCCGGCCGCCGACCCGGCCGTGGCCCGCTACCCCCTGCTCGGCCCGGCTCTGCTGCACGACACCTCGCGGTCGGTGACCGAGCCGTCCTCCGGCGGGTCGGGCGGGGGCGGGTCCGGGGGCGGGGTCGGCGGCGGCGCCGGTGGCGGCGGGGGTGGGTCCTGGTGAGGTCCGATTGCGGGTTTGCCCGAGATATCGATTAGCATTCCCCGCGGAGATTCCCATGGAGCTGCCCAACCCACCCTGGTATCGACGCTGGTCGGTCATCCTGGCCAGTGTCATCGTGCTGTCCGCGGGCGTGGCCGCGGCCGGGCTGCGGGGGCTCCAGGGCGTGGACGGCCCCGGGCCCACCGTCACCACCCTGGCGTCGACCACCACCGTGACCAGGACCACGGCCGCCGTGGCGCCGACCACCCGCCAGCCCCAGTCGACGCTCGCCCCCGACGTCCTGTGGACCAAGACCAGCGGCGACAACGCCAAGAGCCGCCTGTTCCGGGCACCGTCGGCCTGGCACATCGAGTGGCGCTTCGACTGCTCCGACTTCAACAAGGTCGAGGGCGGGAACTTCAAGATCACCGGCGACGGCGCCTTCGAGATCGTCCAGATCCAGGAGTTCGACACCGGGGCCAGCGGCAGCCGGACCTTCAACAGGAGCGGCCTGGGGCACCTGATCGTCGAGTCGGTGTGCGGTCGCTGGACCGTGACCGCCGTGGCCGACTGACCGGCGTGGGCGCGCTGGCGATCGTCGGGGCCCGGGTCGTCCCGATCACCGGGACACCGGTCGAGGACGGGGTCGTGCTGGTCCGCGACGGCCGCATCGAGGCCGTCGGCCGCGACCTGCGCGTGCCCGACGACGCCGAGCGGGTCGAGGCCGCCGGCAAGGTGGTGCTGCCCGGCCTGGTCGACGCCCACGTCCACGTCGGCGTCCACGGCGAGGGCGACGGCTGGGCCGGCCAGGACACCAACGAGATGACCGACCCGGTCACCCCCCACGTCCGCGCCCTCGACGCCATCAACCCGGCCGACCTCGGCTTCGCCGACGCGGTGGCCGGCGGAGTCCTGACCCTGAACGTCAACCCGGGGTCGGGCAACCCCATCGGCGGGCAGACGGCCGCCGTCCGCGCCGCCGGCCGGACGGTCGACGAGATGGTCCTGCGCGCCCCCTCGGGCATGAAGTCGGCCCTGGGCGAAAACCCCAAGCGGGTCTACGGCGACCGCAAGCAGCTCCCCTCGACCCGGCTGGGAACGGCCGCGGTGATCCGCGACGCCCTGGTCAAGACGGGCAACTACCTGGCCAAACTGGACCGCGGCGACGACGACCCGCCCGAGCGGGACCTGCGCTGGGAGGCCCTGGGGCTGGTCCTCAAGGGCGAGATCCCCTGGCGCCAGCACTGCCACCGGGCCGACGACATCGCCACCGCCCTGCGACTGGCCGACGAGTTCGGCTACCGGCTGGTCGTCGACCACGGCACCGAGGCCGTGCTCCTGGCCGACCAGCTGGCCGAGCGGGGCGTACCTATCCTCATCGGCCCCCTGCTGACCTCGCGCTCCAAGGTCGAGCTGCGCAACCGCTCCCTGGCCAACCCGGGCCGCCTGGCCGCCGCCGGGGTCGAGCTCGGCATCATCACCGACCACCCGGTGGTCCCGGTCCACCTCCTCCACGTCTCGGCCGCCCTGGCCGTCCGCGAGGGCCTCGACCCGGCCGCCGCCCTGCGCGCCGTCACCATCGTCCCGGCCCGCGTCCTCGGCCTCGACGACCGCCTCGGCTCCCTGGAGCCGGGCAAGCACGCCACCTTCTGCGTCTGGTCCGGCGACCCCCTCGACGCCCGCTCCCGGGTCGAGACCGCCTGGATCGAAGGCCGCCGCGTCTACGGCGCCGACCCGGCCAACCCGCCGTTCTGAGATGACCGACTACGGGCACGACCTCTGGTTCGGCGCGTCCCTGCCCCCGGACGCCGCCCGTGCCGAGGCCGTGGTCGCCCTGGCCGGGACGGTCGAGGACCTGGGGCTGGACCTGCTGGCGTTCCAGGACCATCCCTACCAGCCGGGGTTCCTCGATACCTGGACCCTGCTGGCCTTCCTGGCCGCCCGGACGAGCCGGGTGCGGCTGTTCCCGGACGTGGCCAATGTGCCCCTGCGCCCCCCGGCCGTGCTGGCGCGGGCCGCCGTCGCCCTCGACATCCTCAGCGGCGGCCGGGTCGAGCTCGGCCTCGGCGCCGGCTACTTCCTGGACGCGATCGCCGCCATGGGCGGGCCGCGCCGGACGGCGGCCGAGCACGTCGAGGCCCTCGGGGAGGCGATCGCGGTCATCCGCGGCCTCTGGACCCCGGGCCCGCCGGTTCGCCTCGCCGGCCGGTACCACTCGCTGGACGGGGCCGAGCCGGGCCCTGTTCCGCCCCATCGGATCGGCATCTGGCTGGGTGCCTACAAGCGGCGCATGCTCGAGCTCACCGGCCGGGCCGCCGACGGCTGGGTGCCGTCGCTCGGCTACGCCGCCCCCGACGACCTCGCCCGCATGACCCGTACCCTGGACGCCGCCGCCGAGGCCGCCGGCCGGGACCCGTCCGACGTCCGCCGTGCCTTCAACATCTCCGGGCGCTTCACCGGCCGCGGGACCGGCTTCCTCCAGGGGCCACCCGCCCACTGGGCCGACCAGCTCACCGCCCTCGCCCTGGAGGACGGCATGAGCGTCTTCATCCTCGGCCCCGGCGCCGACGCCCCCGGCGACCTCCGCCGCTTCGCCGAGGAGGTCGCCCCGGCGGTCCGCGAGGCCGTGGCCTCCGCCCGGGCCGGGGTCCCGCGGGCGGTGGGGGCCGCGGGGATTGTGGACAGCCGCGCGCACCCAGATTCCGGGTCGGCCACCTTCGATCCCGCCGCCTCGCCGGGGGCGCAGACCCTGCTGGCCGTGCATGAGCACCTGCGGCAGGAGCTCGACCAGCTCCGCGAGATCATGGGCCAGGTCGCCGCCGGCCGGACCAGCGCCGCCGCCGCCCGCTCGCACCTGCACCAGATGACCATGCGCCAGAACTACTGGACGTTCGGCGCCTTCTGCGCCGCCTACTGCCGTGTGGTCACCGTCCATCACGCCATCGAGGACGCCCACCTGTTCCGCGACCTGCGCCGCGCCGACCCCTCCCTCGACCCGGTCCTGGCCCGCCTGTCCGAGGAGCACGAGGCCATCGCCACCCTGATCACCGAGGTCGACGCCGCCCTGGTGGCCATGGTCGAGGACGACACCCGCCTGGACGACGCCACCGCCGCCATCGACCGGCTCGCCGCCGCCCTCCTCCCCCACCTCCAGGTCGAGGAGGACCACCTGCTGGCCCCGATCACCAACCTGGGTATCCAGGTCTAGGCGCTGGACGGCTCGGGCAGCAGGCCCAGCTGCATGAGCAGCGAGACCTGGTCGTAGTAGAGGTCACCGCCGACCACCCGGCCCTCGGGGTCGAACCGCCACAGCTCGCACAGCTCGAGGGTGAACGGCCGGCCGGTGGCCGGGAACGGCCCCAGGGGGCCGTCGTGGGTGCCGGTGACGGCGAAGGTGGCCACCGACGCCCGGCCGGCGTCCAGGTAGGCGGGGTCGGTGATCCGGATGTCGGTGGACGCCTGGACCCACCCGGCGAGGAACTCCTCCCGGAACTGCCCCGGGGTCGTGAAGGTCAGGCCCCTGGCCCGGTCGGTCCAGCGGATGCGGTCGGCGTAGTGGGCGGTCATGGCCGCGAAGTCCCTCCGGTTGAAGGCCTCGTGGCCGGCGCGGTGGCGCTCGACGGTGGCGGCTGCCATGGCTCCTCCTCTGCTGGGCTGGCGTGCATTGCCGACACCGATCGTGGCCGCCGCGGGTTGCCGCGACCCTTCGCGCGCCTTTCGGCGACCTTTCCGTATGCTTGGCCACCGGATGAGCGGGTGGTCCAGAGCCAGGGTCCAGCTGTGCGGCCGGTTCGCCGTGCAGATCGACGGCGACCGCGTCGAGGACCGGCTGCCCGGCCGCCGGGGCCGCCTGCTGTTCGCCTATCTGGTCGTGCACCGCGGGCGGCCGGTGCCCCGCGACGAGCTGCTGATGGCCGGCTGGGGCGCCGAGGCACCGGCGGCGGCCGGCAACGCCCTCAGCGTGACCCTCTCCAAGCTGCGCCACGGCCTGGGCGCCGACCACCTCCAGGGCCGCACCGGGGTCGAGCTGCTGCTGCCCCCGGCCACCTTCGTCGACGTCGAGGCCGCCCTCGAGGGCGCCCACCGGGCCGAGACGGCCATCGCCGAGGGACGCTGGGCCGAGGCCTGGGGGCCGGCCGGGATCGCCTACCACGTCGCCACCCGGCGGTTCCTGGTCGGGCTGGAGGCGCCCTGGACCGACGAGTGGCGCCGCCGGCTGGAAGAGGTGCGGCTCCGCGGGCTGGAGTGCTTCGCCGCCGCCGGCCTCGGCCTCGGCGGCCCCGCCCTGGCCCAGGCCGAGGAGCGGGCCCGGGCCCTGACAGAGCTCGCCCCCTACCGCGAGACCGGCCACCGCCTCCTCATCGAGTCCCTGGAGCGGCGGGGCAACCTGGCCGAGGCGCTCCGCGCCTACGAGCGGCTGCGGGTCCTGCTCCGCGACGAGCTCGGGATCGCCCCCAGCCCCGACCTCCAGGACCTGCACCGCCGGCTGCTCCGGCGGACCGGCGGCTAGACCGCGGACGGCTAGACCAGCTCGGCCTGGGCGAGCAGGTCCTCGCGGGTCACGCTCTCCACCAGCTCGGGATGGAGCACGCCCATGTGGTCCTGGGCGTTGCTCCACAGCGCCTCGTCGTCGTCGCCCTCGATCACGTAGCCGCACATGCAGACCAGCCGCAGGGCCATGCCGGCGCCTCCCCCTCAGCCTCGGTCCATCGCCTCGTGAACCGTGGCCACGACCCGGTCGGCGGTCGGGACCACCGCCTGCTCCAGGTTGGCAGCGAACGGCAGGGGGACGTTGGCGCTGGCCACCCGGCGGATCGGGGCGTCGAGGTCGTAGAAGGCCTCCTCGGCGACGATCGAGGCCAGGGTGCCGCCCCAGCCGCCCTGGTAGGGGTTCTCCTCGACGATCACCAGGCGGCTGGTGCGGGCGACCGAGTCCAGCACCGTGCGGGCGTCCAGGGGGACCAGGCAGCGCAGGTCGATGACCTCGGCGTCGACGTCCTCGCCGGCCAGCCGCTCGGCCGCGGCCATGGCGGTGGGGACGGTGGAGGCGAGCGCGACCAGGGTGACGTCGGAACCCGGCCGGCGGACCTCGGCCCGGCCCAGCTCGACCACGTGGTCGCCCGATGGCGGCGGGTCGCCCTTGGTGGCGAACAGGGACTTGTGCTCGAAGACCAGCACCGGGTCGTCGCTGCGGATGGCCGCGGCCATCAGGCCGACCATGTCGGCCGGGGTCGAGGGGGCGGCGATCTTGAGGCCGGGGACGGCGAAGGCCCAGTTCTCGACCGGCTGGGAGTGCTGGGCCCCGAACCCGAGGCCGCTGCCGTTGGCGGTGCGGATGACCAGGGGGACGCCGACCTGGCCGCCGGTCATGTAGCGCATCTTGGGGATCTCGTTGGCCACATAGTCCCAGCAGCAGGCCAGGAAGTCGGAGAACATGATCTCGGCCACCGGCCGCATCCCGGTCATGGCCGCGCCCATGGCCGCCCCGACGATCGCCTGCTCGCTGATCGGGGTGTCCCAGACCCGCTCGGGTCCGAACTCGGCGAACAGCCCGGCGGCCGTCTTGAACACGCCCTCGGCGGCGCCGATGTCCTCGCCAAGGCAGACCACGGTGGGGTCGCGCCGCATCTCCTGGGCGATCCCGGCGGCGACCGCCTCCCGGTAGGTGATCAGGTCCGCCATTGGGCACCTCCGTCCGCCCAGACGTCGGTGAAGGCCGTCTCCTCCGAAGGGGGCGGGGCCGACTTGGCCGCCTCGACCGCGGCCGCCACCTCCTCGCGGGCCTTGGCGTCCACCTCCTCCACGGCCGCCTGGTCGACCCCCCGGTCGCGCAGGCGCTCGGCCAGGACCAGCAGCGGGTCGCGCTTGAGCCAGGCGTCGACCTCCTCCTGGGGCCGGTACTTGCCGGGGTCGCCGCGCGAGTGCCCGTACTGGCGGTAGGTGAGGGCCTCGATCACCGTCGGGCCGTCGCCGGCCCGGGCCCGGGCGGCGGCCGCGGCCACCGCCCGCTGGACGGCGACGACGGCGTGGGCCCGCCCGGCGGCCGGCTGGGCCACCGCGGTCACCGTCTTGATCGAGGTGTACTCCATGTAGAGGTTGTTCTCGCAGACGAACAGCACCGGCAGCTTCCAGACCGCGGCCAGGTTGAGGGCCTCGTGGAAGGCGCCGATGTTGGTCGCCCCGTCGCCGAAGAAGGCCACCGCCACCTGGCTGGTGCCGCGCAGCTTGGCCGACCAGGCGGCCCCGCAGGCGATCGGCAGGTGGGCTCCGACGATCGCGTAGCTGCCGAGCATGTTGTGGTCGGCCACGGTCAGGTGCATGGACCCGCCCTTGGCCCCGCACAGCCCGGTGGCCCGGCTCATCAGCTCGGCCAGGCAGGCCTCGGGGGTGGCCCCGCGGGCGATGGCGTGGTGGTGGCCCCGGTAGGTGGCGAACACGTAGTCGTCCGGCTCCAGGGCGGCGCTGGCCCCCACGGCCACCGCCTCCTGCCCCGAGGCCAGGTGGGTGGTCCCCTTGACCAGCCCGGCCATGAACAGGTCGTAGGCGGCCTTCTCGGTGGCCCGGATGACCGCCATCCGCTCGTAGAGGGCCAGCAGCTCCTCGACCCGGGGCTCCTCGGCGACCACGGTCATGAGGTCACCCGCCCGTTGTTGCGGTGGGACTCGGCCTCGCGGGTGGCCGCCAGGGGCCCGTCGCTGGTCCAGTAGCGCTGGCCGGCGACCAGCAGCTCCTCGGCCGGGAACTTGGTGATGACCTCGCAGCCGTCGGCCGTGACCACCACCTCCTCCTCGATCCGGGCCGCCGACCAGCCGTCCGAGGCCGGCCAGTAGGTCTCCAGGGCGAACAGCATGCCCTCCTCCAGCACCTCGGGGTGGTCCAGGGAGACCAGCCGGCTGAAGATCGGCTTCTCCCAGATCGACAGCCCGACCCCGTGCCCGTACTGGAGGGCGAAGGCGGCCTCCTCGTCGGGGAACCCGAACTCACTCGCGGTCGGCCACACCGAGACGATGTCGGCGGTGGTCGCTCCCGGTTTCACCAGGGCGATGGCCTCGTCCATGTAGTCGCGGCAGCGGACGTAGGCGTCGCGCATGGCCACAGACGCGCTGCCGACCGCGAAGCAGCGGTAGTAGCAGGTCCGGTAGCCGTTGTAGCTGTGCAGGATGTCGAAGAAGGCCGGGTCGCCGGGGCGCAGGATCCGGTCGGAGTAGACGTGGGGGTGGGGGGCGCAGCGCTCCCCGGAGATGGCGTTGACCCCCTCGACGTGCTCGGAGCCGAGGTCGTAGAGGACCTTGGCGACCAGCCCCACGCATTCGTTCTCCCGGACCCCGGGCCGCAGGAACCGGTACAGCTCGTCGTAGGCGGCGTCGACCAGGGTGGCGGCGGTGGTCAGCAGGGTGATCTCGTCCTGGGTCTTGATCCGGCGGGCGTCCAGGTACACCTGCTGGCCGTCGACCACGGTCAGCCCGGCCGCCTCCAGGGCCTTGAGCACCGGCACCTCGACCAGGTCGACCCCGACCGGCTCGCCGGCCAGGCCGTGCTTCTCGAGCTCGCGCCTGACCTTGGCCGCGACCCCGTCGGCGATGCCGGCGTCGGGGTTGAAGGCGCCCCGCAGGGTCGAGATCCCGGCCCGGGCCCGGCCCTGCTCGGGGTCGTCGGTGCGGCCGTCCAGCCAGGGGCTGTAGAGCTGGTGGTGGCGGGCCGCCGACCCGAAGTCCCACACCACCGGCTCGCCGCCCCGGGGCAGCAGGGCGAAGCGGATCAGCTTGTCCATCGCCCAGGTGCCGATGTGCGTGCTGGTCATGTACCGGATGTTGTGGAAATCGAAGCTGAGCAGGGCGCCCAGCTCCGAGCGGTCCAGCGCCTCCTTCAGGCGCGCCAGCCGCTGGGTGCGGAGCCGGTCGACGTCGACCCGCTCCTCCCAGTCGACCGCGTTCGGCCCGTACGTGCGGATGCCCATGGCGCCTCCTCCGAACCCCGCTCCCGGTGGGACTCGGGAGTACGCCATCGGGCGCACGCCGTCAAGTGCTACTGAACGGGGTGGCGGCCGATGATGCACCAGAGGGCCGCCGCCGGCTCGGTGCCGTGGTTGCCGAGCCGATGCGGGGTGGTCGCCGGGAAGCTGATCGAGTCCCCCGGCCACAGCTCGTGGGCCTCGAAGCCGACGTGGATGGTGAGGCGGCCGGCCAGCACGTAGCCGAACTCCTGGCCGGCGTGGCGCATGAAGGTGTCGTCGCCGGTGGAGCTGCCCCCCGGCTGGTACTCGACGTGGAGGAACTCGACCCCCGGGTAGGACCCGGCCGTGAGCCGCCGCCAGCGCACGCCCGACTCCAGCTCCAGGGTCTCGTGCTCGCCGGACCGCTGCAGGGAGCTGAATCCGTGGCCGTTGCGGGTGACCACCGCCTGCCCGGCCAGCAGCCCGTCGACCGACACGTTCAGGAGGTTGACGATGTCGAACAGCTTGCCCACCGACGGATGGGCCTTGCCGGTCTCGATCTGGGAGAGGGCGCTGGCCGAGATCCCCAGGCGCCGGGCCGTCTCCCGCAGCGACAGGCCCTGGCGCAGGCGTTCCGCGCGCAGGCTGGCCCCGAGGTCGACGACGCTCATGAACAGGAGTGTACAAGGCCTGTTCAGCCTCACTGGACGCAAGGTAAGCTCCGCCAGACACAAGGTGGCTCTTCAGCGAGGAGGAGTTCCAATGGCCGACCGGCTCCTGCTGCGTGGCGGCACCGTCCTGACCATGGATCCCGACCTCGGCGACCTGGCGAAGGGCGACGTCCTCATCGAAGGGGACAAGATCGCCCAGGTCGCTCCCCAGATCGACGCCGACGCCGAGGTGGTGGACGCCGACGGCCGGATCGTCATCCCCGGGTTCGTCGACACCCACCGGCACACCTGGGAGGCGGCCATCCGCGGCTCCGCCCCCAACGCCACCCTCGGCACCTACTTCGTGGAGATCCTCGACTCCTTCGCCCCCCTGTACCGGCCTGAGGACGTCTACGCCAGCAACCTGGCCGGGGCCCTGGAGTGCGTCAACGCCGGCATCACGACCCTGGTCGACTGGTCGCACATCAACAACACCCCCGAGCACCCCGACGCCGGCATCCAGGGCCTCCAGGAGGCCGGCATCCGCGCCCAGTACGCCTACGGCAGCGCCAACACCTCGCTCAACGACTACTGGAACGACAGCCGGATCGCCATCCCGGCCGACGACGTGCGCCGGGTCCGCGACACCTACTTCTCCTCCGGCGACGGCCTGCTGACCCTGGCCCTGGCCACCCGGGGCCCGACCTACTGCTGTGACGACGTCGTCAAGGAGGAGTGGGGCCTGGCCCGCGAGCTCGGCATCCCCATCACCATCCACGTGGCCATGCACTCGGCCGGCCGCTTCGGCATGGTCAAGCGGCTCGGCGACCTGGGCCTGCTGGGCCCGGACACCACCTACATCCACTGCTGCTACCTGACCGACGACGAGTGGCGGCTGGTCGCCGACAGCGGCGGGACGGTGTCCATCGCCCCCCAGATCGAGGCCCAGATGGGCCACGGCTGGCCGCCGGTGCTCAAGTCGATGGAGTACGGGCTGCGGCCCAGCCTGTCCATCGACGTCGTCACCACCGCCCCCGGCGACATCTTCACCCAGATGCGGGCCGCCTTCGCCTGCGACCGGGCCCGGGTCAACGCCGCCGCCTGGCAGGCCGGGGCCGAGGGCGACGTCTCCGACACCATGCTGACCTCGCGCCAGATGTTGGAGCTGGCCACCATCAACGGCGCGCATGTGGCCGGGGTCGAGGACCGGACCGGCTCGCTCACCCCGGGCAAGCAGGCCGACGTGGTCGTGCTGGACGCCACCGCCCTCAACATGGCCCCGGTCATCGACCCGGTGGCCGCCGTCACCAACTCCGCGGATGTCTCCAACGTGGAGACGGTGCTGATCGCCGGGCAGGTCCGCAAGCGCGACGGCAAGCTGCTCGCCGACGCCGACGGGGCCCGCCGCAAGGTCGAGGCCTCCCGCGACCACCTGCTCGCCGAGCTGGAGCGCAAGCGGGCGGCGCAGTCCCCGGCATGACCGGACGGCACCTGGTCGCCAGGGCCGCCGCGGCCGACCTGGTGGTGCCCGAGGCCTTCGCCGGGCACCACCAGGGGTTCGGCCGCTGGGCGGTCGTCGGCGAGGCCGCCGGGGCCGCCCACACCGGCTTCGGCATCTGCGCCCTTGAGCCCGGCGGGCGCCTCGACGCCCACGTCCACTCCTTCGAGGAGAGCCTGTTCCTGCTCGAAGGGAGCCTGGTCCTGGACACCGCCGAGGGGTCGGTGCAGCTCGGCCCGGGCGACTATGGCCTGGTGCCGGTTGGCCTGGCCCACGCGCTCCGCAACCCCGGCCCGGAGGCGGCCCGCTGGGCCGACATGCTCGCCCCCCAGCCCCGGGCCCGCTTCGGCGACGACACCTTCTTCGTCCCGCCCCTGGCCACCTCCGAGCTGCTGGCCGTCGACGTCCGCGACCCCAGGACCCGGTCGTTCGGCCACATCGACCCGGCCAACATGGACCCGGGCCGCCAGACCCAGGACCAGCTGGCGGTGTCGGCCAGCATGCGCACCGCCCTGCTCGTCTACAGCGGCATCACCGTGAAGATGATGGTCGACAGCGACCTGGGGGCGCAGCTCCAGACCATGTTCATGGTCCAGTACGAGCCGGGCGGGGTCGCCGGCACCCACGACCACCCGCTGGAGGAGACCTACCTGGTCCTGGAGGGCGAGGTCGACGCCAGCTTCGACGGCACGACCTACCGGCTGGGACCGGGCGACACCGCCTGGGCCGGGGTCGGCTGCGTCCACGGCTTCGCCAACCCGGC
>Ga0307409_100000351_pt1 | contig 19118 bp, 18 predicted proteins | sample 322Ometagenome_2_FD_203888 | JGI IMG/M metagenome (GOLD analysis project Ga0307409, IMG submission 203888) | Maize rhizosphere microbial communities from greenhouse at UC Davis, California, United States - 322HYB-O-2 | ecosystem: Host-associated > Plants > Roots > Rhizosphere > Soil | place... | reverse complement strand
TCGTCGGGTCGGCGCCCCTTGCGTCCCGCGGGGCCCTTCATGCCCTGGAGGGTCCGCAGGATGTTGGCGTGCACTGCTTCCTGGTCTACCGATGAACGCTTCCCCTTCTTCCCTTTTTTCCGTCCGCCACCCTTCTCGGCGTCCGGCCCGAATGTCCGTACCGGGGCGGCCCGATCATTACCGGGACGACCCGGCATACCACCCGGACGTGAGGGTCCACCGGGCCGCGGGGGTGCGGCCGGCGCACTGCTGCTGAACACCGGCTTGGGACCGCGAGCCGGAGGTGCGCTTGGCCGTTGCACCCGGGGTGGGATGAACGGAGCTCGGGTTGGAACCGGGGCCGGAGCCGCTGGGCGATGCGCCGCTGCATCGGCCGCTGCGCCGTTGACCGGCTCCTCCTGGACGGCAACCTCGGTGCTGTCTTCGGTCTCCGGGGGAGCGGGGGGCAGGTCCTTGAAGAGGGCGCGGGCCCGTTCCTCGAGAGTCTGAGCCGGCGCGGTCTCCTCGACCTCATGGATCACCGGGCGCTCGAGCTCCAGGGCCGCCAGCTCGGCCGCCTTCTCGGCCTGCACCTGAGCCTCCACCTGGGCGACCTCGGCCGCGGTGCGCCGGCGCTTGGATGGCTTGGCTTCGGCCGCAACGGGCGCGGGTTCCGCCTTGGCCGCCTTGCGGCGACCCTTCTTCGCGACCGGCTCTTCGGCACTACGGCGCTTCTCGCGTTCCCATCGGACCCGCACGGCCGACACCTGGTCGCTTTCCAGCGCCGACATGTGGCTGCGTACGAAGATGTTCATGTCCTTGAGCATGTTCAGAAGCTGCTCAGGAGCGACGCCGAACTCGGCTGCCAGATCGTGGACTCTCGTTTTAACCACTCAATGCCTCCATCAGGAGCGTACGGCCGCCAGTTGCATGATGCCGCTGGCCAATGCGCGATCCCGCACGCCAACCGCCATGACCGGCGGTTTCCCTAATTGCGCGCCGATCACTGCGGCGCTCGGCCCCGGCATCAGCTGCACCCCTTTGGCGCGAGCCAGCCGGACCACCTTGTCCACGGCACGGGGGCTGGCATCTTCCGCCACCACCACGCACCAACACTTGCCTGCTTGTAACTCCTTCCGGACCGCGTCTACACCCACCGTGATCCGGCCTCCGCGATACCCCAGCCCGAGGAGGCCCAACAGCCCGCTCATGCCTTGGGCCGGGCTTCCTCTCCGCTGTCCTCGTCGGTGAGCTCGGAGACAAACGCCATAAGCTGGTCCGAGGTTTCGGCGGTCATCCCCGGAATCTTGGCGATGTCTTCCCGCTCCAGATCGAGGATGTCATTGAGCATCTTGTAGCCCGCGTTCTCCAGGATCCCGGTCAGCTCGGGCGACAGGCCCTTGAGCTCACTGAGCGGCACCTTGCCGGCCATTTCCTCTTCCGGAGGCAAGGGCGCGAACAAGGGGCCCTCACCACCGCGCTCCAGCCATTCGCGGCTGGAGTACAGATCGATCTTCCAGCCGGTAAGCTCGGACGCCAGCCGGACGTTCTGGCCATTGCGCCCGATGGCGAGCGAGAGCTGATCTTCATCGACTACCGCCTGGATCGTCTTGGCCTCAGGATCGGAAAAGACCTTGGCCACCCGGGCCGGGGCGAGCGCCAATCGGGCAAACCGCTCCGGATCGGGAGACCAGGGAACGATGTCGATCCGCTCCCCACCCAGCTCGTTCACCACTGCCTGAACCCGGGAACCTTTGAGCCCTACGCAGGCGCCAACGGGATCGATGGCATCGTCCCGCGAAATCACCGCCACCTTGGTGCGGCTGCCAACCTCGCGGGCAATGGCGCGGATCTCGACGACCTGCTGTTGGATTTCGGGGACTTCGAGCTTGAAGAGAGCTTTTACGAACAACGGGTCGCCTCGGGAGAGAATAAGCCGGGGACCCTTTGGCGTCTCCTCCAGCCGCTTGAGCACGGCGCGAATCGTATCGCCCTGATGAAAGTGCTCGCGGTGGTTCTGCTCCCGGTAGGGTACGATCGCCTCGGCCTCGCGGAACTTATTCAGCATGATCACCAGCTTGCCGCGCTCGATCTGCTGCACTTCGCCGGAGAGAAGCTCGCCGACCTTCGAGGTGAACTCTTCCCGAATTCGGGCCCGCTCCCCTTCGCGTACCCGCTGGATAATGCGCTGCTTGGCCGCCTGAACCGCCAACCGGCCGAATTCGACGAACGGCACTTCTTCCTCGAGCATGTCGCCGATCTGGAAGTCGGGATCTTCGTACTGGGCCTCTTCCAGCGTGATCTGCGAGCTGGGATCTTCCACCGTCTCCACCACCTGCCGCAGGCGAATGACCTTGATGGTGCCCTGCAGCTCGTCGACGCTCAGCTCGAACCGGACGTTCGGGCCAAACTTTCGGACCAGGGCGGCATGAATACCGTCTCGCAGCAACTCCAGGAGATCGGAGCGCTCGAGTTGCTTTGTCGTCGTCAGCTCGCGAAACGCGGCCAACATTTCAGTCGAACCTGCCATCCGTTCACCCCATGGTGGGCGCGGCGGCGCCCTACAGTGTGTGGGAACGCACCAGCTGCGTCCTACCTGCCTCGCTTCCCGAGCGCCTCCACTTCGGCGACCAGGGTAGCCTCGCGAATGTCATCCAGGGCGAGTGTTACCTCGGAGCCATCATCCCGGCGTACCACGACATGCTCATCGTCCGGTACGGCGAGAATCTCTACCCGATGGCGGCCCGGCAGCGCCGCAGCCCGTACCCGGGCCTGGCGACCCACGAAACGGCGCCAGTGATCCGGCCACCGCAGCGGCCGCTCTAACCCGGGGGAGGATACTTCCAGCACGTATCGCGGCCCCACCATTGCCCTGGATTCGAGGAAGCGCTCGAGTGACCGGCTGATTGCCGCACAGTCGTCGGCCGTGATTCCCTGGCCAGGTCGACTGTCGGGGCGGTCCACCCGTACCTGCAAGATGGGTCGCTGGAGCGTTCCGGTCCGCCTGAGGTCGACGAGCTCAAATCCGAGCCCGGCAACGTGATCGCGAATGGGAACCAGCAGCGCGTCGGCAGACATCGGCGGAGAAGGAAAAAAAATGTGGGGGAACTCCCCCACATCGACAGTCGGCCCTTCGAGGCGCCTTCCGGGACAGCGGTAAATATTACTCGTGGAGCGGGTTGGGTGCAAGCGCTACGGCAGGGCGGCGGCTGGCATCCCCAGGTAGGCCACCATTCTTCCATCGCAGCCCCGGGATGCCCGATGGCTGTAGAAATCGGAACGATGGTGCGCCGAACACCAGGAGGAAGACGTGACCTCCCCTACGCCGAGCTGGTTTGCCCGGCTCATCAGCCGAGCTCGCAGATCCAGATGCCACGGACCGGAACCGTCCGCGGTCGCTCCGCAGCCCGCCATCACTTCAGGTCCCACTTCATAGCAGTCACCGCATATCCCTACACCGCAGTGCATTGCTATGTCGGTCTCTGAGGCCCGCGCGGCCGCCATGAGGCGCTCTACCCCCCGGTCGAGTATGCCCCCCGCCGTCCCTCGCCACCCCGCATGCAGCAGGGCGACCCCACGTCCGGGCACGACCAAGTACACCGGAATACAGTCAGCCACGGTGACGGTCAGCAGGATCCCCGGTCTGGTGCTCACCCAGCCATCGATCCCCTGGACCTGGATCCAGCCGTCTCCCTCATCGATTCGGCGCACCTCAGTGCCATGAATCTGGTTACCGAGAACTACGGCGCTGAAGCCGGTCATCGCTCGCCGAAAAGCGAGCCAACGATCCATTACCTCGCCGACCGGCTCTCGACTCCAGAGGCCCAGGTCGAATCCTCTTCCCGGCTGATCTCCGCGGCCGGTGATCCCGGCGACAACACCGTGACGTTCGCGCCAGCCGGGGATCTCGTAACAGGGAATTGTTCCTGGTACGAGAGCCTCTGCACTACCCATCCACCCGCTCGATCTCAGCGCCGAGCGCACGCAGCCGTTCGTCAATCCGCTCGTAGCCGCGCTCGATCTGGCCGACGTTATGGATGGTGCTGCGTCCCTCCGCGGCCAACGCGGCCAACAACATGGCCATGCCGGCCCGGATGTCGGGCGACTCCACTGTGCCGCCCTTGAGCGACGACGGTCCCGAGATCACGGCCCGGTGGGGATCGCAGAGCACGATTCGAGCTCCCATCCCGATCAGCTTGTCGACGAAGAACAGCCGGGACTCGAACATCTTCTCGAAGACGAGAAGCATGCCGGAGCACTGAGTGGCGGTCACGATGGTGGTGGACATGACGTCGGCGGGAAACGCCGGCCAGGGGCCGTCTTCCAGCTTGGGGACGTGTCCACCGAGATCGGGCCGAATGCGCCGCTCCTGTCCCGGGCTGACGCTCAGCCGGCTACCCTCGATCCGCGGCCGTATCCCGAGCCGCTCGAAGCCCAGAATGGTACTGCGGAGGTCCTCGGAGCGGACCGGCTCGATCACCACGTCGCCGTTGGTGACCGCGGCCAATCCAATGAAGCTGCCGATCTCGATGTGATCCGGCCCGATGGCATAGCTGGTCCCGGCGAGCGGCCGGCCGCCCTCGATAGTGTAGATGTTCGAGCCTATCCCGGTGATCTCCGCACCCATGGCCACCAGCGCCCGGGCCAGGTCCTGCACATGCGGCTCGCACGCGGCGTTTCGGAGGACGGTGCGCCCCTTTGCCATAACTGCCGCCATCAGGGCGTTCTCCGTCCCGGTAACACTTGGCTCATCCAGGAAGATGTCTTCGCCCTTGAGCTGTTTGGCCTCCAGCTCGTAGCGATCGCCCACCATGACCGAGGCCCCGAGGTGCTCCAGCGCGAGAAAATGGGTGTCAACCCGCCGCCGCCCGATGACATCGCCACCCGGCGGCGGTAGCGTCACCTGGCCGAATCGGGCCAGCAGCGGCCCGGCGAGGAGAATGGAGGCGCGGATCTTGGCACAGAGCGCCGGATCCAGCGCTTTAGGCTTGAGGCTCCGGGTATCAACCCGGACCGTGTTGGTCCCGGTCCACTCGGCACTCGCGCCCAGGTCCACCAGCAGCGCTAGCATCGTTTCGACATCCCGAATTCGTGGGATATTGTCCAGGTCGACGGGTCCGTCAGCCAGGACGGTGGCGGCAAGGATGGGCAACGCGGCGTTCTTGTTGCCGGCAGGACGGACGGTTCCCTTCAGCGGGCGACCGCCGTGCACGAGAAAACGTGGAGGCATGGCCAAAGCTGCCAGCGCCATCTGATCGCGTCAAGCGGAACCAGGGGGTTGCGGTCGTGCCGCGGCGGCTTTGTATTAGCGTGATGGGTACAGAGCGGCCCGCAGTTCGCATCCGAGCAGTCCGTGAGCCTTCTCCGGAGGTAACTGGCGTATGATGACTCTCGCACTGTTGCAGGTCGGCGCATCCCCGGACTGGGTCGGGCCGATGGCGGCGATCTCGCTGGCCGTCCTGGCGCTGTCGTTTCTGGGGCTCGCCCTAGCCGTGGCCGTGGCGGCCTTCAAGGTGGCCGGACAGGTGCGCAAGGTGAGCACGCTGGTTGACGGGCTGCAGGACGATATTGCCCGAACCCTCAAATCGGTCCGACGGCTGACCGAGCAGGGTCAGGACTTGATGGTCCTGGTTCGGCACGAGGCCGGGGCCTTCGCCCAGACGGCCCGGCGGCTCCGGCGCAAGACAGTACGTGCGGCCGACCGGATCGAAGTCAAGCTCGAGGAACTGGAAACGTTGTACGACGTGGTGCATGACGAAGTCGAAGGGGCGGCACTGGACGCCGCGGCGGCCCTGCGGTCAGTGCGCCGAGGCAACGGCATGCTCGGGCGGGTGCGCCGGTTCCTGGTGCCGAGTCGCTGATGACCCTGTCCCGCCTCGCGCTCGCCGGTGCGGGCGTGGGGCTCTTCTTCCTGCTGCTGCCACCCGAGGTTTACGCCTGGACCCCAGGTACCCACATCTACCTGGGTGAATCGGTGCTGGCCAACCTTCCCCACCTCCCCGCGGCCGTCGCCGATCTGTTGCGGGCGTTTCCGTTCGATTTCCTCTACGGCAACATCGCCGCCGACTCATCCATCGCCAAACACTATGCTCCCCTGGGCCGACACTGCCACTACTGGCACGTGGGCCAGGAGATCCACGATCTGGCTCCCAGCGACGCGCTCCGCGCCTTCGGGCTGGGCTACCTCAGTCATCTGGCAGCCGACACCATCGCGCACAACTACTTCGTTCCCCGCCAGCTGATGCTGACCAGCAGCACCGCGGCCGTGGGCCACTCGTACTGGGAAACCAGGGTGGAAGCCCACTTGGGCGATGCGTACGCCCGGGCGGCAAAGGACGTGATTCTGCTCGACCACGCGCCGGCAGATGCCCACCTCGACCGCATCATCGCCCCGACCATCTTCAGCGTGCGCACCAACCGGCGTCTCTTTCGGGGAATGGTGCATCTGACGGAGACGACGAGCTGGCAGCGAGCCAGTCAGGTGGCCCGCGAGTACAGTCGCTGGCCACTCACCGACGAGGATGTCGAGCGGCACCTGGGCCAGTCGTTCGACTTCATCATGGAGCTGTTGACGGAGTCGCTGTCGTCCGCTCGCCACCTCGACCCCTCGGGCGAACGCCCCCTGAAGACTGCGAAGGAGATGCGGCGCCGGGTCATGCGGGAGGCCGGCCGGCGCGACACCGCGAGCTTGCAGGCTGCTGCGACCGAACATTTCGGACTCCCCGAACGCCCGCTGGTCTTCTGGAGCAAGATCGCCAAGAAGCTGCCCTGGCGCGCGCCGGAAGGCAGCGCCCCGTCTCCCAAACGTCTCGTGAGCGGCGACCGCTGAGTTTCTCCAGGCCCGGCGGTCGACGACAGAACATCTTCCCTGCCCTATGGTGCCTGAGTGCGGGTTGGCTTGTGCTCGCGATCAGCGTCGGGCCCGCATCCGCTCAGGATTCCCTGCCCGAGCCGCGTCCGGATTCAGTCCCCCAGATCACCATCGACGCTCAAACCGGTTTGACGGAGGGGAATCTGGGGTGGATCCGGGTCACCCCGGTCCCGCCGTTCATCGTGGCTGGGGGAGAGGCGGCCGGCGAGGTACTCCACTTCGAGCCGGAGGGAAATGGGAGCTTTCGGGCACTGGTTGGAGTTCCGGTCGAGACCGGTGACTCCTTTGCAGTGTCCCTGTTCCTGGAGACAGGTCAGCGCAGAGACACCGTCCTTGCTTCCCTGCCCGTCCGACGGAGCGGCTATCCCAGTGAAGTGTTGAGGGTGGCACCCGGGTTCGTGAAACCCGACAGCGCAGCCGCTGCTCGGATCCGGTCGGAGATCAAGCAGAGCCGGGACGTCGCCCGACGCTCGCAAGGCCGAACCCGGCTCTGGGCCGGTCCCTTTCGCCTGCCTCGGTCCAGCCGGATTACCAGTCCATTCGGAACGGCAAGAGTTTTCAACGGTGAGGTTCAGAGCCGGCACTTGGGAACCGACTTCGCCGGGGCAGTGGGAGAACCGGTTCTGGCGGCGGGGCGAGGGGTGGTCGCGCTGGTGGCGAACTTCTACCTGGCCGGTGGGACGGTCTACCTCGACCATGGCGCGGGGCTGGTGACCGCGTACTTCCACCTGAGCCGTGCATACGTGCGGCAGGGGCAGACGGTGCGATCGGGACAACGCATCGGCGCGGTTGGGCGGAGCGGCCGGGTGACCGGTCCGCACCTGCACTGGGTGGCCCGGTACGGAACGATTTCAGTGGATCCCATGAGTCTGCTGCAGCTGGTGCCTACCGAGCCCTAGCGCGATTCGCTCTCCGCGGTTTGTCGGAGCCGCTCCTGCAACAAAGGCTGCACTCCCTTCGGATCGGCCTTCCCCTTACTGCGCTTCATCACCTGCCCGACAAAGAAGGCCATCAGCTTGGTCTCGCCGTTGAGAAAACGGGAGACTTCTCCGGGGTGGGCGGAGATGACCTGGTCTACCCAGCCCGTCAGCGCTCCCTGGTCGCTGACCTGGGTCAGACCCAATCGCTCTGCCACCGCGGCTGGATCATCGGTGGGCGTCTTGGACAGCTCGCCGTAGACCCGCTTGGCCGCCTGATGACTGAGGGCCCCTCTTGATACGAGCCCGATGAGCTGGCCCAGCCGTTCAGGCGCGACCGGGAAGGCTCCCCGTTCATTGTACGTGGTCATCACGTCGCCCATGACCCAGTTGGCGGCGGTCTTCGGATCCACTCCGGCTTGAACCACCGATTCGAAGTAGTGCGCTAGCTCGGGTTCGCTGGTCAGTACCCGGGCGTCGTAGGTGGGGAGGGCGTACTCCGCCTCCAGGCGTCCTCGCTTGGCGTCGGGCAGCTCCGGCAGGGCGGCACGTTGTTCGGCAATCCAGGCGCTCGTGAGTGTCAATGGGGGGAGATCAGGATCCGGGAAGTACCGGTAGTCGTGGCTCTCCTCTTTCGAGCGGGTCGGTTTCACCTGCCCGGTGCCGGCGTTAAAGAGCAGGGTCACCTGCTCCACCGGATTACCACTCTCCACCAGGCTGATCTGCCGGGCGCGTTCAGCCTCCAGTGCCCGTTCCACATTGGCGAACGAGTTCATGTTTTTAACTTCGGCCTTCGTACCCAGGCGAGAATCGCCCGGTCGGCGGATGGAAATGTTGGCATCGACCCGGAGGCTTCCCTGCTCCATGCTACAGTCGCTCACCCCCGCGTACACCAGGATCTGCCGCAAGGTCGACAGGTAAGCCCTTGCCTCTGCGGGTGAGCGGAGGTCCGGTTCGCTCACGATCTCTGCCAGGGGAATGCCGGCGCGGTTCAGGTCGACCGCCGTCTTTCCGGGAAACCGGTCGTGCAGCAGCTTGCCGGCGTCCTCTTCCACGTGCAGTCGGGTGATTCCCACTCGTATCCGGCCTCGTTCGCCGGAGTCGAAGGTAAGGCTTCCCCCGGTCGCCAGCGGCTTATCGAACTGCGAGATCTGGTAGCCCTTGGGCAGGTCGGGATAGAAGTAGTTTTTCCGGGCAAAGACGCTGGTTTCGTGGATCGTGCAGCCCAGCGCCAGCGCAGCCCGCGTGGCCAGGCGGATGGCCTCTGCGTTCGGGACCGGAAGCGCGCCGGGAAGGCCCAGACAAACCGGGCACACATTGGTGTTGGGCGGATCACCAAAGGTGGTCCGGTCTCCGCAAAACATCTTGGTGCGGGTCCGGAGCTGGACGTGGACCTCGAGCCCGATCACGGTTTCCCAGGACATCAGCGGACCTCCGCCTCCGCCGGAATGGCGCGCTCCAGCGCTGCCGCCGCCGCGAGCAACCGCTCCTCTTCGAACGCGGGTGCGATCAGCTGGGCCCCGATGGGCAACCCCTCACTCCGACCAGCTGGAATACTCACTGCCGGCAGACCGGCCAGGTTGATGGGACAGACGAAGATATCGGCCAGATACATTGCCACCGGATCTGCCGTCTTTTCCCCGGACCTGAACGCAGGCGTGGGAGTCGTCGGGGTGAGCAGAAGATCGACGCCGGAGGCGAACGTGCGCCGGAAATCGTCGGCAATGAGGGAGCGTACCTGCTGCGCCTTCCGGTAGTAGGCGTCGTAGTATCCAGCGCTCAGCACGTAGGTGCCCACCAGAATTCGACGCTGCACCTCGGCCCCGAAGCCTTGCCCCCGGGTGGCGCGGTAGAGCGAGCGAATGTCCCCGTCGGGGCCGATGAGCCGCAAGCCGTAGCGCACGCCGTCGTACCGCGCCAGATTGGCCGCGGCTTCCGCCGGCGCGATGATGTAATAGGTGGGCACGGCATACGCCGAATGGGGCAATGAGACTTCCCGGATTTCCGCTCCCAACTCTCGGGCGCGGTCGATCATTGCCTTCAACGCTGCCGCAACCCCAGCGTGGAGGTCGGAGGGGAAATACTCCCGCGGCAGTCCCAGAGTCAGGCCGCGCAGACTCGACAGCGGTTCTGGCACCCGCATAGGCGGGCGGTCCACCGTTGTGGCATCGAACGGGTCGGGCCCGCTGATGACGCTGAGCACCCGGCCGGCGTCCTTCACCGTGCGACCGAAGACTGAGATGCAGTCCAGCGATGAGCCGAACGCCACCAGTCCGAACCGGCTCACCCGTCCATAGCTCGGCTTGATTCCCACCACGCCGCAGAAGCTCGCAGGCTGCCGCACGGACCCGCCGGTTTCAGAACCCAGGGCGGCAGGAAGCACGCCAGCCGCTACCAGGGCCGCGGAGCCGCCCGAGCTTCCGCCGGGTACTCGACTTGGATCGATCGGATGCCTGACCCGCCCGAACGCCGAGTGCTCGGTGGACGAGCCCATAGCGAATTCGTCCATATTGGCTTTGATGGCGACCATTCCACCCGCACTGCGCAGTCGCTCCACCACCGTCGCGTTGAAGGGCGAGACATAGTCTCCCAGGATCCGTGAGCCACAGGTTGTCGGCTGTTCGACCGTGACGATGTTGTCCTTGAGCGCCAACGGCATCCCCGCGAGCGGGCCCGGGCTCGGCATCGCGTCCACCCGGCGCGCCTCGGCATCGAGCAGGTCCTGAGACCAATGCAGGGTCGCATTGAGCGACTCCGCCGCCGCGAGCCGCTTCCCAGTCTCCTGGGCAATAGATGCCGCCCCACCCAGGACCGCCCCGTTCACGTGTCCTCCATGGCGCCATGCCGCGGCACCAGAAAAAATCCCTCCCGAAACTCGGGAGCCAGGGCTGCCGGGGGCCGGGCCAGCGGCACCGCGCCTTCGGTATCGTCGCGCAGTGAGACGACCGCTGGACCTGGCAGGAACGGCGCTGCCATACGATCCGCGGGCACCTGGTCGAGCTGGGCCACGTAAGCCACAATCCGATTCATCTGATCCACCAGGCGGTCGAGCTCCTCCTCACGTACGGCGAGCTCGGCCAGCTTGGCCACATGGAGCACCTCGTCTCGACCAATCGTCATGCGCTCTCCCATTCGCGTTCCAGACCGGCATAGGCGACCAGGAGCTGTTTGACTCCGACCTCCTCGTCATCGAAGGCAACCGAGACTTTGAGGTCGCGTCCGCTGCCGATCAATCCCTGGATGGTTCCACTGCCGAACCGGCGGTGGCGTACGCGCTCACCTTTGACATACCGCGGCGTATCCTGAGACGCCTCCTCAGGAGGACTATCGGATGGGCGCACAGTCGGACTGAGATCGGCTCCGTAGCTAGACCAACGCCCAGCAGTACGCCCATCCGCCTGCCCGCCGGTCCGCCCGCGTTGTCCCGCCGACCAATCCGGCGCCCACAGCGACGTGGTCCGGCGTTCCTCGACGATGCCCGGTGGAATGGCCTTCAGGAACCGCGAGGCGATGCCCGGTCGGAGCTCGCCACCCCGGCGGCGGGCGCGGGCCCAGGTCAAGTACAGCTTGTCTTTGGCCCGAGTGAGGCCGACATAGCAGAGGCGCCGCTCCTCCTCCAGTCCGCTGGGCTGCTCCTCGGCTCGGGCGAGCGGAAACAACCCGTGCTCCAGCCCGGTCATGACCACGACCGGCCACTCGAGACCTTTCGCGGTGTGCAGCGTCATGAGCGTCACTCCCTGTTCTTCCCCGACCACGGTATCGGCCGAGGAGAGCAGTGCGGCGTCAGCCAGAAAGCGCTGGAGTGGACTCCCCGATTCTTCATCCTCGTCCGGCACCTCTTCGGACCAGTTGGCGGCGCTGGCCACCAGCTCGCGCACGTTTTCCCATCGATCGGAGCCTTCGGGACCCTCGGCGAGGAGGACGGACTCGTAGCTGATGGCCCGGATGATGTGTTCCAGAAGGTCGGCGGGCGGAAGATGCTGCAGCCGCGCGGCCCCGTCGATAATTGCGGCAAACCCGCGGAGCGCCTCTCGCACGTTGGGCCGAAGCTCGGGTATGCGGTCGGCGATACGCGCCGCCTCCAGCAGCGGCTTCTCCCATTGCCTGGCATACCGGTCCAGGGTGGCGAGACTGGTTTCTCCCAGACCACGCCGGGGGACACCCACCGCCCGGAGGAATGCCTCGTTGTCTGCAGGATTGGCGATCAGGCGAAGATACGCCAGCAGATCCTTGACCTCCCGCCGCTCATAAAAGCTGATCGCGCCAATCAGCCGGTATGGGACGCCCGCCCGGCGGAAGGCCTCCTCCAACGCCCGCGACTGCGAATTCGTCCGATATAATACCGCCATCTCCGGGTAGGCCCAGTCCGATGCGGCGCTCCGTTTCTGCAGCTCGCGGACCACCCACTCGGCCTCGTCCCGCTCATCGGCCGCGGCAACCAGAGTGACCGTCTCTCCTCCGCGCCTCCGGGTGGTGAGTGTCTTCCCGATGCGTCCACTGTTCTCCGCAATCACACCGTTCGCCGCATCCAGGACGATCTGAGACGACCGGTAGTTCTCTTCCAGGCGGATCAGCTTGGCACCGGGGTAATCCTTGAGGAAGTCCTGCATGTTCCGTACGTCGGCCCCCCGCCACCCATAGATCGACTGATCGTCGTCGCCCACCGCGCACACGTTCCCGTGGGCACCGAGCAGGCGGATGAGCTCATACTGCGCACGATTGGTGTCCTGGAACTCGTCCACCAGGATGTAGCGGAAGCGAGTCTGGTAGAGCCGCAGCCGCTCGGGCTGCTCCCGAAAGAGCCGGAGTGGGTGCAGCAGAAGATCGTCGAAATCCATGGCGTTCGCCGCCTTCAGGGCCGGCCCGAGCGCCCCGTACACCTCCGCCGAGACTTGGGCCAGCCGATCGAATGACGCTCCCGCTGCGAGGTCGGCCGGTGCCACCATTCGGTTCTTGGCCGCCGAAATGATGGACTGCACCGCGCGGGGCGGGAACATCTTGGTGGAGTGCCCCTGCTGCTCCATCAGTCTGCGAATGAGACTCAGCCGGTCGTCTTCGTCGTAGATCGTGAACTGCCGGGTAAAGCCCAGCAGTTCGGCTTCGCGGCGCAGCAGCCGGGCAGACAGAGAGTGAAATGTTCCGATCCACAGGCCCGATGGGTCGCGGTTCAGCAGCCGGCCAATCCGCTGCTTCATCTCGCCGGCGGCTTTGTTGGTAAACGTGACGGCAAAGATCCGGTCCGGCGGCACCCCGTGCCGGTCGATCAGCGCGGCAATGCGCATGGTGAGGACACGGGTCTTGCCCGAGCCGGCGCCGGCGAGCACAAGAAGCGGCCCCTCGACGTGCTCAACCGCCTCCCGCTGGGCGGGATTGAGCGCGGCCTGTACCTCCGGTGTCGACGCTTCAATCATGTGGCGCGCCCCGCGAGCGGCACCCGTATGGAAAAGCAGGTTCCCCGCTCGACCGGCTCCAACATCAAGGCACCCTCGTGGGCGTCTTCGACTACCCGGCGCGACAGCGCCAGACCGATCCCCCAGCCACCCCGCTTCGTGGTAATCCCCGGCTCAAACAGGGTTCGGCGCAGCTCCTTGGCCACGCCAGGGCCGTCATCGATGACGCGAATAACACCCATATGATCCTCGGCTCCGACCCGCAGGATAATCGTGCCGGGTCGGCCTTGCAGCGCATCAATTGCGTTCTTGACCAATGATTCCAGCGCCCACTCCAGCAGCACCGGATCGCCCAACACCGTCGGTCCGGCACCGGGGGCTTCGACCCGGAGTTCGATCATGTTCGCGTGCCGCGGCAAGCGGGGCCGAAAGTAGCCTGCGACCCGGTCGGCCAGAGCCCCGAGCCCGATCGGCTCTCGCTTGGCCGGATTGCCGATCCGCTCGAACCGCTGAGCCACCCGGTCCAGACGTTCCGCATCGGCCGACAAGTGATCGGCCAGTCCCGGGGGCGGGGTTGTCCGCGAGCGGACTCGCTCGATCCAGCCCTGAAGGCTGGTCAGCGGTGTTCCCATCTGGTGCGCGGCCTCGCGAGCCATGGCTACCCAGAGCCGGTCGCGTTGCGCCGACATGGCGCTGCGGTAGGCGAACACCGCCACGGCTACCATTACCGCGATGGTGAGTCCCTGAAGAACCGCGAGCGCGATGAGATTCCGCTGGGCCGGCAGCGGCCCGTAATGCACGGTTCCAATAGCAGCATCACTGATCGGAGGATTTTGCCGATCCAGGCGGGCGGCGTAGAGCTTCACTCTGGGGTCGTCCAATGGGGCGTCGAAGGGAAGGTTGGCCGCCGCCGTCACCCGTCCGGTCCGATCGGTCACCACCAGGGGAAGTCCCAACGCACGCACCTGCTCACCCAGGCGAAGCAAAGCCTCGGCCTCTGCGCCGGCGCGGGGATTGTTGAGTCCACCGAACACGCCGGAGTAGAGCCGGCTGGTCGACGTGGCGTCGGCCTGGAAGTGACGGAAGACGAGGATCCCGGTTCCCAGACTGAGCGCGGCAAGCAACGCCACCAGCGCCGCCACGATGGTGGGAGCCAGTCGCTGAAGCCGGTCACTACGCACGGGTGGTCAGGCGGTCGGTGCCGAGATACGGCACCAGCGCCTCCGGCACCTGTACCGACCCGTCTGCCGCCTGATTGTTCTCCAGAAGTGCGATGATGGTACGGGGGAACGCCACGCCGGAAGCATTGAGTGTATGGACCAACTCGGGCTTGGCCTTGGGCGCGGGCCGGTACCGGATGTTCGCGCGACGGGCCTGGAAGTCGGTGAAGGTGCTGGAGCTCGATACCTCCAACCAGGTTCCGACACCCGCCGCCCACACTTCGAGGTCGTAGGTGCGGGCGCTGGCAAACCCGGTATCTCCCGCGGCGAGCTCGATCACGCGGTGAGGCAGGCCCAGGCGCCGCAGCACGGTTTCGGCATGAGCGGTGATCCGCTCATGTTCGGCGGACGACTTCTCGGGCTCGACGATGCGGACCAGCTCGACCTTGTCGAACTGATGCACTCGAATGAGCCCGCGGGTGTCCTTCCCATGGGAGCCGGCTTCTCGCCGAAAACACGGTGTGTAGGCCACGTAGGCTGCGGGCAAATCCTTCAGTTCCAGAATTTCATCCCGGTGGATATTGGTAACCGGCACCTCCGCGGTCGGGATCAGGAACAGATCGTCCGCTGGCGAGGCGTAGACCTCGTCGGCGAACTTAGGGAGCTGACCCGTTCCGGTGAGGGCTGCGCGATTCACCAGGTACGGGGGTGCCACTTCAACGTACCCGTGCTCTCGAGTATGCAGGTCCAGCATGAAGTTGGCGAGAGCGCGGACCAGCCGTGCCCCCATCCCGGTAAAGAGCGGAAATCCCGAACCGGTGATCTTGACGCCTCCCGGCAGATCCAGCAGCCCCAGCGACGTCCCCAGCTCCCAGTGAGGCTTAGCCACGAAGTCAAACGTCGGGGGCGCCCCCCAGCTGCGAAGCACCCGATTGGCCGAAGCGTCACCATCCGGAATCTCGTCGACCGGGAGATTCGGCAACGAGAGCAGCCGCTCTTCCAGGGCAGCCTCGATCTCCCTCAGCTCCTGATCCAAGGCACGAACCTCTTCGCCCGACCCTTTGAGACGTTGCATCAGATCGTCGGCCGGCTCGCCGGCGCGCTTGCGCCGAGCCACCTCGTCGCTGGCGGAGTTTCGTTCAGCCTTCAGGGTTTCCACCCGCAGCAGTACCTCGCGCCGGCGGCGGTCCAGCCGAAGCAGGTCATCGAGCACCGGGCCCACCGACCCATCCCCCCGGCGCAGCAGAGTGGCCCGAGTGCGCTCGGGATCCTGTCGGAGACGCTTGATGTCGATCACGCTAGTGGTCGGGAAGACCGGGCTCGAGACCCTTGAAGCCGCAGTTGTCGTTGGTGAGCACGCGGAAGGTGACGGTCTTGGCGACGTCGTCGAAGGAGACCACCTCGAGCTTAGCGTACTTGGGCACCCCGATCGAGACACACGTCACCCGGCCTCTGACGGCATACCGATCGCCCACAGCGATGGGCACGACCTGCTCGGTGACGTACCCATTACTGGGTGCAGTGGTGATGGCCTCGAAGGTTTCGGTTCGGGCCATGAGCCCCGGGTTGACGCTGGCGGCACTGTCGATGCCCAGCGTGGCGCGGGGCAGAAAGACATGGCGCCCATCCGGCTCGATGTTGTACGCGAAGTCGAAGTCCACGGAGATGTCGGTGCGAACCAGCCGGCTCCCGTCCACCGCGTACGCGCTCGGCGTTCCGACGGGAGTGCCGACCAGGGAGTACAGCGTCTCGGTCCGCTCCACATTGGTGATCGTGGGGTCGGGAAGACCGTTGTCGTCGCTGCAGGCCGGCGCCACCAGCAGCAGTACGATCGAGAGCACAGAATATGGTTTCATCGAATCGGAAGGTTAAGCGTCACGGGAGGAGGAATCAACATTTTTTTCTTGACTTCACTGGAGGCGACTCATACGTTCCGGGGCAATTTTCCCCCTGCCCGGAGCTGCTCCATGCCAAACCTGACCGAGGTGGTGCGCGGTCTGGCCCAACGCGAGGGCGTGGAGGCCGTTCTGGTACTCAGCGGTGACGGGTTGCCCATCGAGCACGCCGCACGCGGATCGTTCGATGCCGAATCTCTGGCAGCGCTCACGGCCACACTGGTGCAGTACGCCACCCGGCTGGGACTCGGCGGCGGACGAGGGGCCCTCCGCACCGCAGTGATCGAATACGAGCGTGCCCTCCTGATCATTGCCCAGATCGGAGCCGGCGATTGTCTCGCGATCCTTGCCGCAGCCAATTCGGACGTCGGCCCGCTGCTGTATGATCTTCGGCAGCAGCGGCCGGCCCTCGCGGCCTTGTTGTAGAACGGGTATTTCTCGGGACTACCGCATCATCATGCTGACTGCTTACCCGGTTACCTGCTTACCGGCCTACCCTCGAATATGAGATGGGCCGTGATTCTGGCGGGCGGCTCGGGTACGCGCTTCTGGCCCCTCAGCACACCGGAGCACCCCAAGCAACTTCTTCCGCTTGCAGGGTCGACTTCGACTGCAGAAGAAGCAGTCGAGCGGTTGAGCGGGCTCATCCCTCGCGATCGCATCCTGGTTGTCACCGGGTCGGGTCTGGCGCCGCGACTGCAGGACAAGCTCAAACTGCCCGCTGCGAACGTACTGGTCGAGCCCCGGGCCGCTTCCACCGCACCAGCGCTGATCTGGGCATCGGCTGAGGCGCTGCGCCGTGATCCGGAGGCGGAGGTTCTGTCACTCCACGCCGACTGGGCCGTGGGAGACGCGGCCGCCTTCCGCCGTACCGCCGACATGGCACTGACCACAGCCCGAGAGTACGGGCGCCTGGTGACGGTGGGTGTTGTCCCGTCCCGACCCGAAACCGGTTATGGCTACATCGTGCCGGGACCTCCCCTGGGGAATGGTGCCCGGATGGTGGCGCGCTTCTCAGAGAAGCCGGATGCAGCCACCGCCCTCGATCTGATGGCGGCCGGTGCGCTCTGGAACAGCGGACTGTTCGCCTGGACAGCCGAGCGACTACTGGAGGAAGCCGCAGCCCACACGCCCGAAGTGGCACCCCATCTCGCTGCGCTCCGCTCCGGCGACATCGACCGGTTCTTCCGGGAGGTCACACCGGTCTCGATCGACGTCGGATTGCTGGAGCGAAGCCCATCCGTCGCCGTAGTAAGTGGCGCCTTTGCCTGGGACGATATCGGCACCTGGCAGGCGCTCACCCGTGTCAGACCCAAGGACCCCAATGGCAACGTGCTGGTCGGACGCGCCTTCGCCCACAACTCTGAGGATTGCATCGTCTGGACTGAACGAGACACGGTGGTCTTGAGCGGCGTGCAGGATCTTATCGTGGTGCAGGCCAACGGAAGGATTCTGGTGATGCCGACCGAGCACGCGGCTTCGATAAAAACCCTGCTCGATGCCCTGCCCCCCGACATTCGTGACACCGGTCCGTGACCACACTGTACCTGCTGGAGCCCGAAGCGCCTGGTGCCGCCTGGGCACCGTTTGCGGGAGTACGTCCCATCGCGGAGCTCCGAGCGGGTATCTGGCGAATTCGGGAGCGCTGGGAGGCTGCTGCCGGAGAGGACGCCACGGCCCTGCTGGGAGATCACGCCGCCGGCTTCAGCGAGTCGGGTGAGCCGTCGGTGCGCTCATCCGCTTCGGTGGAAGGTCCGGCGCTGGTCGCCGCATCCTGGTTTGCGCCGACGGGGGTCCCGATTACCCCCGCACCTAATATCCGCCGTTTGACCCACAGTGCCGAAACGGTCGGCTGGCTGATTCCCTCGGGAGAACGCTGGACCCGGGCACATGACCAGGGTCCCGCACTGGAGATCGAAGGTGTCCGGCTCCGCGGCACCTATGATCTGCTCACGGCGCTGGAGGAGCTGCTCACGGCCGACTGTGCCGATTTTCTGGCGGCGCCGCATGGCGGCGTGCCCGAGGGATGCGTCATCCTGGGCGACCCTACTCACCTGATCGTGCTTGGCGCCACAGTTGAGCCCGGGGTGGTCTTCGACCTGCGCCAGGGCGCGGTGGTGGTGGATCAGGGAGCCGAGGTCCGACATGGTAGCCGCCTCGAGGGTCCCGTCTATGTGGGACCCGGCACCCGAATCCTGGGAGGGTTTGTCCGCGGGTCGGTGTTCGGGCCCGAGTGCCGGGTCCGCGGCGAAATTTCCACCAGTGTGTTTCTCGGATTTGCCAACAAGAGCCATGAGGGGTTTGTCGGGCATAGCGTGATCGGACATTGGGTGAACCTGGGGGCGGGAACCACCACATCCAACCTCAAGAACACCTACGGACCGGTGCGACTGGAGATAGCGGGTGAGCGCCTCGAAACCGGCAGACTCAATGTGGGGAGTCTGATCGGAGATCACGCCAAGACTGCGATCGGGACCATGCTCGGGACCGGCACGGTGATCTCGGCCGGAGCGAATGTCTTCGGTCCGCCCACAGCCCCGAAGTACGTTGCCCCGTTCGCCTGGGGTTGTTCGGGCAGCGAACGCATGACGGAAGATGGATTTCTCCGGGTAGCCGAGCGGGTCATGGCGCGGCGGAACGTCGCCTTCTCGCCCGACCGCCGGGAATCACTGCGCCTCACCTACCAGCGGACCACCCGATGATCACCCTCTACATGTTGGGCTCGGGGTCCCGGGGCAACTGCTGCGCGGTGGAGTCCGAAGGCGTGGCGCTCTTGATCGATGCCGGATTCAGTGTTCGTGAGGTGGAGCGACGGGCTGAAGCGGTGGGTCTGGACGTGGGTCTAATAGCTGGCATTGCGCTGACGCACGAACACGGAGACCACAGCTGCGGTGCTGCCGGCCTCG
>Ga0307409_100000349_pt1 | contig 19147 bp, 15 predicted proteins | sample 322Ometagenome_2_FD_203888 | JGI IMG/M metagenome (GOLD analysis project Ga0307409, IMG submission 203888) | Maize rhizosphere microbial communities from greenhouse at UC Davis, California, United States - 322HYB-O-2 | ecosystem: Host-associated > Plants > Roots > Rhizosphere > Soil | place... | reverse complement strand
CGACCGTCGAAGCGGATCGTGCCGGAGTCGATCGGCTCCAGCCGGTTGATCACGCGGCACAGGGTCGACTTGCCCGAGCCGGACGGTCCGATGATCACCACGACCTCGCCGCGATCCACGGTCAGGTTCACATCGCGCAGCACCTGCAACGAGCCGAAGAACTTGTTGACCGAGTCGAGGACGATGAGCGGTTCGCCCGTACCAGCCGTCACGGCACCGTCCCCTCAGCCCTCCGGTTGTGACGTGATCATACTAATGGGGCCGATGTGACGGGACAGGGCATCGACGGTCACGGACCGGTAACACGCCGAGGGTCAACGCCCGCGCACGACCAGACCGTCCAGCAGCGTGGCGGTCGCGGCGGCCACGGCCCGGACCGCCTCGTCGAACACGTCCGCGTTGTGGGGCGCCGGGGCCCGGAAGCCCGAGATCTTCCGGACGTACTGCAGCGCGGCGGCCTGGATGTCGGCGTCGGTGACCTCGTCGGTGAACGGCTCGCGGAGGGTCTTGATGCTTCGGCACATGGATCCCATCATGACGCGCCGCCCGACCGGTCCCGACCGGCGCCGGGCTACCCTGTGACATGACATGACCACGACCGCCCACCCGCCGCCGCGCACCTACGAGGTGCGCACGTTCGGCTGCCAGATGAACGTGCACGACTCCGAGCGGATCTCGGGCCTGCTGGAGACGGCCGGGTACGTGCGGGCGGACGGCGCCCCGGCGGACATCGTCGTGTTCAACACGTGCGCCGTCCGGGAGAACGCCGACAACCGCCTCTACGGCAACCTCGGGCATCTGCGGCCGGTCAAGGACGCCCACCCCGGCATGCAGATCGCCGTCGGCGGGTGCCTGGCCCAGAAGGACCGCGGGGAGATCGTCCGGCGCGCGCCCTGGGTCGACGTGGTCTTCGGCACGCACAACATCGGCAGCCTGCCGGTGCTGCTCGAGCGGGCCCGGCACAACGCGGCGGCCGAGGTGGAGATCCTCGAGGCGCTGGAGGTCTTCCCGTCCACGCTGCCGACGCGCCGCGAGTCGACCTACTCCGGCTGGGTGTCGATCTCCGTCGGCTGCAACAACACGTGCACGTTCTGTATCGTGCCCGCGCTGCGGGGGCGGGAGAAGGACCGCCGTCCCGGCGACATCCTGGCCGAGGTACGCGCGTTGGTCGCCGACGGCGTGCTCGAGGTCACCCTGCTCGGCCAGAACGTCAACTCGTACGGCGTCGAGTTCGGCGACCGGTACGCCTTCGGCAAGCTGCTGCGCGCGTGTGGCCCGCTGCTCGACGACGGCCTCGAGCGGGTGCGGTTCACCAGCCCGCATCCCAAGGATTTCACCGACGACGTCATCGCCGCCATGGCCGAGACGCCCAACGTGTGCCACAGCCTGCACATGCCGCTGCAGTCGGGTTCGGACGCGGTGCTGCGGGGGATGCGCCGCTCGTACCGGGCCGAGCGCTATCTGGGCATCATCTCCGCGGTACGGGTGGCGATGCCGGACGCCGCGATCACGACCGACATCATCGTGGGCTTCCCGGGCGAGACCGAGGCGGACTTCCAGGCCACCCTGGACGTCCTCCGGGAGGCCCGATTCGCCTCCGCCTTCACGTTCCAGTACTCGAAGCGGCCCGGCACCCCGGCGGCCGACATGGACGGCCAGGTGCCCAAGGAGGTCGTCCAGGAGCGGTACGACCGGCTACTGGCCGCCGTCGAGGAGATCACCTGGGCCGAGAACCGCCGCCGGGTGGGGTCCACAGTGGAGGTACTGGTGGCCGTGGGCGAGGGTCGCAAGGACGGCGCCACCGGTCGGATGTCGGGGCGGGCCCGCGACGGGCGCCTGGTCCACTTCGCCGCGGACGGCGCCCCGGTCCGGCCGGGCGACGTCGTCCACGCCACCGTGACGTACGCGGCGCCGCACCATCTCAACGCCGACGGGCCGCTCGTCGCCCACCGCCGTACCCGCGCCGGAGACGCCTTCGAGTCCGCCCGCTCCGCCCCGGCCGCCCGCCCGACGCTCGCGCCGGTCGGCGGACCGACGGTCAACCTGGGCCTGCCCACCATCCCCACCCGCCGGCCCTAGAAAGCCCGCATCTCGGAAGAACGCCCGCATCTCGGTCGGGTGCCGTCCTCCAAGATCGTCACAACTGTCGTGCCGTTGTGGTCTCCGACCCCCGTGAGGCCACAACTGTCGTGCAGTTGCGCGGATCATGAAGACCCGACGAGGGCCGCGCGGCGGCGGCCGAGGCCCGCGATCATGGACGAGGGACGGAAGAGTGCGCCGATCATGGACCACGTCCATGATCGGCGCACCTGGCGGAGGGGTCAGGTGGTGATCTTGCCGACGCCGGCGCCGGCGGTGACGATGGACTTCACCGAGCTCGCGGCGTCGAGGCTGTAGGAGTACGGGATGCCGTTGACGCTGCCGCCGGTCTGGCCGGTCCCGGAGTTGACGAAGAAGTTGTTCCGGGCGACCAGGGTGCCGGCCGGCGAGCTGCCCTCACCGAGGTGGAACGGGTCGGGCACGTTCTCGAAGTAGTTGCCCTCGACGAGGACTCCACCTTGGATGGTGGAGGCCACGGCGTAGTCGGCGATGTTGACGTAGTAGTTGTTGAACACGTGCACCGGGTTGCCGAAGCGGACCCGCGGGTTGCGCGAGTCGCAATTGGACACGAAGTTGTGGTGGTAGGAGATCCGCAGGTGCCCGACGTCCTCGCCGGCGTTGCTGTCGCTGTGGCCGATGAGCGAGCACTTGATGTGGTCGTGCAGGAAGTTCCACGACACGGTGATGAAGTCGGCGGCGTGGGTCATGTCGACCAGGCCGTCGTAGAAGTCGGTGCCGTTGTTCCGGTTGCTGGACAGGTCGTTGTGGTCGATCCAGATCCGGGTGCCGTTGTCGACGTGGATGGCGTCGCCGTTGCCGTTGCCGGCCTGGACGTTGGCGATGCGCATGTTGCGCACGATGACGTTGCTGACGTCGCTGATGTTGATCCCGCAGCCGTTGAGGCCGGAGTTCGTGCCGACCCCGAGGATCGTCTTGTTGCCGGCGGTGACCCGGACGTCGTCGCTACAGGTGAACATGCCGCTGACCCGGACGACCTGCGGGCCGGACGCCGCGACCGCCGACATGAAGGCGGACAGACTCGTGACGGTCACGGTGGGACCGCCGGCCCCGCCGGTGGTACCGCCGCCCTGGGTGGCCCAGCCGACCAGGCCGGTCTGGGTCGGGGGTGACGTCGTCGTGGTCGCCGGCCGCGTGGTGGTCGTCGCCGGCCGCGTGGTGGTGGTCGCCGGCCGCGTGGTCGTGGTCGGCGGTTGGGTGGAGCCGTTGCACACCGTGCCGTTGAGCGTGAAGCTGGTCGGGGCCGGGTTGGACGAGTTGTTCCAGGTGCCGTTGAATCCAAAGGAGACACTCGCGCCGCTGGCGACGCTGCCGTTCCAGGTCTCGTTGGTCGCACTGATGGACGAGGTGCCGACGGGGATTCGGGCGCCCCAGCTCTGGTTGACGGTCTGGCCGGCGGGGAACGTCCACGCCAGGGTCCAACCGTTGAGCGGGTCGCCGATGTTGTTGATGGTGACGTTGCCGGTGAACCCGCCGGGCCACTGGGCCGATACGGAGTAGTTCACCGAACACGCGGTGGCGGCATAGGCGGCGGTGACCGCGGTGACGATGCCGGCGGCGGCCAGCGTGACCGCGGCGGTCGCGGCGGAGATCAGGGCGACACGGCGGCGCCGTAGTGGAAGCATGATCCTCTCCCGAGGGTAGTTGGTCTTCTACCGACGGCTCCGCGCGCCTGTGACGTTACGGCAAGCGCTTTCCTCCGTACAAGATTCGAGCGCCGTCGAACTGTCGAACGCGGCCGACCCCTGTCGGTAGGGGGTCCCTATTGAACAAGAAAACGTTCGTAGGGACCCCCTGCATATCGACAAGGGTTATGGGGTTCTACTGCACGTGAGGGTCGGCGGGTTGTTGGTACCGCTGTGCGCGCCATTGAAGCCGAACACGGCCGTCCCGGACGGCGCCAGCGATCCGTTGTAGGTCTCGTTGGCGATGGTGTACGGGTTGCTGTTCACCGTGATCCGGGCCTGCCAGAGGTTGGTGATCGTCTGCCCGTTCGGGAAGTTGAGCGTCACGGTCCAGCCGGTGGTCGAGCTCGCACCGGTGTTGGTCACCGTGACCTCGGCCTGGAACCCGGTGTCCCAGGGGTTGACGACGCGGTACGTCGCCGAGCAGCCACCGGGCGGGTTGGTGGTCGTGGTGGCCGGTCGCGTGGTGGTGGTCGCCGGTCGTGTGGTCGTGGTGGCCGGTCGCGTGGTGGTGGTCGCCGGCCGGGTCGTCGTGGTGGCCGGTCGCGTGGTGGTGGTCGCCGGCCTCGTCGACGTGGGCGGCTGGCTGCCGTTGGGCACCGGCGGCACGAGGTGCGGCTGCAGGATGTTGTACTTCGTCTGGTTGATCGAGTACCAGTCGTCGAGCGCGATGCCGCCGGTGTCACCCGAGTTCGGGTTCCACGACCAGTACGTGAACGACATGCCGTTCGTGGTCAGGTACGACATCAGCGTGTTGAGCCACTGCACGTCCAGCGGGTTGGCCAGGGTGCTGCCGAACTCGCCGAGCATGATCGGCGCGACGTTCTGCTTGGCGATCTTGCCCCAGAAGTGGTCCCACACCGACGGCAGGTTGGCCGGGAAGTTCGCCTCCCGGAACCACGGCTGGCGGTCGTAGACCGAGATGGCGTAGTCGTGCGGCGAGTACACGAGCCGGTTGGCCACGTTCAGTCGTACCGGTTGGTCGATCGCGGCCGACAGGTTGCCGCCCCACCAGTCACAGTTCTGCCACGGGTCGGGGATGTTGTCCCACTCGTTCGCGACGCCGCCGGACAGGCAGCTCACGCCCTCGACGAAGATGAGCCAGTTCGGGTTGGTCTGCAGGATCGCGTTGCCGATGCGCTCGGCGGCCAGGCGCCAGTCCCGCGTCTGGACACCGCAGCCCCAGCAGGCGCCGACACCGTTCGGGTCGGTGCCCTCGGCGTGCGGCTCGTTGAACAGGTCGGCGCCGATGACGGTCGTGTTGCCCGCGTACCGCTGGGCCAGCATCTGCCAGTCGGCGATGATGCTCGCCTCGGACACCGCGGGTGTGTACCACAGGGCCGTCTGTCCGGCCGCCGTCGGTCGGTGCCGGTCGAGGATGATCCGCATGCCCTTGCCGCCGGCGTAGTTGATGACCAGGTCGAGGATCTGCAGTGGGCTGAGGCCGACGAGATCCGGGTTGGTGAATGTGTTGATGCTCGTCGCGGTCGCGCCCGCCCGGACCGCGTCACCGGCGTACGGGACCCGCAATGTGTTGAAGCCCAACGAAGCCATGCGGTCGATCTGTCCGCGCCACGTTGCGGGTGCGTTGGCCCACAGGCCGTGGAAGGTCCGGTTGTCGGTCTCCATGCCGAACCAGTTGATGCCGGTGATGCGCACCGTCGCCCCAGTGGCGTCGACGATGCGGTTGCCGTTGGTGCGCAGGTAGCCGGTGCCGGTGCCCGCCGCCGAGGCCGGGCCGGCGGTGAGTGTGATCGCGACAATGGTCGCGGCGGCCGCGATGGTCGCCGCCGTGGACCCGCCGACGAGCCGGAGGAGCCGTCGTCTCGATGCCATTACTGCTCCGTTCGGATGAGCGAGGGCCACGGCTGCGGTGTGTGGCACTCAGCGGAGGAGTGGGTGTATCGCACCGCGGACGCCCCCGCGGTGCATGAGTATGGCTCCCGAGTCGATTTTCGACAGCGGAATCGAATGGGGTCAACACGTTCGACGGAGACCCGGATCTCGCCGGCTCATTTGGTACGCGGTCACGGCGTTCGCGCGTCGGTCGATCCGTTCGCGCGGTGAAAGTTACAGCCGCGCGTCGATCAGCCGGAGTGCTCGGCCAGCTCGAGGAAGCGGCGCTTGGACTGCAGCGCGTCCTCGGCCTCGCGTACCCGCTTGGCGTCGCCGGCCGCCTGCGCGCGGGCCAGGCGCTGCTCGGCCTCGGCCACCTGGTCGCGCATCTGGGACAGCAACGGGTTCGTCTCCGGGGTGGTCCGCCGCCACGCGGAGTCCATCGCCGTGCGTACCTTCTCCTCGATGGCCCGCAGGCGGCGGTCGAGGCCGCCGGCCAGCTCGCGCGGGACCCGTCCGGTGTCATGCCACTGGGCCTGGATCTCGCGGAACCGGGCCTGGGCGGCGCGCGGGTCGGCATCGACGTCGAGCGCCTCGGCCTCGGCCACGAGGGTCGTGCGCTTGTCGATGGCCGCCTTCGCCTCGGCGTCGCGGGCCGAGAAGACCTCGCTACGCCGCGCGAAGAACCGGTCCTGGGCCGCCCGGAACCGTTCCCACAGCCGCTGTTCGACGTCCTTGGCGGCCCGCGGGGCGGCCTTCCATTCGCCCATGAGTTCCTTGAGCCGGCTCGCGGTGGCCGCCCATTCCGTGGACTCGGCCAGCGACTCGGCCTCGGCGACGAGCTCCTCCTTGCGGCCGCTGGCCTGCTTGCGCTGCGCGTCGAGGCTGGCGAAGTGCGTGCCGCGCCGGCGGGTGAACGCGTCGCGGGCCGCCGAGTAGCGCTTCCACAGTTCGCCGTCGGCCTTCTTGTCGATACCCTTGATCGTCTTCCACTCGTCGAGGATCTCGCGCAGCCGGTCACCGGCCGTCTTCCACTGGGTGGACTCGGCGGCGATCTGCTCGGCCTCCTCGGCCAGCGTGGTCTTGCGGGCCAGCGCCGCGACCCGGGCGGCGTCGCGCGCCGCGCGCGCCTCGGCCGCCTTGTCCTCGGCCACGCCGATGAGCTTGTCCAGACGGGACGCGAGGCCATCGAGGTCGCCCACGACGTGGGCGTCGTCCAGGGATCCGCGGATCCGCCGCAGGCTCCCCACCGCCTGGCCGGCGTCGGCCGCTCCGGTCCCGATACGCGCCTCGATAAGGTCTACCTCCGTGACGATGTCGGCGAACCGACGGGCAAAGTGCGCCAGGCCCTCTTCCGGCGTACCCGCTTGCCACGAACCCACGACCCGCTCGCCCGCGGCCGTCTTGACGTAGACGGTTCCGTCCTCGTCGATCCGACCGAAGGCCGTCCAGTCGCTCATCTGTCCATCCTCGTACATTCCAGCGCCCGCAGTCGCGCGGCCTTGCGAACACTATGGGTCACCGACCCCGTCCACGGCGATAGTGCGAAGCGGCCGGTTACCCGTCCTCGGCGTGTTCACTGGCATTCTCACAGGTCACTTGGGGTCCACGTCGAGCGGCCGAGGCGTCAGTGCGGCCGAACCGTGACCTTCACTGAACTGGGAACGCTCCCACCCGCGCGGGCGCGACTACCGTGGGGCGCGTGCCACTGGTCGCCGCCGCCGTCTGCCCGCACCCACCGTTACTGGTACCCGAGGTGGCCGCTGGTGCGTCCGGTGAACGCGACGACCTGCGGGCCGCCTGCGACATGGCGCTCGACCGGGTCCTCGCGCACGAGCCGCACGCGCTCCACATCGTCGGGTCGGCATCGACGACCCGGCAGTATGCCCATCCCCTGCGCGCCTCGTTCCGGCCCTGGGGCGCCGACATCGACGCCACCCTCGGCGACCCGGATGCCGCGAGGCGGAGTCGAAGCCACACAGGTACCGGCGCGGAGGCGCTGCCCCTGAGCCTGGCGGTGGGCGTGTGGTTGGTGCACCGGGCGGCCGTGGCGGGCCGGATCCGCCGCCCCACCCAGTGGTTCGCGCACACCGTCGCCGCGGACGCCTCCACCGACGATTGCGTGGCTCTGGCCGCCGACCTTCCGTCCGAGTACCCGTGGGCGCTGCTGGTGATGGGGGACGGGTCGGCGTGCCGGGGGCAGAAGGCGCCCGGGTACGACGACCCGCGCGCCGAGCCGTTCGACAAGACCGTGGCGCAGGCGCTCGCCACGGCCGACGTCGACGCGTTGCTCGCTCTCGATCCCGCGCTGGCGGCCGAGTTGCGGGCGGCCGGCCGCGCGCCCTGGCGGGTACTGGCGGCCGCCGCGCGCGACGGTGCGCCGTCGTGGAACGGCGACCTGCTCTATGAGGCCGCCCCGTACGGTGTGGCCTACTTCGTCGCCACCTGGACCCCGACTCCGCCGTCGCCTACTCCGCCCCCTTATCCGCCGATCATGGACTTAGGTCCATGATCGGCGCTCAAAACGGTCCCCAACCTCATGATCGAGCCGATCGTGACGCCGGGAGCCCCGACGCGGCCCAGGTGACCGGCGACGTGGTGGCCGTGGTCGGGCCGACCGCGACCGGCAAGACCGCGCTCAGCCTCGCGCTGGCGCACGCGTTGGGCGGCGAGGTGGTCAACGCCGACTCGATGCAGCTCTACCGCGGCATGGACATCGGCACCGCCAAGCTCGGCCCGGACGAGCGCGAGGGCGTACCTCATCACGCGTTCGATCTGTGGGAGATCACCGAGGCGGCCAGCGTGGCCGAGTACCAGGGCGTGGCCCGGGCCGCCATCGACGACATCCGCCGCCGCGGGCGTACTCCGCTGCTCGTCGGCGGATCCGGCCTGTACGTGCGGGCGGTCCTCGAGCACTTCGAGTTCCCCGGCACCGACCCCGACCTGCGTGCGCGGTTGGAGACCGAGCTGGCCGCGGTCGGTCCGGTGCCGTTGCACGCCCGCCTCGCCGCCCGCGCGCCCGACGCGGCGGCCCGGATCCTGCCCAGCAACGGCCGGCGCATCGTCCGGGCGCTGGAGGTGCTGGAACTGACCGGGCAACCCATCATCGCGCGACTGCCGCAACCTCGTCCGTACTATCGCAGCGTCCATATCGGAGTCGACCTGGACGCCGCGACGCTGGACGAGCGGGTCGCCACCCGGGTCGACGGCATGTGGCGGCAGGGGTTCGTGGACGAGGTACGGGCCCTGGAGAGTCGTGGTCTGCGCCGGGGTCGCACGGCGAGCCGGGCCCTGGGGTACCAGCAGGTGCTCGCGTACCTGGCCGGCGAGTGCTCCGAGGAACGGGCCCGCGAGGACACGGTCCGGGCGACGCGGCGGTTCGTCCGGCGGCAGCGGTCCTGGTTCGGGCGCGACGACCGGATCGTGTGGCTCGACGGTGCGGCGGCCGACCTGACCGACCGGGCCGTCGCCGTCGCAGCCGGCCATGACGGATGATGGGACCATGCCTCGCCTGCCGTTCGCCAAGGGCCACGGGACCGGCAACGACTTCGTCATCGTCCCGGACCCGGGTGGCGACGTCGACCTGACCGCGGAGATGGTGGTCGCCCTGTGCGACCGCCATCGGGGGCTCGGGGCCGATGGGCTGCTGCATGTCGTCCGTACCACCGGACATGTCGACGCCGGCGGTGGCGTGGTCGGGCCGGAGTGGTTCATGGACTACCGCAACGCGGACGGCTCGCTGGCCGAGATGTGTGGCAACGGGGTACGGGTCTACGCCCGCTATCTGGTCGAGTCGGGTCTGGCCGCCGGACCCCGGATTCCGATCGTCACCGTGGCCGGACCGGTCGTCGCCGAGGTCTCGCCGGACTCGGTGGCCGTCGACATGCCACAGACCACTGTGTACGGAAGCACCACGGCCGTCGTGTCCGGTGTGGACTATGCCGGCGCGGTGGTGGCCTGTGGCAACCCGCACCTGGTGTGCCGGGTGGACGATCCCGCCAAGTTGGACCTGACCGGCGTACCGGACCTGGACTCCGCCGTGTTCCCGGACGGTGCGAACGTCGAGTTCGTGGGACCCACCGAGACCGATGGGCCCGATATCGACGGTTCGCCTCCGCCTCGCTCGGACCTCGCTCGGTCGTCGGCTCCGCATCTGCGGGTACGCATGCGCGTGGTGGAACGGGGAGTCGGCGAGACCCTGTCGTGCGGGTCGGGGGCCTGCGCGGTCGCCGCCGCCGTCCTGGCCGACGAGGGCCTGGCCTCCGGAACCGTGGCCGTCGACACCCCCGGCGGCCGGCTCACGGTGACCCTGGCCGAGGGCCGGACGGTGCTCGCCGGGCCGGCCGTCATCGTCGCCACCGGCGAGGTCCGCCTCCCCTGACGCAACCACACGGGAACCATTCAAGATCCCCACGATCATGGATCTACGGCACCCAAAACCCGCCGATCATGACCTTAACTTCATGATCGGCGCAACGAGGTACGTGGGTCAGGGGGAGCCGGCGGAGGGTGTCCGGCGGGCCCGGGACTGGCGGAGTCCGAGGTACCCGGCCGCCGCGATACCGAGGCCGGCCAGGCCGAGGCCGACGCTGAGCCACAGCGGGATCCCGGACGGCTTCGGCTGGACCGGGTTGACCACGACCGGCGCCGTCGACGGCCGCGGGGTGGCCATCGGAACCGTGGAGGGATCGTGCCTGCGCATCGTCGTGGCGCCGGGTTGGTCGCTCACGGTGAGGAACGCCGTACCGTCCGATGTGTAGGCGATCGCCTCGCCCTGCGGCTCGTCGGCCAGCACGGTCACCCGGGGCTTGCCGGTCGTGATCGCCTTCACCACGTCCCCGTCGGGCGCGTCCCACTCGTAGGCCGCGGTGTAGGTCCGCAGGATGACCTTGTGGCGGTCGGGCGAGACGGCGGCGCCGGTGATGAGCAGCTCGCCGAGGCTGCCGAGGAAGTTGTTCTCACCGGTGGCCTGCGGGCGGAACTGGCCGACCAGGGCCATCGGCACGCCGTCGGCGGTGCCCGGCCGCGGGGTTGCCGCCGGCCGGTACAGGCGCGCCCGGCCGTCGATCTCCTTCGTCACCACGACGGGCAGGCCGTCCGCGCCGAAGAGCAGTGCCTCGGCATCGTGCGGTCCGTCCGGGTACGCGAGCCGGTGGATGACCGGTGCCCCGCGCGGCGGCACCCGCCACAGCGCGATCGTCGGCCGGCGGGTCGGGGCGGTGGCGTTGTCGCCGATGTCGCCGACCCAGACCGCGCCGTCCGGTGCCACGGCGAGATCCTCGGGGTCGCGCGGCGGCGTCGGGAAGCCGGAGGTGCGGGTGACGCGGCACTTCGCGTCCAGGTAGACGATGCGGACGTTCGCCGGATCGGCTTGGCTGTCGGTGACCGCGATGTAACCGGAACTCACGGCGAGCAGGCCGGACAGCTCGCGGGCCCGCGGATCGTTGATGACGCACACCTCGTTCGGTGTGGAGACGGCCGGCCAGCCGAGTGCGACGACGATCCCTAGAGCCACGGCGGCGTGTCGCACCCGTACATGGTAGGAGCAGCCCCGCGCGGCCGCACCCGGCCCCGAGGTGCCCCGCCCACCCGCAGGTCAGCCCCCACGGCGCTGCCCACAGTGTCGGTAGGGTGACCCTGTTGAACAAAAGGTGTTTGCCGGGGGTCCCTGCATAACGAGCCCCTAGCGGGCGACGGAGCGGACCGCCTCGGCGACGGCCAGGGAGACCCTCGGGTCGAACACGCTCGGCACGATGACCGAGGGATTGATTTTGTCTTCGCCGACCGCGTCCGCGATGGCGCGGGCGGCGGCCAGCGCCATCGCGTCGGTGAACTCCTCGGCGTGGGCGTCGAGCATGCCCCGGAACACGCCGGGGAAGGCGAGCACGTTGTTGATCTGATTGGGCTGGTCGGATCGTCCGGTGGCGACGACGGCGGCATGGTTGCGGGCCTCCCGCGGGTCGACCTCGGGGTCGGGGTTGGCCAGCGCGAAGACGATCGCGCCGGGCGCCATCCCGGCGATGTCGTCGCCGGTGAGCAGGTTGGGCGCGCTCACGCCGATGAAGACGTCCGCGCCGCGCAGCGCACCGGGCAGGTCGCCGGCGTAGGAGTTCCGGTTGGTGTGCTCGACCAGCCAGCGCCACGACTCGGACAGGTCCGGCAGTCCACGATGGAGGGCCCCCGGGCGGTCGTAGGCGATGACGTCGCCGACGCCCTCCCGCAGCAGGAGCTTGATGATGGCCGTCCCGGCCGCGCCCGCTCCCGACACGACCACACGCACCGAGGCCAGCGACTTGCCGACCACCCGCAGGGCGTTGGTGAGCGCGGCCAGCACGCAGATGGCGGTGCCGTGCTGGTCGTCGTGGAACACCGGGATGTCGAGCAGGCCGCGCAGGCGCGTCTCTATCTCGAAGCACCGCGGCGCCGCGATGTCCTCCAGGTTGATGCCGCCATAGGCCGGTGCGATGGCCTGCACGATCCGTACGATCTCGTCGGTGTCCTGGGTGTCGAGCACAACCGGCCACGCGTCGACGCCGCCGAACCGCTTGAACAGCGCGGCCTTTCCCTCCATGACCGGCAGCGCCGCGGCCGGCCCGATGTTGCCCAGGCCCAGCACCGCCGAGCCGTCGGTGACCACCGCCACCGCGTTGCGCTTGATGGTCAGCCGGCGCGCGTCGGACGGGTTCTCCACGATCTGGCGGCATACCCGGGCCACGCCCGGGGTGTACGCGCGGGACAGCTCGTCGCGGTTGCGCAGGGCCACCTTCGGCGTCACCTCGATCTTGCCGCCGAGATGCAGCAGGAACGTGCGGTCGCTGACGTTGCGCACGTCCACACCGTCGAGGTCCTCCAGCGCCTGCGTGACCTGCTCGGCGTGGGCCGCGTCGGCCGTGTCGCAGGTGATGTCGGCGATGACGCTGACGTGATCGGAGTCGACGACGTCGACCGCGGTCACGATGGCGCCGGCCTCACCCACCGCTGTCGTCAGGCGCCCCATCGCGTACGGGTCCGCGGTCGCGCTCACCCGGATGGTGATCGAGAACCCGGCGCTGGGAAGTCCGCGTACGCTCATGGCGTCACCGTACGGCGCGGCCCACCTGCCTGTAGGGGCACCCTTATGGCGGTCTGGGGCCCGTAGGGTGCCCCTGCATGACCCGGGGGCGCGCCGACAACTCAGATGCGATCGTCGCGGCGGGCGTGGCACGATCAAAAGTGATGAGTACGAACAATGCCACCCCCGCGGCCGGCGCCGAGGCGACCACCGGCGAACTGGACCTCGAGGACCGCCAGTCGCTGCGGCGCGTCTCCGGGCTGTCCACCGAGCTCGCCGACATCACCGAGGTCGAGTACCGCCAGCTCCGCCTGGAGCGCGTGGTCCTCGTCGGCGTGTGGACCGAGGGCACGGCCACCGATGCGGACAACTCGCTGACCGAGCTGGCCGAGCTGGCCAAGACGGCGGGCTCGCACGTGCTCGAGGGTCTCATCCAGCGCCGGACCCGGCCCGACCCGTCCACGTTCATCGGCCGGGGCAAGGTCGACGAGCTGCGCGCCGTCGTGATCGACTCCGGCGCCGACACGGTCATCTGCGACGGCGAGCTGTCGCCGTCCCAGCTGCGTACCCTCGAGGAACGGGTCAAGGTGAAGGTCATCGACCGGACCGCCCTGATCCTGGACATCTTCGCCCAACACGCCAAGAGCCGTGAGGGCAAGGCGCAGGTGGAGCTGGCGCAACTGGAGTACTTCCTGCCGCGCCTGCGCGGCTGGGGCGAGGCGCTCTCGCGGCAGGTCGGCGGCAGCGGCCGCGGCGGCGGAGCCGGCGGCGGCGTGGGTCTGCGCGGTCCCGGTGAGACCAAGCTCGAGACCGACCGGCGCCGCATCCGCACCCGCATCGCCAAGCTCAAGCGGGACATCTCGGAGATGCGCACCGTACGCGACACGAAGCGGGCGGTCCGGCGGCGCCACCATGTACCCAGCGTCGCGATCGCCGGGTACACCAACGCCGGCAAGTCGTCGCTGCTCAACCGGCTCACCGGCGCCGGCGTGCTGGTCGAGGACGCGCTGTTCGCCACGCTCGACCCGACGACCCGCCGCTCCCGCACCGCCGACGGGCGGGTCTACACGTACACCGACACGGTCGGTTTCGTCCGCCACCTGCCGCACCAGCTCGTCGAGGCGTTCCGCTCCACGCTGGAGGAGGTCGCCCAGGCCGACCTGGTCGTGCACGTCGTGGACGGCACCCACCCCGACCCGGAGGAGCAGGTCCGGGCGGTCCGCGAGGTGCTGGCCGAGGTCGGCGCGGAGCGCGTGCCGGAGCTGCTGATCGTCAACAAGACTGACGCGGCGGACGAGGACACCCTGGTGCGGCTGAAGAGGCTCTGGCCCGACGCCGTGTTCGCCTCGGCCCGCACCGGTGCCGGGTTCGACGCGCTGCGGGAGGCCGTCGAGGCCCGCCTGCCGCGCCCGGCGGCCGAGTTGGAGGTGCTCGTGCCGTACCACCGCGGCGACCTGGTGGCCCGGGTGCACGAGCGCGGGGAGGTGCTGCGCTCCGAGCACGCCGAGACCGGCACCCACCTGCGGGTACGGGTCGACGAGACGCTGGCCGCCGAACTGGCGCCGTTCGAGGTGACCCCCTCGCACTCGCCACGGCTGGCTCGGCGCGTCTGACGCCGCGCTAGCCGGGGGTAGCCGGAAGATTTCCCCCTGTTACCTGGCCCACGCGTCTACGCAGAGTGGGTGCGATTCTGACAGACTGGGCGCCATGCCTCCACTCCCTGGCAGAGGCCGTCGAGCCTTCTACCTCCTGGCCGGGGCGGTCGGCGTGGCCCTCGTGGTCCTGGGCCCGGTCACGGCCGCGTACGCCGAGGACCCCACCCCCACACCGAGCGCCGGTGCCGGCGGCGGTGCGGATCCGAACCTGGGTCCGGCCACGCCGGGCGAGGCCGTCTGCACCGTGGCCAACAACGCCCTCAACGAGATCACCGGCATGGTGGCCACCGACAAGGGCATCTATGTCGTCGAGGGTGGGGACACCGAGCAGCCGACGCAGGTGAAGATCTACACGCTCAACGCGAAGGACTGCAAGGCCTCGGTCAAGAGCTTCGCCCAGGACCCGGTCGACCCGGAGGACCTCGCGCTCGGCTCCGACGGATTCCTCTGGGTGGCCGACATCGGCGACAACGGCGAGGGCGGTCCGTCGCGGGAGCGCATCGCGTTCGAGAAGGTCAATCCCAGCGGCGGCACGCCCGTCATCTACCGCGTGGTCTATCCCAACAAGGGCCAGTTCCACGCCACGGCGATGCTGCTGGACAAGGACGACGTCCCGATCATCTTCACCCAGGGCAACGGCAAGTCGGCCATCTACACGCCGGCCAAGGCTCTCGTGGCCAACGCCGTCGCGAACCTGCCGCAGCTGAAGAAGGTCGGTGACTTCACACCGCAGAAGACCGGTACGTCCAACGGGGCCGGCGCCGTCGGCAACTCGCTCGTGACCGGCGCCGCGAAGTCGGCCGACGGCAAGAAGGTCGTCATCCGTACCCGGTCCGACGCCTACGAGTTCGCGGTGGGCGACGACGGCGACATCGTCAAGGCGATCACGGAGACCGACCCGGTCGTCACACCGCTGCCGGACGAGCCGCAGGGCGAGGCCATCACGTACAGCGCAGATGGATCGAAATTCCTCACCCTGTCCACCAAGCCGGAAGAGGCCACCGAGAACCCCAAGCTGCTCAGCTACACCCCCCACGTGCCGGTGGCCACCGACCCGAACGCCTCGGCCGATCCCAACGAGAACGTGGCCGAGGAGCCCGGCGCCGGCCAGACCTGGCTGGACAAGCTGACCTTCTCGGAACTGACCCGTATCGTCGCCGCGGTCGGCGTGGTCGGGCTCGTGCTCGCTGTCGCCGGCGTCATCGGCATCCGTCGCGCCCGCCGCCGCCGGCGCGAGGAGGACGAGTACGACGACTACGACGACTACGAGGACGAGCCGCCACCGCGGCGCGGGCGCGGTCGCGATCCCGATCGGGGCTACGCCCCCCGCGATCCGCAGTACTCCGAGTACGGCCAGTACGCCGACTCCTCTTACGGGGCAAGCGGCGGCTACGCCGACAACGGTTACGGGTCCAACGGCTACGCCACGTCCGGGTACGGGCAGTCGCAGGCCGCCGGGTACGGACAACCCCAGGCCGCCGATGGCAACGGGTACGCCGCGGCCGGCTACGGCGGCGGCCAGGCGGGCCAGGCCGGTCAGACCGGTCAGACCGGTCAGGCTGGCTACGCCGGGTACAGCGACGGGGCCGCCTACGGGCAGTACGGCGCCGACCAGTACGGGCAGCAACAACAACAACAACAGCAGTACGCCGGCTACGACCCCTACGGCCAGCCCCAGTACGGCGGGCAGTACGGCGGCGAACAGAACTACGGCACCGCCGGTTACGGGGCCCAGGCTCAGGGCTACGGACAGCAGTACGGCGAAGGTGGTTACACCGGCTACGAGGACGACTTCGACCCGCTGCACGACCCCCGCGGCCGCCGTTAGGCTCGGGCGCCATCGGACGCCGTCGGGCGACGCTCGGGGCGCCTGCGGGCGGCGGCAGCCGGCCGTTCGAACGCTCGGGCGGCTAGACCCGGCGGAGGACGGCGACCACCTTGCCGAGGATCGTGGCGTCGTCGCCGAGGATGGGATCGAACGCCGGGTTGTGCGGCATCAACCACACGTGTCCGTCGCGGTGGCGGTAGGTCTTGACCGTCGCCTCGCCGTCCAGCATCGCGGCGACGATCTCGCCGCTCTGCGCCGTCGGCTGCTGCCGGACCACGACCCAGTCCCCGTCGCAGATGGCGGCGTCGAGCATCGAGTCGCCCTGGACCTGCAACAGGAAGAGTGTTCCCTCGCCGACCAGCTCGCGGGGCAGCGGGAACACGTCCTCGATCGCCTGCTCGGCGAGGATCGGTCCGCCGGCCGCGATCCGGCCGAGCACCGGCACGTACGCGGGCGCCGGGCGGGCGGCCCGGACGGCCTCCTCGTCATCGCCGGTCAGCTCGCTGGGCGGACGGACGTCGACCGCGCGGGGACGGTTGGCGTCCTTGCGCAGGTACCCCTTCCGCTGTAGCACGCCCATCTGATAGGCCACGCTGGACGGTGAGACGAGCCCGACCGCCTCACCGATCTCGCGGACGGTTGGTGGGTACCCGCGCAGGTCCACGGTCTCGCGGATGTAGTCCAGGATCCGCCGCTGGCGCGGTGTCAGATCGGGCGCGAACACCTCGGGCAACGCGGACATCACGGCCTCCACGGCGCGCAGTTCGCCCTGGCCACCCCGGCGTCGTACGCGCGAGCGCGTCGCCGGGGCCACGTCGGTGGAGCCCGGGGACGGCTTGCGCCGGTCGTCCTGTGCCACGTCCGTCCTCCTGTGTACTCACTGTGGGTCGTGCGCTCGTCGCGCGTCGAACAACCGTATCGCCGTTTCGTACAGAGTTCAAACAGCTGTTCGACGGCGTGTCGCCTCGGCGAGGCGGTCGGGATCGGCGGGCTCGCGGGGCTCGCGGGGCGGGCGGGTCGGCACGGTTCTGTCGTACCCGCGAGGTGGAATCGACCCGGACGCGACGATCGTGTGATCGATTCGACTTGCGCGGGACTTGACAGGGAGCTAGCGTCGACCACAACATCTAGTAGTTACACCGTTGTGACTTACCCACAGGTTGTGGATAAGTTTCGCGGTGAAAGCCCACGTTTCCACGTGCGCCGGCCCTCGTCGGCCGTCGTACGGCGATTCGTCGCGCGCCTGGAGGGGAGGAGTGCCATGCGGTGCCCGTACTGCCGGCACGCCGACTCGCGCGTGGTCGACTCGCGGGAGGCGGACGACGGCACGCTGATCCGCCGGCGGCGCGCGTGCACCGAGTGCGGGCGTCGGTTCACCACGGTCGAGGAGGCGGTGCTCGCCGTGGTGAAGCGCAGCGGTGTGACCGAGCCGTTCAGCCGGCAGAAGATCATCGGCGGGGTACGCAAGGCGTGCCAGGGCCGGCCGGTGGAGGAGGACGCGATCGCGCTGCTGGCGCAGAAGGTCGAGGATTCGATCCGGGCCCGCGGTGCGGCCGAGGTGCCCAGCCACGATGTGGGGCTGGCCATCCTGGAGCCGTTGCGCACTCTCGACGAGGTGGCGTACCTGCGCTTCGCGAGCGTCTACCGGTCGTTCGACTCACTGGACGACTTCGAGCAGGAGATAGCCGCGCTGCGGGCCCTTACCCAGGAGCCGGCGCAGACCTGATCCGCGGGCAGGGCGCGGACCGGGGGCACCACACAAACGACCAGCAAAGGGAGAGCGGCATGACGCGGGCAGTGGGCACACCTTCGGGTGCGGGCGATGCGGGCCCGAAGGGCCGCGGCAAGCCGGAGCGCGACCAGCGAGGGCTGCGCATGGAGCGGGTGTGGACCACCGAGGGCGTGCATCCGTACGACGAGGTGACGTGGGACCGGCGCGACATCGTCATGACGAACTGGCGCGACGGCACGGTCAACTTCGAGCAGCGGGGCGTCGAGTTCCCGGACTTCTGGAGCGTCAACGCGGCCAACATCGTGACGACGAAGTACTTCCGCGGCGCGCTCGGCACGCCGCAGCGGGAGACCTCGCTGCGCCAGATCATCGACCGGGTCGTGGGCCGGTACCGTCGGGCGGGGGAGGAGCACGGGTACTTCGCCACGCCGGAGGACGCGGAGGTCTTCGACCACGAGCTGACCTGGATGTTGCTGCACCAGGTGTTCAGCTTCAACTCCCCGGTCTGGTTCAACGTGGGTACCGCGTCCAGGCAGCAGGTCAGCGCGTGCTTCATCCTCTCCGTCGACGACTCGATGGAGTCCATCCTCGAGTGGTACAAGGAGGAGGGGCTGATCTTCCAGGGCGGGTCGGGTGCCGGCGTCAACCTCTCCCGCATCCGGTCGTCGAAGGAGCTGCTCTCCTCGGGCGGCACCGCCTCGGGTCCGGTCAGCTTCATGCGCGGCGCGGACGCCAGCGCCGGCACCATCAAGTCCGGCGGGGCCACCCGGCGGGCCGCCAAGATGGTCATCCTCGACGTCGACCACCCCGACATCGAGGACTTCGTCTGGACCAAGGCCCGCGAGGAGGACAAGATCCGCGCCCTGCGCGACGCGGGATTCGACATGGACCTGGGCGGGCACGACATCGTCAGCGTCCAGTACCAGAACGCCAACAACTCGGTGCGCGTCTCCGACGAGTTCATGCGCGCGGTCGAGGAGGGCGGCCAGTTCGAGCTGCTCGGCCGCCTCGACGGCCACATCGTCGACAAGGTCGACGCCCGCGACCTGTTCCGTAAGTTGGCCCAGGCCGCCTGGGAGTGCGCCGACCCCGGCATCCAGTACGACGACACCATCAACGACTGGCACACCAACCCCGAGACCGGCCGCATCACCGCGTCCAACCCGTGCTCGGAGTACATGTCGCTGGACAACTCGTCGTGCAACCTGGCCTCGCTGAACCTCATGAAGTTCCGCAACGCCG
>Ga0307409_100000346_pt1 | contig 19236 bp, 12 predicted proteins | sample 322Ometagenome_2_FD_203888 | JGI IMG/M metagenome (GOLD analysis project Ga0307409, IMG submission 203888) | Maize rhizosphere microbial communities from greenhouse at UC Davis, California, United States - 322HYB-O-2 | ecosystem: Host-associated > Plants > Roots > Rhizosphere > Soil | place... | reverse complement strand
CTGCTGCGAGCCGGTCGTGATCAGGATCTGCGCCGGGCTCGCCGCGACGCCCTGGCGCGCCACCTCGTCGGCGACCCATTCGCGCAGCGGCGCGTACCCCTCGCTCGCGGCGTACTGCAGCGCCTCGCGCGGCGTGTCGCGCAGGACGCGCTCGGTCGCATCACGCACCGCCTCGACCGGGAAGGTGTCGGCCGACGGCAGGCCGCCGGCGAGCGAAAGGACGCCGGGAAGCTCGGTGAGCTTCAGGATCTCGCGGATTGCCGACGGATTCATCCGGGCGGTGCGCGCGGCGAGTCGCCACGGCGGGTCGGCGGGCGGGCGTTGCATCGGGACTCCTTGTCGGTCGCGCTCGTCCCAGTGTAGAGTCGTCACCAGCACAGTACCAATACAGATCGAGGGATGATTCGGATCGCTGTACCGGCGGCGCAGCCGGCACGCAGGACCCTGGGACCGGCGGCGGAGAGCGCCGGCGACGCTTCGCTCGCCCTCGCCCGCGGCAGCGACACCACGCTCGCCGAGCAGCTGACGCGCCGCTACGCCGAGCGCATCGGCCAGCGGCTGCTGGCGCCGGGCGCACGGCTGCCGTCGGTGCGCGAATGCGCGCGGCTGCACGCGGTCAGCCCCTACACGGTGGTCGCGGCCTACGACCAGCTGCTCGCCCAGGGCCTCGTCGAGGCACGACGGCAGCGCGGCTTCTTCGTCCGCGAGCACGACCGCCGGCCGGCGGCGGCGACACGCTCCGGCGACGCCGCGCCGCCGCGGCCGCTGCCGAACAGCGCCACGGCGCTGATCCGCGCGATGTTCCAGGCGCCCGGCGACAAGTCGATGCCCGGCCTGGGCACGCTGCCCGCCGACTGGCTCGACGGGCCGATGCTCGCCGCCGCCATGCGGCGCGCGGCGACCGTCCTGCAGAGGCAAGGCACGGCGCTGCACTACGGCGATCCGGCCGGCGAGCCGCGCCTGCGCTCGGCCCTGGCCGCCAAGATCGCCGAGTTCGGCATCGTCGCCGCGCCGGACCAGATCGCGACGACGGTCGGCGCGACGCATGCGCTCGACATCGTCACCCGCACGCTGCTGCGCACCGGCGACAGCGTCCTCGTCGACGAGCCCGGCTGGTCGGTCGAGTACGCACGGCTGGCCGCGCTCGGCATGCGCGTCCTGCCGGTGCCGCGCGGCGCCGACGGTCCCGACGTCGCCGCGATGCGCCGCCTGATCGAGGCGCAGCGGCCGGCGGCGCGGCCGCGGCTCTACGTCACGGTCTCGGTGCTGCACAACCCGACCGGCGCGTCGCTCAGCCTGCAAAGCGCGCACCGCGTCCTCCAGCTCGCCGCCGAGTTCGACCTCCACATCGTCGAGGACGACACCTACGCGCACCTCGCGCCGGCGCACGCGCCGCGGCTGGCCGCCCTCGACGCGCTCGAGCGAACGATCTACGTCTCCGGCTTCTCGAAGATCCTGACGCCGAACTGGCGCGTCGGCTTCCTCGCCGCGCCGTCGGCGCTCGTCGACCGCCTGGTCGACACCAAGCTGCTGACGACGCTGGCAACGCCGACCAGCGGCGAGCTGGCGCTGGCGCATTGCCTCGAGCAGGGCTGGCTGCGCCGCCATGCCGAGCGCGTCCGCGATCGGCTCGCGAGCGCGCGGACGCGGACGGTGCGCCTCGTCGAGTCGCACGGCTGCCGCCTCGCCGCGCCGGCGAGCGGCCTGTTCGGCTGGCTCGACACCGGCGTCGACACCGAGCGGCTGGCGCGAGCGCTGCTCGACGACTGGCTGATCGCGCCGGGAACGCTCTTCCACGCGCAGCCGCGGCCGACGACGCTGATGCGGATCAACTTCGCGACCTCGCAGGATCCGCGCTTCTGGAAGGCGCTGGTCGCAGCCCGCGCGCGGCTCGTGGCCGCCGCGCGAGGCTAGTGTGCTGTCCCGCCGATATCTGACATATGGACGGGCCGCAACGGGGATGAGCCGTAGGCGCGCAGGGAGGCAGATACCGGGCGGTATCTGCCTGCCTGTGCAACGACCGGATCGCCCCGTTTCGGCCCGCCCCGCAGGGGTTCGACCAGATGGCGCCCTCGCACTCTCGCCGCACAGGGCGCATACCCACCGGTATGGGCCCTGTGCGGCGAGCGCGCGATCATCACCATCTGATCGAATCCATCTGTCAGATATCGACGGGACAGCACACTAGGCCGACGACGACGCGAGCGTCTCCCAGCGCTCGAGCGCCGCGAGGAGCTCGTCGTCGATCTGCACGTAGCGCATCTGCGCCGCCTCGGCGCGCACCGGATCCTCGGCGTACAGCTCCGCGCTCGCGAGCAGCGCGGCGAGATCCTTCTGCTCGCGCTCGAGCGCCTCGATGCGCGCCGGCAGCGCATCGAGCTCGCGCTGCTCCTTGTAGCCGAGCTTGCGCTTGGCACCGGCAGTCGGTGTCAGGGGCGCGGCGGCGCGCGGCTTCGCCGGCGTTGCCGCCCTCTTGCGCTCGGCGTCGTCGCGCAATGCCAGCGCGCGTGCGCGCTGCGTCTGCCAGTCCTCGTAGCCGCCTTCGTACTCGCGCCAGAGCCCGGGTGCGACGTCGCCCTCCCACGCGATCGTGCTGGTGACGACGTTGTCGAGGAAGCGCCGGTCGTGGCTGACCAGGAACACGGTTCCCGGGTACGACTGCAGCAGCTCCTCGAGCAGCTCGAGCGTGTCGATGTCGAGATCGTTGGTCGGCTCGTCGAGGACGAGCACGTTCGCGGGCAAGGCGAGCAGGCGCGCCAGCAGGACGCGGTTCCTCTCGCCGCCGGAAAGCGTCGACAGCGGCGAGTTGGCGCGCACCGGCGCGAACAGGAAGTCGGCCAGGTAGCTCATGACGTGCTTCCTGCCGGTCGCAGTCTCGACCCATTCGCTGCCCGGACTGACGCTGTCGGCGAGCGTCGCGTCGAGATCGAGCGCGCTTCGCAACTGGTCGAAGTACGCGACCTCGATGCGTGCGCCGCGCCGCACGGTGCCCGAGGTCGGCTGCAGCTCGCCGAGGATGAGCTTCAGCAGCGTCGTTTTGCCGGCGCCGTTCGGCCCGATCACGCCGACCTTGTCGCCGCGCAGCAGCATCGCCGAGAAATCCTTGACGATCGTCAGCGCATCGCTCGCCGGCCGACCCGGCGGCGCGGCGAACACCATGGACACGTTCTTCAGCTCGGCGACGATCTTGCCGCTCGGCACGCCGGCATCGGCCTCGAGCTTGACGCGGCCGAGCGACTCGCGCCGCGCTGCGCGCTGCGCGCGCAGCTGCTGCAGGCGCTGGACGCGGCCGACGCTGCGCGTCCGCCGCGCCTCGACGCCCTTTCGCACCCAGACCTCCTCCTGCGCCAGCAGCTTGTCGGCGCGGGCATTGGCTTGCGCTTCGGCGGCGAGCTCGGCCTCCTTCCTCGCTTCGAAGGCGGCGAACGCGCCGGGATAGCTGCGCAGAACGCCGCGGTCGAGCTCGACGATGCGCGTCGCCACGGCATCGAGAAACGCGCGGTCGTGCGTGACGACCATGACGCTGCCCTTGAAACCGGCGAGCAGCTCCTCGAGCCAGGCGATCGAGTCGAGGTCGAGATGGTTGGTCGGCTCGTCGAGGAGCAGGACGTCGGGGACGGCGACGAGAGCGCGCGCGAGGGCGACGCGCTTCTTCGTCCCGCCGGAGAGCTCGGCGATCGTTCGCGAGCCGTCGAGGTGCAGGCGCGCCAGCGTCGTCTCGACGCGCTGCTCCCAGTTCCAGGCGTCGAGCGCCTCGATCTGCGTCTGCAGCTGGTCGAGATCGGCGCCTTCGCCGTGCGCTTCGTAGGCATCGCGCACGACGCGCGCCTCGGCGACGCCTTCGCCGACGGCGTCGAACACGGTGCCGAACGGGTCGAACTCGGGCTCCTGGGGAACATAGCGGATGCGCAGGCCCTGCGTCCGCTGCAGCAGTCCGTCGTCGAGCTTCTCGAGCCCGGCGATGATCTTCAGCAGCGACGACTTGCCGCTGCCGTTGCGGCCGATCAGCCCGATCCGCTCTCCCGCTTCGAGCGCGAGCGATGCGCAGTCGAGCAGGGCGACGTGGCCGAACGCCAGGTGCGCATCGGAGAGCGAGAGAACGGCCATGGCGACGGATCGGCTCTGCCGCTGCAGTGCCTGTTCGGGTCAGACGCGTTGCGCGATCGCGCGCTCGAGCGCGTCGACGAAGGACTTGGCGACGTCGAAGCCGGTCTGTTGCGTGATCTCCTGGAATCCGGTCGGGCTCGTCACGTTGATCTCGGTCAGGCTCTCGCCGATGACATCGAGGCCGACGACCAGCAGCCCGCGGCCCGCGAGCACCGGCCCGACCGCCTCGGCGATCTCGCGGTCGCGCGTCGACAGCGTCTGCGCGACGCCCTTGCCGCCGACCGCGAGGTTGCCGCGGATCTCGCTGCCCTGCGGGATGCGCGCCAGCGCGAACGGCACCGGCACGCCGTCGATCAGCAGGATGCGTTTGTCGCCGGCCGTGATCTCGGTCAGGTAGCGCTGCGCCATCACCGTCGTCTGTCCGTTGCGGTTGAGCGTCTCGGTGATGCTGCCGAGGTTGAGGCCGTCGGGACCGACGCGGAAGATGCCCATGCCGCCCATGCCGTCGAGCGGCTTCAGGACGATGTCCTTGTGCTCGCCGTGGAAGCGCTTGATCGCCGCCTCGTCGCGGGTGACGATCGTCGGCGCGATGAACTGCGGGAACTCGAGGATCGCGAGCTTCTCGGGATGCTCGCGCAGGGCGCGCGGCCGGTTGAAGACGCGCGCGCCTTCGCGCTCGGCCTGGCCGAGCAGGTGCGTCGCGTAGAAGTACTCGCTGTCGAACGGCGGGTCCTTGCGCATGACGACGGCATCGGCGTCGGCGAGCGCCATCGTTGCCGGCGCCGCCTTTTCGAGGAACCAGTCGGCGCTGCTCGGTGCCGCCAGCGCGATGCTTCGCACGCGCGCGCTGACGCGGCCGCCGTGCTGCCAGACGAGGTCCTTCGGCTCGCAGGCGAAGAGCGCGTGACCGCGCGCCTCGGCCTCGCGCAGCATCGCGAAGGTCGTGTCCTTGTAGGTCTTGAAAGTCTCGAGCGGGTCGGCGACGAAAAGCAGCTGCATGTCGTTCTCCGCTAGTGTGCTGTCACTAGATCTCGACCTTCGAGCCGAGCTCGACGACGCGGTTGGTCGGCAGGCGCAGGAAGTCGGCCGCCGCCGAGGCGTTGCGGTGCATGCCGGCGAACAGCTTCTCGCGCCAGTCCGACATGCCGCCGCCGAGCGTCGGGATGACGATGTCGCGCGACAGGAAGTACGAGGTGTCCATGTCGTCGAGCGAGCAGCCTTGTGCGCGCATGCGCTCGAGCGCCGTCGGCACGTCGGGCTCGTCCTTGAAGCCGAAGTTGAGGCGAACCTGCCAGCAGTCGTTCTCGAGCATCGTCATCTGGCAGCGCGCGCTGTCCGGGATCCAGGGCACCTCGTGGTGCTTGACGGTGACGAAGAGGTTGCGCTCGTGCAGGACCTTGTTGTGCTTGAGGTTGTGCAGCAGCGCGTTCGGCGTCAGGCCTTCGTCGCTGACGAGGAAGACGGCGGTCCCTGGAACCCGCATCGGCGGGCTGATGAAGACCGACTCGAGGAAGCTCTTCAGGTCGATCGAGTCGTTGCGCAGGCTCTGAGACATCAGCTTTCGGCCCTGCTTCCACGTCATCATGAGCGTGAACATGAAGGCGCCGATCAGGAGCGGGAACCAGCCGCCGTCGATCACCTTGACCGCGTTGGCCGCCAGGTAGGTGAGGTCGACCAGGAAGAAGAACCCAGTCGCGCCGACCGCGACCGTCCACGGGAAGCGCCAGCCGTAGCGGACGACGAAGAAGGTCATCGTCGTCGTGATCAGCATGTCGATCGTCACCGTGATGCCGTAGGCGGCGCCGAGGTTGTCGCTCGAGCCGAACAGCGCGACGGCGATGACGACGCCACCGAACAGGCCCCAGTTGACGAACGGCACGTAGACCTGGCCGGTCTCGAGCACCGACGTGTGCTGGATGCGCAGCCGGGGCAGATAGCCGAGCTGCATCGCCTGCTTGGTGACCGAGAACGCCGCGGTGATGAGCGCCTGCGACGCGATCACCGCGGCGCAGGCGGCGAGCACGATGAGCGGATAGAGCGCCCAGGACGGCGCCATCTCGAAGAACGGGTTGCCGACCTTCTCGGGAGTCGCGAGCAGCATTGCGCCCTGGCCGAAGTAGTTGAGCAGCAGCGCCGGCATCGCAACGGCGAACCAGGCGAGCCGGATCGGGCGCTTGCCGAAGTGGCCCATGTCGGCATAGAGCGCTTCGGCGCCGGTCACGCACAGGACGACCGAGCCGAGAGCGATGAACGCCACCGCCGGCTGGCGCACCATGAAGAACAGCGCATAGTGCGGCGAAAGCGCGCGCAGGATCGCGGGGTCGTCGCCGATGTGTGAGATGCCGAGCGCGGCGATGACGACGAACCAGGCCAGCATGACGGGACCGAACAGTTTGCCGACGCGCTCGGTGCCGAAGCGCTGGAACATGAAGAGGCCGGTCAGGATCACGAGCGTGATCGGCACGATCCACTGGTGCAGCGCAGGCGCCGCGACCTGCAAGCCCTCGACCGCGCCGAGCACCGAGATCGCCGGCGTGATGACGCCATCGCCGAAAAAGATCGCGGTGCCGAAGATGCCGACGAAGAGGAGTCGCCGGCGCAGCGCCGGCTTGTCCTTCACCGCCTGCGACGCCAGCGCGAGCATGGCAATCAGGCCGCCCTCGCCGTTGTTGTCGGCGCGCAAGATGAGAACGACGTACTTGATCGAGACGATGACGGTGATCGTCCAGAAGACGAGCGACAACACCCCGTACACGTTGGCCGGGGTGAGAGGCACGTGGCCGTTCGCGAACACCTGCTTCAGCGCGTACAGCGGGCTGGTGCCGATGTCGCCGTAGACGACGCCGATCGCGCCCAGCGTGAGCGCGGCGGTGCTGGAGGCGGTGCGGGGTTGGGTCACACGGATTGCCCTCTCCCGCGAGCGTCGCGGGCGGGCGCGAAAGGCAGGCGATTGTGCCTCGCCCTCCGCGGGCGGAGGCGCGCCGCCGCTAGTCGTAGATCTCGGCGTCCGGATCGGTGGACTCGAGCTCGTAGCTCGCCGCGACCATCGCCAGGCGGCCGATCACGCCGTACATGTAGAAGCGGTTCGGCGCGCTCGCGCCCGGCTTCGAGCCGGGCTTGGGCAGCTGGTTCGAGCCGGCGAAGGCGAGCGGCACGAAGCTCGCGCCGGGCGAGTTGAGGTTCTCGTCGTTGCCGCGCTCGGGGTTGACGCGGTAGAAGCCGCCGACGACGTAGCGGTCGATCATGTAGACGACCGGCTCGGCGACCGAGTCGTTGATCCGCTCGTAGGTCGGCACGCCTTCCTGGAGGATCACCTCGCTCACCTCCTGACCGTCCTTGATGATGCTCATCTTGTTGCGCGTGCGCCGGTTGATGTCGGCGAGGTCCTTCGGGTCGCGCACGGTCATGATGCCCATGCCGTAGGTGCCGGCGTCGGCCTTGACGATGATGAACGGCTTCTCCTGGATGCCGTACTCCTTGTACTTGCGGCGGATCTTGCCGAGCAAGGTTTCGGCGTTGCTCATCAGGCATTCGGCGCCCGAGCCGTCCGAGAAGTTGACCTCGCCGCAGCGCGCGAACATCGGATTGACCAGCCACGGGTCCATGCCGAGCAGCTTGGCGAACTTCTTGGCGACCTCCTCGTAGGCGGCGAAGTGATTGGTCTTCCTGCGGATCGCCCAGCCGGCGTGCAGCGGCGGCAGCACGTACTGCTCGTGCAGCCCTTCGAGGATCTTCGGGATGCCGGCCGAGAGGTCGTTGTTGAGCAGGATCGTGCAGGGATCGAAGTCCTTCAGCCCGAGGCGGTTGCGCGTGCGCACCAGCGGCTCGACCGTCAGCGCGCTGCCGTCCGGCAGCGGCACCTCGGTCGGCGCGGTGATCGATTCGTCGAGCGTGCCGAGCCGCACGTTGAGGCCGGCCTGGTGGAAGATCTCCATCAGGCGCGCGACGTTCATCAGGTAGAACGAGTTGCGCGTGTGCCGTTCGGGAATGAGGAGCAGGTTCTTCGCTTCCGGGCAGATCTTCTCGATCGCCGCCATCGCCGCCTGCACCGCGAGCGGCAGCATCTCGGTCGTCAGGTTGTTGAAGCCGCCCGGGAACAGGTTGGTGTCGACCGGCGCCAGCTTGAAGCCGGCGTTCCTCAGGTCGACCGACGTGTAGAACGGGGGCGTGTGCTCCATCCACTCGAGCCGGAACCAGCGCTCGATCGCGGGCAGCGACTCGAGCATGCGCTGCTCGAGCTCGTTGATCGGGCCGGTGAGCGCGGTGATGAGGTGCGGGACCATGGAAGGAGCTCGCTCGTGGAGGGCCGGCCCGTCAGCGGGAGCCGGGATTCTAGGCATATGGGGCGCCCGGCCGGCGCCGCAAGCTTCGGCAGCGCGGCTGGCGCCGCCCGTCGGCAATGCAAAGGGCCACCGCGTGGTGGCCCTCGGGCAGATCCTTCGCTTCGCTCAGGATGACCGTTGGCCGGCGGCGCCGGCCAACGGTCAGTTGTGGTACGCGGTCTCGCCGTGCGACGTGATGTCGAGGCCTTCGCGCTCGTCTTCCTCGCTGACGCGCAGGCCGATCGTCATGTCGACCAGCTTGTAGGCGATCAGCGAGACGACGCCGGACCAGACGATCGTCACGAGGACTGCCTTGGCCTGCGCCCAGACCTGGCCGGCGATCGAGTAGTTCTCGGGCTTGACCAGCTCGCCGGTGAACCAGTTGTCGGGGAAGCTCGGGCCGCCGAGCGCGGGCGAGTTGAAGACGCCGGTCAGCAGGGCGCCGACGATGCCGCCGACGCCGTGGACGCCGAAGACGTCGAGCGAGTCGTCGGCTCCGAGCATCTTCTTCAGGCCGTTGACGCCCCAGAGGCAGGCGAAGCCGGCGACGAAGCCGATGACGAGCGCGCCGAGCAGGCCGACGTTGCCGCACGCCGGCGTGATCGCGACCAGGCCGGCGACGGCGCCCGATGCCGCGCCGACCATCGACGCCTTGCCCTTGACCAGCGCCTCGCCGATCGACCAGGCGAGCACCGCCGCGGCGGTCGCCGAGAAGGTGTTGACGAAGGCGAGGACCGCGCTGTTGCCCGCTTCGAGCGCAGAGCCGGCGTTGAAGCCGAACCAGCCGACCCAGAGCAGCGCGGCGCCGACCATCGTCAGCGTCACCGAATGCGGCGTGAACGCCTCGCGGCCGTAGCCGACGCGCTTGCCGATCATGTAGGCGCCGACCAGGCCGGCGACGGCGGCGTTGATGTGCACGACGGTGCCGCCGGCGAAGTCGAGCGTCCCCCACTGCCAGATCAGGCCGGCCTTGGCGTTGGTCGCATCGACGATCTCCTTCGTCGTGTACGCGTCGGGGCCGGGCCAGAACCAGACCATGTGCGCGATCGGCGCATAGGCGAACGTGAACCACAGGACCATGAAGGCGAGCACGGCCGAGAACTTCATGCGCTCGGCGAACGCGCCGACGATCAGGCAGCACGTGATCGCGGCGAAGGTCGCCTGGAACGCCATGAAGAGCAACTCGGGGATGACGACGCCCTTGCTGAACGTTCCCGCCATCGCGAACTCGCCCGTCAGCGGCTTGTACATGTCCTTCATGAAGGCGCGGTCGAGGCTGCCGAAGAAAGCGTTGCCTTCGGTGAACGCGAGGCTGTAGCCGTACATGCACCACAGCACGACGATCAGCGAGAAGGTGACGAACACCTGCATCAGCACCGACAGCATGTTCTTGCTGCGGACGAGGCCGCCGTAGAACAGCGCCAGCGCCGGGATCGACATCATGATGACGAGCGCGGTGCAGACGAGCATCCAGGCGACATCGCCCTTGTTGGGCACGGGAGCCGGCGTCGCGGCAGCGGCTGCCGATGCGGCTTCGGCGGCCGAGGCTGCAGCGGCCGGCGCCGACGCGGCGGATGTCGCCGCCGCGCTCGATGCGGCCTGCGCGAAGGCGTCGGCACCAGCGAACAAGGCGAGCGCGCCGAGGAAGAAGGCGATCAGGAGTCTGTTCATGGCGGTGCTCTTCGCGGCGGTCACAGCGCGTCCTTGCCGGTCTCGCCGGTGCGGATGCGGACGACTTGCTCGAGCGCGGAGACGAACACCTTGCCGTCGCCGATCTTGCCGGTGCGCGCCGCCCCTTCGATCGCCTCGATGACGCGCTCGACGACGGCGTCGTCGACGGCGACCTCGATCTTCACCTTGGGCAGGAAATCGACGACGTACTCGGCACCGCGGTACAGCTCGGTGTGCCCTTTCTGCCGGCCGAAGCCCTTCACCTCCGTCACCGTGACACCCTGCACGCCGATCGTGCTCAGGGCCTCACGCACCTCGTCGAGCTTGAACGGCTTGACGATCGCAGTCACCATCTTCATGGCGGTCTCCCTCGAACTTGTGATCAGAAACTCTTCGAGACGGACACGACGACCGTGCCGTTGCTGATGTTGCGGTTGCTGAGCGCCGCAGTGCCGCCGGTCAAATCGCGATTGGTGCCGACGTAGGCGGCGCCGAACAGCCAGCCGCTCAGGTCGTAGGTCGCGCCGATCTTCCAGTCGACGATGTTGTCGGCCAGCGAGGTCTGCCCCATCTCGACGACGCGGGCGTTCTTCCTCAGCCGCTGGTAGCCGACGTGCCCGAGGAGGCCGAAGCCGTTGCCGAGGTCGTAGGTGCCGTTGCCCTCGAGGTACCACGAGCCCTTGGAGTCGTCGATGCCGAAGAAATCGCTGATCGCGTACGAGTACTTGGCGCTGAACGTGAGCCAGCTCGCGCCGATGTAGAGCTCGGTGTTGTCGATCTTGAACGTGCCGCCGGCACCGCTTCCGGGGTAGTAGTAGTAGAGCGCGCCGAAATCGAGCGTGACCGGCCCGACCGGCAGCTTGTAGCCGCCGTAGAAGTCCATCTCGAGATTGGCGCCGTTGAAGAACGCGCTGTCGACGTTCGAGTTCCAGTTGCCGGCGTAGAAGCCCGACGCATGGCCGACGTCGAAGCCGCCCTGGAAGGCAGGCTTCTTGTTGGTCTGCGAGATGCCGCGGAATCGGTAGTCGCTGAAGACACCGGCGTTGCCGGTGAACGTCCAGTCGGATTTCGCCTCGGCGGCGGCAGGCGGCGTCTGCGCCTGCGCGCCCCAGCCAGCCAAGGTCAGAAGAGGCAATGCGATCAGCGAACGCTTCATGTTGGGATTCCAGGAGCTTTTGTTGAGGTCGCCCCTCGTTTCGCACGTTGCGTGCCAAACCTCCCGCGCAGGCACGCCCCACGACGGGGCGGCCAAGGCCCGCAAGCCATGCGCGAGGCACCAAGCGAAGGCTCCGACGCTCTCCGAGTGCCCACATTTGGGCGAATGGCCGAACCGGGAGCCGCCGGGACAATCGCGCGGATGAGCTTCGCCCTCATCCGCAGTCGTGCGTTGCGCGGGCTCGAGTCGCCGGCAGTCACGGTCGAGGTGCATCTCGCCAACGGCCTGCCGAGCTTCACGCTCGTCGGCCTCGCCGACACCGAGGTCAAGGAGTCGCGCGAGCGGGTCCGAGCGGCGCTGCAGACGAGCGGGCTCGAGTTCCCGCACAACAAGCGAGTGACGGTGAGCCTCGCGCCGGCCGACCTGCCGAAGGAGTCCGGCCGCTACGACCTGCCGATCGCGATCGGCATCCTCGCCGCCGCCGGCCAGCTCGACGCCGCCGCGCTCGACCGCTTCGAGTTCGCCGGCGAGCTCTCGCTGGCGGGCGAGCTGCGGCCGGTGCATGGCGCGCTCGCGATGGCACTGGCGTTGCAGCGCGCGCCGGGCAGCGTGCAGCGAACCCTCGTCCTGCCGCAGGCGAGCGCCGACGAATCGGGGCTGGTCGGCGACCTGCCGGTGCGCGGTGCCGACCACCTGCTCGACGTCGTCCGCGCGCTCCTGCCCGGCGACGGTGCCGACCCGCAAGGGCTGCGCGCGCCACGTCCGCTCGCGCGGAGAACGTCATCGGCGCTGCACGACCTTGCCGACGTGCGCGGCCAGTCCGCCGCCAAGCGCGCGCTCGAAGTCGCGGCGGCCGGCGGGCTGAGCTTGCTCATGGTCGGTCCGCCGGGCAGCGGCAAGTCGATGCTGGCGCGTCGCCTCGCCGGCCTGCTGCCGCCGCTCTCGCACGAGGAGGCGCTCGAATCGGCGGCGATCCTGAGCATCGCAGGCGCCTTCAGCGCGCTGCGCTGGGGCGAGCGCGTCTTGCGAGCGCCGCACCACACGGCGTCGGCCGCGGCGCTGGTCGGCGGCGGCTCGCCGCCGCGGCCCGGCGAGGCGTCGCTCGCGCACCGCGGCGTGCTCTTTCTCGACGAGCTGCCGGAATTCCCGCGCCCCGCGCTTGAAGCTTTGCGCGAGCCGCTCGAGACCGGCCGGATCGTCGTCTCGCGTGCCGCGCGGCAGGCCGACTTCCCGGCCGCGTTCCAGCTCGTCGCCGCGATGAACCCGTGCCCGTGCGGCCAGCTCGGCAACGCCGGCCGCGCCTGCCGTTGCACGCCCGACGCGGTGCTGCGCTACCAGGGCCGCATCAGCGGGCCGCTGCTCGACCGGATCGACCTGCAGATCGAGGTGCCGGCGGTCGCGCCCGGCCAGCTGTCGGGCAGCGCCGACGGCGAGACGAGCAAGGCCGTCGCCGCGCGCGTCGCCGCCGCGCGGCTGCGCGCGATCGAACGCCAAGGCGTCGTCAACGGCGAGCTCGCAGGCGCCGAGCTCGATCGCCGATGCCGCCTCGATCCGGTCGAGGCCCGCTTTCTCGAGGCTGTGACGACGCGGCTCGGCTGGTCGGCGCGGAGCTTTCACCGCATCCTGCGCGTCGCCCGCACGGTCGCCGACCTCGCCGCGAGCGCGACCATCACGAGCTCGCACCTCGGCGAGGCGATCCAGTACCGGCGCGCGCTCGGCGGCGGTGCATGACCGCGGCGCGGCTCGCGTCGGTTGAGCGCTAGAGCAGCGCGCGCGTGCCGGCATTGCGCAGCAACGTCAAGCTGCGAACCGCGGGCGCGGCGCAAGCCAGCGAGCGAGCGTCAGGTGGCCGTGGGTGCCGCCGCGCTTTGATTGCCGGCCAGTTGCACGCCGACCACCAGCGCTGCCAGTGCGATGCCGGCCAGGTCGGTCATCCAGCCCGGCTTGATCAGGAGCAACGCCGCGATGATCAGCACCGCGCGCTGCCACGGCGTGGCGGGGCGTATCAGGTAGCCGAACAGCCCCGCCGCGAGCAGGATCACCCCGAGCGTCGCCGACACGGCGGCGTGCAGGCTGGCGGTCCAGTCTCCGATCAGCAGCAAGGCCGGCTCGTAGATGAACATGAACGGCACGATGTAGGCGGGCGCCGCGGCACGCATCGCCGCCCAGCCGGTGGCCCACATGTTGGCTTTCGCCAAGCCGGCGGCGGCGAACACCGCCAGCGCCACCGGCGGCGTGATGGCCGACAGGATCGCGAAGTAGAACGCGAACATGTGCGCGGCCGGGGTGACGGCGCCGAGCTTGATGATGGCCGGCACCAGCAGCGACACCATCACAATGTAGGCGGGCGTCGTGGGCATGCCCATGCCGAGCACGATGCCGGCCATCGCGGTCAGCACCAGCGCCAGCACCAGCGAGTTCTGCGCCAGCGCGATCACCACCTGGGTGAACGTGATGCCGAGGCCCGTGATCGTCACGACGCCGATCACGATGCCGGCACACGCACAGGCCATCGCGACCGCCAGCGTGTTGCGAGCTCCTTCCTCGAGCGCGCCGAGCACGCTGCGCCAGCCGATGCCCTGGCGCGTGGTGGCGCGCAACAGGGCCACCGGCAGGCAACTCAGCGCCGCCACCAGCGCCGAAAGAGGGGCCGAGTAGCCCATCAACAGCCCGACCAAGATGATCGTGATCGGTACGAACAGATGACCGCGCTGCGCCATCACGGGAACGAAGCGCGGCAGCTCCGCGCGCGGCACGCCGGCGAGACCCTCGCGCTTGGCGACGAAGTGCACGGCGGAGAACACCGCGACGTAGTACAGCAGTGCCGGCACGGCCGCCCACAGCGCCACCTGTGCATACGGCACCGCCAGGAACTCGGCCATCACGAAGGCGGCGGCGCCCATCACCGGCGGCATCAGCTGGCCGCCCGTCGACGCGACCGCTTCGACCGCTGCGGCGAACGGCGGGCGAAAGCCGGTCCGCTTCATCAGCGGGATCGTGATCGGCCCGTCGACCATCACGTTGGCCACCGCGCTGCCCGAGACGGTGCCGAACAGCGACGAGCTGATCACCGCCACCTTGCCGGGCCCACCGGCCTGCCTGCCGGTGATCGACAACGCGAAGTCCATGAACAACTGTCCGGCGCCGCTGCGTTCCATGAACGCGCCGAACAGGACGAACAGCATCACGTAGGAAGCGGACACGCCGAGCGTCGAGCCGAAGATGCCTTCGGTCGAGTAGTAGAGCTGCTCCAGCAGCACCGGAAACTTGACCTGAGTGAACAGCACCGCGTAGACGAGAAACGCGATGGCGGTGAGCGGCAGTGCCCAGCCGATGACCCGTCGAGTGCCCTCCAGCACGACCAGCACCGCGACGATCCCGTAGAACGTGTCCCACCGCGTCAGGTCGTCGATGTAGATGATGCGATTGGTGAAGGCCTGGTAGTCGACGAAGATGTGCAGCACCGCGCCCCACCCGAGCAGCATCGGCACGAGATCGGCGACGCGCGCGAGCGCCCCGCCCCCGGGGCGCAGCGGGAACAGCAGGAACACCAGGGTCAACGCGAACAGCAGGTGCGTGCCGCGGAAGATCACCGCCTCGGGCGGCCCGAAGCCGGCCACCCACATGTGATAGAGCGACATCGCCACCGCGATCGCGGCGACGGCGGCGCGCAGCGCGCGAGCGGCTGGCGCCGTGGCGGCGTTCTCTTCCTGGGCCATGCCGCGTGCCGCGCGCTGCGCCGACTATGCGCTCGGCGGGCGCCGGGCCGCTCCCGAGCCGACCGCGTCCCTAGGCGGGCACAGCGAACGAAGTGAGCGCAGGGCCAACATCAGATGGCGCCCTTCTCCTTGTAGTACTTGGCGGCACCCTTGTGCAGCGGAACACCGATGTCGACCGCCATGTCCTTGGGCGTCAGGCCGGCGATCGGCTTGACCACCGCGGCCATCGCGTCGACGTTCTCGGCCATCGCCTTCGTCATCTTGTAGACCGTGTCCTCGGGGAGGTCGCAGGCGGCGACGATGTGGGTCGAGTAGCCGATCACCGGCACGTCCTGGTCCTGCTTCGGGTAGGTTCCGGCCTTGATGATCAGCTTGTTGTAGCCGGGGTTGGCGTTCTTCAGCGCGGCCATCGTCTTGTCGTCCACCGGGACCAGCTTCACGTCGCGCGCACTGGCCAGGTCCATGATCGCCGAGGCAGGAGCCGTGGTGCCCAGCGTGAAGATCTGCGCGTGGCCGTCCTTCATCAGCGAAACGGCGTCGGTGTAGGCTGCCTGGAAGTTGGCCTTGCTCAGCGACTGGTAATTCATGCCGTTGATCTCGAGGACCATCGCAGTCAGGATCTCGGCGGTGTTGCCCTTGGGCTGCGTCACCAGCGACTTGCCCTTGAAGTCTGCGAACGAGGTCACCTTGGCGTCGGAGGCGGCCACCACCTGGAAGTACTGCGGGTACAGGTTTGCGACTTGGCAGACGTTCTTCACCTGCTTGGGATAAGGCGCCCTGCCGGCAATCCCGTCGACTGTGGTGCTCGAGTTGGCAAAACCGATCTGCGCCTTGCCTTCGTCGACGCCGCGAACGTTGGCGATGCCGGCGCCTGGCTGCTGCTGGATCTGCAGGCCCGGCACGGCTTTCTCCCACATGCCCTTGAGAGCGCCGCCCAGCGGCACCCAGGAGCCGCCCTGTGGACCGGTCATCAAAGTGACCTGTTGAGCCGCAGCAGAGGTGGCGAACAGGGCGACGGCGAGGGCGAAGATCGAGCGGGGCAGCGTCATGGCGGTCTCCTGATCGTTGGACGGCTCACGCCGGCACCGCCGGCGCACGGTGTCGAGTCTATTGACCCCGCGTCTGCGCTCTGTGCTCGCTTGTCCTAGGCCGCGCCGGACGGCGGCAGGCTCAGGTCAAACACTGAGCGCCGGCCGCAGGCGGCTCGATGGCCGTCGATCGGCGAACGCGGGAGTCGATCAGAGCAGCGGCGCCAGTGCCCGCTCGGCGTCGCCGACGCTGCTCGCGCTGCGCTCGGCCCAGCTCTTCAGCTGGTCGGGGCCGATCTTGCCGACGTTGAAGTACGACGCCTCGGGATGCGAGAAATAGAAGCCGGCGACGCTCGCCGCCGGCAGCATCGCCAGGCTCTCGGTCAGCGACATGCCGATCTCGTCGGCGGCGAGGACGCGGAACAGCTCGCGCTTGACCGTGTGGTCGGGGCACGCCGGATAGCCGGGCGCCGGGCGGATGCCGCGGTAGCGCTCGGCGACCAGCCCGGCGACGTCGAGCGCCTCGTCGGGCGCGTAGCCCCAGAAGTCGGTGCGGACGCGCCGGTGGAGCGCTTCGGCGAACGCCTCGGCGAGGCGGTCGGCGAGCGCCTTCAGCATGATCGCGCTGTAGTCGTCGAGGTCGGCGGCGAACTGCCGCTCCTTCTTGTCGGCGCCGATCCCGGCGGTGACCGCGAAGAGGCCGATGTGATCGTCCTTGCCCGAGCCCTTCGGCGCGATGTAGTCGGCGAGGCAGCGGTTCGGCCGCTTGACGCCGTCGACGACCGGCCGCACCGACTGCATGCGCAGCCCCCGCCACGTGAACAGCACCTCGCGCCGCGACGCGTCGCGGTAGATCTCGATGTCGTCGTCGCCGACCGTCGCCGCCGGGTACAGCCCGACGACGCCGTTGGCGCGCAGCCAGCGGCCCTCGATGACCCGGCGCAACATGCGCCTGCCGTCGGACAGCAGCCGCCGCGCCGACTCGCCGACGATCTCGTCGTTGAGGATCGCGGGGTACGGGCCGGCGAGCTCCCAGGTCTGGAAGAACGGCCCCCAGTCGATCACCTCGGCGATCTCGGCGAGATCCTGGTTCTTCAGCACGCGGCGGCCGATGAACTTCGGCAGCGGCGGCGTGTAGCTCGCCCAGTCGATCGGCGTCTTGTTGGCGCGCGCCTCGGCGAGCGAGACGAGCGGCGTCGGCTTTTTGGCGGCGTGGTGCGCGCGGACGCGCTCGTAGTCGGCCTCGAGCTCGGCGACGAACGCTGCGGCGCGCCCGTCGGAGAGCAGCTCGCTGCAGACGCCGACCGAGCGGCTGGCGTCGGGAACGTACACGACCGGGCCGTCGTAGTGCGGCGCGATCTTCACGGCGGTGTGGACCCGGCTCGTCGTCGCCCCGCCGATCAGCAGCGGGATCTTGGCGACGCGGAAGAAGTCGTCGCGCTGCATCTCGGCGGCGACGTGCTGCATCTCTTCGAGGCTCGGCGTGATCAATCCCGACAGGCCGATGATGTCGGCGCCCTCGACCTTCGCCTTGGCGAGGATGTCCTGGCACGGCACCATCACGCCCATGTTGACGACCTCGAAGTTGTTGCACTGGAGGACGACGGTGACGATGTTCTTGCCGATGTCGTGGACGTCGCCCTTGACGGTGGCGATGACGATCTTGCCCTTCGCCTTCGCCTCGCCGCCGCCTTCGATCAGCGCCACCTTCTCGGCCTCGATGTAGGGCAGCAGGTGGGCGACAGCCTGCTTCATCACGCGCGCCGACTTGACGACCTGCGGCAGGAACATCTTGCCCTGGCCGAACAGGTCGCCGACAACGTTCATGCCGGCCATGAGCGGCCCTTCGATGACGTGCAGCGGGCGACCGCCCTTGCCCCGGATCTCCTGCCATGCGGCTTCGGTGTCCTCGACGATGAAGTCGGTGATGCCGTGGACGAGCGCGTGCGAGAGCTTCTCCTCGGTCGTCTTCGGCTGCTCGGGCGTGCCGCGCCACGCGAGCCGCGCCGAGTCGTCGCGTGCCGCGCCCTTGGCGCGCTCGGCGATCTCGACCAGGCGCTCGCCGGCGTCCTTCCTGCGGTTCAGCACCACGTCCTCGACGCGCTCGCGCAGCTCGGCGTCGAGATCGTCGTAGACGCCGATCATCCCGGCGTTGACGATTCCCATGTCCATGCCGGCGCGGATCGCGTGGTAGAGAAAGACGGTGTGGATGGCTTCGCGCACCGGGTCGTTGCCGCGGAACGAGAAGCTGACGTTGGAGACGCCGCCCGACACCTTCGCAGCCGGCAGGTTCTGCTTGATCCAGCGCGTCGCCTCGATGAAGTCGACGGCGTAGTTGTCGTGCTCTTCGATCCCGGTCGCGATCGCGAAGATGTTCGGGTCGAAGATGATGTCCTCGGCCGGGAAGCCGACGTCGTCGACGAGGATCTTGTAGGCGCGCGCGCAGATCTCGGTCTTCCTCGCGAAGGTGTCGGCCTGGCCCTGCTCGTCGAACGCCATGACGACGGCGGCGGCGCCGTAGCGACGGACGAGCCGGGCGTGGTGGCGGAACGCCGCCTCGCCTTCCTTCATCGAGATCGAGTTGACGATGCCCTTGCCCTGGATGCACTGCAGCCCGGCCTCGATGACCTCCCATTTGGAGCTGTCGATCATGATCGGCACGCGCGCGATCTCGGGCTCGCCGGCGACGAGGTTGAGGAAGCGCACCATCGCCGCCTTCGAGTCGAGCATCGCCTCGTCCATGTTGACGTCGATGATCTGGGCGCCGTTCTCGACCTGCTGGCGGGCGACGCCGAGTGCCTCCTCGAACTGGCCGGCCAGGATGAGGCGCGCGAACGCCTTCGAGCCCGTCACGTTGGTCCGCTCGCCGACGTTGACGAACAACGAGCCGTCGCCGATCGTCATCGGCTCCAGGCCGGAAAGCTTCATGGCCGCCGCGCTCACGCTGCCGCCGCCAGTTCGCGCAAGCCCGGCACGCGCGGCCGGTACTTGCCGACCCGCTCGGCGATGAGCGCGATGTGCTCGGGCGTCGTGCCGCAGCAGCCGCCGGCGATGTTGAGGAAGCCCGACTTCGCGAATTCCTCGAGCAACCCCGCGGTGATCTCGGGCGTCTCGTCGAAGCCGGTCTCGCTCATCGGATTCGGCAGGCCGGCGTTCGGGTAGCAGCTGACGAAGGTGTCGCCGGCGATCCGCGCCAGCTCGTCGACGTAGGGACGCATCAGCGCCGCGCCGAG
>Ga0307409_100000345_pt1 | contig 19238 bp, 18 predicted proteins | sample 322Ometagenome_2_FD_203888 | JGI IMG/M metagenome (GOLD analysis project Ga0307409, IMG submission 203888) | Maize rhizosphere microbial communities from greenhouse at UC Davis, California, United States - 322HYB-O-2 | ecosystem: Host-associated > Plants > Roots > Rhizosphere > Soil | place... | reverse complement strand
CCCCACCCAGCTTGGCGAGGATCTCGGCAGAGCTGCTCATCCGCTGGGCGAGCATCGGCCGCACCGGGTTGCCGGCCCGCACCCGCATCCCCTCGACCGCCTCCAGCCCCTCCTGGACCAGGGTGGCCGCGACCAGGCCGAGGTCGGAGCAGATGTTGTAGGCCCGCTCCAGCACCGGGCGGGCCTTGCGGCCGCCGGCGTGCACCTCCGCGAGCGCGTCGAGGATGGTGGCGGTGCCGATCCCAAGGCGCAGCGAGCCGGTGACAATGCGGACCAGGTAGCGGGCCTCCAGCGGGGTGGCCTCGCGGAGCAGCCCCACGAACGGGGCGAGCTTGCGGGCCTGCGAGCCGGTCCCCTCGGCCTGGGCGATCTGGTGCAGGGTGCCGAACACGACCTCGAGAGTCGCCGGCCTGGGGGCCAATGGCGCCAGCAGGGCCTCGGCGGCCAGGCCCAGGTCGCCGACCTCCTTGGCGCTGGCGAGCACTTGCTCGGCGGTCACCCCCGCGGCCTCGGCGACCGCGCGGGCGGCCATCCGCTCGGCCAGGCCGAGCTCCACGCCGGCGAAGTCGGGCGCGATCTCGCCCTGGCACAGCAGCGTCACCGTCGGCAGCAGGGTCTTGGGGGTCTCGGCGATCAGCGCGGCGAGGCGGTCGATGAGCTCCAGGCGGGCGGTGGCGGCCTCCAGGTCGCGGTAGGCCTCGGCGACGATCTGATACCGCATCCGCGCTCCTCCCGCCGGCGGGTTCGCTTGGCCGCCCGGCCACGGCAGGATATCGGCCGCTGGCTTGCCGCGCCCCGTAGCTCGGGGGCCCGACGCAAAGCAGTTGCGGTCAAAGACCGAAACACGAATGCTCCCGATGTGCAGATGCATCCCAACCAACTGCCAGTCCCTCTTGAGACCGTGCGCGAGCTGGTAGATCAGCAGTTCCCCGCGTGGCGAGGACTACCCACCAGGCAGGTCGCTTCGCAGGGGACGGTGAATGCGCTCTTTCGCCTTGGCGAACAGCTCGTAGCCCGATTCCCGTTAGAACCTGGGGACGTCGCAGCGACGCGGCGGTGGCTCGAATCCGAGGCGCAGGCAGCCCACGAGTTGTTGGGACGCACTCGGTTCCTGACGCCCGAGCCTGTCGCGCTCGGCGAACCCGGAGCGGGTTACCCGCTTCCATGGTCGGTGCAGACCTGGCTGCCGGGAACTGCGGCGACAGATGAGGACCCGGGCGAATCGGTCGTGTTTGCGCACGACTTGGCCGAGTTCATCCGCGGCGTGCGTGCAATCGACACGCGTGGTAGGGCGTTCAACGGAAGGGGTCGGGGGGGCGAGCTGCGATCCCACGATGCATGGATGGAGACCTGCTTTGAGCGCAGTGAACAGCTCCTGGACGTTCCGCGACTTCGACGCATGTGGGCAGTCATGCGGGCGCTGCCGCGGAGCGCCGGCGACGTGATGACCCACGGTGACCTGATTCCCGGCAACGTGCTCGTCTCCCACGGACACCTGGCCGGCGTCATCGACGTAGGTGGGCTGGGACCGGCTGACCCCGCCTTGGATCTCGTCGGTGCCTGGCATTTACTCGAGGCCGGCCCGCGGCAGGCGCTGCGCGATGATCTTGGGTGCGACGACCTCGAATGGGAGCGCGGTAAGGCGTGGGCTTTCGAGCAGTCGATGGGGGCAGCCTGGTATTACGTCGAGAGCAACCCGGCCATGAGCCTGATGGGCCAACGCACTCTGCAACGCATCATGGCGGACAGTGGACGGTCCAGTTCCAGAGTTCGACCGTAGAGCCACTCTCAGCCGGTATGGACGGGTTGCCGTCATTCCACGAAGCGGCTCGTTCGCTCGCGCTCCAACCTTCAGCCAACTCCTGAGCGCGCTCTTAACCGACCCTGCGATCATGGTGGGTGAGGTGCCGATAGACCGAGGCCCGGCTGACCCCGAGCGTGTTGGCAATCGCCGCCACGGTGTACTGCCCCGAGCGGTACATCTCCTGGGCCACCTGGAGCTTGTGAGCGGTCATGACCGACGGCCGGCCGCCATGGCGACCCGGGCTCGGGCGGCGGCCAGCCCGGCGGTGGTGCGTTCGCGGATGAGGTCGCGTTCGAATTCGGCCAAGGCCGCGAAGACGTGGAAGACGAGCTTGCCGCCGGGAGTGGTGGTGTCGATTGCCTCCTGGAGGCTGCGGAACCCGATGCCGCGGTCGGCCAGGCCGGTGACGGTGTCGACCAGATGGCGCAGCGACCGGCCGAGGCGATCCAGCTTCCACACCACGAGGGTGTCGCCGGGGCGCAGTTGGTCGAGCAGCTGGGCGAAGGTGGGGCGGTCGGCACGGGCGCCGCTGGCGGTCTCGGTGAACACCCCGGTAGCAGCCGGCGTCCTGGAGGGCGTCGACCTGGAGCTGGGGGTGCTGGTCGGTGGTGGAGACACGGGCATAGCCGAGCAGATGTCCCATAGCCGGAGCGTCGCAGAACCCTATGACAGGGTTGGTTGTGCGACGTTGATTTCGGACACGGGTTCTGGACGCCTGTTGAGCACCCTTCGGCGGGGGAGTGGTGGCTGTCGCACAAACGGAGCGGTTCTGGACAGCTTGAAGACGCGGGTGGAGCCCAGCAGTTGTCCTCTGCCTCGATCGACAGGTGATCCCAGCGCCGCAGGCGAGGTCGCGGGTTACATCCGGGCCAGGTCGGCGGCGCCGATCAGGCCGGCGTCCTGGCCCAGCTGGGCCACCCGGACCGCGGCGGTGGGCCGGTGGTCGCGGGCGGTCAGCATGGCCTCGAAGGTCTCCCGGGCCGGGTCGACCAGCAGCTCGCCGGCCTCGGACACACCACCGCCGATGATGAAGACCCGCGGGTCCAGGACCGCGGCGAGATCCGCCATGCCATGGCCAAGCCAGCCTCCGACGGCCCGGAACGACTCGAGGGCCACCGGGTCGCCGGCAACGGCGCCCATGGTCACCATGGGTCCGGTGATGGAGCCGGCCTGCCCGTTGGCGAGCTCGAGCAGCAGGCGGGCCGAGGTGGGGGATTGGGCGGCCCGCTCGCGTGCCTCGGTGACCAGGGCGCGGCCGCTGGCGTACTGCTCCCAGCAGCCGCGGTTACCGCACCCGCATGGCCGTCCGTCGGGCACCAGGACCATATGGCCGACCTCGGCGGCCGCCCCGAACGCACCCCGGATGAGCTCCCCACCCAGCACCACGCCACCGCCCAGGCCGGTCCCGACCGTCAGGGTGACGGTGAACCGCTGGCCGTGGCCGGCACCGAAGCGAGTCTCGGCCCAGGCGGCGGCATTGGCGTCGTTCTCGACCACCACCGGGAGCCCGGTGCGCTGTTCGATCGCGGCCCGCAGCGGTTCGTTGCGCCAGGCCAGGTTGGGCGCGAACAGCACGGTGGAGCGGGCGGCGTCCACGAACCCGGCCGCGCCCAGCCCGGCCGCCTCCACCTCGTGGTCGGCGGCCAGCTCCCGGATGCAGTCGGCGATGATGTCCTCGACCTTTGCCGGATCCTGGGCCGGGGTGTCGCGTCGCAGCCGGGCCAGGATGTGCCCGTCGGCGTCCACCACGCCGGCGGCGACCTTGGTCCCGCCGATGTCCACGCCAATGGCCAGGCCCATGACCCTCGCCGTCCCTTTTTTGTGTCGCCGTTTAGCTGCTCCTCTCCGACCGTGCGCTCAGTATCTCCGAGGAGACCTAGAAGCGGATCGTCCTGAGGAACTGGTAGCCGACCCGGGCGGTGTCCAGGGCGTCCTCGGGCTGGCGGGGCGGGCTGCCGGCATCGTCGCGCTCGACGATGTACTCCTTGACGCCGGCCTCGTCGGAGTGCCGGAAGATCCTGGCAAAGTCGATCAGTCCCTGACCGGGGTCCTCGAAGCTGCCGGCCTGGTTCAGGTCCTTGACGTGGTACTGCAGGACCCGCCCCTGGTGCTGCCGGATGAGGTCGACCGGGTCGCGGGCGCCCCTGGTGACCCAGAACAGGTCCATCTCCAGGTGCACCAGGTCCGGGTCGGTGGTGTCGGTGAGGACGTCATAGGCGGTCCGCGAGGGGTTGTCGGTCAGCCGGAAGAACTCCCAGTTGTGGTTGTGGTAGCCGAGCTTCAGCCCCGCGTCCCTGGCCATGCGGCCGGCCCGGTTCAGGTCACGCGCGAACGCCCGCCACGGCGCGGTGGTTCGGGTCACCTCGCCGGTGGCGAAGTTGATCCCAAAGAACGGGTGCACGATGTAGCGCGACCCCAACACCTTGGCGTCGGCCAGTGAGGCGCTCCAGGCAGCCGGGTCGAAGGGCTGCGGGATGAGGACGTGGCCCGAGGTTGCTCGCAGGCCGGCGGCGTCCAGCGCCGCCTTGAACTCGGTGACGGTTCGGCCGACGAAGCCGGCGTGCTCGACCCGGGTGTAACCGATCTCACCCAGCGCCTGGAGGGTGCCCTCAAGGTCGATGGCCAGCTGGTCGCGCAAGGTGAACAGCTGAATGCTGATCTGGTCGGGCGGGACCCGGTGCCTCCTGCCGCGGCCTTCGTCGTCAGGTTCCTCCCGGGCGAGCGCCGGGCTGGCGAGCGCGCTCGAGGTCCCGACGACCGCGGCGGTGGTGACCGCCGTCCGCAGGAAGCCCGGCGGCTGAGCCAGCCGGCCTTGTCGGAACCGACGGCGTCGTGACCTCGGCGCATGCTTGGCCTCCTTCCGATCTCCCCCATGTCGCCATTTAGCCTCCCATAAGCCGTCAAATAGCCTGATCGAAGTAGGCGTCGCGGTAGGTGGTGAGGGCGTGCAGCGCCGACCCCTGCGCGGGACGTCGCCGGGACGCAGGAGGCTGAGCTCGCAGCAGGCGTTGTAGGGTTGGTCGCGGCCCGGCGCATCCGCGAGCGCTACCCGAAGACCGCCGTCGTCCTGCTCAGCCAGTACCTCCGCAGTTGAGAAGTGGCAGGTGCGGACGGGCTAGACTGGCGAGGTGAGTCGCGTCCTTGTCATCGGAGCCACCGGGCACGTCGGCACCTACCTCGTCCCGCGGCTGGTGCGGGCCGGTCACGAGGTCGTGGCGCTGAGCCGGGGCGAACGCGAGCCGTACCGGGCGGCGCCGGAGTGGGGGTCGGTCCGGCGGGTCGCGGTCGACCGGGAGGCCGAGGACGCGGCCGGGACGTTCGGCGACCGCATCGCCGGGCTACGCCCTGACGCCGTCGTCGACATGGTCTGCTTCACCGCGGCGTCGGCCCAGCAGCTGGTCGACGCCCTCCGGGCGACCCGGCCGTTGCTGGTGCACTGCGGCACCATCTGGGTCCATGGGCCGGCCGCGCGGGTGCCGCTCACCGAGGACGAGCCGCGTACCGCCTATGGCGAGTACGGCATCGGCAAGGCGGCGGTCGAGGCGCTGTTGCACCGGGAGACGGTCGCGGGCGGGGTGCCGGCCGTGGTGCTGCACCCTGGGCACATCAGCGGTCCCGGCTGGCCGGTCATCACCCCCGCCGGCAACCTGGACCCCGACGTCTGGCGGCGGCTGGCCACCGGCGAACCGCTCGTCCTGCCCGATCTCGGGCTCGGCGTGCTGCACCACGTCCACGCCGACGACGTCGCCCAGGCCTTCGAACGGGCGCTGACCCGTCCGGCGGCGATCGGGTCGAGCTTCCACGTGGTGTCCGAGCAGGCCATGACGATGCGCGGCCTGGCCGCCGGAGCTGCCGGATGGTTCGGCCGCGAGGCGCTGCTCGACCTCGTCGACTGGCCGGAGTTCGAACGACGGGTCGGCGCCGAGCACGCCGGGGTCACCCGCGACCACGTCGGCCGCGGCATCGCCGCGAGCATCGACCGGGCCCGCGACGTCCTCGGCTACACACCTCGGTACAGCTCGCTGGAGGCCCTGCACGAGTCGCTTCGCTGGCTCGCGGCGAACGGCCACGTGGACGTCGGCGGCCAGGACTTCTAGGTCCGGCCTGGGGATGACCGTCCTCGACGTCCGATCGATCGTCGTGTCCATGCCGCGCCTAGGGCCTGTGAACCCGCTTCCCCCGCTGCGCCTTCTCGGCGACCTGCACGACGACATCGACTGCGCGGGGCTGGACGAGGAGATGACCCGCAACATCCGCTACGGGAACGTCAGCAGCGTGCTGCCATACCTGCTGCAGGACGACTACTCGCGAGAGCTCGTGCCGCAGGAGACCAGCGTGGCGGTTCTGGAGAACAGCTACCTGCGTGCGATCGTCCTGCTGGAGCTTGGCGGCCGGCTCTGGTCCCTGGAGGACAAGGTCGGCGGTCGAGAGCTCCTCTACAACAGCGACCGGATCCAGCTCGGCAACCTCGGCTTGCGAAACGCCTGGTTCCCGGGCGGAGTCGAGTGGAACCTGGGGACCACGGGTCACACGGCATTGACCTGCTCACCGGTCCATGCGGTCTCCCTCGAGCTGCCCGATGGCGCCCCCGGCCTTCGCATCTACGAGTGGGAGCGGATGCGTGACCTTGTCTACCAGGTGGACTTCAGGCTGGGACCCAGGTCGCGGCACCTTGCGGTCGACATCAAGGTCACGAACCCGAACGCCCACCCGGTCCCGGCCTACTGGTGGTCGAACGTCGCGGTGGCCAGCTCCGCCGGCGCCCGGGTCGTGACGCCCAGTCGCTCGGCGTTCGAGTTCACCTACACGCGACGGCTCCGACGTGTTCCCGTGCCGGGACCCGGTCGGCTCGATCGCAGCTATCCGGGTGCGGCGCCTCGGACCGCCGACTACTTCTTCGAGCTGGATCCGGGGAAGCTGCCTTGGATCGCGGCAGTCGACGCGGCCGGCGACGGCCTGCTGCAGGTGTCCAGCGCACGGCTCCATGGACGGAAGCTGTTCACCTGGGGGAACACCCCCGGCGGGCGTCGCTGGCAGGAGTTCCTCACCGGCTCGACCGACTCCTACTTCGAGATCCAGGCCGGCCTGACCAGGACCCAGCTCGAGCACGTCCCGCTCGGCCCAGGAGCGAGCTGGTCGTGGTCCGAGGTGTACGGGCCGGTGTCGGTTGCCGTGGACGCGGTGCACGGAGACTGGCGGGACGCGATCGGGTGCATGGAATCGGCGATCGCCGAGGCAGATATCCACGCCATGCTCGACGAGCGTGCGGGGGCTGAACACGACCGGCAGGGTGCGCCATTGCACACTGGCTCGGGATGGGGGGCGCTCGAGTCGCTCCGGCGCGAGGTGACGGGGGAGGAGCCCTCGCCGGTCATCGATCGCTTGTTCCCCCGTTCCGGCCTTGGCGAAGACCAGGAGCCCTGGGTCGCCCTCCTGGAAACGGGCACCCTGCCGACCGGGACGCCGCGCTCCTATGTTGTCGCCAAGCACTGGTCCGACCTGCTCGAAGGGGCGGCCGAGGAGGCTACGGCGATGGTGCAGCGGGGGGTCGTCCGATGGCACGCCGGTCATCGCGAGGCCGCGCTCGAGGCCTGGGAGGCGGCGTCGGCACTGCAACCGGACTCCTGGCTCGCGTTGCGCAACATCGCGGCCGCGAGCGGTCTGATGGGTGAACCGCAACGGTCGGCCGAGCAGTACCTGCGCGCGCTGGACCTGAGGCCGGACGTCGCCCAGCTTCGGCTGGAGGCAGTCGAAGCGCTGATCGCGGCGAACCGGTTCCCGGAGGCGGTGGCGCTGGCACAGGCGGCGCCGGCGTCCTCGTTCGCGGGGAGATTCCGTTTCCTCCAAGCGTGGGCCGCCGTGCTCCACGGTGAGGTCCGGCTTGCCGAGTCCATCCTCGAACGCGGCCTTGAGGTCGCCGACCTACGGGAAGGCGAGGACTCGCTGTCGGACCTGTGGCTCCTCTGCCGGAACGACCAGCCGGACGTGCCCTTCGTCTACGACTTCCGGCTGCATGGCTGAGCCGCCTGCCAGTTGCCGGCGACGGCTCACCGTCAGCGGCCGGAGGCGAGCACCTGGAGGAGGCGGCGCACCTCGGCCGCGACGACCTCCCGGGCCCGGCCGAGGTACGCGCGGGTGTCGACGTCGGATGGGTGCTCGTCGAGGTAGGCGCGTACCGCGGCGGTGAACGCCTGGCTGAGGCGCGTCGCGATGTTCACCTTGGTGATCCCCGCAGCGACGGCTCGGGCCAGGTCTGCATCGGGCACGCCGGAGGAGCCGTGCAGGACGAGCGGTACGGGGACCCGCAGGCCGAGCCGCCGGACGAGCTCGAGGTCCAGCCTGGCGTCCTGGGTGCGCATGGCGTGCGAGGTGCCCACGGCCACGGCCAGGGCGTCGACCCCTGTCGCGGCCACGAAGCTCGCCGCCTCCTCCGGGTCGGTGCGTGCCCCGGGCGCATGGGCGCCGTCCTTGCCGCCGACCTCTCCCAGCTCCGCCTCGACCCAGACGGCGCGGGCGTGGCAGTGGGCGACGACCGCGGCCGTGGCGGCGACATTCGCGTCGTAGGCGAGCCTGGACGCGTCGAACATCACCGAGGTGAAGCCGAGCCGCACCGCCTCGTGCACCAGCTCTGGCGACTCGGCATGGTCGAGGTGGACGGCCACGGGCACGGGCGCCTGCCGAGCGACGGAGAGGGTCGCAAGGGCCACCGGCTCGAGCCCGCCGTGGTAGCGCACCGTGTTCTCGCTGATCTGGAGAATCACCGGGGCGTCGGCCCGGGCGGCACCGGCCACGATGGCTTCGGCGTGCTCGAGCTGGACAACGTTGAAGGCGCCGACACCACGACGGTCGCGCGATGCCGAGGTGACGATGTCAGCGGTCGAGCCCAGGGGCATGGTGCTCCTCCACGACGATCTGGGGGACGAACTCGCGGTAGTGATCCATGTCGAAGCTGCCGGCTGTCGGCTCGAGCACGGCCGCGGCCGACAGCGCCACGGCGTCACGCAGCCGGTCGGGCCATGGCGCGCCGGCGGCCGCTCCGCCGATGAGCGCCGCCGCGGCGGCGTCGCCGGCTCCGGTGGGGTTGCCGACGACGGGGGCCGGAAGCGCGGCCCGCCAGCATCCGCCCCGGGTCCATGCGGTCATCCCGGCCTCTCCAAGCGATGCCACGACGGCGTTCCCGCCGCGCCGCCTGAGCGCCGTGGCGGCCGCGGTGACGTCGGAGAGGCCCGTGGTGTCGAGCAGCTCGCTCGAGTTGGCCTTCACAATGTCGGCCCCCGCCGCGGCGGCCCGCAGGAGGTTCTCACCGACGGTGTCGACCAGCACCGTGACCCGATGCGCGACGGCCAGGCGCACAAGCCGGGCGCAGGCGTCGTCGCTGGCGCCGGGGGGCAGGCTCCCGGAGACGACCAGCGCGGTCGCCTCCGGAAGCCTTGCCGCGAGCCTTGCCTCGAGGTCGTCCCAGGTTGCGGCGGGCACTCGAGGGCCCGGCTCGTTGAAGAGCGTCGCCGCTCCGTTACTGGAGTCCACCACGGCAACGGAGCGTCTCGTCGGGCCCTCGACCGAGATGAGCTCGTGGGCGAACCCACCCTGCGCCAGATCGGTCGTGAGGGCGGCGGCCGTGGCGCTGCCGACGAACCCGAGGATCATGGTGTGGTGGCCGAGCCCGTGGAGCACTCTGGCGACGTTGATCCCCCCGCCGCCCGCCCGTTCCCGCACTCCCCGTACACGGTGGCTCGAGCCGGGAATGAGCTGGTCGACCCGGTAGGTGATGTCGAGCGCGACGTTGGGCGTGACGGTCAGGATCATGGGCCGACCTGCGGCGTTCCCGCCTGCCCAAGCACGTCCCAGGCCAGGAGGGCGGCGCCGAGGAAGCCGGCGTCGTCCCGCAGGGCGGCCGGCAGCAGCCGCGGCCTCCGGACCACGCCGAGATGGCGGCCCATGGCCTGGCCCAGTGGCTCGAGGAGCAGGCTGCCGGACCGGGCCAGCCCTCCGCCGAGGAGGATCGCCTGCGGCGCGAGGACGACGGAGGTCCAGGCGAGCGCCAGCGCCAGCGCCTCGATCGCATCGTCCCAGATCCGCCGTGCGACAGGGTCGCCGGCGACCATCCGCTGTGCCACCTCTCTGGCGCCGGCGACCGGTCGTCCGGAGACGGCAGCGTACCGGCGGGCGATGGCGGCGGCCGATGCGAGCGCCTCGACACATCCATGCCCCCCACACGAGCACGGTTCGCCGTGGCCCACGTCGACGTGCCCGATCTCACCCGCATACCCGCCGCCGGTGATGAGCCTTCCCTGCACAATGATCCCGGCGGAGACGCCCGTGCCGATCGGGACGAAGACCAGGTCCTGGAGCCCTCGACCGGCACCAAGGCGCCACTCCGCCAGGGTCCCGGCCCGGACGTCGTGGCCGAAGCCGACCGGCAAGCTGGTCGCCTGCTCGACCAGGGACCTGACGGGCACGTCCCGCCAGCCGACGTTCTGGGAGTGGACGGCGATCCCACGCCGCTCGTCGACGATGCCGGTGACCACCAGCCCAACCGCCCGCACGCCGCTCCGTGGCGCGGCGCCGGCGAGCTCGTCGATCGTGGCCAGGATCGCGGCCAGGACCTCCTCGGGCCCGTGGTCGTGGGGAGGCGTCGGGCGGCCCAGTCGGGCCATGACCGTGCCGTCGTGGGCGACCACGGCGCCCTTGATCGTCGTCCCGCCGACGTCGAGGGCCGCTACGCAGTCGGTCGAGGGCAGGGTGACCGCCTAGCCCGGCTGGGGCGGGAGGATCACCGATCGGCTGAGGTTGCGTGGCCGGTCGGGGTCGAGTCCCTTTGCCGCCGCGAGGGCGACGCTGAGGCGCTGCACCTTCACCAGCTCCGCCATCGGGTCTCCGGTGGGAGTGAGCACGAGCGCGTCGGTTGCCGCGACCTCCTCCGGCAGGGACGCCGGGGGAGGGGTGAGGAACCACACCGCGCTGCGCGCGTCGGCGATGCCGATGGGGCCGTGCCGGTACTCCATGGCCGGATAGGACTCCGCCCATGCCAGGCAGGCCTCGCGCAGCTTGAGGGCCGCCTCGTTGGCCAGCCCGACGGTCCAGCCCGACCCCAGGAAGGTGAACTGTGCCCGGTCCAGCAGGCCGGCTGGGAGCTCGGCCGCAAGGGCCTGCTCGGCCGCCGCGACGATGGGCTCGAGGTCCTGACCAAGGCTCGCCCGGAGCAGGGCGAGCGTGGTGGTGGCGAACCGGGTCTGCACCACCGACTGTTCGTCGGCGAAGTCCAGCACGATGGTCTGATCGGCGGCCTCCAGCACGGCGGAGGCGGGGTCGCCCGTGACCGCCAGCGTCGGCTGCCGTCCCCGACGCTGGTGCAGCAGCCGCAGGACCTCGGTCGTCGTCCCCGACCGGGTGATCGCCAGCAGCCGGTCGTAGTGGCGCCCGCGGGGCATCTCGGAGGCCGCGAAGGCGTCCGTCTCGCCCCGGCCGGTGGACTCCCGAAGCGACGCGTAGGCCTGGGCCATGAACCAGGACGTCCCGCAGCCCACGACCGCGACCCGCTCACCGTCACGAGGCAGGAGGCCCTTGGACCGCATGGCGACCTCGACGGCACGCCGCCAGCAGCCCGGCTGCGACATGATCTCGGTATGGACGAACGGTTCCCGGCCCATGGCTACTTGAGGGTGCCGCTGGTCAGGCCGGCCTGGACCTGCCGGTAGAACAGCAGGTAGACCACGACCACCGGGACCATGGCGATGGTCAGGGCGGCGAACAGGGCGCCCCAGTCCCCCTCGTAGCGCTGGCTGGCCAGCAGCGTGGCGATGCCCTGGGCCAGCACCGGCTTCTCGGGGGACAGGAACGACGGCAGCACGAACTGGTTGAACTGCCCGAGCACGTTGAAGATGCCGATACTCAGCAGCCCGGGCCTGGCCATCGGCAGCATCACCCGGAAGAACACCCCGGTGTGTGAGCAGCCGTCCAGGAACGCGGCCTCGGCGATCGACGTCGGCAGCGTCCGGAAGAACGCGTGCATGAAGAACACCGTGAACGGCAGGGAGTAGGCGGTGTAGACCAGGATGAGCCCTTGGTAGGTGGACAGCATCCCGAGGTTCCGCACGACGAAGAACAGCGGCACGATGGCCAGGAACACCGGGAACATCATCCCGGCGGCGAACAGGTAGAAGATGACCCGGTTGCCGGGGAACCGGTACCGCGCCAGCACGTAGGCCGCCATCGAGCCGAACAGCATGGTCAGCACCACACCGCCGGTGACGACGATGACGCTGTTCAGCAGGTACTGGCCGACCCCCTTGTCCCAGGCCCTGGCGAAGTTGGACCACTGGAACGTCTCGGGCAGCGACCACGGCGAGCCGAAGATCTCAGGTGAGGTCTTCACCGAGGCCAGCAGCGCCCAGGCGAACGGCACCACCACCATCACCGTCCAGCCGAGCAGGACGACATGGGAGAAGACGTTGACCCCGACGTCGCCGGCACGGCCGGTCCCGCGCCCGTCGCCGGCCTGGCGGGGCGGGGTCGGGGTCGGGGTGCCCGCGTCGCCGGTGCGTGTCGTGACCGCCATGGCCGGCCTCAGTACTCGATCCGCTCGCGCCGGGTGGCGCGCAGCATGATGGCGGCGATGAGCAGGGTGAAGAAGAACAGGACAACGCCCATGGCCGACGCGTAGCCGGCACGACCGAACTGGAAGCCGTTCTGGGCGATCTGCAGGGAGATCACCTGGGTGGAGTTGGCCGGCCCGCCTGGCCCGGCGGTCATGACCGCCACCAGCGCGTAGACGTCGAGGGCGAGGACGGCCAGGTACACCCACGACGTCTGGATGGTGTCCCACAGCAGCGGCATGGTGACCCGGAAGAACGTGGCCACCCGCCCCGCCCCGTCGATCAGCGCCGCCTCGAACAGGTCTCTGGGGATCGAGGACATGGCGGCGTTGAACAGCACCAGGTAGAACCCGACGCTGCCCCAGACCAGGACCCACAGCACGCAGTACAGGGCCAGGTTGGGGTCGGCCAGCCATCCCAGGGAGCCGAAGCCGATGCCCCGCAGCACGCTGTTGGCCAGGCCGGTCGGGGTCGGGTCGAGGATGACGGCCCAGATGACGGCGATGACCGGGACCGACAGCACCTGCGGCAGGAAGAACACCAGCTTGTAGAAGCCAGACCCGCGCACACCCCTGACGCCGGCGCCGGACCCGCGCCCGGCCACATTCAGCAGGAAGGCGTAGAACAGGGCGAGCAGGATCACCAGCAACGGCATCGCCACCAGCAGCACCACGTTGTTCCGCACGGCGCGCAGGAACAGCGAGTCGTGCAGCAGGTTCTGGAAGTTCTGCAGCCCGACGAAGTCGAACTGCGGCGAGACGCCGGTCCAGTTGGTCATCGAGTAGTAGAACGCCTGGATGAAGGGCGAGATCACGAAGACCGCGTACAACACCAGGGGCACGGCCAGGAACCCCGCGATGAACCGGTACTGACCGTGTCGCATCGGACTCCTTCTCTGCAGCTGGCCGGCGATCCTCGCCGGCTAGCTGCGGGTGCGCTTCTTCGTCTGCGGGTCCTTGGCGGTCTCGTCGGCCGCCTTCTGGCAGGCGGCACAGAACTCGTCGGCCGTCACGCGGCCGGCGGCCAGCTCACCGAAGGCGGTCTCGATCTTGGGCCGCATCGGCGAGTACCAGACGAAGTAGTAGTAGTTCCAGTTGTTGTCCCCGCCGGCCTTGACGAGCTCGCTGGCCGACGCCGCCGCCGGGGTCAGCTTGAGGCCCTCGCCGGCGCCGGTGACGACGGTCGGGGCGGCGGTGAGCTCGGTGAACTTCGACGCCCCCTCCTTGGACAGCATGATCCGCAGGTACTCCTGGCCGCCGGGGACGTTCTTGGCCTTGGCGGGCACGAGGAACGCCTCGGCCGCGCTGACCCGGGTGCTCTGGAACGGCAGCTTGGCGCCGTCCATCAGGGGGGTCGGGGCGACGGTGGTGGCGAAGTCCTTGGGCGCGACCTTCTTCTGCTCGTTCTCCAGCCACGAGCCGGAGGGGATGAACGCCGCCTTGCCCTCGTTCCAGCGGGTCTGGGACTGGATGTGGTCAAGGCCCTCGGTGCCCTGGAGCATGTAGCCCTTGGACTTGATCTCCAGCAGCGCCTCGGCGGCCATCTTGACCGACGGGTGCTTCCAGGCGTTCGGCTCGAGGCTGTCGATCGCGGTGACGACCTCCTTGCCGCCGTGCTTGACGGCCATGTCCATCGTCACCTGCTGGATGTAGTAGGGGTACTTGCCCTGGTGGGCCATGGGCGCGATCCCGGCGCCCTTGATCTCCTCGGCCAGGGCGAGGAAGTCGTCCCAGGTCTCGGCCGGCTTCCAGCCCTTCTCGTCGAACAGCGTCTTGTTGTACCAGAGGCCGTAGACCTCAAGGGCGTAGTTCAGCACCAGGATCTTGCCGCCGTAGTCGCCGGCCTCGACGGCCACCGGGTTCAGGGTGTCCCGGATCTTGCCGCCGTCGACCGACTCGGCGTCGAACAAGGGGGTCAGGTCGGCCAGCTGGCCGGTGTCGGCCAGCGTGGCCAGTGGCAGCTGCTCGGCGCCCGAGTTGTCGATCACGTCCGGGGGGTTGCCGCTGTTGAAGCGGGGCTGGAGCTGCTGGCGGATGTCGGTGATGCCGGCGTGCTTGATCTCGGCGGCGCCGAACTTCTTCTTGTACAGCGACTCGTGGAACTTGGCGTAGTCGTCGCCGTAGCCACCCTTGAAGATGACGACGTCCAGGGGGGCGTCGGCCTTGACCCCGAACGGGTTCTCGGAGCTCGTCTCGCCGCCCTCGGTGCTGGTGCCGCCCCCGCCGCTGGCGCAGCCGGCCAGGAGGGAGCCGCCGCCGGCCGCCGCGACCGAGGCCAGGACGGCTCGCTGCAGGAACAGCCGCCGGGAGTACTGGTTCGGGATGCTCATGGGTCTGCCGCTCCTTTGAGCCGACGCCAGGGGGTCAGGCGGTGCGCCGGATGCGCCCGGCGTACCGGTCTTCCAGGATGCTGTTGTGGTCGTCGCCGCCGGGGACGTTGGCCGACAGGTAGACGGGGGGTGCCTCGCCGGCCGCCAGCAGTCGCCGGACGACCTCGGCGACGACCAGCTGGGCGAGCAGGGCGCTGGTGATCGAGGACACCGCGCAGACGGTGCCGCCGTCGGGCAGGGGGAGGACCGCGTCGCCGTACGGCGCGCCGTTGTCGAGGGCGACGTCGGCGTGGTCGATCAGCTTGGTGCCGGCCGGATGGCGGGAGTCCACCGCCGCCGTCTGGATGAAGGACGTGATCGCGACCAGCCGGTGCCCTTGCTGCTTCACCAGCCGCGCGAACTCGACGACCGAGCCGTTGACGCCGGAGTTGGAGCCGACCACGAAGACGTCGGCGGGCGAAGGCCGGGCGAGGTCGTACAGCCGGTCGGCGATCGACGGGTCCCGCTCCAGGTGCCCGTCGCCGAGGACGGCGGGCGGCTCGCCGCCGAAGATGACCACGTCCCGCAGGGAGATCCGGTTGGTCGGCACCAGCCCGCCCGCGCGGCCGGCGAGCTCCATGGCCAGGGCCTCGGAGTGCCCGGTCCCGAATGCCTGGAGGACGCCGCCGGCCCGCAGCGACGCCACCACCAGGTCGGCCGCCTCCTGCACCGGCCCGTCGGCCTGCCGCTCGACCTTGGCCAGGATCGGGCCGAGGGCGTCGAGGTAGGCCTGGGCGCCCACGGCGCCTCCGCGAGCCCCGGTGCCACCGTCGGCCGCGCTGACCGCATCCGCCATTGAGCCCGGCCCTCCTTTCCGAGATCCCCCACGACGCTGTCCGCAATGGTGTGGTTTCGGAGGTGCGCTGAGGTGAAGTTCTACGGCCGGGAGCGCAAAGTCAAGGCACGCCGACGCTGACTGGAGCCGTCATGCCCACGGAGTCCCTGGTCCTCGGAGGCGACCTCGGGGGCACCTCGACGCGCATCCTTGTGGCCGGGACCGACGGCCGGGAGTGCGGCCGGGGCGCCGCCGGCGCCGGCAACCCCATCAGCAACCCCGCCGGGGCGGCCGAGGCCCTCGGCGACGCCCTGCGGGAGGCGCTGACCGGGGTCGACCCCCGCCGGGTGAAGGCGTCGGTGATCGGCGTCGCCGGGGGATCGGCGCTGCGGACACCGCCGGTGGCCGCGCGGTTCGGGCAGGTGTGGGCGGACGCCGGCCTGACCTGCGACCCCGGGTACGCGCCCGACCTGGAGGTCGCGTTCGCGGCCGGGACACCCGACCCCGACGGCTCGGTGCTGGTCGCCGGCACCGGGGCGACGGCCGGTGCGGTGATCGACCACCGGTTGGCCCGGACGGCCGACGGCCACGGCTGGCTGCTCGGCGACGACGGCTCGGGGTTCTGGCTGGGGCGCGAGGCCGTCCGGGCCACCCTGCGGACCCTCGACGCGGGGGAGCCGCCCGGTCGCCTGGTCGGCGCTGTGCTCCGCGAGCTGGACGCGGACGGGGCCGGTGACGAGGTCCGGTCGGCACCGGCTCGACGCGAGGTCGACCGGCGGCGAGACCGAGTGATCCAGGCGGTGAACTCGCGTCCCGGCGTCGAGCTGTCGGCGCTGGCCCCGCTGGTCAGCTCCGCCTACCGGGACGGCGACCCGCAGGCACGGTTGATCGTCGAAGGTGCCGCGGCCGCCCTGCTGGCCACCCTCGGCCGCATCCGGGATCCGGCCGAGACCACGCCGATCGTCCTCGCCGGGAGCCTGACCGGCGACACCTCCCCGGTGGGGTCGACCCTGCGGAGGCTGCTCCCGGCGCAGTTCGCCGGCCCGGTCCGGCGGGCGCGCAGCGGGGTGGGCGGCGCCGCCTGGCTGGCCCTGGCCGCACTCGACCCGGCGCTCGCCACCCGCGACGCCCACGCCCGGCTTAGCGCCTGACCCCGCGAAGGACCGAGCGGAGGTAGTCGGCGCTGGCCCACACGTCGGCCACCGGGCCCTCGCCGCGTGGCTCCTCGGTGAGGATGGTGTCCTGCTCCAGCACGTACCAGCCGCTGTAGCCGTTGGCGCTGAGGGACCCGACGATGCTCGGCACGTCCACGTCGCCCGACCCAAGGGGGCGGTACATCCCCGCACGTACCCCTTGGGTGTAGGTCAGGCGGCCGTCCTGGACCCGCCCGGCGAGGCGGGCGTCGACGTCCTTGAAGTGGACGTGAGCGATCCGCTCGGGCGCCTGTCTCGCCAGCTCGGCGGGGTCGGTGCCGCCGATGAGCAGATGGCCGGTGTCCAGGCACAGGGAGATCCAGGAGCCGTCCAGGACCTGCCGCACCTCCTCGCCGGTCTCGATCATGGTGCCGACGTGGGGGTGCAGCACCGCCCGGACGCCTCGGCTCGCGGCCAGCTCGGCCAGCCGGTCGAGGTTGGCGAGCAGCACCATCCAGCCGTCGTCGTCGAGCACCGGGCGGCTGTCGTAGCCGTCGGCGCCGGTGACCGCCGACAGCACCAGGACGTCCGCGCCGGTGGCGTCATAGCCCTGGAGCAGGCGTTCGACCTCGGAAACGGGGTCGTGGGCGGCGACGTGGAGGAGCAGGGGAGTGAACCCGCCGACGGCCCGCAGGCCGTGGTGGTCCAGGACCTGGGTCATGGCGTCGGGTTGGGTGGGGAGGAATCCGTCGGGGCCGAGCTCGGTCGCGGTGAGGCCGACCTGGTGCATCTCGGCCAGCACCCGGTCGGGGCCCAGCTGGTAGCCCCAGCCGGGCACCTCGCACACGCCCCAGGAGATGGGGGCGCCGCCGATCCTGGCCTCGGCGGTCGGCGGGTTGGTTGTGCTCATGTGCGCACCTCTTCCATGCGTACCGGTCGGTGCTGCTGCAGGGACGCGGTACAGGCTTCCGCGATCCAGCCGGCCTCCAGCGCGTCGGCGACCGTGCACGGTGAGGGCCGCTGTCCCGCGACGACCTCACAGAAGGCCTCGAGCTCGGCCCGGTAGGCGGGCAGGAACCGGTCCATGAAGAACTGGTAGGGGTCCCCGGCGGGGAAGCTGACGCCCGGTTCGACCGAGCGCAGCGGCAGGTGGTCGTCGAGGCCGACGGCGATGCTGTCCTTGGAGCCGTGCAGCTCCAGGCGCACGTCGTGGCCGCGCGGGTTGTAGCGGGTGTTGGACACCAGGACCAGGGTGCCGTCGTCCAGGGTGAGCACGGCCGCGGAGGTGTCCACGTCGCCGGCCCGGGCGAACAGCTCGTCGCCCCGGTTGGCGCCGGTGGCGTAGACCTCGACCACCTCGCGGCCGGTCACCCACCGGATGCTGTCGAAGTCGTGCACGCTGCAGTCGCGGAAGATGCCACCAGAGACGGCCACGTAGGCGGCCGGCGGCGGTGCCGGGTCAAGGGTGGTCGCCCGCACCGTGTGCAGCCATCCGAGCTCGCCGCTGGTCACGGCGGCGCGGGCAGCCTGGAAGGCGGCGTCGAAGCGGCGCTGGTAGCCGATGTGGACCGGGACCCCGGCCGCCTCCACCCGCCGCTGCACCTGGAGGCCCTCAGCCATGGTGCGGGCGACCGGCTTCTCGCAGAACACCGGCAGGCCGGCCTCGACCGCGCCCAGGATGAGCGACGGGTGGGCGTCGGTGGCGGCCGCCACCACGACGCCGTCGACCCCCGCGGCCAGCAGCGCCGCAGGGGTGTCGGCCGGCTCGGCGCCCAGCCGGGCGGCGACCCCGCCAGTGACGGCCGGGACCGCGTCGGTGACGACCAGCGAGTCCACGACCGGGAGGTCGGTCAGCGTTCGGGCGTGGAACGCGCCGATCCGGCCCAGACCGATCAGGCCAAGACGCATGGTGGGAAGCCTCCTTCAGTCCAGATCAGTCCATCCCGCCGAAGACGTTCTGGTCCCAGTCGATGACCGACCCGGTGACGACGCCGCTGCGGTCCGACAGTAGGAACACCACGAAGTCGGCGATCTCCTCGACCTGGCCGAGCTTGCCCATCGGGAGGGCCCTTGCCGCCCGCTCCCTCCAGGTGTCGTCGGCGGCATGGAAGGTGCGCTGGGTTGCGTCCTCACCCTCGGTCTCGGTCCAGCCGATGTCCAGGCCGTTGATGCGGATCCGGTCCCAGCGGTGGGCGTGGGCGGCGTTGCGGGTCAGGCCGGCCAGGCCGGCCTTGGCGGCCACGTACGGCGCCAGGTACGGCTGGCCGCCCAGCTCGGAGGAGGAGATGACGTTGACGATCGTGCCGGGCGCCCGGCGGGCCAGCATGTCCTTGACGGCGGCCTGCATCAGGAAGAACGGTGCCCGCAGGTTGACCGCGATGTGGGCGTCGAACAGCTCCGGGGTGGTGTCCAGCAGGGTGCCTCGTGCGGTCAGCCCGGCCGCGTTGACCAGGCAGTCGACCCGGCCCAGCTCGGCCACCACGGCCGTCACCGAGCCTTGGGCCTTGGCGACGTCGGCCACGTCGGCCTGGACGAACCGCGCCGCCGCGCCGACGGCCACCAG
>Ga0307409_100000342_pt1 | contig 19347 bp, 17 predicted proteins | sample 322Ometagenome_2_FD_203888 | JGI IMG/M metagenome (GOLD analysis project Ga0307409, IMG submission 203888) | Maize rhizosphere microbial communities from greenhouse at UC Davis, California, United States - 322HYB-O-2 | ecosystem: Host-associated > Plants > Roots > Rhizosphere > Soil | place... | reverse complement strand
AAGTTCTGCCACATGCCGTCCACGACAGCGTTGTTGCGGTCGGTGGTGTCGACCGCCGTCTTGTCGCGGGCGATCGTGGCCCGCAGCGCGTCCGCGTCGGCCTGCCGAAGGTGGATCAGCAGCGTGGGGGAGTCCGCGTACTGGTTGGTCGCTCCGTGCTCGATGCCGGGGAACACGGTCATCTGGCCGCCGACGCTGACCTCCTCCGGACGGATCGGCGAGCCGTCCTCGCGGGTCAGGCGCACCTTGCGGCCACCGTTCTTGGCCGGATTCCACCCGGTGGAGAAGTAGATGTGTTCCGGGCTGTTGGGCGACTTGATCAGTGAGCCGACCAGCGGGGCCGCCGCGGCCACGGCGATGCCGCCGGCGGGCAGCAGGAACGCCGCCTTGAGCAGCGGCCGCCGCCGGATGCCGGTCTCGTCGACGAGGTTCAGCAACGTCTCGCCGGTGAGCTTGCGCTCGTCGGCGGCCGAGGCCGGCCGGTGCTCCTGGACCGAGACCTCCTCCGGCAACAGCTTCTTGGCCCAGGTGATGACGGCCACGCCGAGCAGGAACACCGAGCCGCCCAGCGTCAGGCCGAGAACCGGTGTGTAGAACTTCGACGCCACGTCGCCGAGCTCGTACCGCCACGGCCACCAGATGTAGGCGACCACGAACCCGAACGCGAGCAGCCCGCTGAGCACCAGCAGCAGCGCGATGACGCGCTCGACCCGCCGCTCCTCCCGGCTGCCGCGTACCGGGAAGCGGGGTACGTAGTGGACGATCTCCACGCCGTCGCGGCGGGCGCCCTCACGGATCAGGTCGAACCGGGTCAGCGTGGCGTCGTCGACGTCGATGTCGGTGCCTTGTCGCTCAGCCAGAGTCATTGCCTGCCTCGCTCCCACACCATTGTGGTCATGATTTCCCCACAATCCACACCGTGGTCAGTACCAGCGCGACGATGCCCACGAGGAAGATGGCCAAACCCTCCGGCACCGGACCGTACCGGCCCATGCCCCAGCCACCCGGGTCCCGCTCGTCGGTGAGCGTCTGCACGTACGCGATGATGTCCCGCTTGTCCTCGGGCGAGAGCTGGTTGTCGCCGAACACGGGCATGTTCTGCGGCCCGGTCAGCATCGCCGCGTAGATGTCGCGGTCGGTGGCCTGCGCGAGCGCCGGGGCGTCCTTGCCGGAGGACAGCGCGCCGCCGTTGCCGCCGAACGAGTGGCAGGCGGAGCAGTTGATCCGGTACAGCTCACCGCCGCGGGCGATGTCGCCATTCTCGTGCAGGTTCTCGCCCGGCGGCATCTGCGGGCCGCCGCCGAGCTCCTGGACGTACGCGCCGATCTGCTGGGCCTCGTCCCGGGTGAATTGCGGTTCCTTGCGTACGCCCTGTGCCTCCTGGCGGGCCAGCGGCATGCGACCGGTGGAGACCTGGAACTCGACGGCCGCGGAGCCCACGCCGATCAGGCTGGGCCCGCGGTCCGGCACGCCCTGGGCGTTCGGGCCGTGGCAGGTGATGCAGCTCGTCTCGTACAGCCGCTGGCCCTCGGCCGCCGCCGCCGAGCGCCCGGAGGTCTCGTCGGCGTTCGCCCATGTCCCCGGGGCCAGCGCGGTGTAGAGGATGCCGATGACCGTCAGCGCGGCCGCCAGGCGCATCGCGGACGTGACCCGGCGGCGCCTGCGGCGGCGCGCCGGGCCGGTCACGGCCTCACCTCGGTCCCGGTCGGGACCCTGGCTCGGGGTGGGGTAGCCCATCCTCGCCATACCTCTCCTAGCATCGCTTCGGCCTCGCTCGGTCCTCGCTCGGTCCTCGCCCGGTCGTCGGCTCGCGATACCTTCCTGGCTTCGCCTCCGCCTCGCTCGTTCCTCGCTCGGTCGTCGGCTCGCGTTACCTTCCTGACGGTTCTGCCCGGGCTGGCGTGACGTGCCTGGCTCATCCGGCTCATCCGGCTCACTTCGCTAGCTCGGCTCACTCGGCTCACTCGGCTCACTTGAGGAAGTAGATCATGGCGAAGAGCGCCACCCAGACGAGGTCCACGAAGTGCCAGTAGTACGAGACCACGATGGACGCGGTCGCCTGGGCCGGGGTGAAACGGCTCAGGGTCGTACGGATCATGAAGTAGATGAAGGCGAAGAGCCCTCCGGTGACGTGCAACGCGTGGAAGCCGGTCGTGAGGTAGAACATAGATCCGTAGCCGTCCGAATTGATCTTTATGCCCTCGGCGACCAGGTTCCGGTACTCGTTGACCTGCCCCAGCACGAAGACCAGGCCCATCACGAACGTGAGCGCGAACCAGCGCCGCAGCCCGTACACGTCGCCCCGCTCGGCCCGGAACACGCCGAGCTGGCAGGTGATCGACGAGGCGACCAGGACGATCGTGAAGACCAGGGCGTACGGGATGTTCAGCTTCTGCGTGTGCTCGGCCCACAGCTCCTGGCCGACGTCGCTGGCCCGGATCGAGAAGTACATGGCGAACAGCGCCGCGAAGAACATGAGCTCGCTGGAAAGCCACACGATGGTGCCGACGCTGACCATGTTGGGCCTGGTCAGCGAGTGGATCTGGCTCTTCGCGATGGCTGGGGCCGCAGTCACGCGGTCATTATTGCCCGCGATCGTGCCGCCTCGTGCTCGGGGTGGCCCGTGTCGCCCGTCCCCTTGTATGCAGGGGCACCCTACGGGCTCGTTTCCGCTATAAGGGTGCCCCTGCGGTCAACTCGTGGGCGGGGGCTAGCCTCGGTCCGTGAGCGTGCTGGCCCACGGGCCCACGGACCTGGAGCCGTTCACACCGGCCGCGCTCGTCACCCGGGCCGATCCGGTGTCCGTCGCCGCCGCCCTGATCCTGGTGTCGGCCGGCCTGTACGCGTGGGGCGTGGCGCGCCTGCGTCGGCGGGGCCACCGCTGGCCGGTCGCCCGCACGATCGCGTACGGCGTGGGACTGGGCGCCCTCGGCGTGGCCACGGTCAGCGGGCTCGCCGCGTACGACACCACGCTGCTGTCGGTCCACATGGTCCAGCACATGCTGCTCTCCATGGTGGGACCGATATTTCTGGCCCTGGGCGCGCCGGTCACCCTCGCCCTGCGGGCCCTGCCGGTGGTACCCCGCCGGCGGCTGCTGGCCGTGCTGCACAGCCGGGCGGCGCGGGTGCTGACGTTCCCGGTCGTCTCGTACGGCATCTTCGTCGTCGGGCCGTTCGCGCTCTACTTCTCCGGGCTCTACCGCGCGTCCCTGGAGAACGAGTGGCTGCACGAGTTGATCCACCTGCACTTCCTGCTGTCCGGCTGCCTGTTCTTCTGGCCGCTGATAGGCCTGGACCCGCTGCCGGGGCGGATGCCGTACCCGCTTCGCGCCCTGCTGATGTTCCTGTCCACCCCGTTCCACACGGTGCTGGGGCTGACGGTCATGCAGAGCGCCCGGCTTCTGGGCGGCGACTGGTACCCGTCCCTGGGCCTGTCCTGGTTGGACCCGGCGGCCGACCAGCGCGTCGCCGGCGGCATCCTGTGGGCCGGCGGGGAGTTCGTCGCGGTGGCCATGCTGGCCGCGCTGGTCGTGCAGTGGATGCGGGAGGCGGAGCGGGAGGCGCGGCGCATCGACCGGGCGCTCGACCGGGCCGAGGCCGAATCCGTTGGGTCGGCGGAGCCGACGGGGCCGGCGGGTACGATCAGCGGGCACGTACGAGGCGGGGAGACATGACGTCACAGACTCCAACCAGCGTCGTCCTGCTCTACAGCGACGACGCGAAGGTGCGCGACCACATGCGGCTGGCCATCGGGGCCCGGCCGGCTCCGGATCTGGCCATCCGGTTCGTCGAGGCCGCCACGCAGGACGAGGTGGTGCGCATGGTCGACGAGGGCGACATCGATCTCGTCGTGCTCGACGGCGAGGCCGCCCCGTCCGGCGGCCTGGGCATCGCGCGCCAGCTCAAGGACGAGGTGGACGACTGCCCACCCACCTGCGTGGTGATCGCCCGCTCCGCCGACCGTTGGCTCGCCGCGTACGCCAAAGTGGACGCCACCCTGACTCATCCCCTGGATCCGCTGACCACCGGGCAGACGGTCGCCGCGATGCTGCGCGACCGCGCGGCCGGGGTCCCCTCCCTCAGCTGAACCCGCCGCTTTGGAGGCTTGCCGTGGGCGAGCGCACCTGGCCCAACCTGCTGACGTCCCTGATCCACCGCGAGGAGCTCGCCACCGCGGACACGTCCTGGGCGATGGGCGAGATCATGGCCGGCGACGCGACGCCGGCCCAGATCGCCGCGTTCGTGGTCGCCCTGCGGGCCAAGGGTGAGACACCGGGCGAGATCGCCGGCCTGGTCGAGGCGATGCTGGCCGCCGCGGTCCGGGTGGACCTCGGTCCCGTCCTGGGCGCCGAGTCGGCCCGCGACGCGGTCGATGTCGTGGGTACGGGTGGAGACCGCGCCCACACCGTCAACATCTCCACGATGGCGGCCATCACGGTGGCCGGCGCCGGGGTACGGGTGGTCAAGCACGGCAACCGGGCCGCCTCGTCCTCGTGCGGCGCGGCCGACCTGCTCGAGCACCTCGGCCTGCCGCTGGATCTGGGGCCGGACGAGGTGGCCCGCTGCGTGGCCGACGCCGGGATCGGCTTCTGCTTCGCTCCGCAGTTCCACAGTGGCCTTCGGCACGCCGGTACCACCCGCCGCGAGATCGGCATCCCCACCGCGTTCAACTTCCTCGGCCCGCTGACCAACCCGGCCCAGCCGAAGGCCGCCGCCGTCGGCTGCGCCGACACCCGGATGGCCGCGATCATGGCCGAGGTGTTCGCCAACCGCGGCGATTCGGTGCTGGTCGTGCGGGGCGAGGACGGTCTGGACGAGTTCACCACCACCGCGCCGACCCGGGTGTGGACGGTCAGCGGCGGCACGGTGACCGAGTCCATAGTGGATGCCGCCGATCTCGGCCTGTCCCGCGCGACCGGGGAGGACCTGCGCGGCGGCGACGCCGCGACAAACGCCGACGTGTGCCGGCGCGTGCTCGCCGGCGAACCGGGCCCGGTCCGCGATGCCGTGGTCGTCAACGCCGCCGCCGCCATCGCCGCCTACGGCGGCTTCGACGGCGCCGCCGGCGCCGCCGGCGCCGCCGGCTTCGGCGGCGACCTCCTCAAGGCCCTGCGGGCCGGCGTCGAGCGGGCCGCCGCGGCCCACGACAGCGGCGCCGCCGCCGACGCGCTCAGCCGCTGGATCGACGTCGCCAACTCGGTCCGCTCCGCTCCCGCCTGACGTGGCGCGCTCGGCCCGTCTCGACCCGGCCGCGCCTAAGATCTCCGCGATCATGGAGTGAGGAACACACAACAGCGCCGATCATGGACCTAAGTCCATGATCGGCGCGGGAGCTGAGCGGGTCAGCGGCGGCGGCGCCAGGCGAGGGGCAGCGCGATGCGGTGGATGTGCCTGCCGTTCCAGCCCGGAGACAGCCCGTGGCGGCCGAGGGCGGCCACCACCTCGTGCCCGATGGCGACCGCGGCGGCGGAGTCCCGGTCGACCGCACCGTAGCTGAGGTAGAGTCCCTCGCCGTCGACCGCGTGCTGGGTGTCCTGGCGGTGGAAGAACGTGAAGCCGCGCATCGGGCGCCCGGCCTTCTCGGACTGGTCCAGCTCGTCGTGGATCTCGCGGGCGCCGCAGGTCTCGCAGCAGGCGAAGTGTTGCCGGGTCAGGATGCCGTCGCCGTCCAGCTCCGCGAACGCCGCGTCGAGCCGGTCGTTGTCGGTCGGCTCGGGCCACGACGCCTGGTCGGCCAGGTGGGCCGACAGCACCTGGTCGGTCACCGTACGGGCGGCCTGGTGCACCGCGTCGGCGTCCAACCCGGCGTCGATGAAGAGCGCGGCCGCCTCGTCGATGATCTCGTCGAGGGGGTCGTAGCCGGCGGCGACCTGGGTCCGGATGAAGTCGTGCAGGTCGTCGAAGTCCTCGGGGGTGAGCGGGGACGGCATGGCAGAAGTGTGCCAGTACTCGGCGACGGTTTCAGTACCTTCGCCGGTCGCCAGGTCAGGTCGGCGAGCCGGTGGCCAACCCGGCGGCGAAGCCGGCGGCCAGGCGCGCCACCGGTGTGGCCGCCCGTACCCAGGCGAAATGGTCGAGCGGGGCGCCCGCGTCGGCGTCGGTGAGGTGGACGCGCTCGACCGGCGCCGCCCGCATCTTGTCGCACAAATGGTCCGTCGTCGGGGCCGGCGTGAACTGGTCGTGGTCGACGCTGATGGCGAGCACGGGGGTACGCATCGTGGCGATCGCCGCCTCGGCATCGACCCCGTCCAGACGGGGGAACCGGCCGTGCCGCGCGGTGTGGCCCCAGTCGCGCATCACGCCGTACGCCTGCCGCCCGCCGAAACCCCAGCCCGGCCAGACCCGCAGGGCGCCGGCCACGCCGACGATCCCCTGGGTGAACGCCAGCACCGTGGCCGAGCGCCGGCCCGGGTACAGGCGGTAGTACGGCAGCCCGACGGCGACGAGGACGAGCCCGTGCACGGGGGGCGCGGCGGCCGCGGACAGCGCCAGGTGCAGCACGCTGACCTGGCCGCCGAGGGAGTGCCCTAGCAGCAGCGTGGCGCGCCCGTCCAGGCGCGGCTTGAGCGCCGCCAGGACGGCTCCCACGTCGCCGGTCAGTTCCGCGTAGCCGTACCGCGAACGCCGCGACGGCCGCGGTGTGCTGGCCCCGGTCCCGCGCAGGTCCACGACGACGCTGCCGATCCCGGCGGCCCGCAGGTCGGCCACGAGCGGCCGGTAGAACCGCGCCGGGACGCCCATCGCCGGCATCACCACGGCGACCGGGCCGCCGCCGTCGTCGTCCACATGCAACGCGATGCGGTCGGGCCCACGGTCCACGTACTCCGGCATGGGCTGATGTTACTCCCGAGTAACCTGGCGCGGCTACGATGCCAGCGGCGGATGCCAGCGGCGGATGCCAGCGGCGGATGCCGGCGAGAGGGGCGGGCGATGCGTACGGTCACATCAGCGCTGGCCAAGGGTGTGGCGACCGAGGTGGCGACCACGATGGACTCGGTCAATCCGGCGGACCTCCGCGACGTCGTGGCCCGCGTGGAGCTCGCCACCGCCGAGACGTTCGTGGCGGCCTGTCGGGCGGCGCGCGAGGCGCAGCCGGCCTGGGCCGCGGTGCCGGCACCGGTACGCGGACGGGTGGTCGCCGCGATCGGGCGCATCGTCGAGGAGAACCTCGACGCGCTGGCCCGCCTGGTCACCCGTGAGATCGGCAAGCCGCTGGCCGAGGCGCGCGGCGAGGTGCGGGAGATCGTCGACACCTGTGACTTCTTCCTGGGCGAAGGGCGCCGGTTCTACGGCGAGACGGTGCCGAGCGAGATGCCCGACAAGCAGCTGTTCACGTTCCGTACCCCGGTGGGCGTCGCCGCGGTCATCACCGCCGGCAACTTCCCGGTCGCGGTGCCCTCCTGGTACCTGGTGCCCGCGCTGCTGTGCGGCAACGCGGTCGTCTGGAAGCCGGCCGAGTACGCGGCGGCGAGCGGAGCGGCCATGTACGAGCTGTTCGCCGCGGCGGGGCTGCCCGACGGCGTGCTCCAGGTCGTCCAGGCCGACGGCCCCACCGCGTACTCCGGACTCACCGCGGCCCTGGGCGAGCGGCTGGTCGACAAGGTCGGCTTCACCGGCTCGACCGCCGTCGGGGAGCGCATCGGCGAGCTCTGCGGCCGGCACCTGCAGTCACCCTGCCTGGAGCTCGGCGGCAAGAACCCCATGGTGGTGACCCCGTCGGCCGACATCGCCCTCGCCGTCGAGGGCGCGCTCTTCGGCGGGTTCGGGACGGCCGGCCAGCGGTGCACCTCGCTGGGGACCGTACTCGTCCACTCGTCCGTGCAGGACTCCTTTGTGGACGCCTTCGCCGCCGCGGTCGGCTCCGCGCCGCTGGGTGACCCGACGCGCGACGTGCTCTACGGCCCGCTGCTGTCGCCGCGGTTCGCCGAGCGGTACGAGTCCTATCTGGACTGGATCTCCTCCCACCACCGGGTGCTCGGCTCGTCGGCCGTGGGCCGGATCACCGCCGACGCCCCGCGGACCGGATTCGTGGGCGATCCGGCGACCGGGCTGTACTACCACCCCGTGATCGTCGACGGGGTGACGCCGGACGAACGGCTGTTCGCCGAGGAGACGTTCGGGCCGATCGTGGGCGTGTGCGGGTACGAGTCGCTGGACGAGGCGATCGAGCTGGCCAACCGGCCCGGGTACGGGCTGTCGTCGTCGATATACACGACCGACCCGCGCGAGGCGTTCCGGTTCCGGGCCGGTGTCGGCGCCGGCATGGTGTCGGTGAACAACTCCACCTCGGGGGCCGAGGCCCATCTGCCGTTCGGCGGCAACGGCCGGTCCGGCAACGGCTCGCGCCAGTCGGGCCGGTGGGTACTGGACCAGTTCACCCGATGGCAGGCGATGAACTGGGACTACTCCGGTCGCCTCCAGAAGGCGCAGATGGACACGGCGACGATCGCGCCCGACCTCACGTTCCGCCTGCCCTGACGAGGTGTAAGCAGGGGCACCCTACTTATCAGAAAGCGTCTGTAGGGTGCCCCTGCTTACAACAAGGGTCAGTCGGAGGCCTCGAAGCCGATCGCGAAGGCCGCCTCGAGGTCGTGGCGCGAGTACGCGCGGAAGGCGATGTGGGTCTCGGTGTTGACCACGCCCGGGACCTTGGAGATGCCGCCGGCGATCACCTCGGCGATCTCGTCGAACTCGCGCACCCGCACGATCGCGACGAGGTCGACGTGACCGGCCACGGAGTAGACCTCGCTGACCCCGTCCAGGTTGGCCAGGGTCTGCGCCACCTCGGGGATCGAATCGGTGGCGCAGTCGATGAGGACGATCGCGGTAATCACGGTTAGACCCTAACCCCGCCAACCGTGATGTCGGGGCCGACCCGGATGGCGTCGGCGAGGCGTTCGGCCGCTCCCACGTAGCCGTGCGGGAGCACGACGCACCGGGTCAGCGACCCGTGGACCTGGGCCGCGGCGCCGACCACGGATCGCTCGACCGGGCCGTCCACCACGGAATCGGGCGCGAGCAGCGAGCCCGAGCCGGCGGCGTGCAGGTTGGCCGCGAGGTAGTCGGCCGGGGTGCCCGTGTCGAGATAGAGGCCGTGGTACGAAACGATCTCCAGGCGACCGTCGCGTTCGGCCGGTCGCCACACCTCGCGTACCAGGTCGCAACGGTGAGCGGGCAGGCCGGCCGCGACGGCCGCCGGCAGCAGCGAGAAACCGGCGAACCGGTGGGCGCCGAACTCGGCCGGCCGGTCGCCGGCCGGCACCGCGAGCATCCGTACCGTCGAGCCGTCCCAACCGTTCACAAGGGCGCCCAACGGGTCGGCGTCGAGGTAGGTGTCGGCGTTGCCCACCAGTACCGCCCGGTCCGCGATCCAGCCGCGCAGGTTGCCCACCGCGCCGGCCGTGCCGAGCGCCTGGGGGCCGGGCTCGACCGAGACGTGGGCCCGTTCGCCCACGTGCTCGACGATCCGGTCGGCCAGGTAGCAGGCGTTGACCGCGACCAGGTCCGGGCCGGCCAGGCCGTGGGCGGCCAGCCGGGCCAGTCCCCGGTCGAGCAGGGGGACGTTGCCGACCGGGCACAGCGCCTTGGGTACGAACTCGGTGATGGGCCGCAGCCGCCGGCCCTCCCCGGCCGCCAGGACCACGGCGCACAGCCCGTTCACGCGCGGACCTCGGGATAGTCGACGAACGGGCCGATCCCGTAGTAGGACAGCAGCCGGGCGGTGCTGTGGGACAGCGGCGGCAGGTTGTCCAGCCGGTGCCACCCGGCCTCGAGCACCTCGGCACCGTCGACCGCCAACACGGCGGTCGACGCCGGCACCGAGGCGTCGAAGACCACGTCCACCCACCGCCCGCGGTGGTGGACGATCGCGTTGGGCGACGCCGGCGTCAGGTCGTCCGTGGTCAGCGCGAGGCCTGACTCCTCGGCCAGCTCCCGCCGGCAGCCCTCGATCGGGCTCTCCCCGCGGCGCAGCAGCCCGGCCGGCAGGGTCCAGCCCACGCCGGGCGGCTGGCGCAGCAGCAGCAGCCGGCCGGGAGGCGGCGCCTCGGCGTCGCGCACCAGGGCGACCGCGCCGACGATGTACTTGCCCACCAGGAGCCGGACGGCCACGCGGCGCAGCGGCACGGGCGTGGCGTAGAAGACCTTGAAGGCGATCCTGCGCAGCCCACCGGACCGGGGGATGGTCATGCCGGCAAGGTTAGCGAGCCCCTTGGCGCTCGGGCGCGGTCAGGTCCGGGCGGCCGGTGGTGTCGTGGCGGCGACGGCCGCCTCCATCGATCCGCCGTCGACCTGGTGGATGAGGCGCTTGGCCACCTCCTCGGCCGAGACCACGTGGTCGGCGATCGCGACCAGCAGGGTGTCCACGTCCGGGTACCCGAGCTCCCCGGCCAGCACGAGCAGCGGCATGTCCATGGCCAGGCCACGCTCGCGCCGGCGCAGCTCCAGGCCGAGCGCGAGCCGGCCGATGCGGGCCCGGTTCTCGAACGGCACCGGCGGCGCGTCCTGCGGATCCGGCCCGATGCCCAGTCGGCGCTCGATGAGCAGCTGGGCGTGCGGGGTCTGCACGAAGCTGAGCCAGTCCGGCGACGGCCCGATCGGAGCCCCGTCGGGCCCGACCGTCTCGTCCGGGCCGGCGGTGTGGATCTCGACCACGTCGCCGTCGGCCAGGGGCGAGGACAGGAACGCGAGCTGGCCGTTCACGGTGGCCGCCACGCACCGGTCCCCGATCTCCGCGCCGATCGCGTAGGCCACGTCGACCGGCGTCGAGTTGGACGGCAGCAGCAGGCGCTTGCCGTTGACGAAGACGTGGACCTGGCCCTCGGACAGATCGCAACGCAGCGACTCGAGGAAGCGCTTCGGGTCGACGGCCTCCCGCTGCCACTCGACCAGCCTGTGCAGCCACTGCAGGTGCTCGGCGCTGTTGATGCCGCCGTCGCTGTCAGAGTGGCGGCGCACCCGGCCGCGGGCGCTGTGGGCACCCGGGCCGCGCCGGGCGAACCGGTAGGCGGCCGCGATGCCGTACTCGGCGTTGCGGTGCATGGCATCGGTGCGGATGAGCACCTCGACCGAGGTCGTGTCCGGTCCGATCACGGTGGTGTGCAGCGACCGGTAGAGGTTGTTCTTCGGCGAGGCGATGAAGTCCTTGAACCGGCCGGACACCGGACGCCAGGCATTGTGGACGGCCCCCAGGGCCGTGTAGCAGTCGTTCTCCGACCCGGAGACGATGATGGCGATCCGGGGCAGCTCGCGGGGCTCGGTGTCGCCCAGCGCCAGGCTGTCCTTCCAGACGGAGTAGAGGTGGCGGGGGCGGGCCACGACGTGTGCGGGGATCTTGTCCTGCTTCATCACCGCCTGGGCCCGGACGATGAAGTCGTCCACGTAGGCCGTCCATGCCGGACGCGAGGCGACGTACGTGCGCAGCTTGGCGTGGGCCGCCGGGTGCAGCGCGGCGAACACGCTGTCCTCCAGCTCCCGCTTGAGTGCCTGGATGCCGAGCCGGTCGCACATCGGGATCAGCACATCCTTGGTGGCCAGCGCGATGCGGGCCCGGGACGCCAGCGAGCGGGCGTCGATCGTGCGCATGTTGTGCAGGCGGTCGGCCAGCTTCACGAGCAGGACCCGCACGTCGAGGCCGGCCTTCACGATCAGCTTGCGGATCGTGTCGACCTCGGCCGTGTCGCCGTGGAAGGCCTGCTCGAACTTGGTCACCCCGTCGACCAGCAGGGCGACCTCGCCGCCGAAGTCGTTGCGCAGCTGCCGCAGCGTGTAGCTGGTGTCCTCGACCGTGTCGTGCAGCAGCGCGGCCACCAGCGTCGTCGTGTCCATGCCCAGCTCGGCCAGGATCTGGGCCGAGGCCAGCGGGTGCGTGATGTACGGCTCGCCGCTCTTGCGCATCTGGCCGCGGTGCCACTTCTCGGCCGAGACGTACGCGCGCCGGATCAGCCGGCCGTCGCCGTCGCGGTGGATGCGTCGATGGGTACGGACGAGCCACTCAACCGGGTCGGTTCGCTCCTTCTGGCCCACCAACGAGGTACGGACCCGGTGGGCCACCTCCTCGGAGCGCCGCAGCGTGGCCAGGCGTACGGTCTCCCAGCGCTGGGCGCCGGCCTGCCGGACGGCCTCCCACGGGCGCCGTACTCCGTCCACGCGGACCCCAGGGGTTCGGCTTGTGTCGAATCCCAAGGGGTCCACCTCCGTTGTGTCAGGGGTGACATGTTCAGATTACTGACATTCGCGGGGGCCGATCGGCTCATTGGACTGTCCTAACGGTCGATTCTTCCCCTGGAGTCCGTTTGGTGTAACCACGCAACGCCGTTGCGTGACTGTTAGTAAGCTTCGCCCGGCATGGCCGCCGCACCGGGGGCCGCCTCGGCGCGGGCCAGGAGATCGGCGAAGCGGGCGGCCCCGGCGGCCGGATACGACCAACCCTCGGGGCACTCGACCAGCCGGACCTCGGGCCGCTCCAGCCAGGCGAGGATGCGTTCGGTCTCCTCCGCGCTCGCGCACGGCGTCGGGCCCGGCCCCGGCCGCACCGTCTCGGCCGTGGCCAGCAGCGTCTCCAGGGTGCGGCGGGGATGGGTACCCGGCGGCGAGGCGCCCGCGGCGGCCAGCCGGCCATGCCGCACCACCGACAGCTCCCAACCGCCCCGGGGATCCGGCCGGGCCGCCACCACCTCGGGCAGCGCGGTGAGCGCGGTCAGGCGCTGCATCCGTACGGCGGCCCGCAGCAGGGCGGCCATCCGGTTGCGCAGCCGCGCCGCGTCCTCGTACCGGCTGGCCTGGGCCAGGCGCTCGATGCGGGCGAGCAGTCGGTACACCAGCGTGCGCGGATCACCGGTGATGACCTGGGCGAACGGGCCGGCGGCGGTGTGCCAGTACTCCTCCGGGCTGACCCGCAGCTCGCACGGCGCGGCGCATCGGCCCAGCTCGGACAGCACGCAGGTCGGCGACGAGCGCCGGGGGGACAGGCGCTGCGAGCACTGGCGCAGCGGCAGGACCTCGTGGGCGGCGTCCGCGGCCAGCTCGGCGGCGTGGTGCGAGCCGAACGGGCCGAGGTACGCGCCGCCGTCGGCCCGGACCGCGGGGACCAGCGACAGGCGCGGGTACGGCTCGGAGGTCAGCTTCAGCCAGACCGCCCGCTCCGGGAACTTCGACCGCCGGTTGTACGGAGGCTTGTGGGCCGCGATGAGGCGCAGCTCCCGCACCTCGGCCTCGAGCGAATGCGCGCATTCGAGGGCCTCGATCCGCTCCGCGATCTGGATCATCTCGGACATCCGCTTGCGGGACTCGGCGGCCGTGAAGTACGACTTGACCCTCGTCGTGATCGAGCTGCTCTTCCCCACGTACAGGGGTCGGCCCTGCCGGTCGCGGAAGATGTAGACGCCCGGTGCGTCCGGCAGACCCTCGGCCAGATGCCGCTTGGCCCGCTGGGCCGGCGAGATCGCCCGCATGTACGCGATGGCGTCCTCGAGCGTGAACACCTTGAAGCTGCCCAACCGCCCTATCAGGACGTGCAGCAGCTCGACGGTGGCGCGGGCGTCGTCCAGGGCGCGGTGGATCGGCCGGGTCGCGGTCCGGAAGTACGTGGCCAGCGTGCCGAGGCGGTGGTTGGGCACCTCGTCCTCGTGCATCAGCCGACGGGCCAGCGCGGCCGTGTCCAGCACGCGGGGCGCCGGCCAGCGGTACCCCAACCGGGCGCAGGCCGCCTTGAGGAAGCCGGTGTCGTACGGCGCGTTGTGGGCCACCAGGACCGCGCCGCCGAGGAACTCCAGCAGCGCCGGCAGGGCCTGCTCCAGCGGCGGGGCGGGCGCCACCATCGCCTCGGTGATCCCGGTCAGGACGGTGATGAACGGCGGGATCGGACCACCCGGGTTGACCAGCGTCGCGAACTCCCCGAGCCGCTCGCCGGCGCACACCTTCACGGCGCCGATCTCGGTGATGCCGGCCTCGTCGGGCGGCCCGCCATTCGTCTCCAGATCGAGCACGACGAACGTGACCTCGCGCAGCGGCGTGCCGGTCTCGGCCAGGCTCGGCTGCGTGTACTGCTCGGTCACGCACCGCACACTAGGACAGCGGTACGACGTTCGCTCCGTATCGCCGCCGGCGACCCGGCCCACCCCGATTCCCTCGATCATGAAGTTAAGGTCATGATCGGCGGCATTTTCTGGCGTTTAGTCCATGATCGTGGGGATCTTGAGGCTGCCGGCGGGATGGTGCCGATCGTGCGGCCGAGAGCGGGCGGGGCTCCCGAGTGGGAGACTTGACGGATGTCGGATCAAGAAGATGTCGTCGAGGAGGCGACCGCTGGATCCGGCGAGGAGATCACCCAATCGCAGCTGCCCGTCGACTCCGAGCCCACCCTGCCCGAACCCGTACGCCAGCGCGTCGTGGCCCTCGCCGCCGCCGCGATGACCGGCATGCCCGTCGAGGAGCTGCCGGTTCCTGTGCGTCGGGTGGCGAAGTTCGCCCCCAACCGGCGGGCCAAGCTCGGCGGCGCGACGATCGCGGCCCAGCTCGCGGCCGACCCCCTGTTCCGCCAACGGTGTGCCGCGAAGGCGGTCGACGAGGCCGGCGAGCTCGGCCTGGCGGTCTGCGAGGGGGCCATCCCGGCCGCCGCCGACCCGGTCGAGGTCGCCGCGCTGGCCTACCTGGCCCGGCCGCCCGAGTGGGCCGACCTGGTCGCCAAGGCGGCCCACACGCTGCGGATGGACGCGGAAAGCGCCGCCGTGACCGGGCGGCTGGTCGCGGCCGAACACCGGGCCGCCCGGGCCGAGCACGAGCGCGCCGTGGCCAAGGTGGAGGCGGAGAAGCTGCGCGACGAGCTGACCCGCCTGCGTACCGAGGCCGCCGGCCTGCGCGACGAGGTGCGCGCGCTGACCAAGAGCCTCCGCGAGGCCCAGTCCCGGGAGCGCAAGGCCACCGAGGTACTGGCCACGGAAAAGGGCCGTGCCGCTCGCATGTCCGCCGACACCGACGCGGAGCTGCGGCGGCTGCGCGGTCGGCTCACCGATGCCGAACTGGCCGCCAGCGAGGCGCGGAGCCTGGCCAAGGAGTCCCGCTCCGTCGACGAGGTTCGCCTGTGGCTGCTTCTGGAGACCATCGGCCAGGCGGCCGTGGGGCTCAAACGGGAGCTGGCCGTCGAGCCGGCGACCAAGCTGCCCGCGGACTTCGTCGCCGAGTGGGCCGCCCAGCGTCCGGGCAAGTCGACCACGCGGGCGTTGACCGCCGACGACCCCATACGCCTCGATCAACTCCTGGCGCTGCCGCGGGCGCACCTGGTCGTCGACGGCTACAACGTCACCAAGCGCGGCTTCGGTGACATCGCCCTGGAGCAACAACGGGTACGTCTGGCCAACGGGCTGGGCGGCATCGCCGCGCAGAGCGGGGCCGAGGTGACCGTCGTTTTCGACGGCGCGGACAAGCTCGTCGCCGTGCCCGGCGTCCCGCGCGGGGTGAGGGTGCTGTTCAGCAAGAAGGGCGAGACGGCCGACGAGCTGATCCGCCAGCTCGTCCGGGCCGAACCGGCCGGCCGTCCCGTGATCGTCGTCTCCTCCGACCGCGAGGTCGCCGACGGCGTGCGCCGCCACGGCGCGTACCCGCTCAGCGCCGACACCCTCCTGCGCCGGCTCGCCCGCGCCTGACGGCCGACCCGTCACCGGCGGGCGATCAGTAGGCTCGCGGCATGGGTCCGCGTGGGTGGGCCGCCGTCACGCTCGGCGCGCTCGTGGTCGGCGTGGTGGTGGTCGCCGTGGCGCGGGTGCCCTGGCATGCGCCGCCGGCTCCACGGGAGGACCAGCTGGCCGCGCTGCGCGACCTGCCGGCCGACGCGGTGGCCCGCGGACGGCAGTTCCACTCCGCCCTGCGTCCCGGCTCGTACGGATCGCTCGCGATCGGACTTCTCGCCGCCCTTGTCCTGGGTCTGACGCCGCTGGGCGCGCGCCTGATCGAACTGGTCGGCCGGCCGTTCGGCGGCCACTGGGTGGCCCAGGCGCTGCTCGGCGGCGTGGTGCTGGTCGGCATCGTGGAGGCGCTGACCCTGCCGCTGGCCGCGTGGCGGGAGACCGTGCTGCGGCGCTACGGCCTGTCCACCCAGACCTGGGGATCGTGGACCGTCGACCTGCTCAAGGCGTACGCGGTGACCGCCGTCATCGGGGCGATCGCCGTGCTGACGTTCTTCGGCGTGGCCCGGCTCTTCCCCCGGTGGTGGTGGGTGTTCGTGGCGGCGGGCGCGGCGGCGCTGACCGTGCTGTTCACGTTCGTCTTCCCCGTACTGGTCGAACCGATCTTCAACAAGTTCACGCCGATGGACGCCGGCCCGCTGCGCGACGACCTGATCGCCCTCGCCGACCGCGACGGCGTACCGGTTCGTGACGTCCTCGTGGCCGACGCCTCCCGACGCACGACGGCGTTGAACGCGTACGTCTCCGGACTCGGCCCGACCCGCCGGATCGTGGTGTACGACACGCTGCTGCGGGACGCTCCGTCCGAAGAGGTGCGGGCGGTGGTGGCGCACGAGCTCGGCCATGCCAAGGACGCCGACGTCTTCACCGGTACCCTCGTCGGCGCGCTCGGCACGGCCGCCGGGGTCATCGTGGTGTACCTGATCGGGTCGTGGACCGGCCTGCTCCGGCGGGTCGGCGCGGACGCGGTGACCGACCCCCGCGCGATCGCGTTGCTGCTGGCGCTGGCCGCCGTGGCCGGGCTCGCCGCGGCGCCGCTGCAGACCCTCGTGTCGCGGCGCATCGAGGCGAGGGCCGACGCCCACGCGCTGGCGCTGACCGACGACCCGGGCACGGTCGAGCTGATGGAACGGCGTCTGGCCACCAGGAACCTCGCCGACGTCGATCCGCCCCGGCTGGAGTACCTCATGTTCGCCACCCATCCGTCCGTTGTGGAGCGGATCGCGGCGGCCCGGGCCTACGGCCGGGGTCTGCGGTGAGGACCCTGCTGGTCACGAACGACTTCCCGCCACGCCCCGGCGGCATCCAGCAGTTCGTGCACAACCTCGCGGTCCGGCAGCCGGCGGGTTCCCTGGTGGTCTACGCCTCGCGGTGGCGCGGCGCGGCGGCGTTCGACGCGGAGCAGCCGTTCCCGGTGATCCGCGAGGACACCACCGTCCTCCTGCCCACCCGGGCCGTCGGCCGGCGGGCGGCGCGGATCGCGACCGAGCACGGCTGCGACCGGGTGTGGTTCGGCGCGGCGGCACCGCTGGGCCTGCTGGCCACCGGGCTGCGGCGCCGGGCCGGGGTACGGCGGGCGGTGGCCATCACCCACGGCCACGAGGTGGGCTGGGCCTCGCTGCCCGGCGCCCGCACGCTGCTGCGCCGCCTCGCCCGCGACGTGGACGTGCTGACCTACCTCGGCGAGTACCAGCGCTCGCGGCTGGACCGCGTGGTGGGCGGGCTCACCGACCTGGAGCGGCTGGCACCCGGCGTCGACACCGAGGTGTTCTCGCCCACGGTGTCGGGGGAGGCGGTGCGTTCGCGGTTCGGGCTGGCCGGTCGACCGGTGATCGTGTGCGTGTCGCGGCTGGTGCCCCGCAAGGGCCAGGACACGCTGATCCGGGCGCTGCCGGCGATCCGGAGTCGGGTACCCGACGCCGCGCTGTTGCTCGTCAGCGGCGGCCCGCATCGCGCCGCCCTGCAACGGCTCGCGCACGCGACCGGGGTGGCCGATCACGTGGTGTTCACCGGCTCGGTGCCGTGGGCCGACCTGCCGTCCCACTTCGCCGCCGGCGATGTGTTCGCCATGCCCTGCCGGACCCGCCGGCGGGGCCTTGATGTGGAGGGCCTGGGCATCGTGTACCTGGAGGCGTCCGCGATGGGCCTGCCGGTGGTGGCCGGCGACTCGGGTGGCGCCCCGGACGCCGTGCTCGAGGACGAGACCGGGTACGTGGTGAGCGGGCGCGACGTGCCGGCGGTGGCCGATCGGGTCGCGGCGATCCTGGCCGATCCCCGGTTGGCCAAGCGCCTGGGTACCGCGGGTCGTTCCTGGGTAGAGGCACAGTGGCGCTGGAGCCATCAGGCGGAACGGCTGCGGACGCTGTTGGGGTGACGCCGATGCCTCTACCCGGGTGACCGATTCGGTGAGTGCGGCGATTCGCCTGCGCCGGCGCGGGGAATGCGTGTTAAATGGTCCGGACCAGCGTCCCAAGATCGTGTCACGTCGGGCGGAACATTCCCAACGTCGTCTGCGTTCGTTACACCAAGACCGAGCCGGGGAGGTGTTAACCATGGCCAATACGGCTGACTACGACGCGCCGCGTCGCCCCGTGGTCGACCTCGACGAAGACAGCCTTGAGGAGTTGCGGTCGCGCCGCGCCGCCGCACAGTCGGCCACGGTGGACCTGGACGAGACGGAGGTCGCCGAGGGCTTCGAACTGCCGGGCGCCGACCTGTCCGACGAGGAGCTGACGGTGGCGGTGGTGCCCATGCGCACCGACGAGTTCCGCTGCGCCAGCTGCTTCCTCGTCCATCACCGCAGCCAGCTCGCCGAGCGGCGCCGCGGCCAGGACATATGCCGGGAGTGCGCCGCGTAGTCGCGCCACGCCTGTCGGTAACGCCTTCCACGTTGGCTTCAGCCTGCCCTGGCCGCCACGATCATGGACCTGGGGACGCCGAAACGCGCCGATCATGGACTTAAGTCCATGATCGGCGGAGGGAATGTCAGAACTTGGGCGCGTCGGGGGCCTCGAGGAGACCGAGCCGGAGCGCGGTCATGAGGGCCTGGGCCCGGTTGGCGGCCCCGAGCTTCTCGTAGAGCTTGGAGATGTGGGTCTTCGCCGTCGACTCGCTCACGTAGAGCTGCTTGGCGATGCCGGCGACGCTCATGCCGTCGGCGAGCAGGCGCAGCACCTGGCTCTCCCGGGGCGAGAGCTGCGGGCCGGCCGGGGCCAGGCGGCGCTTCATCGCCTCGGCCAGGTCGGCGGCGGTGAACGCCGAGGGCGACGACGCGGCGTGCCGGGCCGCCGCGACGACCTCGTCGGCCGGGGCGGTCTTGGGCACGAATGCCGATGCGCCCGCCTCCAGGGCGCCGAAGAGCTGGTCGTCCCCGGCGTACATGGTCAACACGACGATGCCCATCGTGGCGCTGGCCTTGCGCAGCGCGCGCGTCGCCTCCAGGCCCGATCCGTCGGGCAGGCGAAGGTCCATGATCACAACGTCGGGTTGGAGTGCTCCGGCCTGGCGGACCGCCTCGGCGGCGGTGCCGGCCTCGCCGACGACCTCGAAGTTGCGGTCACGCTCGAACGCGTGGCGCAGGCCCTTGCGGATCAGGTCGTGGTCGTCGACGAGTAGTACCTTGGTGCGGGCCCCGGAGGGTGTGGCGGCGGCTGCTGTGCTGGTCATG
>Ga0307409_100000341_pt1 | contig 19368 bp, 18 predicted proteins | sample 322Ometagenome_2_FD_203888 | JGI IMG/M metagenome (GOLD analysis project Ga0307409, IMG submission 203888) | Maize rhizosphere microbial communities from greenhouse at UC Davis, California, United States - 322HYB-O-2 | ecosystem: Host-associated > Plants > Roots > Rhizosphere > Soil | place... | reverse complement strand
GCCATGATCACGACGTCGGAATCGGCTGCCGCGTGCAGCGCCGCTTCCCGAAGCTGCAGCGCTGTTTCCACGCGGACCACCTCGACGCCGGCGGGTGCCGGCACGTCCATGTGGGCGGCGAGCAGCCGAACGGTTGCGCCGGCGTCGCGGGCTGCCACGGCAAGCGCCACTCCCTGTTTACCGGAGGAGCGGTTGCCGAGGAAGCGGACCGGATCCAGCGGTTCGCGGGTGCCGCCTGCGCTGATGGTGACGGTGCGGCCGGCCAGTGGCAGCTGCCCGGGTATTCCGCCGTCCTGCATCAGTGCCATGGCGGCTGCGAAGATGGCCTCGGGCTCGGGCAACCGGCCGGGACCCGAATCGGAGCCGGTGAGCCGGCCGCTCGCTGGTTCGAGGACCGTGACGCCACGGCGGCGCAGTGTTTCCACATTGGCCTGCGTGGCGGCGTGCAGCCACATTTCGGTATGCATGGCAGGGGCCATCAGCACGGGACCGCTGGCCATCAGCAGCGTGTTGGTCAGGAGGTCGTTGGCGTGGCCGCCGGCGGCACGGGCCAGGAGGTCGGCTGTGGCCGGAGCCACCACGATGAGGTCCGCCTCGTGCCCCAAACGAACATGGTTGACCGACGGAACGTCGTCGAAGACGCTGTTGCTGACGGGGTTCCCGGACAGGGCCTCCCAGGTGGCCACTCCCACAAAGCGGTTGGCCGCCTCTGTGGGAATCACCGTGACGTTGTGTCCGGCTTCAGTAAAAAGCCGGAGGAGCGATGCCACCTTGTAGGCGGCAATCCCTCCCCCGACTCCGAGGACTATGCGCACGTGACCTCCGTCAACAGGCAGTCTGTGTATGTACGGAGATCTACTCTGCAGGTTCGATCGGCGTGGAAACGAGCTTGCCTTCGTTGATCTCGCGCAGGGCGATGGACAGCGACTTCTCGTTCAGCTTGGTGTCGACCAGCGGACCCACGTATTCGAACAGGCCCTCGTGCAGCTGGGCGTAGTAAGCGTTGATCTGACGTGCTCGCTTGGCACCGAAGATCACCAGGCCGTACTTGGAATCAGCTGCCTTCAGCAGTTCGTCGATCGGCGGGTTGATGATGCCTTCAAGGTTCGTGGACACGAATTCTCCAAATTCTAACGGGCCGATCCGACCCGGCGGCTAGTGCGGGTGCGGGGTCAGCCCCATGAGTGAAACAAGCTCGTCCGCTGCGCGTCGAACGTCATCATTGATGACGGTGTGATCGAACTCCGGCTCAGCGGCAAGTTCTAGTTTAGCGGTTTCCAGTCTCTGCTGCTGTTCGTCGGCTGTTTCCGTGCCGCGGCCGACCAGGCGGCGGACCATTTCCTCCCAGCTGGGCGGGGCAAGGAAGACGAACTGCGCCTCCGGAACGGCCTGCTTGACCTGGCGTGCGCCCTGCAGATCGATCTCCAGCAGCACGGAGCGGCCATCGGCGATGGCCGCGTCCACGGTGCTTCGGAGCGTGCCGTAGCGGTTACGGCCATGGACCACGGCCCACTCCAGCAGCTCCCCGCCGGCCACCAGGGCATCGAATTCCTCGGCTGACTTGAAGAAGTAGTGAACCCCGTCCTGCTCCCCCGGCCGCGGCGGGCGGGTGGTGGCCGAGACGGAAAGCCAGACTTCAGGGTAGTTGTCCCGGATGTAGGTGGACACGGTGCCTTTGCCAACAGCCGTCGGACCGGCGAGGACTGTCAGTCCCGGTTTCTTGCTCACATATTCCTTTGGGCGTTATTCGGATGGACGTGATTCTCGTTCATAAAATCTACCAGCGCCCGGCGCTGGTGAATGCCGAGCCCCCGCAGCCTGCGGGACGCGGCAATCCCCAGATCGTCCATGATGGCGGCTGCGGTGACGCGGCCTATGCCGGGCAGCGCCTCCAGCATCTCGGAAACCTTCATTCGCGCGATGGCGGCATCGCCGTTGCCGGACGCGAGGAGGTCGGCCACGGAGAGTGTTCCTGACTTAAGCTGCTCCTTGGCTTCCGCCCGGGCCGCGCGGGCCGCTGCCGCCTTGCCCAGGGCCTCTGCGCGTTCCTGGTCTGTCAGGGGCCGCAAGCTCACTCAAGTCACCCCCGAATCGTCAGTCTGAACCACGGCAAAGGCCGTTGGAGTCCTCCTGAACCTACCCTTTGCCCGGCGCGGAAATCAATGGAGACGGAGATCAACGGATCAGCTGGCCAGCAGGGGCTCCAGAGTACGCGCAGTAGCCTCCCGGAGTCCGCCAACAGAGGGGCCCGCGGAGAGGATGTCCCGGCTTGAGGTGCCCAGGACCTGTGAGTAGGCGGCACCGAAGGTTGCCCGCAGATCAGCGGCCGTGGCGCCCTGCGCACCGAGCCCGGGTGCGAGGATGATTCCCCGCACGGCGGGCAGGTCCAGTTGCAGCTCCTGAAGGGCTCCGCCCACCGTCGCGCCCACTACCAGGCCCACCGAGCCCAGGTTGCCCTGGTACCGGAGGTTTTCCCCCGCCGCCGCCTCGGTGATCCGGCGCGCCACGGAATCCGCGCCGCCCACGTGCTGGACGGAGGCGCCTTCCGGATTGGACGTCAGCGCCAGGACGAAGACGCCGCGGCCGTAGTCAGCCGCCAGGTCCAGGGCCGGCCGCAGCGACTCGAAGCCAAGGTAGGGGCTCAGGGTCACCGAGTCCGCGGCCAGTGACGAGCCGTCCCGGAGCCAGGCGTCGGCATAGGCCGCCATCGTGGAGCCGATGTCGCCGCGTTTGGCATCGGCGATGGTCAGCACCCCGGCGCCGGCAGCGGCTGCGAGGGTGCGTTCGAGCACCGCTATGCCCGCCGAACCGTGACGTTCGTAAAGGGCCACCTGCGGCTTCACGGCGGCAGCGAGCGAACCTACCGCCTCCACGACGGTGAGCGAAAAGCGTTCCAGGCCGGCGGCGTCGTCGTTCAGTCCCCAGGCCTTCAACAGCGCCGGGTGCGGATCGATGCCCACACACAGCGGACCGCGGTCCGCCATGGCCCGGCCGAGCCGGGAGCCGAAGGACTCCCGGCCGGCCGTCACTGCTGCCGCTGGCTCAGCCATTCTGCAGGGCCTTCAGGTTCTCGGCGTGCTCCTGCAGGCTGGTCACGGACCATTCGTAGGTGCGCTGGGCTTCGATGGCCTGGACTGCTGCGTTGAACTCGGCCACCGTGGTGATGCACGGAATGCCGATGGACGTTGCCGCAGCGCGCAGTTCGTAGCCGTCGATGCGGGCCTCGCCGCCGGATGGCGTGTTGAAGACCATGTCGATCTCGCCGGCAATAATGAGATCGGCAATGGTGCCTTCACCCTCGGCGCTGCTGCCCTCGGCGACCTTGCGGACCGGGGTTGCCTGGATGCCGTTGCGGCGCAGGACGTCCGCGGTGCCGCCGGTGGAGACGATCTCAAAGCCGAGGTCGGAGAGGCGCTTGACACCCATGATCACCGAGCGCTTGTCCCGGTTGGCCACTGAGACGAAGATCTTTCCTTCGGTGGGCAGGGCGTTGTTGGCGGCTGCCTGGCTCTTGGCGAAGGCGGTGTCGAAGTGCTTGTCGATGCCCATGACCTCGCCGGTGGAGCGCATTTCCGGGCCGAGGAGGGAGTCCACAACCTTGCCTTCCGGCGTGCGGAAGCGGCTGAACGGCAGCACGGCTTCCTTGACCGAGACGGGTGCATCGAACGGCAAGGTGGAACCATCACCGGTTTCCGGCAGCATCTTGTAAGCGGTGCGGAGCTGGTTGATGGTCACTCCGGTGCCGATCAGTGCCGCCGCCTTGGCCATCTGCACACCAGTGGCCTTGGACACGAAGGGCACGGTGCGGGAGGCCCGCGGGTTGGCTTCGAGGACGTACAGCACGTCGGACGCCAGGGCGAACTGGATGTTGATGAGGCCGCGGACGCCCACGCCCTCGGCGATGGCCAGGGTGGCGGTCCGCACGCGTTCGATCACGTTGTTGCCGAGCGTGATCGGAGGAAGCACGCACGCGGAGTCGCCGGAGTGGATGCCGGCCTCTTCGATGTGCTCCATGATGCCGCCGAGGTACATCTCGGTTCCGTCGTAGAGGGCGTCGACGTCGATTTCGACGGCGTCCTCCAGGAAGCGGTCGATCAGCACGGGGTGTTCGGTGGTGATCTCGGTGGCGTTGGCGATGTAGCGAGACAGGTTGGGCTCGTCGTAGACGATCTCCATGCCGCGTCCGCCCAGCACGTAGGACGGGCGCACGAGGACCGGGTAGCCGATTTCGTCGGCGATCTTCTTGGCATCCTCAAAGGACACGGCGGTGCCGTTCTTGGGCGAGATCAGCCCGGCCTCGTCCAGCACGCGGGAGAAAGCGCCGCGGTGTTCGGCGAGGTCGATCGCTTCGGGTGACGTGCCGAGGATCGGCACACCGGCATCGGCGAGCTGCTGCGCGAGCTTGAGCGGGGTCTGGCCGCCGAGCTGGACGAATACGCCCATGACGCCGCCGGTGCGCTCCTCCGCCGCGATGACTTCAAGGACGTCCTCGAGGGTCAGCGGCTCGAAGTAGAGGCGCGTGGAGACGTCGTAGTCTGTGGAGACGGTTTCCGGGTTGCAGTTGACCATGACGGTCTCGTAACCGGCTTTGCGGAGGGCCATCGAGGCGTGCACGCAGGAGTAGTCGAACTCGATGCCCTGGCCGATGCGGTTCGGGCCGGAACCCAGGATGATGATGGACGGCTTGGAGTGCAGCGCCACCTCGTCCTCCTCGTCGTAGGACGAGTAGTGGTATGGCGTGTAGGCGGCGAACTCAGCGGCGCAGGTGTCCACGGTCTTGTAGACCGGGCGGATGCCCAGCGCCTGGCGTACGCCGCGGACCACTGCTTCCTGGTTGTTGGTGAGGGCGCCGATCTGCTCGTCGGAGAATCCGTGGCGCTTGGCGCGCTGCAGCATTTCCTGGGTCAGGGCGGTGGACTTGCGGATCTCCTGCGAGATCTCGTTCAGCAGCTGGAGCTGGTCCAGGTACCAGGGATCGATCTTGGTGGCCTCGAAGAGCTGCTCCACCGTGGCGCCGCCGAGCAGTGCGCGCTGCACCTGGTGCAGGCGTTCGGTGGTGGGCCGCTTGGACTTTTCGATGAGCTCCGGGACTTCCCATTCCGGAACGTGGCTGAAGTCCAGCTGCGAGCCCTTTTGTTCGAGGGAACGCAGGGCCTTCTGCAGGGCCTCGGTGAAGTTGCGGCCCATGGCCATGGCCTCGCCCACCGACTTCATGGTGGTGGTCAGCGTGGGGTCCGCCGCCGGGAACTTCTCGAAGGCGAAGCGCGGAACCTTGACCACAACGTAGTCGAGCGTCGGTTCGAAGGAAGCCGGGGTCTTCTGGGTGATGTCGTTGGGGATCTCGTCCAGCGTGTAGCCCAGGGAGAGCTTGGTGGCGATCTTGGCGATGGCGAAGCCGGTGGCCTTGGAGGCCAGTGCCGAGGACCGGGAGACGCGGGGGTTCATTTCGATGACGACGACGCGTCCGGTGTGCGGTTCGACGGCGAACTGGATGTTGCAGCCGCCGGTGTCCACACCCACTTCGCGGATGACCGCGATGGAGATGTCGCGCAGGCGCTGGTATTCGCGGTCCGTGAGGGTCAGGGCGGGAGCCACCGTGATGGAGTCGCCGGTGTGGACGCCCACGGGGTCGAAGTTCTCGATGGAACAGACAACAACCACGTTGTCGTTCTTGTCGCGCATCATCTCCAGCTCGTATTCCTTCCAGCCGAGGATGCTCTCTTCGAGCAGGACCTCGCTGGTGGGGCTGTACTGCAGGCCCTGGCCGACGATCCGGCGCAGGTCGTCCTCCGTATAGGCGAGGCCGGAGCCGAGGCCGCCCATGGTGAACGACGGGCGGACCACCATGGGGTAGCCGAGGTCTTCGGCCGCCTTCAGCGCCTCGTCCATGCTGTGGATGATGTGGCTGCGGGCGGACTCCGCACCGCAGCGCTCCACCACACCCTTGAACTTCTCGCGGTCCTCGCCAAGTTCGATCGCCGCGATGTTCGCGCCGATGAGTTCGACGTTGTATTTTTCCAGCACGCCGTTCTTGTCCAGCGCGATGGCGGTGTTGAGCGCCGTCTGGCCGCCCAGGGTGGGCAGGAGCGCGTCGGGGCGTTCCTTGGCGATGATCTTCTCCACCACCTCGGGGGTGATGGGCTCCACGTAGGTGGCGTCGGCGAACTCGGGGTCCGTCATGATGGTGGCCGGGTTGGAGTTGACCAGGATCACGCGCAGGCCTTCCTCCTTGAGGACGCGGAGAGCCTGGGTGCCGGAGTAGTCGAATTCGGCGGCCTGGCCGATCACGATGGGGCCGGAACCGATGACCAGGACGCTTTTAAGGTCAGTTCTCTTGGGCATTACTTCTTGTCCTCAGTCTTGGAGTCGGTGGAAGTCTTTGCGGCGTCAGCCGCGGGGGCGGCAGCCGCGGCCGCTGCCTTCGTGTCCGCCATCAGCTCGATGAAGCGGTCAAAGAGGTAGGCGGCGTCGTGCGGCCCGGAGGCGGCTTCCGGGTGGTACTGCACCGAGAAGGCGGGGATGTCCAGGCAGGAGAGGCCTTCCACGACGTCGTCGTTGAGGCTGACATGGCTGACTTCAACGCGGCCGAAGCGCTCCTCGGGAGCCTGGGTGGCGCCGTCGAGCGGTGCGTCCACGGCAAAGCCGTGGTTCTGCGAGGTGATCTCAACCTTGCCGGTGCGGCGGTCCATGACGGGCTGGTTGATGCCGCGGTGTCCGTAGCGGAGCTTGTACGTGCCGAAGCCGAGGGCGCGGCCCAGGATCTGGTTGCCGAAGCAGATCCCGAAGTAGGGCAGCTTCTCGTCGAGCACCGAGCGGAGCAGCTTGACCTGGTTGTCCGCGGTGGCGGGGTCGCCCGGGCCGTTGGACATAAAGAATCCGTCCGGGTTGACGGCCTTGACGTCAGCCAGGGTGGCTGTTGCGGGCAGGACGTGGACCCGGACTCCGCGTTCGGCGAAGCGGATGGGCGTCATCCGCTTGATGCCGAGGTCGATGGCGGCGATGCTGAAGCGCGGCTCGCCGTCCCAGCCCCAGTCCTTGGGCTCCACAATGTAGGCCTCGTCAACACTGACTTCCTCGGCGAGGCGGGCGCCTTCCATCGGGGCGCTGGCCAGTACGGCGTCGAGCAGTTCCTTGTCCGTGGCTTTGGCTGCCTCGCCGGAGAAGATCCCGGCCCGCATGGTCTTGTGCTCGCGCAGGTGCCGGGTGATGGCCCGGGTGTCCACGCCCTGGATGCCCACGATGCCCTGTTCCACGAGCTCGTCGTCCAAGGAGCGCTCGGAGCGCCAGTTGGAGGGCCGGCGTGCGGCGTCGCGGACAATGTAGCCGGCCACCCAGATGCGGCGGGATTCGGCGTCGTCCCCGTTGACGCCGGTGTTGCCGATGTGCGGCGCCGTCTGGACCACCAGCTGGCGGGCGTAGGAGGGGTCGGTGATGGTCTCCTGGTAGCCGGTCATGCCGGTGGCGAAGACTGCCTCGCCGAGGGCTGTTCCGGTGGCGCCATAGCTGGTGCCGCGGAAGGTGCGGCCGTCCTCGAGCACCAGCACCGCGGGCACGGAAGTTCCTTGTTCAGGTGCAGTAGCTGCGTTTGCTGTTACTTCGGTTTCTGTCACGTTGTTACTTTCCACTATCGGCATCTGCCTGAGGGGCTGCGGAGATCAATTCTTGAAAGGCTTCGAGGACGGCCGGTTTGTCGTCGGCCCGCCGCGTCCGGAACCCGGTATCCAGTTCCCGGCCGCCCAGCGTCCAGGTGACCACCAGGAGTCCGTCTTTTTCGACGAACTTTCCGGCCATGCCGCTGTCCTGGCGGACGCCGGTGAGCCTGTTTGCCGGGATAAACAAGGGACCGGCTCCGGAACGCTCGAACAGCACGCCTTCCGGGTGGACGGTAAGTTCGGCGTTGGTGCGGATTCCCAGGCCCCGGACGGCGATGCGGTCCAGCCAGTCGCCGGCCGTGGTGGTGGCAACGTACTGGCCGTCGGCGGCGGCAAGCGGAAGGCTCAGTTCCTCCGGAACGGCGTGGAGCTGTTCGACGTCGGACTGGCGCCGCAGGCGGTTGCGCCAGCCGAGGCCAATCAGGACCAGCACGAGGGCGATCAGCGGCAGCGTGATGACCAGCGTCAGGATCTTGTTGTCCATCAGTGCCCGCTGGCCGGCGCTGCGGCCGGGCCTGTTTCCTGGCCGGACCCGTGCCTGTACGGGGTGTTGAGCTCGCCGTTCAGGACGGTGGGGTGGCCCTTGAAGAAGGTCGCCACCACCTTGCCCGGGAGTTCCCTTCCGGCGAACGGAGAGTTACGGCCCATGGTTGCCATCTTAGAAGGGTCCACGGTCCAGCGTGCAGCCGGGTCCACCAGTGTGACGTTGGCGGGTTCGCCGGCCTCCAGCGGACGTCCCTGGTCCGCCACCCGTCCGATCACGGCGGGCACGATGGACGTGACGCGGGCGAAGTCGTCCCAGCCCATGAGGCCGGTTTCGATCATGGTCGCCTGGACTACGGACAGGGCCGTTTCCAGCCCGGTCATGCCCATGGCCGCCTGCGCCCATTCGCATTCCTTGTGTTCGCTCGGGTGCGGGGCGTGGTCGGTGCCGATGACGTCGATGGTGCCGTCCGCCAGTGCGGCGCGCAGGGCCTGGACATCGGAGTCCGTGCGCAGCGGCGGGTTGACCTTGTAGACGGGATCGTAGCTGCGGACCAGTTCGTCGGTCAGGAGGAGGTGGTGGGGCGTCACTTCGGCAGTGACGTTGATCCCGCGGGCCTTGGCCCACCGGATGATCTCCACCGAACCTGCCGTGGAAACGTGGCAGACGTGCAGCCTGGATCCGACATGCTGGGCCAGCAGGACGTCGCGGGCGATGATGCTTTCCTCGGCAACGGCGGGCCAGCCGGCCAGGCCGAGTACGGCGGACACGTCGCCTTCGTTCATCTGGGCGCCGGCGGTGAGCCTGGGCTCCTGCGCGTGCTGTGCCACCACGCCGTCGAACGCCTTGACGTATTCGAGCGCACGGCGCATGAGAACGGGATCGTGGACGCAGATGCCGTCGTCGGAAAAGACCCGAACCCGGGCGCGGGAGTCGGCCATGGCGCCGAGTTCGGCGAGCTGCTCACCCGCGAGGCCAACGGTGACCGCACCCACGGGGCGGACGTCCACCCAGCCGGCAGCACGTCCCAGGGTATGCACCTGTTCCACAACGCCGGCGGTGTCTGCCACGGGGTTGCTGTTGGCCATGGCGTGCACCGCGGTGTAGCCGCCGAGGGCTGCGGCCCGGGTGCCGGTTTCCACGGTTTCGGCGTCTTCGCGTCCGGGTTCGCGGAGGTGCGTGTGGATGTCAACCATGCCGGGGAGCGCCACCAGGCCGGCGGCCTCGATGACGGTGGCGCCGTCAGCGGCGTCTGTTCCCGCCAGGTCGGTGCCGCGTGCGGTGATGATGCCGTCGCGGATCAGGAGGTCTTCGGCTGCGCCGCCGAGAATCGCTGCGCCGCGGATGAGGTATGCCCCGGGGGTGGCTGCATCCTGTTGATCGTGTGCCATCAGTGGCTCTCCTTGGTGGAATGGGCGGCGTTGGAATAGGCGGAATTGGGGGTTGCGGCTGGTTCGCGGGTGTCCCCGGAGAGCAGCAGGTACAGGGCGGCCATCCGGACGGAGACGCCGTTGCGCACCTGTGCAAGGACGGTGGAACGGGGTGAGTCCGCAGCCGCGGAGGAAATTTCCAGTCCGCGGTTCATGGGGCCGGGGTGCATGATGATGGTGTCCTTCAGACCCAGGCTGTCCAGGGCACGGAGGCGGTTGTCGTCGAACCCCCAGCGGCGGGAGTACTCACGCGCTGTGGGGAAGAAGGAGGCGTTCATCCGTTCGCCCTGGACGCGCAGCATCATGACGGCGTCCACGCCCTTCGCCAGGGTTTCGTCCATGTCGTAGCTCACGCTGCAGGGCCATTGTCCGACGCCGATGGGCAGCAGGGTGGGCGGGGCCACCAGCGTGACCTCGGCACCAAGGGTGCGGAGCAGCCACACATTCGAACGGGCCACCCGGGAGTGCAGGACGTCGCCGGCGATGGCGACGCGCATGCCTTTCAGGTCTGCGCCGGCGGACGGCGTCCCATGGAGACCGGCCCAATGCCGCCGCATCGTAAAGGCGTCCAGCAGCGCCTGGGTGGGGTGCTCGTGCGTACCGTCGCCGGCGTTGATCACGGCGGCGTCGATCCAGTCCGTGGCCGCCAGCCGGTGCGGCGCACCGGAGGCCCAGTGGCGGATGACGACGGCGTCCGCCCCCATGGCGGCCAGGGTCTGGGCGGTGTCCTTCAGGGATTCACCCTTGGAGACGGAAGATCCCTTCGCGGCGAAGTTGATGACGTCCGCGGACAGCCGCTTCGCTGCCGCTTCGAAGGAGATGCGGGTGCGGGTGGAGTCCTCGAAGAACAGGTTCACCACGGTCCGGCCCCGGAGGGCGGGCAGCTTCTTGACTTCGCGGTCCCCCACGGCCGCCATCTCTTCTGCCGTGTCAAGGATGCGGACGGCGTTGGCCAGGCTGAGGTCTTCGGTGGAAAGCAGGTGCTTCATGCGCCTGCCTCGATGACCACTTCGTTGACCGGAGTGCCGTCAATGGAGTCGGTCTCTTCGAGCCGGACCCGGACCTTTTCGGAGGAGGACGTGGGGAGGTTCTTGCCGACGTGGTCTGCGCGGATGGGCAGTTCGCGGTGGCCGCGGTCAATCATGACTGCCAGCCGGACAATGCGGGGACGGCCAAGGTCAACGATGGCGTCCAGCGCGGCGCGGATGGTACGGCCGGAATACAGCACGTCATCAATCAGGACCACTACCTTGTTGTCGATGCCGGTGCGGGGCAGCTGCGTGGGATAGGGCGGCCGTGTTGGCTGGTGGGACAGGTCGTCCCGGAACATGGTGACGTCCAACTGGCCCACGATGGCGGCGGCATCCACGGCGGGATCGGCGGCGGCGATTTTCTTGGCCAGGCGCACGGCCAGCGGATAACCGCGGCGGGGTATGCCCAGCAGAACCAGATCCTGGGAACCCTTGTTGGCCTCGAGGATCTCATGGGCGATACGAGTGAGTGCACGGTCAATGTCCCCAGAGTTGAGCACAACCCTGGCCGGAACCGGTGCTTCTGTGACTGATGTCAACGCTCGTCTCCCCTTTCCCCGCCTCACGGGACGGAATTAAAAAAGGAACATTTGCTCTTCAAAATTACCACACGCAGCATCCCTGCCCGGCTGCCCGTCCGGCGCCGGGAGAGCGTTTAACATCACACCCGCGGGCTGGTGAGGCCTGCCCGGGGAGGCCTCCCGCCGCCGCCCGCCTGTCGCCTTGGTAGCGGCAGTTACAGGGACATAGGCTCAGTTCCATGACATCGAACGCGCCCTGGCCGCAGCAGGATCCGTCCGGCGGCCACGGGGACGGGCAACAGCCCCCCTGGCCCCGGCAGGACCTTCCGCAGCAGACCAACCCGACTTGGATGGGCCAGGTCCGGCCCGATCATTACCATGCGGCGCCTGCCAGCAACTACGCGGCTGCGGGGAACACCATCATGCCGCCGGCCGCGGTACGCAGCCGCTCCAGTGCCGGAGTGATCGGCCTCGTGGGCGGTGGCGGCTTCCTGGCCTTCGCCAGCCTCTTCCTGGTCCTCCCCTATCTTGTGGGCAACACCGGCATCACCGGGTTCGTGATCGGCTTCATCGCGTCACTGATTCCACTGGGCGCGGTCCTCCTGGCCGTGTACGTCATTGACCGCTGGGAACCCGAGCCAAAGCGCCTGCTGCTGTTCGCCTTCCTCTGGGGCGCCATGGTGTCCATTTCCGTCACCATGCTGATCCAGCCGTTCTTCGCCCTGGCGGCGGCTCCCCCGGTCGGCATGGACTACAGGACCTTTGCCGTCACCGTCCAGGCGCCCGTGGTGGAGGAATTCGCCAAGTCCCTGGGCCTGCTGCTGCTCCTGCTGCTGGCCCGGAAGCACTTCGACGGGCCGGTGGACGGCGTGGTGTTCGCGTTCACGATTGCGGGCGGATTCGCGTTCACGGAAAACATCCTCTACTTCGGCCGGGCCATCGCCGAGTCCGCTACACCGGGCGCCGACCTTGCGGTCGTCTTCTTCCTCCGGGGCGTCATGTCCCCGTTCGCCCACGCCATTTTCACCGGCACCACAGGGCTCATCCTGGGCTTCGCGGCGCGGCGCTGGCACACGGGAATGGTGCTAGTGGCGTTCGGCGTCGGCCTGGTCCCGGCCATGATCCTGCACAGCATGTGGAACAGCATGGGCCAGAACTTCCTGCTCCAGTACATCGTGGTGCAGGTGCCCATCTTCGTGCTGGCCGTCGTCGTCATTGTGCTGCTGCGCGTGGCGGAGAACCGGCTGACGCGGCAGCGGCTCCTCGAATATGCGGCGGCAGGGTGGTTCACGCCGCCGGAGGTGGACATGCTGGCCACGGCCGGCGGGCGCCGTTCGGCGGTCCGGTGGGCGAAGCAGTCGGGCCGGGGGCCGCAGATGAAGGCTTTCGTGCACTCGGCCACCCAGCTGGCCTTCATCCGGCAGCGGATCCTCAGCGGCCGGGACGTTCCCGCCCACCAGCTCGATGAGCACCGCCAGCTCGCGGAAATCACGGCCCGCCGGGACGCAGTCCTCCGCTGAGCAGACAAACGAAAAGAGCCGGTGCCCGCCATGTTGGGCGGGCACCGGCTCTTCGCTTTGCTGCTAAGCCTTGAGCGGGCTCACGCCAGCAGCGAAGGCTTCAGCTGCTGGAGCCTTCCCAGCAGGCCGTTGATAAATGACGGCGACTCATCCGTGGACAGTGTCTTGGCGAGGGCTACGGCCTCGCTGACCGCCACGCCGTCGGGAACATCGTCGTTGTAGAGCAGTTCCCACGTGCCGATGCGCAGGATGATGCGGTCCACCGAAGGCATGCGCTCCAGGGTCCAGCCCTGCGAGTAGGTCTCCAGGAATTCGTCGATGGCGGCCTGGTGGGACACCACACCCTCGACAATCTCGAGGGTGTAAGGGTTGACGATCTGGTCGGTTTTTTCACGGCGAGACCGCAGCACATCAAAGGCCGAGAGGGAGCGCTGCTCCGCCTCGAAGAGAACATCCAGGGCCCGGTTACGGGCCTTACCGCGGGCGCTCACTAGTCGTTGACCCGGCCGAGGTAGCTGCCGTCGCGGGTGTCGACCTTGACTTTGGTGTTGTTCTCAACGAACAGCGGAACCTGGATCTCGTAGCCCGTTTCCAGCGTTGCCGGCTTGGTGCCTGCCGAGGAGCGGTCGCCCTGCAGGCCCGGCTCGGTGTAGGTGATTTCGAGCACGACGCTCGGCGGCAGTTCAATGTACAGCGGGGTGCCTTCGTGGATGGCGATATTGACCAGCTGGTTTTCCAGCATGAAGTTGGTGGCGTCGCCCACTGTGGCACCGGAGACGGTGATCTGGTCGTAGTCCTGCGTGTCCATGAACACGAAGTCCGCGCCGTCCTGGTACAGGTACTGGTAGTCGCGGCGGTCAACAGTGGCGGTTTCGATCTTGAGGCCGGCGTTGAACGTCTTGTCAACCACCTTGCCGGACATAACGTTGCGCATCTTGGTCCGGACAAAAGCGCCGCCCTTGCCCGGCTTGACGTGCTGGAACTCAATGATGTTCCAGAGCTGGCCCTCAAGCTTCAGCACGGTTCCGTTCTTGATGTCGTTTGTGGTTGCCACTGATATCCTCTGGTTTGTCTCTGACTGCCTTTAGCTGCCAGCCGGTTATTTCAGGCAGGCACGCCAAGGGGCGGCCAGCGAGTATTTGTCAAAAATCCAAGAATCATTCTACCGGTAATGCCGGCGGGCTGCTGCGATGGCCGCTACGAGGCCATTTCCAGGACTTTCCGGGCCCGTTGCAGCGCGACGGTGGAGGAGTAGATCAGCGCGGCATCCGCGGCCCCGGCGACCCGCAGGTCCAGGGCCTTGGCGAACTCCTCAACGGCGGCCGCGGTGTTGCCGCCGGCGTAGTAGGCGCGCCCGAGGTGCTGGTGCGCGAGGGCCTCCAGCCCGGTTCCCTGAACCTCGGCCAGGAGCTGGCGGTAAAGGTCCACGGCCCGGTCATAGCGCTTGGAAACGCGAAGGACTTCGGCTTCAAAGGCGCGCAGCCGGAAGGATTCGGGATCGTTGTAGCGGGCTTCGGCGAGGAGCTCCGCGGCGTCGCCGGCATGGCCTTCGGCCAGGAGGACCATGATGCGGTCCGCCGGATCGGAGGATGCCTGGAGCGCGGCGTTGCAGGCTTCTTCGTTGACGATTCCCGGCATCAGGGTGTCCGGGTTGATCTTGATGCCCGGGAACCCTGCATCCGGCCACTCGCTCGTGCCGCCCATAGCATCAATCATGACGTCGGTCATCATCAAGAGGCAATCTCCTGATAGGCGGCGAACAGCAGGGACGTGTCCGGAACGTCGAGGATTCCGGGGCGGCCAATGCCGTCGAGCACCACAAAACGCAGCAGGTCGCCGCGTGACTTCTTGTCGCGGCGCATGCCGTCCAGAAGCCCCTGCCAGCGGTCCCGGCGGTAGGTGATCGGCAGTCCCAGCGTTTCCAGGATCGTGCGGTGGCGGTCGGCGTCGGCATCGCTGAGGCGCCCCACGCTGCGGGCGAGTTCGGCGGCGAACATCATCCCCACAGACACGGCAGCGCCGTGGCGCCAGGAATAGCGTTCCACCAGCTCAATGGCGTGGCCCAGGGTGTGGCCGTAATTGAGGAATTCCCGCCGGCCCGTCTCCTTCAGGTCCTCAGACACGACGTCGGCCTTGACTGCAATGGCGCGTTCGATGAGCTCGCGCAGCACCGCTGACTGCGGATCGGTGACGGCGGACGGGTCCTTTTCAACAAGGTCCAGGATGGCGGGGTCTGCGATGAAACCGCATTTGATGACTTCGGCCATCCCGGAAATCAGCTCGTTCCTGGGCAGGGTGTTGAGCGTGTCAAGGTCGGTGAGGACGGCGGCGGGAGGGTGGAACGCACCCACCAGGTTCTTGCCCTCGGCTGTGTTGATGCCGGTTTTGCCGCCGACTGCTGCGTCCACCATGCCGAGCAGGCTGGTGGGCATATGGATGACTTTGACTCCGCGGAGCCAGGTCGCGGCAACGAACCCGGCGAGGTCGGTCACGGCTCCGCCGCCGACCGCCACCACGGCGTCGGACCGGGTGAAGTCGTTTTGTCCCAGGACCTGCCAGCAGAACGCGGCGACCTGGATGTGCTTGCCTTCTTCGGCGTCGGGGATCTCGGCGGTGAGGGCGGTGAAACCGGCCGAGGCCAGTTCATCGCGGACGGTGTCGCCGGTGAGCCGCAGTGCCCGCGGGTGGATGACCAGGACGCGTTTGACGCGCTCCCCCAGCAGTTCCGGAAGGCGTTCGAGCAGGCCGCGGCCCACAACGACGTCGTAGTTGTCAGCGGCAGTCTTGCCGGTGACTTTGATGACGGTTGATTCGCTACTCACTTTTCAACTTCCTTTGTTGCGGCCACTGGCTCCGCCGCTGCGGTCTGCGCCGCCGCGTACCCGCGCAGCGCCTCTTCCAGCCGATGCCCCAGATCCGCAACGGACCCCTTGCGGACATCGAAAACGAGATCGGCAAGCCGTTCATACACGGGCTGCCGGGTGGCAAACAGCGCACGCCAGCGGCCCATGGCGTCGCCTGCCAGGAGCGGGCGGCCCGAATTCCGGGCAATGCGCTCGGAAACGGTGTCGGCGTCACACTCAAGGTAGACGACGGTGCACCTGCCCAGCAGCTGCTGCGTGCCGGAGTCAAGGACCGCTCCCCCGCCGAGGGAAATGACGGTGGCAGTGTTCTCCGCTTCTTCGATGACCCGGGCCACGGTCCTGGCCTCAATCTCGCGGAACGCACGTTCGCCGCGGGCGGCGAAGATGTCCGCGATCGTGCCGTGGTTTTCAACGATCACGACGTCGGTATCGACAAACGCTGCCCCGAGCTGCTGTGCCAGCTGATGGCCGATTGCCGACTTGCCGACAGCCATGGGTCCGATAAGGGCGATGGGCCGTGATGGCGCAGCGCCGTTCCTGCTGCTGACGGGCACTACTGGCCGATCGAGTCCAGGGACGCCGGAATGTTGTCCAGGTAACCCTTGATGTTTCGTGCGGTCTCCTCGACCGAATCGCCGCCGAACTTCTCCGCGACTGCTTCGGCGAGGACCAATGCCACCATGGCCTCGGCCACGACCCCCGCGGCCGGGACTGCACAGACGTCCGAGCGCTGGTGGTGCGCCTTGGCGGCCTCCCCGGTGCTGACATCGATGGTTTTCAGGGCGCGCGGAACGGTGGCGATGGGCTTCATGGCGGCACGGACGCGCAGCACGTCGCCGATGCTCATGCCGCCTTCGATGCCGCCTGCCCGGTTGCTGGTGCGGATGATCCGGCCGTCGGAGTCCTTGACGATTTCGTCGTGGGCGGCAGAGCCCCGGCGGGAAGCGGTCAGGAAACCATCGCCGACCTCAACGCCCTTGATGGCCTGGATGCCCATCAGGGCTGCGGCAAGGCGGGAGTCAAGGCGCCGGTCCCAGTGAACGTAGCTGCCGAGTCCGGGCGGGAGGCCATATGCCAGTACCTCCACCACACCGCCGAGGGTTTCGCCTTCCTTATGGGCGGCATCCACCTCGGCCACCATGGCGTCCGAAGTCTCCCGGTCGAAGCAGCGGAGGGGATCTGAATCGAGCGCGATCACGTTGGCGGGCACGGGCAGCGGGCGCCCTTCAGGCACGGAAACGCTGGCGATCGAAACTGTGTGGCTGACCAGTTCGATGCCCAGGTGCTTGAGGAACTGCGACGCCACGGTCCCCAACGCAACGCGGGTGGCGGTTTCGCGCGCGCTGGCGCGCTCCAGCACGGGCCGCGCTTCGTCGAAGCCGTACTTCTGCATTCCGGTGAAGTCCGCGTGGCCGGGGCGCGGCCGCGTCAGCGGTGCGTTGCGCGCCTGGTCGGCGAGGACCTCGGGGGCCACAGGGTCCGAAGCCATGATCTGCTCCCACTTGGGCCACTCCGTGTTGCCCACCTGGATGGCCACCGGACCACCCTGCGTAATGCCATGGCGCACGCCGCCCAGGACGGTAACGACATCCTGTTCGAACTTCATCCGGGCACCACGGCCGTACCCGAGGCGCCGGCGGGCCAGGGCATCGGCGATCTGGCTGCTGGTGAGTTCAACACCGGCAGGGACGCCTTCAATAATTCCGACCAGTGCCGGTCCATGGGATTCACCGGCAGTCAACCAACGCAACATAAAATCCATCCTGCCACGTAGGGCGGTTAGAACACTCGTCGAGGTGCCCCGACTGCGTCACACATCACATCTATGACTTCGGCCGTGACGTCGTCGCCAAGGCCGCTGAAAAACCGGACCTGCTCCACTGCCTGGTACAGCAGCATCTCCAGTCCGGGAACCACGGCGCCTCCCCCGTCGCGCCAGACGGAGGCAATGCGGCTGGGCCAGGGGTCGTACGCGACATCCAGCAGCACCCCCGGAGTCGGGATCCGGAGGGATGCGAGCTCCTCCGCCAGGGCGTCGGCCCCGTGCGGAGGGAGCGTGGAAATGACGACGTCGGCGGCGGCCATTGCAGGTGCCGCGCCAGAGAGCGGAAGAACGCGGACCGGAAGGCCCACGCCGTCGGAAGCGGCCCGTGCTTCCGCAGCACGCCCCACATCACGCACGTAGATATCAGCGGACTGCGCACCCAGATCCTTGAGCGCTGCGATCGCGGCAGCCGCGGTTCCGCCGCCGCCCAGGACCACGGCGGACGGGGCGGAGGCCACGCCGGCGTGGCGCACGGCGTTGACGATGCCCGTGACGTCCGTGTTGTAGCCGATACGGCGGATGGACGGCCCGTCGGCTTCAAACACGACAGTGTTCACCACACCGAGGATGCGTGCCACCCCGCGGACCTCGTCCACTTCGGAAAACATGGCGGTCTTGAGCGGCATGGTGACGGACAGTCCGCGCCAGCCCGGCTCGTTGCGGACTGAAGCCATGAACGCCGGGAGGTCAGCGACGGTGACATCGATGGCGGAGTACTCCACGTCCACGCCGAGGCGGGCGTAGGCGGCACGGTGGAGTGCCGGGGACTGCGAATGGCCGATCGGGTGCCCAAGAACGGCAGCCTTCAAGGTCACGTGCAACGACCCGCGTTGGCGGCACACCAGGCGTTGTACTGCTCCACGTAGACGTTGTGCTCAGCCAGCGTCTTGGAGAACTTCGTCTCCTTGGTATCCAGGTTGATAGTCACCCAGTACATGTATTCGTTCGTCTTCGGCTTGGCGGCCGCATCGATTGCATTCTTGCCCGGCGAACCGATGGGACCCACCGGGAGCCCCTGGTTGGCGTAGGTGTTGTAGGGGTTCGACTTGTCAGCCTTCTGGTCCTCGTCGATGTGGAAGCTCTTGATTCCCAGCCCGTAGGTCACCGTGGCGTCGGACTGGATCAGGCCGGCCGTCTCGGTGTTGTTCGGCTTGAGGCGGTTGTAGATGGCACCGGCGACGTCGCCATACTCGGCCTGCCCGCCTTCGGCCTGCACGATGCTGGCAACCGTCACGACGTCGTACTGCTTCGCGGGATCCGTGACACCCTGAGCCTTGAGTTCGTCGACTGTGGTGGTCACGAGGTTTTGGAGGATCTCCTTGGCCGGTGTCCCCACCGGGAAGCGGTGCTCGCCGGGCGCCAGGTAACCCTCAAGGTTCTTGGCCTTCTCCGGCAGCCCGAACTGGCCCGGGGAGTCGCTGAGGGCCTTCAGTTCCGTCACCGGGATGCCGGACCCCTGCGATATAGCCTGCAACGACTCGCCGATCCGCAGTCCGGCGCTCAGGGCGAAGTACATGACCTTGCCTTCGCCCTTGCCCAGCAGCACGGCCACGGCATCGGAGTTCTTCATTTCCTGGCGGAACTGGAAATCCCCAGGGGCAACAGTGCCCCCGGACGCGGTGAGCTCCCGCAGGAACGTGTCCGCATTGGCGACCACCTTCTGCTCCGCGAGCTTGGTGGCGACAGACCGGGTGCCTTCACCGGGCTCCACGGAAACATTCACTTCCCCGGTGCCGGGTCCGGGGTAGTCGGCGATGGTATCCCCGCCGAGCAGGGGTTTCAGGAACTGGGCTCCTACCACCAAGGCGGTGACGAAGACCCCGAGCGTCAGCAGGAGCGCCAGCCACCGGCGACGGCGGCGGACCTTCTTGGACTTGGCCGGGGCGGCAGCGACGGTCGCGGCTCCGGCCATCAAGGGATGTTCCGGTTCGTCAAAGTGCTGTTCGGAGTGGTGTCCGGCTGCATAGACGTCGGCGTCCTCGTAGACATGGTGCGCCTCGTCCTCGTGGTGCACTGCGTAGGCCGTGTGCCCGACGTCGTC